>OKUM01000307.1_pt1 | contig 33039 bp, 35 predicted proteins | sample 1606801 | NCBI WGS metagenome assembly OKUM01 (sample SAMEA3882546, study PRJEB24775) | human gut metagenome | biome: human-associated habitat; feature: intestine environment; material: feces | place: Netherlands | collected 2009/2010
CACAGTCGACGCGGTGGTTGAGAAACCAGTCGACCTTTACAATGTTTCCGGGCAGAATCTTGCCCTCCTTGACGATGCGATCCTTCAGCTCCTGCATAGCTTCCTCCAAAAACATAATAAAAATAGACAGCGGGGGATATACCTGCTGCCAATGACAAAAAGCCGCGCGCAGGAACAGACGACCTGCGTGTGCGAACTTCCAATAGTCGCAGCTCTGGCGCTGCGGTAGAAACATCCGGGCCATGTATCCGGAACTATATTGGCAACTGTATGAACTTGATTTCATGCTGGACTTTTCATCCTGCGCATATTATAATCGTTGTCGGATAATAAGTAAAATAGATGTTTTTAATCGTTGCGATTAACTCCATTAATAAACGTAATGACAGGAGGCAGCTATGGCAGTCAAATTGGAGCTTTACCGCGTCTTTCAGGAGGTCGCCCGCATGGGCAATATCTCCGCCGCGGCGCAGAATCTGTATATCTCCCAATCCGCGGTCAGCCAGTCCATCAAGCAGCTCGAAGAGCAGCTGCAGGTACGGCTGTTTTCCAGAAGCACGCGCGGCGTTGTACTGACGAGCGAGGGGAAGATGCTGCTGGACTATGTCTCGCACGGCCTCGGCCTCATCCAGTGCGGCGAGGAAAAGCTCGCGCAGTCGCGCCAGCTGCTCACGGGCGAGCTGATCATCGGCGCGAGCGACACGGTAACGAAGACCTATCTGGTCTCCCGGCTCGAGGCCTTTCATCAGAACTATCCGGCCATCCAGATCCGCATCCTCAACGGCACGAGCCAGATGGTCCTCGACTATCTGCACGCGGGGCAGGTCGACATCGCCTTTGCCAGCGAGCCGAAGGACAAGGACGCCTATTCCATCCGCCACTGCTTCGATACCCACCAGATCTTCGTCGCCGCGCCGAATTACGACTGTGATTTTGACCACGCCCACACGCTCGAGGAGATCGCGGCCTTCCCGCTCATCCTGCTCGAGCGCAAGGCGAGCTCCCGCGCCTATGTCGAGCAGTATTTCCAGCAGCACGGCGTCAGCCTGAAGCCGGAGATCGAGCTCGGCTCACACAATCTGCTCATCTCGCTGGCGCGGATCGGCCTCGGCGTTGCGTGCGTGACGGAGGAATTTTCGCAGTCCGGCCTCGGCCGGGGCGTGATCCTGCCGGTCCGCACGGCGTTTGAGATCCCGCCGCGCTCGGTCTGCATGTGCACGCTGCGCGACGTCTCGCCGACCTCCGCGGCCAACCGCTTCATGGATTTCATCTCTGAAAGCGATAAAATGACCTACGATATCGGCCATTCCTACCACTTTACCAACGTCTGACGAACGAATTGCCGCCCGCCTCCCCACGGAGGCGGGCAGTGCGCATGTTGCGGAATGCACAAACGATACGGAAAAAAGCAAGGACAATTTGGCAGATTCACGATTGACTTTGCGCATTTAAAGCGGTATAGTAGCAAACATCAAAAGGACGCCGCACGCGCGGCAGAAAGGAGCTTATCATGGCCAAGCGTTATCCGAACAACAAGTCCATCCAGATGAGCTTCCTCTTTATTGAGGCCCGCGAGCAGATCACGGGCCTGTATTACCGCGCGCAAAAAAAGAGACTGTCCGTATAGACCGGCGTTTTTCTTCGTAACCAGAAGGAGGCTCTGTTCCGCGGACAGAGCCTCCTTTTTGTTTTGGACTGCAGCCGCAAGTACGCGGCGCAGCCCCGTCCAATCCAGTTCATACATGAGAAAAGGAGCGAAATCAAAATGAAAAAGATGCTTGCACTGCTTCTGGCGCTCGTCATGGTCCTGAGCCTGGCCGCCTGCGCCTCCAGCCAGCCTGCCACCACGGACGCCGCCGCGTCCACCGAGACCGCAGAAACCACCGAAACGACCGAACCCGCTGCCGAAGAATCCGCCGAGGCTCCGGCCGAGAGCGGCAAGACCTACACCGTCGGCGTCTGCCAGCTGGTCCAGCATGAGGCGCTCGACGCTGCGACCCAGGGCTTCATCGACGCGCTGAAAGAAGAACTCGGCGACGCCGTCACCGTCGACGTGCAGAACGCCTCCGGCGACTCCGTCAACTGCGGCACGATCGTCAACGGCTTTGTCTCCAAGGGCGTGGACCTCATCATGGCCAATGCAACCCCGGCGCTGACTGCCGCTGTCTCCGCTACGGCTGATATCCCCATCCTCGGCACGTCCATCACGGCCTATGGCGTCGCGCTGGATATCGATGACTTCAACGGCACTGTCGGCGGCAACGTCTCCGGCACGTCCGACCTGGCGGACCTGCAGGCGCAGGCCCAGATGATCCTCGACTGGTTCCCCGAGACCAAGACCGTCGGCCTGCTGTTCTGCTCGGCTGAGCCGAACTCCCGCTATCAGATCGACGAGGTCCGCAAGGCGCTCGAGGCCCAGGGCGTGACCTGCGAAGAATTCGCCTTCACCGACAGCAACGACGTCTCCTCCGTGACCCAGAAGGCCGCCGACTTCTCCGACGTTGTCTACATCCCGACCGATAACACCGCCGCCTCCAACACCGAGGCCATTGCCAACGTCCTGATCCCTGCCGGCGTTCCCGCCATCTGCGGCGAAGAGGGCCTCTGCCGCGGCTGCGGCGTGGCGACGCTGTCCATCAGCTACTACGATCTCGGCGTGACCACCGGCAAGATGGCCGCGAAGATCCTCAAGGGCGAGGCCGATATCTCTACAATGCCCGTCGAATACACCGACGCGACCCCGAAGTACAACGCTTCCGTCTGCGAGCAGCTCGGCATCACCCCGCTCGATGGCTATGAGGCGATCGACGGCTGAATCTGACACTTTGACCGGTCACGGGCATTCACCCGTGACCGGCGGAACTGCAAAAACCGTTTGCCCCTGCAATCGGCCGATAACCGGAACCCTTTGCCGGTCGATTGCAGGCGCAGACTGACAAGGAGAATGATTATGAGCTTCCTCTCTGCGCTACTCAATTCGCTGCCCGGCGCGGCGGCTCAGGGCCTCATCTGGGGCCTGATGGCCATCGGCGTGTACATCACCTTCCGTATTCTGGACGTTGCGGATCTGACCGTCGACGGCTCCATCGCCACCGGCGGCGCGGCCGCCGTCATGCTCATCCGCGCTGGGGTGAACCCGTGGCTGGCGCTGCTGTGCGCGTTTGCCTGCGGTATGCTGGCAGGCTTCGTGACGGGCATGTTCCACACCAAATGCGGCATCCCCGCGATCCTCTCCGGCATTCTGACGCAGCTCGCACTCTACTCCATCAACCTGCGCATCATGGACAGCAAGGCCAATCAGGCCGTCGGCGTGGATAAATATCCGCTGATGGTCTCGCAGCGCTATGTGCGCGAGCTGAGCCTGAAAAATCCGCTTCCGATCCTGCTTCTTTTCACGTTTGCCGTGATCGCGCTTCTGTACTGGTTCTTCGGTACGGAGCGCGGCTGCGCCATCCGTGCCACCGGCGCGAACCAGAATATGGCCCGTGCGCAGGGCATCAACACGAACGCGAACGTCGTTTTCGGCCTCATGCTCTCCAATGGACTCGTCGCCCTCTCCGGCGCGCTGCTCGCGCAGTTCCAGGGCGCGGCGGATGTGAACATGGGCCGCGGCGCGATCGTCATCGGCCTGGCTGCCGTCATCATCGGCGAGGTCATTTTCAGCAAGCTCTTTACGAACTTCGGCCTCAAGCTGCTGGCCGTGTCGATCGGCGCGGTGATCTACTATTTCGTGCTCCAGATCGTCCTGCAGCTCGGCCTCAACACGAACGACCTCAAGCTCATCACGGCGCTGATCGTCGCGCTGTTCCTGGCCATCCCGTACTGGAAGGGCAAGATGTTCCGCGGCAAGGCAAAAAAGGAGGAAACACACCATGCTTGAACTCATCAATGTGTGCAAGACCTTTAACCCCGGCACCGTCAACGCAAAGACCGCGCTGAACGATCTGAACCTGACCCTCAACGACGGCGATTTCGTCACCGTCATCGGCGGCAACGGCGCGGGCAAGTCGACCATGCTGAACGCCATCGCGGGCTCTTTCCAGATCGACAGCGGTAAGATCGTCATCGACGGCACCGACGTCACCGGCCTGCCGGAGCATAAGCGCGCGGCCTTCCTCGGCCGTGTGTTCCAGGACCCGATGATGGGCACCGCGCCCACCATGCAGATCGAGGAGAACCTCGCCCTCGCCGCCCGCCGCGGGCAGCACCGCGGCCTCCGCTGGGGCATCACCAAGGCTGAACGCGCCGAATACCAGAAGCGGCTGCACGCGCTGGATCTTGGCCTCGAGGACCGGATGACCGCGAAGGTCGGCCTGCTCTCCGGTGGCCAGCGGCAGGCGCTGACGCTTTTGATGGCGGCCCTGCAGCAGCCGAAGCTGCTGCTGCTCGACGAGCATACCGCGGCCCTCGACCCGCGTACGGCGGCCAAGGTCCTCGACCTGTCCGACCGCATCGTGCAGGAGCACGGGCTGACCACGCTCATGATCACCCACAACATGAAAGACGCCATCGCGCACGGCAACCGCCTTATCATGATGGACGCCGGTCAGGTCGTGGTGGACGTGTCCGGCGAGGAAAAGAAGAAGCTGACCGTGCCGGATCTGCTCGCCATGTTCTCCCGCGCCAGCGGCAGCGATGAGGCGAACGACAAAATGCTCCTTTCCTGAATCCGTTTTCAGGCCCCGGGACCGCAGTCCCGGGGCTTTTTCCGAAAAATCAAAAAACCTTCAGCAAAGGGGCTTGACATTCCGCCGGATATCCCGTATAATGCACCGGACACAAAAAAGGAGGAAACGACCATGCGCTATCTGCTTCAAAACGCACAGATCCTCTCCTCGGGCGGCGTATTTCGTGCCGCGGACGTTTTGCTTTCGGACGGAAGAATTGTTTCCATTGGTGATCGTATTTCCTGTCCCGCAGATGCTGTTTCCATTGATCTTCATAAGGCTGTCTTATTTCCCGGTTTCGTTGATGTGCATGTCCATCTTCGTGAGCCGGGATTTTCTTATAAGGAGACGATCCGCACCGGAACACTCGCAGCGGCGCACGGCGGCTTCGTCCACGTCGCGGCCATGCCGAATCTCGACCCCGTGCCGGACTGCGCTGCCGCGCTGGCCGTGCAGCGCGCGATCATCGAAAAAGACGCGCTCGTCCACGTCCATCCCTACGGCGCCATCTCCGTCGGCGAAAAAGGGGAGCGGCTCGCGGATCTTGACGGGCTCGCGCCAGGTGTCATCGCGTTTTCCGACGACGGCCGCGGCGTGCAGTCGGAAAGCCTCATGCGCGAGGGCATGATGCAGTGCCGCCGCCTCGGTAAGATCCTCGCCGCGCACTGCGAGGACAACAGCCTCCTGCACGGCGGCTATATCCATGACGGCGCGTATGCCCGCGCCCACGGCCACCGCGGCATCTGCTCCGAGAGCGAGTGGGGGCCGATCGCCCGGGACCTCCGGCTCGCTGAAGAGACCGGCTGCGCATACCACGTCTGCCACGTCTCCACGAAGGAAAGCGTCGCCCTCATCCGCGCAGCCAAGCGCCGCGGCGTGGACGTCACCTGCGAGACCGCGCCGCATTACCTGACCTTCACCGACGAAGACCTGCAGGAGGACGGCCGGTTCAAGATGAACCCGCCCCTGCGCGCGCGGGAAGACCGCGACGCGCTGATCGAGGGCCTGCTCGACGGGACGATCGACATGCTGGTGACCGACCACGCCCCGCACAGCCGGGAAGAAAAGGCCCGGGGGCTGGAAAAGAGCGCCATGGGCGTCGTCGGGCTCGAGACGTCGTTTGCCGCAAGCTACACGGCGCTGGTCCAGACCGGCATCCTGCCGCTTGAAAAACTCGTCGACCTGATGCACGGCGCGCCGATGCGCCGCTTCGGCTGCGGCACAGAGCTGGCCGAGGGCCAGCCCGCTGACCTGACGGCCTTTGATCTGACCAAAACCTACACCGTCGACCCCGAAACGTTCCTGACCATGGGTCGGGCCACACCGTTTGCCGGACGTGCGCTGACGGGCGTGTGCAAGCTCACGATGATCGGCGGAGAACCCGTCTGGAAGGAGGAAACGCTTTGAAAGAAGTCCTGTTTACCATCACGGAGAACCGGCCGCTTGCCCCGCAGGTCTATGCCCTGCGCCTTTGCGGCGACACCTCGGCCATCACCGCGCCGGGGCAGTTTCTGGAGCTGCAGCTGCCGGGCTTTTTCCTGCGCCGCCCGCTGTCCGTCTGCGACTGGGATGATGCCGGCGTGACCATCCTCTACAAGGTCGTCGGCAAAGGCACCGACTGGCTTGCGCAGTGCCGGCCGGGGCAGACGCTCGGGGCACTGACGGGCCTTGGCAACGGCTTCGATGTCGCCGCCTGCGGCGAGACCACGCTGCTCATCGGCGGCGGGATCGGCGTGCCGCCGATGTACGGCCTTGCCCGCCGCCTGCTCGCGGCAGGGAAGACACCCATCGCCATCCTCGGCTTCAACACCGCGCAGGAGCGGTTTTACGAAGAAGAATTCCGCGCCCTCGGCGTGCAGACCGTCGTCACGACGGCGGACGGCAGCTATGGCGTGCGCGGCTTTGTGACCGATGCTCTGCCGGAAGTCTACGATACCTTCTGCGCCTGCGGGCCGCTGCCGATGCTGCGCGCGCTCTGCCGCGCAGCGGACAAGCCGGGCTTTCTCAGCCTGGAGGCCCGGATGGGCTGCGGCTTCGGCGCCTGCATGGGCTGCACGATCGAAACGCTGAACGGCCCGAAGCGCGTCTGCCGCGAGGGCCCGGTATTCAGAAAGGAGGAGCTGCTATGGTAACGACGAGCGTCACGCTCTGCGGCCGGGAGCTGGAAAATCCCATCATCCCCGCCAGCGGCACCTTCGGCTACGGATATGAGTTCGCGGAGCTCTACGATATCAACTGCCTCGGCACATTTTCCTTCAAGGGCACGACCCTGCACCCGCGCACCGGCAACGCGCAGCCGCGCATCGCGGAAGCGCCGGGCGGGATGCTCAACGCCGTCGGCCTGCAGAATCCCGGCGTCGACGCGGTGATCGCCGAGGAGTTGCCGAAGCTGCAGCGTGTCTTCCAAAAGCCGGTCATGGCCAACGTCAGCGGCTTTTCCATCGAGGAATACGTCAAGGTCTGCCGGAGGCTGGACGCATGCGGGCAGGTCGGCTGGCTGGAGGTCAATATTTCCTGCCCGAACGTACACGGCGGCGGCATGAGCTTCGGCACCGACCCGAAGGCCGCCGCAGCCGTGACCCGGGCCGTGAAGGACGCAGTCCAGAAGCCTGTGATCGTCAAGCTCTCGCCCAACGTCACGAGCATCGCCGACATCGCGAAGGCCTGCGAGGATGCGGGCGCCGACGCGGTCAGCCTCATCAACACGGTGCTTGGCATGCGCATCGACCTGCGCGGCAAGAAGCCGCTGCTGGCCAATAAGACCGGCGGCATGTCCGGCCCGGCCATCTTCCCGCTGGCGGTGCGGATGGTCTGGCAGGTCTATGAGGCCGTCCGCATCCCCATCATCGGCATGGGCGGCGTCCGAACGGCGGAGGACGTGCTCGAGCTTATGCTCGCCGGCGCGACGGCGGTCGAGGTTGGCGCGGCCAATCTGGTCGATCCCTTTGCCTGCCGCGATCTGGTAAACGATCTGCCGCGGGTCATGGAACAATATCACATACAAAATCTGAACGATATCATAGGAGGCGCACATCATGAGTAAAGACGTCATCATCGCCCTGGACTTTGACAGCAAGGAGAAAACGCTCGCGTTTCTCGACCGTTTCACCGGCAAAAAGCCGTTTGTGAAGATCGGCATGGAGCTGTTCTACGCCGAGGGCCCGTCCATCGTCCGCGAGATCAAGGCCAGAGGCCACCAGATCTTCCTCGATCTCAAGCTGCACGACATCCCCAACACCGTCAAAAAGGCTATGGCCGTCCTGTCCTCGCTGGACGTGGATATGGTGAACCTCCACGCGGCAGGCACCCGCGCCATGATGACCGCCGCGCTCGAGGGCCTGACCCGCGCTGACGGCACGCGCCCGCTGCTCATCGCCGTCACGCAGCTGACCTCCACCAGCCAGCAGAGCATGGAAGAGGAGATCGGCATCCACGCGCCGCTGGCCGACGTCGTCATCGACTACGCGAAAAACGCGCAGGCCGCAGGGCTCGACGGCGTGGTCTGCTCGCCGCTCGAGGCAGGGAAGATCCACGAGGCCTGCTCCGGCAGCTTCGTGACCGTCACGCCGGGCATCCGCTTCGCCGACGCGAAGACGGACGATCAGGTCCGCATCACCACCCCCGAAAAGGCCAGAGCCATCGGCTCGGATTATATCGTCGTCGGCCGCCCCATCACGCAGGCTGCCGACCCCGTCGCAGCCTACCAGCGCTGCCTGCAGGAATTCGTCGGATAACAGAAAGGAGCAGACTATGGAATCTACCGCACGCCGCATCGCAGAGGATCTGCTGTCGATCCGCGCCGTATTCTTCCGGCCGGACGAGCCGTTCACCTGGGCCAGCGGCATCAAAAGTCCCGTCTATTGTGACAACCGCCTCATCCTGACCGCCCCGGACGTCCGCACCGAGGTGGAGACCGCCCTCATGCAGACCATCCGCCGCGAATACCCGGACGCGGAGGTCCTCATGGGCACCAGCACCGCCGGGATCGCGCACGCTGCTATCACCGCGCAGATGATGGGCCTGCCGATGGGCTACGTCCGCTCGTCGAGCAAGGACCACGGCCGCCAGAACCAGATCGAAGGGCGGCTGGAAAAAGGCCAGAAGGTCGTCGTGGTGGAGGATCTGATCTCCACGGGCGGCAGTGTCCTTGAGGTCGTAAACGTGCTGCGGGAGGCCGGCGCGGAGGTGCTCGGCATCGTGAGCATCTTCACCTACGGCATGAAAAAGGGCCTGGAGCGGCTGGCCGCCGCCAAAGTCAGAAATGTCAGCCTGACGAACTTCGACGTGATCGCGCAGGTCGCCGCCGAACAGAAGTATATCAAACCCGAGGACGTCGCCCGGCTCCTGCAGTTCCGGAATGACCCCTCGGACGAATCTTGGATTGGAGGAACAAACTGATATGAACCACCTGATCGACATTCTGCAGCTCAGCACCCAGGAGATCGACGAACTGGTCGCCAAGGCCAACGACATCATCGCCCGCCCGGAGGCCTATGCCCACAAGTGCGACGGCAAGATCCTCGCCACGCTGTTCTTTGAGCCCTCCACCCGGACGCGCCTGAGCTTCGAGTCCGCCATGCTCTCGCTCGGCGGCAAGGTCCTCGGTTTCTCGTCCGCCAGCAGCTCGTCTGCGTCGAAGGGCGAGAGCGTCTCCGATACCATCCGCACCGTCAGCTGCTATTCCGATATCATCGCCATGCGCCACCCGAAAGAGGGCGCGCCGCTCGTCGCCTCCATGCACTCCGAGGTCCCCGTCATCAACGCCGGTGACGGCGGCCACAACCACCCGACGCAGACGCTCACGGACCTGCTCACCATCCAGCGCGAGAAGGGGAGATTCAACGACCTGACCGTGGGCTTCTGCGGCGACCTCAAGTTCGGCCGCACCGTCCACTCGCTCATCAGCGCGCTCAGCCGTTACACCGGCATCAAGATCGTGCTCATCTCCCCGGAAGAGCTGAAGCTGCCGAGCTACGTCAAGAACGAAGCACTCAAGAAGCACAACATCCCCTATGAGCAGACCACGGACCTCGAGGCCGTCATGCCGCAGCTCGATATCCTGTACATGACCCGCGTGCAGCGTGAGCGCTTCTTCAACGAAGAGGACTACCTGCGTCTGAAAGACAGCTACATCCTCACCCCGGAAAAGCTCCGGACGGCGAAGCCGGATCTGTGCATCCTGCACCCGCTGCCCCGCGTCAACGAGATCTCCGTCGCCGTCGACGACGACCCCAGAGCCTGCTACTTCAAACAGGTCAAAAACGGCCGCTACATCCGCATGGCGCTGATCCTCAAGCTGCTTGGTATTGAATAAGGGAGGGCTACCACATGATTATTGATGCGATTTCCAACGGTATTGTCATTGACCATATCTCCGCCGGCAAGGCGATGTACCTGTACAACATCCTCGGCCTCGACCAGCTCGACTGCTCCGTGGCGCTGCTCAAAAACGTCGTCAGCAGCAAGCTCGGCCGCAAGGATATCATCAAGATCGACCGTATCCTGGACCTCGACTGGGACGTGATCGGCTACGTCGACCCCGGCATCACCGTCAACATCATCAAGGATGGCCAGCGCGTGGAAAAGCGCCAGCTGAAGCTGCCGGAGCGGATCCGGAACGTCATCCGCTGCAAAAACCCGCGCTGCATCACCTCCGTCGAGCAGGAACTGCCGCAGATCTTCACGCTCACCGACCGTGAAAAGCGCACCTACCGCTGCCTCTACTGTGAGACCAAAGCCGAGCGGCAGTAAATAGAAGAAAGAAAAAGCAGAGGGGTCAGCCCCTCTGCTTTTTTGCGCCCGCCGCTTCAGACCTCCTGCGTGTAGCCCTGCAGCGCTTGCTGCAGGGCAGCGAGCGCCTTTTTTTCGATGCGGGAGACATAGGAGCGGCTGATGCCGCATTTCGCCGCGATCTCCCGCTGCGTGAGCGGCGTGCGGTCGCCAAGGCCGTAGCGCAGGGTGATGACCATCCGCTCCCGCGGCGACAGCACTGTGTCCATGACCTCGTAGAGCTTCCGGTAGGTCTGCCGTGCGCTGAGATCCTCGAACAGATCCTCATCCGAGCACAGCACATCCATCAGCGACAGCGCGTTCCCGTCCTTCCCGGTCTCAATGCAGTCCGAAAGCGAAACATCCCCCGCCGTCTTCCGCATCGACCGAAAATACATGAGGATCTCATTTTCTACACATCTGGCGGCGTAGGTGGCGAGGCGGGCGCTTTTGGCGGCGTCGAAGGTGGAGATGCCTTTGATGAGGCCGATGGTGCCGATGGAGATCAGGTCTTCCTGATCGGCGGACTGAGAATAGTACTTTTTCATGATGTGCGCGACGAGGCGGAGGTTGCGTTCGATGAGGATGTTGCGGGCTTCCAGATCGCCTGCTGCGCTGCGCTGCAGGTACATGCGCTCCTCCTCGGCGGTCAGCGGCTTCGGAAACGAGCCGCCGCCCGAAATGCGCAGGGATGTGAGCATACTGCTGAGCATCAGCCATACTGCTGCGGAAAGCATAAGCTTTCACCTCCAGAGAAAGCCTATGTCCGACCGGCAAGTCCAGATTCCCGTTTACAAGAAATAAGAATTCTGTTATTCTGGAAAAAAGACTTGACTGTAAAGCCGCTTGATACGCTACAGTGACGGCAGGAGGGATGCATATGACCATTCGTGAGATCGAAGCGCTGTCCGGCATGACGCGCGCGAACATCCGTTTTTATGAATCCGAAGGACTACTCACGCCGAACCGCATGGAAAACGGCTACCGCGATTATACAAGATCGGACCTTGACACGCTGCATAAGATCCGGTTGCTGCGCGCGCTGGGGCTTGGGATCGACGAGATCCGGAAGCTCTCGGCAGGGGAGACGGCGCTGGGCGAAGCGCTTGAAAGCCGCCTGTCTGCGATGCAGACCGAGCAGCGGACGCTCGTGCGTGCAGAGGAGGTCGCACGCGCGATGCTGCGGGCGCACGCGGACTATGCGACGCTAGACACCGGGCGCTATCTTGCGGCGCTGGAAGCCGGCGCGCAGACAGCCGTGCAGCAGGATGTGCAGCCGAAGCTGCATGTACCCTGGCGGCGGTTTTTCGCGCGGATGATCGATCTGCTTCTGTACGATCTGACGTGGATGGTGATCCTGACGTCTGCCGGTCTGTGCGCGGCGGGAAATCGCGGCGTGACGCTGTTAAATGATTTTCTGGCACTTCTGACCATGCTCCTGCTCGAGCCGCTGCTGCTGCAAAAGACCGGCACGACGCTTGGCAAGTGGCTGCTCGGCCTGTCAGTCCGGAACCTCAGCGGCGCGAAGCTGCGCTACTCCGAGGGGCTGGACCGGACGGCGCGGCTCATCTGGCGCGGCTTGGGCGCGGGGATCCCCATTTACTGCTGGGTGCGCCTGTATAAGAGCTGCTGCGCGGAAAAGAAGGAAGAACCACTTGACTGGGAAGGGGAGTCTGAGCAGATGGCAAAGCCGTTTGGCTGGAAGCGCGGACTTGCCGCGATCCTGGCGGCGGCGGTCATGCTTGCCGCGGGCGTCTGCGGCTCCCTCGCGGCCATCGGCCCGCGCTATTGCGGCGAGATCACCGTCGAACAGTTCGCAGCCAACTTTAACCGCAGCGCATCCCAGCTCAGCACGCAGAATGCAGGAAAATTGACCAGGGACGGAGTCTGGACGAGCAGGGACACAAACACGTTTCTTTTGATGAATGTACCGCCGTTCGGCTATGAGACGGATGAAAACGGGAGGCTGCAAAGCGTTTGCATCGAGGCCGACGGCGGCGCTGCATTCGGTGCCCGGCCGACCGGACTGATACAGCTGGCGCTGTATGCCTTCGCGGGCGCGCAGAAGGGACATATCTGCTTCAACCGCGCGATCATGGACGTGACGAAACGGTTGAAAGCGCAGCCGCAGGAGGCATTCAGCACTGTCGTGGACGGCGTAGCGGTCGATTATTAGTACCGCGCCGAGGGGAACTGCTACCGGCTGATGATGACAAAAACAGGGGTTGACAAATAGAGACTATCGTGATAGTCTGTACATAGACGATTGCAATAGTCTGAAAGGAGGACACCCGATGAAGCTGTTTGATTCGGAGTGGAAGGTCATGGAAGTCCTATGGCAGGACGGCGATACCACAGCGAAGGAGCTCTCGCTGCGGCTGGCCGATTCCGCCGGGTGGAACAAGAACACGACCTACACTGTCATCAAAAAATGCGTGGAAAAGGGCGCCATCGAGCGGCGGGAGCCGAATTTCCTCTGCCATGCCTGCATCACGAAGGAGGCGGCGCAGCAGGAGGAGGCGGATACGCTGCTCGATAAGGTCTTCGGCGGCTCGGCAGAGCTGCTGTTCGCGTCGGTCCTGAGCGGGCGGAAGCTCAAGAAAGAGGAGCTGGAACGCCTGCGTGCGCTGGTGGAGGCGCAGGAGGGATGAGCGGGTTCCAAGCTGCGGCGGTGAGCGGCAGTGTGATGATCCTCGTGATCGCGCTGCTGCGGTTGACCGCCGGAAAACGGCTGCCGCGGGCGCTGTTTCCGGCGCTGTGGTGCGCGGCGGCGTTTCGGCTGCTGCTGCCGGTGCGGCTGCCGTCCGCGCTGAGCGTCTGGAATCTGACCGCAGGTGAAAGCCGTGCGGCCCGGACGGCCGCGCAGATCTCCGAACACCTGACACCGTTTCCATCCCTGACAGTGGCTCCCGCAGCGCAGGAGGCCGCGGCGCGGCTTTCTCTGCCCGGTTTGATCTGGGCGGCGGGGGCGCTGCTGCTGGGTGCGTATTTTCTTGTCGGCTGGCTCCGGTTCACGCGCCGGTTCGCCGGTGCGGCTCCGGTCGGGAATGAAACGGTCGACAGCTGCGTGGAAGCCTTCGGCTTCCGGCGTCCTCCTGTCATTCGCTGCACAACGGACAGCCGTGCGCCGCTGACCTATGGTGTCCGGCGGCCGGTCGTCCTGCTCCCGGCAGACCTGCTGGCCGACCGGGAGGCGCTGCGGATGATCCTGACCCATGAACTTGCGCATATCCGCCGCAGGGACTGCCTGCGGAAGCTCTTGTTTACCCTGTGTCTGTGCGTGTACTGGTGGAACCCGGTCTGCTGGGGGATGGTCCTGCTGGCCAACCGGGATCTGGAGCTGGCCTGCGACGCCTTGACGCTCCGCTATCTCGGCAGGGACCGGCGCAAATCGTACGCGCTGATACTTCTGGAGCTTGCCGCGCGGCAGGCGCAGCCGCATCCGCTCTGCAGCGGATTTGGAAAGCCCGCGGCGGAAGAAAGGATCCAGGCAATCATGAAAGCAAAGAAGATCCCAGTCTATCTGACCATTCTGGCCGTTGTGCTGGCGGCCGCCGTTGTGACGGTCTTCGCCACGCAGGCGGAACCGGCCGCTGCGCCGGAAGCCCCGGCCGCTCCGGTGCAGACAGCACAGCCGGAGGCGAGCACCCCGGACGAAGTCACGCTCGAGATCCCGCAGACGGCTTCCATCGAGGAAAGCCAGCCCGCGGACGCCGCACCCGAACCGGCGGCGCAGCTGCAGTACGTCTTCCCGCTGGAAGACGCGGACGCAGCTGTGCTGGACAGCTTCGGCTATCGAACTGTCCCGGAAGGTGTAGCATGGCAGCAATCCCAGAAGCGCGCATTCCACCGTGGCGTTGATCTGGAAGCGGAAGAGGGAAGCGCTGTACTGGCGGTCGCGGACGGGACGGTTACAGTCAGCACGTCTGACCTCATCTATGGCGAGCAGATCACCATCCGGCACGCGGACGGCATGCTGACGACCTACAGCCACCTGAGCGAGCGCCTTGTCTCGGAGGGCGACAGCGTCCGGCAGGGCCAGATCATCGGCCGTTCCGGCGCGACCGGTTGGGTGACCGGCCCGCACCTGCATCTGGACGTGCAGGTGAACGGCGAATACGTCGATCCGCTCGAAGCGCTCGGATAAGCATTTCCCATCACAAACAACCAAAAAAGCCCCTGTACCGGAGCAACACCCGGTACAGGGGTCTTTGTTTTTTCAGGAATGCAGCGCCTGATGCTCCTTCAGAAGCTCTTCGTGCAGCTCCAGAATGGTCCAGCCCTTGTTTTCATCGGTCAGGACGGCCTTGAGCGCCACGGGCGGGAGCTTGCTCTGCTTCATCGCCTGCAGAAACAGCTGCAGCCGCTCGTCGGTGAAGTGGGCGAAGACGAGAAGCTGACCGGAGAAATCCTCCCCGTCATAAAAGGTCTCGAAGCTGCTAAGATCGCCGGTCAGCGCGCCGACGGCGTTGAGATACTCCCATTTTTCCACCACGCGGACCTTCGCGCCCAGCCGCATGGCCGCCATGCGGAGCTTGGAAAGCTGCTTGGCAGGGAAGTGGACGGCGAGAACGATCGGCGTCATGCCTGCACCTCCCCGGGCATCTGGCGCAGGAAGCCGGCCCACATGAGAAGCCCGGCCAGCGACCAGAAATAGGCCATCATATACGGCTCTTCGAAGATGTTCTCAAACCCGCAGTGGACCAGCACGCCGCAGAGTCCCGCGAAGATCCCCGCGCACAGCGGATACAGGCGGCTGAGCCCCTGCTTTTTCTGCTGCGCCGTGCGGTAGAGCGCGCGGCAGGCGTTCGCAAGGAAGCCGAGCACGGTCAGAACGAATGCGGCCAGACCCGTATAGCCCATCTCGATCATGAGCTTGAGGTAGTAATTGTCGACGTAGAAATAGTCCTGATGGTCGATGACCTGATTCTGCATGGCGACAGCGCCGCCGAACATACCGAGCCCCACGCCGGTCAGCTTTCCGCGCTGCTCGAGCAGCGTCAGCGCGACGAGCTTGCGCCCGGCGCGGCCGCCGGAGGTATTGGCCTCGGCAAAATCAGCCGTGAACAAAAAGCCGATGCGGCTGCGCACGAACGGCAGCGTGCAGGCCACGCAGGCTGCGGCCAGCAGCAGCACGAGCAGCCGCCGGTCGACCAGCAGCACGAAGATCACGATCGCGAGCGCCAGCGCCATCCACGCGGCGCGGGACATCGTAAACAGGCAGCCGAAGCACATGCAGAACGCGCAGATCCACGCGGCAATCTGCAGTTTCCGGTTTTTCGTGCAGTAGGCCAGACCTGCCGCCATGGGGGCGAACATGGTCATGAAATCGCCCATGATGTTGGGGCTTCCGAAGATGGAGTACACGCGCGTGCGGACCGAGGTCTCCGTATGCGTCATCCAGCTCGAGGGGATGGGGACGGCAACGATATACTGGTACACGCCGTGCAGCGCGATCACCGTCGCAAGCACCACGAGCGCAAGATACACGCGCATAAAGTCCCTGTCGTCATGCACGAGGCGCGTGACGAGGAAGAACCAGAGCATGTACTGCACCGTCGCGCGGAAGCCGGAGATCTGGATGGAGTAGTACGGCGTGACGACGTTCATGAGAACGAAGCAGACCGTCAGGAATATGCACACCGGCAGATCCAGCGGATTGCAGCCGGTCTGCAGCGGCGTTTCGCGGCCGAGGCGCTCATAGACCACGCAGCCCAGCGCCAGCAGCATCAGGCATTCATCCCAGCACGACGACAAGACCGGCACAGCCAGCAGATCGCGCAGCACATAGTCGATGACGACATACATGGAGAGCGCGAATAAGATCACGCCGTGCAGCCCGTCGGAAAACAGCCAGGAGAACAGGCGGCTGTTTTGCCCGCAGCGCACGAAAAAGCGCCAGATGCGGCAAAGCAGCGAGTGATCCAGGCAGCCCTTCAGCCCGTGCCGCGCGGCAAGGCGGGCGTTCAGCCGTTCAAAGCGCTTCGCCGCACGGCTTTCGCGCGTCGGCGCGTCAGCGCTCGCCAGCCGCCGGATGCACCACGCGCGCGTCCGGCTCGAGCGCCACGTGCGGCCCAGAAAGGTCAGGACCTTGCTCGAATGCGCCAGCGCCGAAAACCAGCCGCCGATGGCGAGCAGCACCCGCCACAGAAGGCTCGATGTCAGCAGCTCAGCCATCGGTGACCTCCAGCGCACAGATCAGGCCCGTCAGCTCAAACTCGCTCGTCTTGAGGATGTATTCATAGCCCACGCGCACCTCCTGCGGCCCGACCTTGTAGACATTGCCGGTAAAGGAGGCGTCGGCCTCGACGGTGATGAACAGCGTCTGGTGGCCATTGTCGGCGTTATAGGTCTCGCTGCGGACGTCTGTGATGGACGCGGCGATGACCTTGGAGTCGTTGACCAACGATTTGCCGGTCTGCGTTTCAGCATATGCGGCGATATCGGCAGGGACGTCTTCGATCTCGACGGTATAGACGGCCTCCTTCGCAGAGCCGGTCACGGCAGCCGCGGCCTTTCTGACGCCCAGCTTCCATGCAACGGCCGCGATCACAGCGACGATCAGGATCACGACCAGCAGGTCGATCAGGTTGATCTTGCCGAACAGACGGCCTTTTTCATCAATGAGTTTCATGCGGTACCTCCCAAAGAGTTTGCTTGATTTGCTTTCTTTCATAGGGTATAATCAAAGTGCCGGATACCGGCACGATATTCTATTTTACTGTATCTTACCGCAAGAAACAAGTGGTAATTCAAAAATGAGGGTTCCAATATGAAAGTGATAACACTGATCTCGGGCGGCGACATCGGCGGCGCGAAGACGCACGTGCTGTCGCTGCTGCATGGTCTTGGAAAGACGGAGCAGGTGCGGCTGGTCTGCTTCCGCGAGGGTGAATTTGCCGAGGACGCGCGGAAGCTTGGTATCGACACCTGCGTGATGGAGGTTTCCGTCGGCGCGGCTATCGGGCGGCTCACGCAGATGATCCGTGAGGAGGGCTTTCAGATCATCCACTGCCACGGCGCGCGCGCGAACCTCACCGGCGCGATCCTTCGCCGGAAGGTCCGCGTGCCGATCGTCACGACGGTCCATTCCGATTACCGGCTGGACTATCTCGGCAGGCCCCTGCACCGCCTGACCTACGGCACGATCAATACCATCGCGCTGCGCATGTTTGACTATCACATCGGCGTATCCGACGCGATGGCCCAGCTGCTCATCTCCCGAGGCTTTGACCCGCAGACGATGTTCGCCATCTACAACGGCATCGATTTTACCCCGGTCACGCCGAAGCTCGGGCGGGAGGACTATCTGCGCTCGGTTGGCCTGGAGGTGCAGGACGATACCGTCGTCTTCGGCATCGCCGCGCGGCTCGACCCGGTCAAGGATATGCCGACGCTCATCCGCGGCTTTTCCATCGCCGTCAAAGATCACCCGAATATCCGCCTGCTGATCGCGGGCGAGGGCGAGCAGCGCCAGATGCTCGAAGCACTTGCCGCGCAGACCTGCCCGCAGGGCACGGTCGTGTTCGCGGGCTGGGTCACGGATATGGACAGTTTTTACCACGCGCTCGACGTCAACACGCTCACGTCCATCTCCGAGACCTTCCCCTACGCCATCACCGAAGGCGCGCGCATGCGCTGCGCGACCATCGCGTCGAATGTCGGCGGCATCCCGTATATCATCGAGCACGGCGTGACCGGTCTGCTCTTTGAGCCGCAGAACGCGGAGGCGCTCGGCGCGTGCATGACGCGGCTGGCCGAATCGCGCGCCATGCGCGAGCAGCTGGGCGAGAATCTCTACGAAAAAGCCTCGCACGAATTCTCCATCGACGCGACCGTCGGCAAGCAGATCGAGATCTACCAGACCATCCTGCGCCGAACCGCGCAGCCGAAGAAGAAAAAATCCGGCGTGCTCATCTGCGGCGCCTACGGCAAGGGCAACGCTGGCGACGACGCGATCCTGAAGGCCATTCTCGCGCAGCTCAAGGCCATCGACCGGGATATGCCCATCTATGTCATGTCGCACGACCCGGCGCAGACGAGGCTATGCTATCACGTCGGCTCGGTGCATGTGTTCGACCCGTTCGCGTTCTGGCCGCTCATGCGGAAGGCGAAGCTGTTCGTCTCCGGCGGCGGCAGTCTCATCCAGAATGAGACGAGCACGCGCTCACTCAATTATTATCTCACCACCATCCGCATGGCCCACGCCGCGGGCTGCCGCGTCATGATGTACGGCTGCGGCATCGGCCCGGTGAGCGGCGAGGCGAATCGCCGCCATACTGCCCGCATCCTCAACCGCTGCGTCGACCGCATCACGCTGCGGGAAGATCTTTCCCGCCGGGAGCTTGCGGACATGGGCGTGACAAAGCCGAAGATCACCGTCACGGCCGACCCGGCCCTGCTGCTGCAGCCGGCCTCCGGCGGCGCGGTGGACAGCTATTTCCTGAGCAATGACCTGGACCCGGACGGCAAGTACGCCATGTTCGTTCTGCGGCCGTGGAAAAACCTCTCGCAGCACCTGCAGGCGATCGTGGATACGGCTGATTATGTAAACAAGACCTACGGCCTGACGCCCGTTTTCGTCGCGCTGGAGCCGACGCGGGATCTGGAGATCAACCGCACCGCGGCCAGCATGCTGACCTGCAGGACCGTCGTATTGCCTGCGCCGCGGGATGAGCAGCTGACCATCGGCATGATGCAGAAGATGCGGCTGATCGTGTCCATGCGTCTGCATGCGCTGATCTTCGCGTCGTCCGTCGGCGCGCCGCTGGCCGCCATCTCGTATGACCCGAAGGTCACGGGCTTCATGGCCTACCTCGGTCAGGAGCACTGCATGGAGCTTGCGGACGTGACAAAGCCTGCGCTGTGCCGGCTGGTAGAGGACACCATGCAGGCCGCGCAGCCCTATTCGACGGACCGGCTGAAAACCCTCGCGGCGGAAAATGAGACGGCCGCGCGGGAGCTTCTGGAGGAATCGAAATGAGAAAGATCGTTTGTCTGGCCACCTCGCCGTGGTATCCCATCCCGACGCGCAAGCAGCAGGTGATGAGCCGCATCCCGGACGCCGAGATCCTGTATTTTGACCCGTCGGTCACGTATCTGGCCCCGCTGAAGGACAAAGCGGCAAGGCCCGGCCTCAGCAATTACAAAAAGGAGGGCGTGCACCCGCAGGAGAATATCACCGTCTACAGTCTGCCGCCGGTGCTGCCGTTCTTTTACAAATTCCGCTGGATCAACAAGCTCAACCAGCGCCGCATGGCGCGGTTCGTGCGCCGGAAGATGCGTGAGCACGGCTGTACCGACGCCGTGCTCTGGGTCTACTCGCCGGTGACGGCGGATCTCGTGGATCTGGTGCCGCACAAGGGGCTGGTCTATGACTGCGTTGACCGGCACTCGGCCTACGGCGGGCTGATGGACCCCACGCTCGTCGATCGGATGGAGCTGGAGCTGGCAGGGAAGACCGACCGGACCTTCGCCACCGCCGACGCGCTGGCCGAGCGGCTGCGTGCCGCGCAGCCGAACACGGTCATGATCCCGAACGGCGCGAATTTTGAGCGTTTTGTACAGGCAGCGCAGCCGCAGCCTGTGCCGGAGGATCTGCGGGACATCCCGCACCCCATCTTCGGCTTCGTCGGCGCGCTGCAGAGCTGCATTGAGTATGACGATCTGGAAGCAGCCGCGAAGGCCCGCCCGGACTGGAGCTTTGTTCTGATCGGCAAGGAGAAGCCGGGCGTTGACCTGACCGCGCTCCACACGATGCCGAATGTTCATTTCCTCGGCCTCAAGCCGAACGAGCAGCTGCCGCAGTATCTGGCGCATTTTGACGCCTGCCTCAATCTGTTCGCCAAGAGCGACCTCAGCAAGGACGTCAGCCCGCTGAAATTCTATGAATATCTGGCGACGGGCCGCCCCATCGTCTCGACCAGGCAGCCGGACCAGATCCTGCAGTACGCGCCGCTGATCGAGATCGCCGATAGCCCGGAAGAATTTATCGCGGCCTGTGAAGCGTCGCTGGCGGACACGGCGCCGGAGCGTACGAAGGCCCGCATCGAGGCCGGCCGCGCCTGCTCGTGGGACAGCCGCGTGGCGCAGATGTGCGAGATCCTGCAGGAGCAGAGGATCCTATGAAAAAGCTGCTCATCACGGGCTTTGACCCCTTCGGCGGCGAGTCGGTCAATCCGGCCTATGAAGCCGTGCGCCTGCTGCCGGATGTGATCGCCGAAATTGAATTATGTAAACTTGAAGTGCCGACCGAGTTTGTCTGCAGCGGCGCGGTCCTGCGGGACGCGCTGGCGGCGGAGCGGCCGGACGCGGTGCTCTGCGTCGGGCAGGCGGGCGGTCGGGCAGCCATCACGCCGGAACGGGTCGCCATCAACCTGATGGACGCCCGCATCCCGGACAACGCGGGCTTCCGGCCCGTCGACCAGCCCGTCGTCCCGGGCGGGCCGGCCGCCTATTTTGCAACGCTCCCGGTCCGCCGCATGGCGGAGACGATCGAAAAAGCCGGGCTTCCGGCCCAGATCTCCAACACAGCCGGGACCTACGTGTGCAACTGCCTACTCTATACGCTGCTGCATACGGCCGCGGTAGAATACCCGGGGATGCCCGGCGGCTTCATCCACGTGCCGTACGCACTCGAACAGCTGCCGGGGAAGCCCGAGGGTATCCCTGGCCTTGCCCTGCAGCAGATCACCCGGGGCCTGTCCTGCGCGATCGAAGCCATCGCAGAAGCATGGACCTGACCCACAAGCGCCTTTTCCCGCAGAAAAGGCGCTTTTTGAGACCCGCACGCGGCCTGTGCCCGGAAACGATTGCTTTTTTCCGGAAAACGTGCTATCATACGCTGATACTGATCACGGAGAGCCGCGTATGAAGAAAACAAAACTGATCCGCGGCGCGATCATGGCCGTTTTTGTGCTGCTCGCGCTGCTGCTTGTCTATACCGTTGTGAGGCAGACGATGCCGGATATCATTCCGCTCCTGCAGTCCGGCGACGAAGAGGCGCTGGAGGCGTATCTGGAGCGCGATATGTCGTTCACGGGCATCTTGTGCATGGCCCTGCTGCAGATGGTGCAGGTCTGGTCGATCATCATTTCCGGCGTGATCGTGAATGTCGCGGCGGGCGTGGTGTACGGGGTGTGGCGGGCGTTCGCCATCTGCCTGATCTCCTCGTCGCTGGCGCACGGCATCAGCTTTACGGTCTGCCAGCATCTGGGTAAGTATCTCAATAAGATCCTGCCGGACACGGGCTCGTACAAGCTGGACCTGATCGCAAAATCGGAGCACCCGGCCTACACCGTCGTGACGCTCTGCTTTCTGCCCATTCTCCCGAACGGCATCATCTCCATCGCTGCCAGCCGCTCGCGGCTGAAGCCGTGGGAATTTACGCTCGCCATGTTCTGCGGCAGCGCGTTCAGCGTGTTCGTCTACTGCTGGCTCGGCAGCAGCCTCGTGCAGGGCGACTGGATCGCCTCGGCGGTGCTGGTCGTGTTCATGCTGGCCGTGGCTTTTTTAATGTGGCGATATCAGAAGCAGATCCTGCATGTTACCGATCGGCTCATGGAAAAGAGGAAGAAACACCATGGGAAACAACACACTGACATTTCGGAAAGCTGAAGCGCGCGATCTTGACGCCGCGGAAGCGATCTATGATAAGATCCACGCCCGGGAGGACGCCGGGCTGACGACGATCGGCTGGATCACGGGGATCTATCCGATCCGGCAGGATGCGCAGAACGCGCTGGACCGGGGCGACCTGTATGTCTGCGAGCTTGACGGCCGCGTGGCGGCCTCCGGCATCATCAACCAGCGGCAGGTCGACGTCTATGCGGACGGGAACTGGCTGTATCCGGCCGAAGACCGCGAGGTCATGGTCCTGCACACGCTGACCGTGGATCCGGACCTGTCCGGCCGCGGCATCGGCCGGGCCTTTGCGCAGTTTTATGAGGACTGCGCGCGGCAGGCGGGCTGCACCGTCCTGCGTATCGATACGAACGAGAGAAATATCGCGGCGCGGCATCTGTACGCGAGTCTCGGCTATCGCGAAGCGGATATCGTGCCGTGTGATTTCAACCGGATCCCCAAAATTCATCTGGTACTGCTGGAAAAGAAGCTCTGAGAAGCGCGAAGCGCGGGAGGAGAAGGTATGGCAAGACCTGTATGGACAGCGCAATGCACCGCAGGCAGACTGGTTCGTGAGCTGCTGCCGGTCCGGCGGCGGGAGAGCCACAAGGGCGACTACGGCCGGGTCCTGCTGCTGTGCGGCTCGGAAGGACTGACGGGCGCGGCCCGGCTCGCGGCAAAGGGCGCGCTCCGCACGGGAAGCGGTCTGGTATATCTCGGCGTGCCGGAAAAGATCTATCCGATCATAGCGGCGGGAGCCGGGAGCGAGATCGTCTTTCCGCTGCCCTGCGACGAGGAAGGACGGCTCTGCATGGCGTCGCTGCCTGCGATCACCGCACGTCTGGAAAATATGGACGCAGTGCTGCTCGGTCCGGGCCTCGGCCGCTCGGAGGAGCTGACGCGGCTCGTGCAGGCGGTCTTGCTGCGCTGCCGCGCGCCGCTGGTTCTGGACGCGGATGGCATAAACGCCGTCGCGGGACATATAGATGTTCTGCGCGGATGTGCCTGTCCGGTCGTGCTGACCCCGCATGACGGGGAATTTCTGCGGCTGGGCGGCGACCCGAAGGCGGATGACCGGACCCGGGAGACGATGTGCCTTGCATCGCGCAGCCACGCCGTTGTGCTGCTCAAGGGCAGCCGGACGGTGATCACGGACGGTCTGAATACTTATGTCAACCACACCGGCAACCCCGGCCTTGCCACAGGCGGCAGCGGAGACGTACTGGCAGGCATGATCGTTTCGCTGCTCGGCCAGCATATCATGCCGCTCGAGGCGGCAGCCGCCGCGGCATGGCTGCACGGCGCTGCGGCAGACCTTGCGGCCCGGGAGCTGGGGGAATACGGCATGGTGCCGGAGGATCTGCTTTTGCGCATTCCGCGACTTTTACCGTAAGGGTGATTTTGTTGCGAAAAAAATTTGCGCTGCTCCTGACCTTGATCTCGATTTTTCTGACCGGCTGTGCGGCGAAAAGCCCCGCGCAGCAGCCGCTGACCTTCCGCACAGCCCTTCTGGAGGCGGGCGGCTGCAGCTTTACCGCGGCCGTGACCGCCGACTACGGCGAGACGACTGCCGACTTTACGCTGGAGGCCAGCTTTGCACCCGATACCGGCGCTTCGCTCACCGTCACCGCGCCGGAGACCATCGCGGGCATCACTGCCCACGTCAAAGACAGCACCGCGGACGTCAGCTTCGATGATACGCAGCTCGGCCTCGGCAGTCTGGCGAACGGGCGGCTTGCGCCGCTGGCCGCGCCGTATGTGCTCGGGCAGAGCTGGGCCGGGGCCTATATCGACTCGACGGGGACGGAAGACGGACTCCTGCGTGCGACGTACCGCCTCGGCTACGACAAGCAGGAGCTGGTGGTCGATACCTGGTTCACGGAAGAACCGTTTACGCCGCAGTATGCGGAGATCAGCGCCGACGGACGGATGGTCCTGTCGATCCGGATCTCAAATTTTGCAATGCAATAGAGAAGGAAACCTGCATGAAGACACTCAAACGAACCTGGGCGGATATTTCGCTCGACAATCTGGAATACAACTACCGCTCCATCCGCGCCCACCTGCCGCAGGGCACGAAATTCCTCGGCGTGATGAAGGCGGATGCCTACGGCCACGGCGCGGTGCCGGTCAGCCGGGCGCTGGCGGATCTCGGCGCGGAATATCTGGCCGTTTCCAATCTGGAAGAGGCGGTGCAGATCCGCCGCGGCGAGGTCCGGCTGCCGATCCTGATCCTGGGCTACACCCCGGCAGAGTACGCGGCCAACATGATCTTCCTCGACATTACGCAGGAGGTCCACTCGCTCGAATACGCCAGAGAGCTCAACGAGGCGCTGGCCGGGACCAATTACATCCTGAACGTGCACCTGAAGCTCGACACGGGCATGACCCGCATCGGCTTTTTCGCCTACGACAATGAGCGGACGCTGGATGAGCTGCGGCAGGTCGCGCAGCTGCCGCACCTGCACATCGAGGGCGTGTTCATGCACTTCTGCGTCGCCGACAGCCGCGCGGAGGCGGACGTCTCGTTCACAAAGCTGCAGTACAAACGCTTCATGGACATGCTTTCGGCCATGGCGGGCGTCGGCATCCGGCCGGAGATCCGCCACTGCTGCAACTCCGGCGCGACGATCCTGTATCCGGAGTTCGCGCTCGATATGGTGCGGCCGGGCATCATCACCTACGGCAACGCTCCGTCCGACGAGCTCGAGGGCGCGCTCAGCCTGCGGCCGATGATGTCGCTGCATTCCATGATCGCGCAGGTCCGCACCGTCCCGGCTGGGACGGATATCAGCTATGGCCGGCTCTACCGGACGAAGGAGGAGACCCGCGTGGCGGTGCTGCCCATCGGCTATGCCGACGGCCTGAGCCGCCTGCTCACCGGCAAGGCGAGCTTTTATCTGCAGGGGCATCAGGTGCCGGTCATCGGGCGGATCTGCATGGACATGTGCATGATCGACGTCTCGAATGTGCCGGAGGCGAAGCCCGGCGACGTGGTCACGATCTTCGGTTACGATGACGACGGGACGCTCCTGCCGTGCGAGCGCCTTGCCCGCGCGCAGGGGACGATCAACTATGAGCTTTTGTGCCAGATCAGCAAGCGCATCCCCCGCATCTGCCACCGCGGCGCGGAGACCTCGCAGATCCTGCAGTACATTGTTTGAGAAAACCCGCCATTTTTCGCCCCTTCCTGCATAGAATGGCATGGGAGCATCCGGACAGAAAAGAAAGCGAAGGGTTCTTTGTTTATTTTTGACCTCTGCGTGGGAGAATAGAAGCAGCGGCGCGAAATGCGCACGTACTTTTTCCGCGGAGTGTGAAGCAAATGGATACGAACGTGAAACGAGGCGACATTTTCTATGCCGACCTGAGCCCGGTCGTGGGCAGCGAGCAGGGCGGGTGCCGTCCGGTGCTGATCGTGCAGAACGACACCGGCAACAAGCATTCGCCGACCGTCATTGCGGCCGCCATCACGAGCCAGACCGGCAAGGCGCGGCTGCCGACGCACATCGCATTGACCGGCCACGACGTAGGCCTCAGTAAGGACTCCGTCATTCTGCTCGAGCAGATCCGCACCATTGACAAGCGCCGCCTGCGCGAGCATACCGGCCACGCGGACCGGAGCGTCATGGATCAGGTCGACTCGGCGCTGGCCGTCAGCTTCGGGCTGCAGGGCAGCTGAGCGAAAAAAGCCTGTGATACGAAAAACACCTCCTGCATACGGTATGCAGGAGGTGTTTTTTATGCATGAGTATCCGATCGAGGGCGTGCAGGACGGGACCCTGCGGGCTGAAAAGGACGGCCTGTACTGGAAGATCGACGCTTCCTGCACCCGGGACTGGGACCATCCGATCCGCCTGCTCGCCGAGACGGACGGCGTCCGCGTGAACCTCGGCGTGCCGCAGCCGGAAGGGGAGAAGCTGCGGCTGCAGTGCCGGCTCTCCGCCCGCAGCTGCCCCTTGTCAGACAGCACCCGCGTCCGCACCGATCAGCAGCCGGAGCAGACGCTGCTGCCCTTTGAGCCGGAAAAGCCGTTTGACCACATCTCGGACTTTTCCGTCCTGCAGGTCGTGGAGCAGGACGGCAAGCCGTACTGGACGCAGCCGCAGCAGCCGGACACTGCCGAAGACGACGGCTGACGGTCCGGCAAACGCAGACCAGCCTGCCGCATATGTACGGCAGGCTGGTTTTTCTCAGCGCATTTTTTCCTTCAGATGGGACAGGCGGTCGAGCGCCTCGTACAGCGTTTCGTCCTTCTTGGCGAAGTGGACGCGGACGATGTTGTTGACGTTCTCATTGAAGAACGACGTGCCGGGCACGCAGGCGACGCCGACCTTCTCGGCCATTTCCAGGCAGAAGTCCACGTCGGACTCGCCCTTGCGCAGGTATGGGCCAATGTCGGCCAGCACGAAGTATGCGCCCTGCGGATCGGTAAAGGGGATGCCGATCTGCTTCAGACCATCGGTGAACAGCTTCTTCATGTGGGCGTAGTGATCGCCGAATTCCTTGTAGTAGCTGTCCGGCATGTCGAGGCCGACCACAGCGGCCTCCATCAGCGGCGACGGCGCGCCGACGGTATTGAAGTCGTGGTACTGCTTGATGCGGTCCATAATGGGCTTCGGCGCGATGGCGTAGCCGAGACGCCAGCCGGTGATGGAGTAGGTCTTGGAAAGGCTCGAGCAGCTGACCGTGCGCTCCCACATGCCGGGCAGGCTGTTCATATAGATGTGCTTGTGGCCCTCGTAGACAATGTGCTCATACACCTCGTCCATGATGGCGAACGCGTCATACTTGATGCACAGCTCCGAGATGAGCTTCAGCTCGTCGTAAGTGAACACCTTGCCGGAGGGGTTCGACGGGTTGCAGATGAGGATGGCCTTTGCGCCCTGTTTGAACGCGTCTTCCAGCACGTTTGCATCGAAGTTGAACGCCGGCGGGACCAGCGGGACGAAGATCGGCTCACAGTCAGCCATGATGGCCTGCGCGCGGTAGTTCTCAAAATACGGGGAGAACATGATGATCTTGTCGCCGGGGTTCGTCAGGGCGAAGATCGTATCGACCATGGCCTCGGTCGAGCCGATGGTCACGACCATATCCGTCTCCGGATCGAGCGTGCGGCCCATGAAGCGGCCGGCCTTGCGGGCAAGCGCCTGCCGGAAATTCGGCGCGCCCATGGTGATGGGGTACTGGTGCGGGCCGAGCGCGCTGACCTCCGCCAGACGGTCCGTCAGGGCCTTGGGAGGGTCAAAGTCGGGGAAGCCCTGCGCCAGGTTGATCGCGCCGCACGAAAGTGCCACGCGCGTCATGCGCCGGATGACGGAATCGGTGAATAACTTGTTTTTTCTGCTCATTTCCTGCATGGTGTTTGCCTGCCTTTCCTGGTTACTCTGCGGAGATGATGCCGAGCGTTTCCGCACCGGCGGGATGGATGCCGTTGGCAGCCAGCAGCGAGGAGACCGCTGCCGGATCTGCGACCCGGAGGATCATACAGGCCATGCCGTTCGGCTGGCCGAAGATCGAATACATGTAATGGACGTCGATGCTGTTTTCGGCCAGCAGCTGCAGCAGCGTGCTCAGCCCGCCGGGTGTATCCGGTACGCCGACGGCGACGACGTCGCTCGTGGAGAAGATGAAGCCGTTTTCCCGCAGGACCCGGCAGGCCTCCGGCTCATGGCTGGCGATCAGGCGCAGGACGCCGTAGTCGCTCGTCTCTGCGATGTTGATCGCCCGCAGGTCCACGCCGTTTTTGGCGAGCAGAGCGGTGATCTCCGCCAGCTGACCGGCACGGTTCTCCAGAAATACGGAAATCTGATGAATTGCCATACGATCGTCCTCCTTAGATCTTGCGTTTGTCGATCACGCGGATGGCCTTGCCCTCGCTGCGGGCAATGGACTTCGGGGAGACGAGATGCACCTGCGCGTAGATGCCGAGCATCGCCTTGAGTGCGGCGACCAGACCCTTTTCGCGCTTCGTGATCTCGGCCAGAGAGTCGGAGAAGTGGTCGGGCGTCATCTCGACGAGCACGTCGAGCGTGTCGGAATTGTTCACGCGGTCGACCACGATCTGATAGTTGGAGGTATAACCCTGCTCGAGCAGGACCGTCTCGATCTGCGACGGGAAGACGTTGACGCCCTTGACGATCAGCATATCGTCGCTGCGGCCCATGGGCTTGCACATCTTGATATGTGTCCGCCCGCAGGGGCAGGCCTCGCGGCGCAGAACGCAGATATCGCGCGTGCGGTAGCGCAGCAGCGGGAACGCCTGCTTGGTGATCGAGGTGAAGACCAGCTCGCCCTGCGTGCCCTCCGGCAGGACTTCGCCGGTGTCGGGATCGATGATCTCGGCGATGAAATGGTCCTCATTGATGTGCATGCCGGTCTGTGCGCTGCATTCATAGGCCACGCCCGGGCCGGACAGCTCGGTCAGACCGTAGATATCATAGGCCTTGATGCCGAGGCTCGTCTGGATATCCTGCCGCATCTGCTCGCTCCAGGCCTCCGCGCCGAAGATACCGGCCTTCAGATGGATCTTGTCCTGCAGCCCGCGCTCGTGGATGGATTCTGCCAGATACGCCGCGTAGGACGGCGTGCAGCAGAGGATCGTCGAGCCGAGATCCTCCATGAACTGCAGCTGCCGGTCGGTATTGCCGGAGGACATGGGGAGCGTCAGGCAGCCGAGCTTCTGGCTGCCGCCGTTGAGGCCGAAGCCGCCGGTGAACAGGCCGTAGCCGTAGGCGACCTGGCAGACGTCTTCCGGTCCTGCGCCCGCGGCCGCCAGCGCTCTTGCGCAGCAGTCGTTCCAGAGGTCGATATCCTCCTTGGTGTAGAAGGCGACGACGCGCTTGCCGGTCGTGCCGGAGGTGGAGTGGATGCGGACACATTTTTCCAGCGGCTCCGCAAGCAGACCGAAGGGGTATGCATCCCGCAGATCCGCCTTGCTCAGAAACGGGAGCTTGTACAGATCGTCGCGACCGTGGATATCCTCCGGCGTGACGCCCTTTTCCTCCATCTTCGCGCGGTAGTAGGGGACCTTGTCCCAGACGTGCCGGACCTGACGGACCAGACGCTCATCCTGCCAGGCCTTGATCTGCTCCTGACTCGCACATTCGATTTCTTTCTGATAATACCGTTCCATGGGTTCTCCTTGTGATCAGCCTTCCGCGCCGAGGGCGAAGGCCTTTCGGTTGAGTTCGAGGAATTTTGCCGGGACGCTCCTGCAGATGGCATCCTGCCACTGCGCGTCCGTGAAGTGGAAGTACTTGCTGAGCCTGCCGAGCAGGACCAGGTTGACGGCCTTGGCGGAGCCTGCCTGCAGTGCGAGGCCCAGCGCGTCCATGGCGTCGAGCCGGATGGGGAGCGTCGCGAGCTTCTGCTCGAGCGACTTCGGGTATTCCGCCGCGCCGGTGATGACGGGCATGGGGTTGATCCGCTGCGTGTTGGTCAGCAGGATCCCGCCCTCCTTGAGGTATTCCACCCACCGGGCGGCCTCCAGCAGCTCGAAGGAGATGATGATGTCGGCCTCGCCCTTGTCGATGATGGGGGAATAGACCTTCTCGCCGTAACGCACATAGGTCACGACGCTGCCGCCGCGCTGGCTCATGCCGTGGACCTCGCTGACCTTGACGTCGTAGCCGTTTTCGAGCAGGATCCTGCCCAGTAGCTTGCTGGCGAGCAGCGTGCCTTGGCCGCCGACGCCGACGATCATGATGTTTCTGGATTCCATGACGATACCTCCTTCTCTTATTCGCCCAGCGCGCCCTTGCGGCACAGCTGGCGGCACAGGCCGCAGCCCGTGCAGAGGGTGTTGTCGATCTGCACCTTGCCGCCCATCACGCTGATGGCAGGACAGCCGAGCTTCATGCAGGCCTTGCAGCCCACGCACTTTTCGGGCTTGGCCTCAATGGGACCGGGGTGCTTCACATATTTGAGCAGCGCGCACGGGCGGCGGGAGATGATGACCGACGGCTCATTCGCCGCAAGCTCCTCCTTGATCGCCTTGTCGCAGGCGGCAAGATCGTAAGGATCGACGACCTGCACACGGCGGATGCCGACCGCATGACACAGCGCCTCCAGATCGATCTTCGTGCAGGGATCGCCCTTGAGGTTGAAGCCCGTGGTCGGGTTCTGCTGATGGCCGGTCATGCCGGTGATGGAGTTATCGAGGATGATGACGGTCGAGGTCGACTCATTATAGGCAATGTTGATGAGGCCTGTGACGCCGGAATGCATGAACGTCGAATCGCCGATGACGGCGACGGTATGGTTCGCATTTTCCTCGCCGGAGGCCTTGTTGAAGCCGTGCAGGCCGGAGACGGACGCGCCCATGCAGATCGTCGAGTCGATCGCGGCGAGCGGCGCAGCAGCGCCAAGCGTATAGCAGCCGATATCGCCGAGGACGGTCAGCTTGTTCTTCTTGAGCGTATAGAAAAGCCCTCTGTGCGGGCAGCCCGCGCACATGACCGGCGGCCGGGCCGGGATGGTCTCGTCCAGCTTGCGGCCGGTATGGACGCGCATGCCGAGTTTTTCGGCAATATAGTTCTGGCTGAACTCGCCGATGCAGCCGAACAGCTCCTTGCCGGTGACGTTCGTGACGCCGATGGAGCGGCAGTGCGCCTCAATGATGCCGTCGAGCTCCTCCACGACGATGACCTTCTCCACGCTCTTTGCGAACGCGCGGATCTTTTCGACCGGCAGGGGATGGATCATGCCGAGCTTCAGCACGGGGTACTTGTCGCCGCAGACCTCCTTGACATACTGATAGCTGGTCGAGGACGAGATCAGGCCGATGGAATGGTCGGCGCCGTCCTCCACGCGGTTCACGTCCGCGGTCTCCGCCCAGGCCTGCAGCGCGAGCGTCCGCTGCTCGACGATGGGGTGCCGCGCCTTGGCGCAGGCTGGCATCATGACGAACTTGGCGATATCCTTTTCATAGGGGATCGGGGCGACCTCCTGCCGTTCGGACGTCTCCACTACGCTCTGCGCGTGCGCGACGCGCGTGCACATCTTGAGCAGGACCGGCGTATCGAACTTCTCGGAGAGCTCGTAGGCCAGCTTGGCGAACGCCAGCGACTCCGCGGCGTCGGACGGCTCGAGCATCGGCAGCTTTGCGGCGATGGCATAGTGACGGGAATCCTGCTCTGGTATCTGGTGCGTACCTACAAGTCCAGAATCAAGTTGCGTGAATCACTGAAGTACGAACAGAAGCACATTCGTGACGTAGAGGCCCTGAACCAGTCAAAGCTACGTTTCTTCACCAACATTTCCCATGAATTCCGCACCCCGCTGACACTCATCGTGGCCCAAGTGGAAACGCTGATGCAACTCCAGAACTTCACGCCTGCCATATATAACAAGGTACTGGGCATCTACAAGAACAGCATACAGCTACGGGAACTCATCACCGAGCTGCTCGACTTCCGCAAGCAGGAACAAGGGCACATGAAGATAAAGGTAAGTCCGCACAACATCGTGAACTTCCTATACGAAAACTATCTGCTTTTCCTGGAATATGCCAGCGCCAAACAAATCAGCCTCTACTTCGAGAAGGAAACAGACAGCCTCGAAGTATGGTATGACCAAAAACAGATGCAGAAAGTGATAAACAACCTGCTGTCCAACGCCGTCAAGCATACCAAGGCGGAAGACAGCATCACCCTCAGCATCAAGACCGAAGGCAGCAATGCCGTCATCCGCGTGACCGATACCGGCAGCGGCATAGATGCCCGGGAAGTGGACAAGATATTCGACCGCTTCTACCAGATAGACCAAATGGACTCTACAGATGCAAGCAAGACGGGTACGGGTATCGGCCTGGCATTGACGAAGGGTATCGTGGAGCTCCATCACGGCACCATCCGTGTGGAAAGCGAACTGGGCAAAGGTAGCAGCTTCATCGTAAACCTGCAATTGGGGAACGCACAGTTTGACGAAGAGCAAATAAACAAGAATGCAGACAGTGTGCAACAAATAGAAATTCCCAAACCGGAAAACGATGCCCTGCTCAAGGCGGAGCTGGAAGAGAGTGCTCCCATCAAACGACTCCCGGATGCAAAAATCCTGATAGTGGAAGACAACGACTCCATCCGCGACATGCTGGCAGGTATCTTCAAGCCCTTCTACGAAGTGCTGACTGCGGCCGACGGAGCGGAAGGACTCGCACTGGTGCGCAGCGAAATGCCCAATATCGTAGTCAGCGATGTAGTAATGCCCAACATGTCGGGAACGGAACTGTGCAAACAGATAAAAAGTGACTTCAACACCTGCCATATCCCCGTGGTGCTGCTCACTGCACGGACTGCCATCGAACAGAACATCGAGGGACTGCGCATCGGTGCGGACGATTACATCACCAAACCGTTCAACACCAATCTGCTGATTTCGCGCTGCAACAATCTGGTAAACTCGCGTATTCTTCTGCAGGAGAAGTTCAGCAAGCAACCACAGGCTTTCGCACAGATGCTTGCCACCAATCCCATAGACAAGGAGATTCTGGACCGCGCCATGACAGTCATTGAGAAACATCTGGACGATACGGAATTCAACGTCAACGTCTTTGCACGTGAAATGGCAATGGCACGCACCAATCTGTTCACCAAGCTGAAGGCTATCACCGGGCAAACTCCGAACGACTTTATCCTGACTATCCGCCTGAAGAAGGGTGCCCTGATGCTGCGCAACAATCCGGAACTGAATATCACCGAAATTTCGGACCGGATAGGTTTCAGTTCTTCACGCTATTTCTCCAAATGCTTCAAGGACATTTACCACGTCAGCTCGCTGGCCTACCGCAAAGGAGAGAATGGAGGAGAGGAAAGTACGGAAGACAGTGAAGAGACATCTTAATATTGTACATCAAGCCATCGCATGACACGGTTTGTACTTTTTCTCCCCTCCCTTGTACTTCCTTATACACCCGATTCCACAAAACCTCTTACCTTTGACCTCAGAATTACAATCTAAAGTCAAAGAACTATGAAGCATT
>OKUM01000343.1_pt1 | contig 30935 bp, 26 predicted proteins | sample 1606801 | NCBI WGS metagenome assembly OKUM01 (sample SAMEA3882546, study PRJEB24775) | human gut metagenome | biome: human-associated habitat; feature: intestine environment; material: feces | place: Netherlands | collected 2009/2010
CTTTTTCAGCGTTGACTTGATAGGATGTATCTTTGTAACTGCCATATCTGCGCCAGCGCTCCTTTGATGTCCGCAACATCTTGTGTGTACAGCGGCCCCATGCTGTTCAGCCGCCGTGCGATCTGATTGACGTTGACACCAATCTTCTGCAGTTCGGCGGTCTGCGCCCGGATGTCGGTGGTGTCGATGTGGACAACATAACCATCTATCGCCATCTTTCGCAGATAGGCGGCCATATTCCGGGTTGGTATCAATTTCATTTTTTCTCGAATCAACCTCCGTTCTTCTTCCGTCACATAAAATTTGACCTGTACGGTTCGTTTTCTGCCTTCCATTCGTTTTACTCTCCTTTCCGTTTTGAGGGTTTGGGACACTTCCCAACAAGCTGTTTTGCAGAGCAAAATACGGAAGTGGGTACACACTTCCTATGCTTGCTACCGTAACTCTTTCCTCGTATTCTCCCTCTACTAATACTACAATCCTTAACAAGAGAAATGGCTTAGGCAGAATAAAATAAAAACACAAATTTCATAAAAATAAAGAAATTCACTCAAGCAAAATTCAAATAAAAAGAAGGCGTCTGGTTGGAACAAAAAAGGCCGATTGGAGCGGAAAAGACTTTTCAAGTCTGCTATAATAATTACTGAAAACGCCGAAGGGCGCTTTCAAAAAGTCTACGAGTTAGCACATCCTAACTAAAAGGAGGAATTTTCAATGTCTGAAGTGAGTACGGACAAAAAACTGAAAGGAAAAGACCTTATTACCATCGGTATCTTTTCCGCAATCTACTTTGTCATCAACTTTGCCTTTATGCTTCTGGGAGGTATTCACCCTGTTCTTTGGATGCTGATGCCTGGCTTTATCGCTGTGTTTGCAGGCATTCCCTTTATGCTGATGGTCGCAAAGGTTCAAAAACCGGGTGCAGTTTTCCTGATGGGGCTTATCACGGCTCTTATCTATTTTGCCACAGGACAATTTACCCTGGTGATCCTGATCTCGATGGCTTCTACTTGCATTTTGGCTGAAGTTGTCCGAATGGTGACTAAGTATAACAGCTTCAAGGGAAATTCGATTGCCTATGTGATTTTTTCTCTGGGGATGGTTGGTTCTCCCCTTCCCATCTGGTTGTTTAAGGCCGATTTCTTGGCACAGATTACAGAACAGGGAATGCCCGCTGATTATGTTGCGGCAGTTGAAGCTCTGTCATCCAATGCAATGCTAATCGTTCTGTTTGTTGCTCCAATCATCGGTGGTATCATCGGCGCATTTATTGCCAGAGGTCTGTTCAAAAAGCACTTTGTAAAGGCAGGAATTGTGTGATGAATGGGGAGGGCAAAAAACATACATTAAGGTTCGATCCACGGACGGAATTGCTTTTGTTGGTGCTGGCAAATATTGTGGCCTTTACCCAGCACTCCGTATGGGTTGAAATTACATGGGTTATTTTTCTGCTCCTGCTGATCGTTGCCTGCGGATGCCAAAAATCCGCAGGCAAACTGGCAATCGCATTTGGAATTTGTCTGGCGCTACAATACTATGTATTTCCAAACGGACCGAAAATTTTAGCCAGCAGCTTCACAATCATTGTATCTTATGCAAGAAAGATTTTCCCTTGTTTGATTGTCGGTACAATGGTATTACAGAAAACGCCCGTCCGGGAATTGATGGTTGCACTTCGGAAATGGCATATCCCGCAGGGATTGATTATTCCTTTGTCTGTAACTGTCCGATATTTTCCGGCTTTAAAAGAAGAAACCGGCTATATCCGGGATGCCATGAAGCTCCGTAATATTCATGGAGTACAAAAAATTGAATGCTTACTGGTGCCTACAATGATCTCTGCCACAACAACAGCGGAAGAATTATCCGCCGCCGCTGTTACGCGGGGGATTGAAAACCCTGCACCAAAGACAAGCATGATTGAAATGAAGCTCGGTGTGCAGGACTTTTTGTGTCTGGCAGCAGGTTTGATTTTTTGTGTGATTTCAATTACGGTAGGTTAAGGAGGTGTTCCATGTGATCCAAATTCAGGATGTATCGTTTGAATATGAGAAAGAGCAGGGAACGCTTTCCCATATTGACCTAAATATCCAACAGGGAGAATGTGTTGTCCTTATAGGGGAGTCGGGCTGTGGCAAAACAACAGTGACAAAACTAATCAACGGCTTAATCCCTCATTTTGTCGAGGGCGGCACTTTATCTGGCACAACGATTGTGAACGGTATGGAAGTGCCGAAAACAGAAATGTACCGTCTGGCAGAGCAGGTTGGATCTGTGTTCCAAAATCCGAAATCTCAGTTTTTCAATATTGACTCGGACAGCGAGATCACTTTCGGTCTGGAAAATGCGGGTGTCGAACCAAAGAAAATCAAAGAGCGCTATGAGGCCACTGTTTCCGCCCTGAAAATTCAATCGCTTTTGGGAAGAAATATTTTTTCCATGTCTGGCGGAGAAAAACAAAGTCTTGCGTTTGCCTCTGTATATGCCATGAACCCGTCCATTTTTGTATTGGACGAGCCGACGGCAAATCTGGATGCTGACGCGATTGACACCTTACGCCAGCAGATTATCCAGATCAAAAAAGAAGGACGGACGGTTGTTATTGCCGAACACCGCCTATATTTCCTGATGGATCTGATTGACCGGGCAATCTTCATTCAAAAGGGGAAAATCGTTCAGATATTTTCCGGGAATGAGTTTCGCAATCTTTCGGATGAGCAGCGTATCAGGATGGGGCTTAGAAGTCTTGTCCATCCTGTGCTGGAGCTGCCTCCTGCCGATCCGTCAGGAGCGCAGGAAGGCTTATCCGTAGAAAACCTTTCCTGTGCCTTTGATAAGCAGCCGGTATTCAGCGGTCTTGGCTTTTCTGCAAAACGAGGCGAAGTGTTGGGAATTGTCGGTCATAACGGCGCAGGAAAAACGACGATGACACGCTGCCTGTGCGGGCTTTTGAAAGAAGTGAATGGAACCGTCCGGCTGGACGGGCAAACACTGAAAGCAAAACAGCGTAATGAGGCCAGTTTTTGTGTGATGCAGGATGTGAACCATCAGCTTTTTTCAGACAGCGTATGGAACGAATGTGAACTGGCGCAGCCGGATTGTCCGCCGGAGCGGATTGAAGAAATTCTCAGGTCTTTTGATTTGCTGGATTTCAAAGACCGCCATCCGATGGCCCTGTCAGGAGGTCAGAAACAGCGTCTTGCGGTGGCAACCGCTATTCTCTCCAACAAGGATGTACTTGTCTTTGATGAGCCGACTAGTGGCCTAGACTATCACCGTATGCTGGAAGTGAGCAATATGATCCGCAAGTTGAATGATGAGAATAAAATTATCATCATTGTTTCCCATGATTTTGAGTTTTTGGGCCGGACTTGTGATAAAATATTTGATATGGAGGGATGCTCCAAAGAAAGGAGGTAGCGTCTATGCCGGAACTGCTCCAAGAAATGTATTACGGTCCCAATGTTCAAAACTTGATCGAGTCAGATGATTGCAAGGTAATGCGTTTAAGCGATAACTCCGGTGAAGGCATGATGACGCTCTATCATGTCTTTCCCGGTGTGTTTCTTATGTATAATGATTTCCACATGAAGGAGTGCGTTTCGGGTTTCCAGACAGATATGGACCTGCTTTGCATCGACCACTGCCGGGAAGGGCGCATTGAGCAGGAAGTCGGCCAGAATGCCTTTAGCTATTTAGAGGCTGGCGATCTTCGGGTGGATCGCCGCATCCATCATTCGGGCAAGGTGGAGTTTCCCCTTTGCCACTACCACGGTATTTCCATTGGCTTTCAGGTGGAAACCGCGGCAAAAGAAATTCCAGCCTATATGAAGGGCTTTTCTGTTGACCTTTACGAATTACAAAATAAATATTGCAGTGACCGTACACCTTATGTCATTCCAGGAGAACCGGCCATTGAGCATATTTTTTCCGAACTTTACAATGTGCCGGTCAAAATCAAAAAGGACTATTTCAAGATCAAAGTGCTGGAACTGCTTCTATATCTGGATGCGTTAGAGCTGTCGGGACATACAGAGGAACGTCCATATTTCTACAAGGGTCAGGTCGAAAAAATTAAGGCAATTCAATCACTTTTAACACAAGATTTGACAAAGAACTACACGCTGGAAGAACTCTCCGCAAAGTTTGATATTGCATTGACACCGATGAAAAATTGCTTTAAGTCTGTTTATGGCAGTCCGATTTTTACATACATGAGGAACTACCGAATGAACTATGCAGCGGCTTTGCTGAAATCAGATAAGTCGTTGAAGGTGGCTGATGTTGCTGGTCTTGTAGGATATGACAGTCCCAGCAAATTTACCGCTGCTTTTCATCAGACGATGGGAAAAACGCCATTGGAATATCGGAAATCAATTATCTGATTGGCACAGAAAAGGCCGCGTGGAGCGGAAGAAAAAACTGAATCATGATAAATTAAGGATGGTTAGTAGGACTTAGCCATCCTTTTTTCTTTACTGACCGAATAGAACGAAAGAGGTGAATTACTATGAAACAACAAAAAAAGAGTTGGGTCAAAACTCTACTTTCCTTTGCAGAACCCTGCAAGGGAAAGATGATCCTCTCGGTTTTATGCGCTATTTTTAGTGTCGCTGGTGGATTTATTCCGTTTTGGGCAGTTTATAAAATTCTGCTTCTGTTTATCAACCGTACTGCCACAGGAAACGATATTCTGTTATGGTGCTTGGTTGGCGTAGGCGGGTACCTGATCCGTGTGCTTTGTTTTGGTATCTCCACAATTTTGGCGCACATATCCGCGTATACGATACTGGAAGGTATTCGTCTAAAAATTGCAAATCGTCTAATGAAAGCCCCGCTTGGCGAGGTAATGAGACGGAGAATCGGTTATCTGAAAAACATCATCATGGATAAGGTGGAGGACTTAGAGCCGCCCTTGGCGCATGTAATTCCAGAACTGACTTCTAATCTGCTTCTGCCGCTGGCTATTTTCGTCTGGATGCTAGCAATAGACTGGCGTATGGGACTTTCGATTTTGATTGCTCCTGCGTTGGCTATGATTCCGATGTTCTTCCTTATGAAAAATTATAACAGCCAGTATGCAGCCTACATGGAGGCAAATAACCATGTCAACAACATTATTATCGAGTATGTAGAGGGCATTGAGGTTGTTAAGGCGTTCAACCAAAGTACCAGTTCCTACGAAAAGTTTGTAGGCGCTGTGAAGTCCTTTAAGGATTTTACTCTCAACTGGTTCAAAAGCACATGGAAAACCATGAATTTAATGATGGCGATTATGCCGACTACCTTGCTTGGGGTACTCCCTGTTGGTTTGCTGCTGGTGCGTGGTGGAAGTATTACTCCCGCTGAACTTGCAATGGGAATTATCCTCTCACTTAGTATTGTGGGGCCACTGATGAAAGCTACGACCTTTATCAACGAAGCAAAATCTATGGAGTATGCGGTTGAAGCAGCAAATAAGCTTTTGAATCTTCCAAATTTGCCGGATTCCGGGGAATTTGTTCCAATCAATCATACCGATATTGTCTTGCAGGATGTGTCCTTTTCTTATGACGGTACAACACAAAATGAAGTGTTGCATGGTATCAGCTTAAATATGCCACAGGGGAGTTTCACTGCACTGGTCGGACCGTCTGGAGGAGGAAAATCAACGGTGGCTCGCCTGATTGCACGGTTTTGGGATGTAACTGGTGGCAGCATCTCCATTGGCGGCAAAAATATAAAAGAGCTTTCAATTCACCAGCTTTCTGAATTGGTCAGCTTCGTGACACAGGACAATTTCCTGTTCAACTGCTCGCTCAAAGAGAACATCCGCCTGGGTAATCCAAATGCTACGGATGAGGAAGTATATGCCGCCGCAAAAGCGGCTTGCTGCGATGATTTCATTGCTCGGCTGGAAAAAGGATATGATACCCCTGCCGGTGATGCCGGCAAGCGGCTATCTGGCGGAGAAAAGCAACGAATTGCTATTGCGAGAGCAATCTTGAAAAATGCGCCTATTGTGATTTTGGATGAGGCAACTGCCTTCACTGACCCGCAGAATGAAGATAAAATCCAGAAATCCATCATGGCCCTTTCCAAAGGAAAGACCCTGCTGGTGATTGCACATCGTCTGTCTACCATTCAAAACGCAGATCAGATTGTTGTTCTGAAAAAAGGGCAGATTGTTGACTGCGGAAAGCAGGGGGAACTCTTGGAACGCTGCCCGCTTTATGCAGATATGTGGCAGGCGCATATTGGCGCAAAGAACTGGTCTGTGGGCGAGAAAAAGGAGGTGGCTGGTAATGTTTAAGTCAATGAAACGCATTATTCGATGGGCTGGCAAGTACAGAGGTCGTCTTTATCTTGGCTCTGTATTCTCTTTTTTCAGTAGTTTATCTACAGCCATCCCGACAATGGCTGCTGCTTATGCGCTGGATAAATCTATTCAGGCATATTGGGCGCATACCACAATTGACGCTTCTTTGATCTGGAAAATGCTGTGGATTATTGTTGGCTCTATTGCGTTGAATTTCCTGTTTTCTTATCTACGGGCAATTTTGCAGGAAAGTATCGGCTATGAAGTTGCCGCAGGACAACGCATCCACTTGGGGGACGTTCTGAAACGGGTTCCCCTTGGGTACTTTTCACAGAACAGTGTCGGTGACATTCTGGCCGGAGTTACCACGGAATTATCTACTTTGGAATTACAGGGCATGAAAATGGTGGATGTCATCATCAACGGTTATGCAAAATTTATTGCCATCGTTTTATGCCTGATCTTCTTCAGCCCTGTTGCGGCGGTTATTTCCATTGTCGGCGTTGCTCTTTCGGCGCTGGCTTTGCAGGGGATTAGCAGACACAGTGAAAAAACCGCTGCAACAACCCATAAAGCAATGGAAGATATGTCCGGCGCAGCGATTGAATACATCCGGGGGCTTTCCATTGTGAAGTCCTTTGGACAGGAAGGTGCTTCTATTGAGAATTTTCGTAATGCCAGTAAGGAATTGAAAGATATTCACATCAAGGTAGAAAAGGGCTATACACCATATAACTGCCTACACCTGTTTGTGTTGAAGCTGGCATCTATGGGGATCGTCTTGGTATGCGCGTGGCAAGCATTGCAAGGGCAAATGAGTATATCTGTTTTTCTGATGTTTGTTCTTTTCTCCTTTGTTCTTTTTGGCAGCGTGGAAAATATCAATGACGCTGCGCACACTCTTGGGGTTATTGATTCTGCCATGAACAAGTTGGAAGCATTAGAGAATGTAAACTATATCGACCAGGATGGCACCGATATAAAACCGGCAACTTATGATATTGAGTTTAGGGATGTTTCTTTCGGATATGACAGCCGGATTGTTCTGCATGACCTGAACTTCAAAATTCCGCAAAATAGCACAACGGCCATCGTGGGGCCATCTGGCAGCGGAAAATCTACGCTGTGCAATTTGATTGCACGTTTTTATGATGTGAACAGCGGAACGATTACCATTGGTGGAACGGATATTCGCCGATTTACATGTGATAGTCTGCTCAAAAATATCAGTATGGTTTTTCAGAATGTCTACCTGTTCCGGGATACCATTAAGAATAACATTAAATTCGGCAGCCCGGACGCTACGGATGAACAGATTATCGCCGCCGCAAAAGCAGCCCGCTGTCACGACTTCATAATGGCTTTGCCGGACGGTTATGACACGGTGATTGGTGAAGGAGGTTCTTCGCTTTCCGGCGGTGAAAAGCAAAGAATTTCTATCGCCAGGGCGATGCTCAAGGATGCTCCCATTGTTATCTTGGATGAGGCAACCGCAAGTATTGATCCAGAAAATGAGCATTTGATCCAAGAAGCGATTTCTGCTCTAACACACGGTAAAACTATTATTACGATTGCCCATCGTCTGGCCACGATTGAGAACGCCGACCAAATCCTTGTGATTGATGGTGGAACTGTGGCTCAGAGGGGTACGCATAAGGAACTGCTGCAACAGGAAGGGACTTATAAAAATTTCATCCAGATCCGCGAACAAGCCGAAGGCTGGCGGATTCAGTAATGGGTGTCCCTATGAAACTTCATGCAGCCGGGGAGGACTATTTAGAAGCTATACTGGTTCTCCAAAAGAAACAAGGAATGGTGCGTTTCGTGGATGTTGCTCGGTACGTGGAGGGTTCAAAGCCCAGCGTGTACCATGCGATGACGACCCTGCGTGAAGGGGGCTTCCTGACAATGGACAGCGACTATTTCCTGCATCTGACCGATGCGGGCCGGAAAGTGGCGGAGCAGATCTTCGAAAAGCACCGCTTCTTTACCGACCGGCTGATCGAGGCCGGCGTAGACCCGGTAACAGCGGAAAAGGACGCCCTGCCGGATGGAGCATGTCATCAGCCAGGAGTCCTTCGAGCGTCTGCGCGATGCCTATAAAACCAAAAAGGAATGATCCGCCCGCATAGCAAACGGGTAAAACAGTAACGCGGCCGGGCACATCGAACCCGGCCGCGTTATTCGCCTTTTTGAAATGCTTCCGCCTGTTTGCAAAGCGCAATATATTTTTCAATTTCCGCCTCACTTTTCCCGGCAAAGAAGTCTACAACTGTTTTTGAAACCGTCTGATTTACCATGTCTGGAAAAATGGCAGCATCCACGCTGATATTTAACTCTTTGGCGACAAGAGCCACCGTTTCAAATTTGGGGTTACTCTGGCAGGTTTCCAAATCTATGATTGTACGGGCGTTCATATTGAGCCGTTCAGCCAATTTTCTCTGTGTCAAATGCTGCCGCTTACGTTCTGACCGCACTTTCCATGCAAACAAGTCAAGAGGATTGTTCATTATACATCACCTCTACCTCATTGTAGGGTGTGCTATCGCTCATATAAATAACCATACAACTCACATTGTGTGAGTTATAGCTCATAATTTGAAGCAAAGAGCTATATGGATAAGAGTATCAAAATAAAGGAGCGCAAAATAAAATGGGGCTTACCGCCCACTCGAAAAGCCCTAACACCAATTAAAAAAATATTCAAATAACGTAGGGGCGAGCCATACTCATAGAAGTGAGTTGTGGCTCGCTTTTTATATACTTCAATTCACATCCGATAAAGCCCCGCATTTTGACAACCTACGATTGGGTATCGGATGCCGTTCTCCGCCTCGTTTTGCTCCGGCCTATAAACCCGAACAGAACGAAAGGAACAATTCTATGAACGGCAGGAAAAATTTTCATATCAATCTTAAAAATCAGCCAAATGAACCCGTTGGTGAACGAGTAGTGAGCGAAAGGGGAAGAAAAGAGCTGCCTCCCAGCACGAGGGGAGGTGAAAACTTGAAACCAAACCGCTACTACGAACACAAGCAGCACGCCTTTGACAGCTACTGCAAAAAGGTGTTGAAATGCGAGGCATGTAACGGCTATCGGCAGATCAGCCGTCATCAAAAACGTTTTGCATCTTTGGAAGAACTGTCCGAGGCAGACGTGGCCCAGCTTGCAGTTTACGATCGTTACTCATGGGAGTATACGGCTTTTCCCGTGGGAAATGCTGTTGTGCTAATCGAGAACGACCGATTGGCCACAGCACTTCTACGGCTGTCACCAAAAGACCGGGAAATTTTTTTGATGCACTGGTTTCTATGGATGACAGACGAACAGATAGCAAAGTGCATGGGCATGGCCAGAAGAACGGTCAATACTCGCAGGTATAAAGCCTATCGGCTGCTGAAAAAGCTGATGGGAGGTGAAGCGGATGACTAAATCTGCGCACACACGGGCATCGCTGCTTCCTTACCCGATAATCGCTGCCGCTGTTGCAGGAGACGCCGAAGCAGTGAGCCGGGTAGTCCGGCATTATTCTAGCTACATTGCTGCACTGTCAACTCGGACGAGCTATGGCTCTGACGGCTATCCTCGTCTGCAAGTTGATGAAGAACTGCGCAATCGTCTGGAAGCAAAACTGATAATTGCTATCCTTGATTTTGACTTGACCTGATTCAACGTAGGCATCGTGTGCTGTTCCCCTTTCCATACGATGCCTTTTCTAGTTCTTTGACAAAGAAAGCCCGCAGGACAATGGCGGTGCATCATAGGGCAAACGGATACGTTGCTGTCTGTATCGAGCCGGACGGCGGGTGCGCCACGATGCTTTTCTTTGAAAAGTGGAGCGATCATCACCACGCCGCAATGCAAGCGCGGCTGCTTGCGGGCCATGACATACAGGCAGGCTGATACTCCCTTACCGTCAAAGTCCGAGCGTTCAGAGCGTCGCAGGCAATGAGTAGGGCTGCATGAGGAATGCAGGGGTGAGATTCCCGTGGGCTGCTGCCAGCAGCCGTCCGTTGGCTCATTTTTTGATTTTTAAGAAAGGGGATTTTTACGATGCAAGCGAAAAAGACAAACCCTGAAAAAACAAAAAATCCAGAGATGCTTACTCTGGATTCGACTTATCGTATTGGCAATCGCTCCTTTATCGTTGAGCCGGTGTTCAAAGAAGAAAGTTCCCAGACCTTAGGAGAAGTTCTTCTCCGGCTGATGAAATCCGAAAGCGAAAAATTATAATGACCTTTCGGGAGGCAGCGGACAGAGAAAGCGGATTGTGTTATAATATAGGTGTACAAGTGAATTTGCTATTCGACTGTCCCAAGAAAGGAGCGAGTATGAAACAGTCGAGTAACAAGAAATCCCGTGAAGCAACCGCTTTTCTCTATGAGCGTCTTTCCCGTGATGATAATTTGGAGGGCGAGAGTTACAGCATCGGCAACCAAAAGAAACTGCTCACCAAAGTTGCAAAGGAAAAAGGCTATACCAATCTGGTTCACTTTCTGGATGATGGCATTTCCGGCGTGACCATGAACCGTCCCGGTTTCGTTGAAATGATGCAGCAGCTTGAACAAGGAAAAGCCTCTGCTGTGTTCGTCAAAGACCTTTCCCGTCTGGGCCGAAACTATATCGAGGTCGGGCGGCTGACAGAAGAATTTTTCCCAGACCATGACATCCGACTTGTTGCCGTTTCGGACAACATCGACACGGCCGAGGGAGAAAATGAACTGGCACCCATCCGAAACCTGTTCAATGACAACCTTGAATAAAGAATGACACAAAATCATCAGTGCATGAGCAATCAGAAAATCCAAACCGCCTGTCTCTCTGGCCGCGATAAACGGTCTGTGGGACAGGCGGTTTTCTTTGCCTTAAATGGGCGGGTAGACAGGACGATTTACTGTCAGGATAAGGGTCGATTTTTGGCATTTTCTTTCGCTGTAAGCGGCTTTTGAAGGGCTTGCCATATTCCGATATTCCCGCATAGGAACATGCCGCTCTGAGCGCAAATCAGGTGTTTTCCGTCCCTCCACATGGGGAATATCCACATGGGGATAATCCAGATGTGGCAAATCCACACATGGAGAAACCACACGGGGAAAATCCCGCACAATAAAATACCAAATAAAGAAATACCAAAGAATCAAGTAACAATCTAATTAAATATCAATCTATCAATCTATCAATCTTGATGGGCTACACGATTTGAAAAAATAAACCGTCTGCCACTGCGCCGATCTAATCGGCTTATGGGGCAGACGGCTTGTTGCTTTGCAGCAGGGATAGATAGGATAATTCACTGTCAGGATAAGGGTCGATTTGGGGCGTTTTCTTTCGCTGCGAGCGGCTTTTGAACGGCTTGCCATATCCCGATTCCTACCCATGCCAACGGCACTCAGAGGCTAAATAATTTATCTTCTGGCTAATCCGTATGGGCAATATCTGCGCAGGGAAAAGCCGTATACGGAAAGCCCGCATACGGATAATCCGTGAACGGGAAAACCGTACACGGAAAATCCCGCACAATTAAATATTAAATAAAAGAAATATCAAAGAATCAAATAACGATCTAATTAAATATCAATCTATCAATCTTGATGGTAAGATTCAAGTTGTAGCTTGCAAATACTTGGTTGTCAGACTATTTCATTACTTTATTTAGCAATGTCTCGTAGCTGTCCACCACATCATAAACAACATTATCTCCGCTAATGGCTTTGAAATGCTCTCTGGCGCAGTGGATCTTTGATTCTTCAATCTGTCTGAGCTGCATAGAGGACATGGAGCCTTTCGTCTCAGCGACAAAATAGATGTGCTTCACGGTACCCTCGTAAAACGCGATTGCCCAGTCCGGGTTGTAATGCCCAACCGGTGTGGAAATGTAAAAGCTGTCCGGCAACTTCACATAGACGGCGACATCCGTATTCGTGTCCAACTCGGAGGCAAAATCGCGCTCATTTGTGGAGTCGTAAACAATATGGTCGTACAAATGACGCTGCGCTTTCATGGCATTTGCGCCCAGCTTGCCTTTGATGGTCGGCTCTGTAAAGATGTCCGTGTCGTAACGCTCTTCCAGCATATTGTAGGTGATGTGCTGGATGATGGCCGTTGCCTTCTCGTCGTTGATCAGCCCTGCCGCCTTGATGATGAACTCTTCGGGGTTGTCCTTGAACTGATCAAAGACCGCCTTTTCAATGCCGGTGAGAATCTGGACAACGGCTTTTCGGGTCAGCCCCGTTTCACCTACCAGCTTTCCGACGAGGTCATACTTGACGCTGTGATTGGTGCGGATGCGCTTGCTGCTGTCATAGGTGGAAGAGCGGGACTTTGAAAAGGCGTTTCCTTCCAGCAATTCATCCCGCGATTTGATTTCCTCCATTGTGCCGGTTTCTACTTTGAAGAACACCTTGGACACCCGGAGGTTCCGGTTCAGAGCATCAACCGCTTTCTGCACCAGTTCGTCCGTGTCGAAATCCACCACATACACCGACTTGGGACTGATCCGCTGCCACAGCGCCTTAAATTCCGGCATCGCCAGCTTTTCAGGATCAACTTGCAGTTCTACATTCTTCTCCCGGGCATTCTCCGGCTGCATAGCGCGGCTGTCATAGACAGAGTCAATAATATTGAGCACAGCGTCCCGGCTGTCTGCCACTTCTTCGGCAACCTTGATTTCGCCATTTGCTTTGTCAGCGTAGTATTTGTCGGTCAAAGCACCCTTGCGGTCAATATAGCCGTTGACAATGAGGTCATAATGGATCGCCTGAGCCAGTTCGCCGTCCACAACCTGTTCGTTACCGCTTGCATCTACAAGCACCTTGCCTTTGAAGAGGTCTGCGGTGACGGCCACAGGACGACCCGCAACTGCATCCGCAAGCTCGGTTTGCAAACCCTTGGCAAAGCTGTCGTAGCTCTCGCTGGCAATGACCGTCAGCACATTGACTGCATGAACATCGTTGCCCACCACATTCGCATCCATGCGCTCGCCGTCCTGATTGACGCACAGCCGCAGACCGCGTCCCACTTCCTGCCGCTTGCGTACCTCACTGCTGCTCTGTTTCAGCGTACAGATCTGGAACACATTGGGGTTGTCCCAACCCTCACGCAGCGCCGAGTGGGAGAAAATGAACCGCACCGGCGACCGCTTCGGGTCCCTGTCCAGAAGCAGCTCCTTGTTCTTCATGATGAGATCATACGCATCAATATCGTCTGAGGTCTTCTCTTTCTTGTCGCTGAGCTTACTGTCGGTCATCTTGCCCTTTTTGTCGATGGAAAAGTACCCGGCGTGGGTCTCATGGGCGGAGATGGAGTCAAGGTACCGGATGTAATCCTCATCGTCAAACTCCCGCTGCAAGCTGGAAACGATGTCCTCATATTCTTCTTCAAACATATCGGCATAGATACCGTTGTAGGGATTGCCCGCTTCATCATACTGCTTATACTTCGCCACCTCGTCGATGAAGAACAGGCTCAGCACCTTGATGCCCTTATGGAAGAGCTGGCGTTCCCGCTCGATGTGGGAGAGGATGGTCTCGCGGATCTGGATGCGTCGGAGCTGGTCTTCGCTGACCTTGCCGATCACATCCCCGGCATAGATTTTAATGCCGTTCAGAAATTCCACCGAGTTGTCCCGCCCGTCGATGAACTTGACCACAAAACCGCTCTGATACTCATCCAGCCCGCCGGAATTGTCGTAGAGATTAAATCCGATACCGGCCTTCATCGTCTTTTTGCGAATACCGGTTGCGCCCTTGAAATCAAGCTGCAAAGTCGCCGTGGGGTCAGCTTTGGAGAGGTTGATACCCTCCAAGTAGACATACCCCTCTGTCGCCGTGCTGCCGGACTCGGTGATGCCCTTGACGGCAATCTTCTTTACCAGTCGCTTGTTGTACGCTTCCATTGCGTCCAGCCGGTAGACCATGTTGTAAATGCTGTCCGACTTGTGGGTGGCGGAGTAGCGCAGGGTCAGCAGTGGGTTGAATTCTTTCAGCCGCTCCTTCGTCTGCTTGCCTTCTACAGACTGCGGTTCGTCAATGATGAGGATCGGGTTCGTCTTGGCGATGATGTCAATGGGGCGGCGGGAGCGGAACTCGTCCAGCTTCATGTAAATGCGCCGTGCGTCCTTGCCCCGGGCGTTGAACGCCTGAGAGTTAATAATCATCACATTGATGGAGCTGTCGGAGGCGAAGCGGTCGATCTCGGTGAGCTGAGAAGAATTGTAAATGAAGAAGCGGATTTTCTTACCGTATTCCTCGGCAAAATGCTCCTGCGTCACCTGAAAAGACTTATACACACCCTCGCGGATGGCGATGCTGGGTACCACAACGATGAACTTGCTCCAACCATAGTGCTTGTTCAGCTCGTACATGGTCTTGATGTAAGTATAGGTCTTGCCAACGCCGGTTTCCATCTCAATGGTCAGGTTGTAATGCCCCTCCAAACGCTCAGAGGGCTTGATCTGTCCTACACGCTGCACCTTTTGCAGATGTTCCAAAATCACGCGGTCAGATAGCTCCGGCACAATGCGCTCGTTGCGCCAGCCGGTGAAATCGTCCTCATCGGTGAGGGACTGCTGGTAGTTGATACCGCGATCCATCATGTAGGTAGGCGTGAGGTAGGGCTGCCCGGCGAAGACATCCACCACGGCCTTTGCCGCGTCCGCCTGAAATTTCTGGTGCTTGAATTGCAGCTTCACTCGTCTTCGCCTCCATTCTCGTCCGTGATTTGTTCTTGCAGCAGCTTCTGCAAAGCCTCTTTGCTGGGCAGTACGGTCTCATACTTGCTGGCAAAGATCTGCGAATTGTCCTCCGGCAGGGTCATTTCCACAACCGCGTTGTTCTTGTCCCGGCACAGGATGATGCCGATGGTCGGGTTTTCCTCCGGCAGCTTCACCTTGCGGTCGTAGTAATGCACATACATCTGCATCTGCCCAATATCCTGATGCTTGAGTTCGCCGATTTTCAGGTCAAAGAGGACAAAGCAGCGCAGCAGCCGGTTATAGAAGACCAAATCCACCATGAAGTGTTCTTCATCAAAGGTAAAGCGTTCCTGCCGTCCGACAAAGGCAAAACCAGTGCCAAGCTCCAAAAGGAATTGCTGCAAGTGGTCGATAATCCGGCTTTCCAGCTCAGTTTCGGAATAAGAAGGCAGCTCTGGCAGCCCCAAAAATTCCAACACATAGGGGTCTTTCACAGCATCCTGCGGAGTTTCTACCGTTTGCCCTTCCAAAGCCAGTCGGTAAACCTTGTCCTTGTCCGTACTGAGCGCCAGACGCTCATAGAGGGAGCTATTGTACTGCCGTTTCAGCTCATTGAGACTCCAATCGTTTTTCACCGATTCGATCTCATAAAAATGGCGCTCGTCAATATTGTCAATGCGCATGAGCTTCAAATAGTGCGACCAGCTCAGGTAGAATTTCCGCCCGGTGCTGACAGCGGGAAGATTCTCGAATTGGCTAAACACTGTTTCGCCAATCTGATCCGAAGAATAAACCTTGTAAAACTGCCGGATATTTTTCAGGTTGCCAACGGAAAAGCCCTTGCCGAAATTTTTTGTCAAATAGGCGGACAGCTCCTTCAAAAGCTGCGTGCCGTATGCGGCTCGGTTTGCGCCGTGCTGCTCTTCCTCCACGATCATCCGGCCAATCTCAAAATAGGCGTAGACCATCGCAAGGTTGACCGCCGTTTTGGCGTTCTTCCGCGCCTTGGCAAGTACATCGGAAACACCTTGCAGGAAGTCGCGGTTAATTGGTGTCATTTCATTCTTATCCATCGCCGCGCCTCCTTAAATCACCCGTACCCGCTTGGAAATATCGTCTGCATCCTCCGGCATATAGAGCTTGAAAATCTCGAACACATTGATTTTGGCGGGGCTGTTGGCGAAGCTGCTGTCCCGGAAGACGGCCCGCAGGGGCTTGCGCTTGGCGATCTCTTTGACGACGCTTTCCGGCACATTGGGGTCGAAGCAGGCGATCAGGTCGCCGTCGTTGTAGGTGTGGACGGTGCAGCCGTCGATCTGTTCGCTGGTATAGAGCAGGGATAGAGGCAGGCCCCAGTCCAGCAGGCAGCCGAACAGCAGGTCAAGGTCGGTGCGGTCCTCCTTGATGTTGGAGATCATATCTACAAGGTTTGGCTGATCGTAGTCATCTGCGGCATAGTAGACATCCTTCATGTTGCTGTCGTCCAGCTTGAGGACGCGAAAACCAGTGTCGAGGTCTTGGGTAGTCAGCGGGCTTTCTTCCTTAATTTTCTCCCCGGCGCGGCGAATGCGCTCTTTGCCGATTTCGCAGATGTTTTTATAACCGGCTTTATAGGCTTCGCTGTTTTCGTCGCATTTTTCGGGCAGCTGCACCATGATGAATTTGCGGTGTCCGCCGTCCTCGGCGTTGAGCCGCATAACCGCATGGGCGGTGGTAGCGGAGCCGGAGAAGAAGTCGAGGACGAGAGCGTCATCATAAGGAATTGAGCCAATAAAAGTTTTTAACAGGTCGACTGATTTTGGATAGTCAAAAAACTTTTTCCCGTCAAACAACTTTTGCACCTCTGCATCACCGTTTGAAATATTTGTTATTATATCTTTCAACAATGTGTTATTAAACTCACGGATACGGGTATAAATTTCATAACCACCTTTAGATGTTTTTAGGACTATAAGGTCATAACTCTCATTTGCAATTTTCTGTTTTGACCATCTCCAAGCATGATATTTGTGCGTTCCATCACCATTGGGATGTGGAGGAAGTTCAACAAACCCGGGCTTAACTTCTCCTATATTACCAGTCGTAATTTCTTCAGTATTAGGATTATAGAAGATAGAAAACACAAGATTGGGACGAGTCTCTTCATTAAACATCCTGTTATGATTATAAAGCGTGTCTCCTACGGCAAATTGTCCTCTGGAATCAGTACGAATGTCTTTATTAAACCCTTTATAAGCGTCGGGCATTTTTTCTTTTGCAAAAGATATATTCACATTCATACTATAAGAACAAGAAAGCATCTTACAATATACGAGAACACTTTCCCATGTCTTCGCCGCCCCACATCCTGATATTTGGCGCCCAGTTATATTTGATACCCAAGCAAATTGATTCAAATAATTATGTGCCCCAAAAACTTCATCGCAAATTTTTCTTAAATTCTGAACTTCATTATCATCAATCGAAACAAAAACAATTCCATCCTCCGCCAGCAAATTTCTCGCCAGCATCAGCCGGGAATACATCATGCTGCACCAATCTGAATGGAATCTCCCGTTGGAATCCGTGTTCTTGAACAGGCGGTTTTCATCCTCATCGTACATCCCCATCTGCTCGTTTTCCTCTTCCTGGGAGCGCATGAAGTCGTCGGCATAGATGAAGTCGTTGCCGGTGTTGTAGGGCGGGTCGATGTAAATCATCTTCACCTTGCCCAGATACGCCTCCTGCAAGAGCTTGAGCACTTCCAGATTGTCGCCCTCGATGTAGAGGTTTTCAGTGGTGTCCCAGTTTTTGCTTTCCTCCGGGCAGGGGCGCAGCGTCTTGCGGATGGGCTTGTTGGCCTCCACAATGGACGCCTTCTTGCCCACCCAAGTAAACTCGTAGCACTCGTCCCCATCCACCACTTCGGGGGAGAGCATCTGTTTGAGCATTTCAAAGTTAATTCCACGCTTGAGCTTGCCGTGTTCGTCGCGCATCTCTGTGACGCAGTTGGGGAACAGTGCGGCGATGCGGTCTATGTTCTCCGATGTCAGATCGGGGGTTTCCATGCGTAGTTTATCCATTGGTAGTTCCTCCGTTATTATCGTCATTATCGTCTCCAAATATTTCTGCTTCTAACTCCTTATATACGTCCATATCCGGCGTAATCAAGGGGGCAAGGGTATCTCGCATAAACGGGTCTGGGTTATTCCCGCATTGTGTTAGCGAAAGGCGGCGTTTAAGAGAGATATATATTCCGCCACTCGCTTTTTTGAAATCATCCGGTGCATTGCCTCTGGAAACAGAATCCGTAAGTGCTTTCTGCTTTTCCTGTACGCAGGCAGCATATTCTTCCGGTTTTCCAACTTTATCACACAATTTTTTGATCACAGCATCATCAAGCACATATACTTTTTATCCTCATGAGATAACCAAAAGCTCCTTCCTCAACTTTTTAATTTCCGCATTGATCTCCATCCGCCGGTTGAACTGCTTTTCTTTCCGCATTTTACTTTCCAGCGCGGCGATCTGCTTTTCCAGCTGCCGCCGCTTTTCATCGCGTTCCACAGAAGCCTGTAAGCTTTCTCCGGCATCCGCTTGCAGCGCATCTCCAGCGATCTGCCGCACAAGGCTTTCGTAGACGGCGTCCATGCTCAGCCCGTCCACACGGAATTGAAGCTCATCTTCCGGCATCCACTCCGTGTGGTAATACCGGCTCACCTTGAAAGCGTTGCTGCCGGACGCAGCCGCCTCCTTGTAGCCGATCCACGCCTGCGCCTTGCCCTCGCAAGTCAGGATGAAAAGGATGTGGTACGGGATCTCCTTGTCGATTTGCCGTAGCACCGCTTCGTCAAGCTGGGGTGTGTTCAGCCGGACTTCAAAGACCTCTACCTCTATCACCGCTTCTCCCGCAGCCAAGTTCAGTGTTGAAGCTGCCAGCTTGTTGCGCCAATAAATGAGACGGATCTGCTCCACGAAAACCCGTTTCAGCGCGGGCGTAATGTCGATATTCTCATAAAATTTCTGCTTCGGTATTCGTTTTCCGAACTCGGTCGATGCAGGAAAACCGAACATGAACAGTCCTCCTTATTTTACCACAAGGAAACAGATCAGCTCGAAGTCATCCAGCCCTGAAACAGCGGAGAGCAGGGCGGTGGTGCCGCCGCGCTTGAACAGGCTGTCAATGTCGCTTTCTTCCTTTGCGTCAATGATGGAATTGATCGCCTCGGAAAGCAGCTCGGAGACTTCGCCCATATTGCGCCCGTCATCCGTTTCCCGATTAAATTGCTTACACAGCTCCATAACCGGTTCGCTCTTGCCGCGGCAGAGCAGCCGCATGGTGTCCAGCAGCTTCTTCGGATTCAGATAGTCGCAGACGATCTCGCCGTCTTCGCTGATATAGACCATGTAGAACGGGTGGATGCGGTTGCGGTTGTCGATGTTCACACTGTCATTGATGTTTCGCAGAACGAAGATCACCCCGGCAGGGGAATCCTCCGTCTGTGCAACGACGGTGTGCAGCCCCTTCGGAGCCGTTTCAATATCGTCGTGCTGCTTCATATATTCCAGCAAATCCAACCGGAACTCATTCAGCCCCAGATCCATAATGGAGATACCGCTGGTCATGTCCTCGATGTCCACCACTTCCTCTTGCAGCCGCTTGAGCTGTGCACGACGGTATTCCAAATCGCCTTTTTCCTCGGCGTTGATCAGGTCATCATCGCCGGTGGAGGTCATGACCGAAATCTTCATGCGGGTCTCAACACGGCTTTTCAGGTTAATATATTCGTCCAAGTCCATATCCGGCCAGAAGTTGACAAGCTGGATATGGTCATTTTTGCTGCCGATACGGTCAATCCGTCCGAAACGCTGGATGATGCGGACAGGGTTCCAATGAATGTCGTAATTGATCAGATAGTCGCAGTCCTGCAAGTTCTGACCTTCGGAAATACAGTCAGTGGCAATGAGGATGTCCAGTTCGTCGGCGCTCCCCGGAAGCAAAACGGCTTTGCCTTTCGAGACCGGCGAGAAACAGGTCAGGACAGTGTTGAGGTCGGCGCGGAGCTTTGGTATGGTGGTTTTGCCATCTACTGTGCCGGTGATCTCTGCTGTTTCCAGCCCGAACTTCTCCTTGGCAAACCGGCTGACATTGGCGTAGAGGTAATCGGCTGTATCGGAAAAAGCGGTGAAGATAATGATTTTCCGATTGCCGGGGTTGATGGGATGTTCCATCTTTTTCTGGATCAGATCAAACAGTGTTTGCAGCTTGGTATCGTGCTCCGGCGTAATGTCCGCTACCATCAGGCTCAGCAGTTCCAGATTTTCTGCGTCCTTTTCCAGCTCCCGCTTCCACGAAACATAGTCCATATCGGCAAGGTCGATTCTGACTTTTTTACCAACCGAGAAGAAGTCGGTGTTCTGGTCGTCGTAGTCAAAATCCTCGTTATCAGACAGCTCTGTCAGGTTGAGAACGCAATCTCCGGATTGATAACTGTTGATGGTTTCAATCGTGTCCTCAATCAGCTTTTTGATGCGGTCGATCGTCAGCCGGAAGGAATACACCGAGCTTTCCAACCGCTTGAGAAGGTTGATGCTCATCAGGCGGCGGATGCCTTCCTCGCGTCCCTGCTGGGTCAGGCTTGTACCCTTGTGGTGGGTCATGTCCAGATATTTTGCAAGGCGCGACGGCATGATGTAGTTCGACGGCGTATAGATAGACAAATTCAGCGACATGAGCAATGTATAGATGTCATTGTAGTTGATGGCATCGCTCAGGTCGGTCAAACAGGGGCGCAGAGAGATCGGCGGGAGTCGCTCCGGGAACTTGCCAATGTCCGCAGTGTTGTAGTATTTTTCAATGTGCTTGCGGGAGCGGGCGATGGTCACGCTGTCCAGCAGCTCGAAGAAATCAAAGTCCAGTGTCCGCAGCAGTGCATCCGTTGTGCGCTGCTCGGCGGGAAGTTTGCTCCATGCATTGAATGCCTTTTGCGCCTGACGGAAAATTTCGTCGATGCTTTTTGTTGTCGCCAGCTTTTGATTGATCTGTTCTGCGTCACCTTCATAAGCAAGGGCAAGCTGGTTTTTCAGGTCAATGAATTTATTGTTGACCGGCGTTGCAGAGAGCATCAGCACCTTCGTCCGCACACCCGCCCGGACAACTTTGTTGAGCAGTTTCAGATAACGGTTTTCCTTTGCATCCTCGCCGGACACTTCGCCTCCGTTGCGGAAGTTGTGGCTTTCGTCAATCACCACAAGGTCGTAATTGCCCCAGTTTAAGCGGTCAAGGTCAATGCCGTTGGACTGCCCGTGCTCTCGCGACAGGTCGGTGTGATACAGCACATCATAGCGCAGCCGGTCTTCTGCGATGGTATTGTTGATATAGTTGCCCTTATATGTATTCCAGTTTTCGGACAGCTTCTTAGGGCAGAGCACCAGCACGGATTTATTGCGGTTTTCGTAATACTTTATGACGGCAAGAGCTGTGAAGGTTTTACCGAGACCCACACTATCCGCCAAAATACAGCCGTTGAATTTTTCCAGCTTGCTGATAATCGCAAGAACGGCATCCCGCTGGAAGTTATAGAGCATTTCCCAGATTTTGCTCTCTTTGAAGCCGGTTGCCTCATTGGGCAGCTCGTCCGCCGAAATGTCATCCAGAAACTCATGGAAAATGTTGTAAAGAGCAAAGAAATAGATATATTCCGGCGCGTTTTCACGGTACGCAGCCGTGATGTTTTCTATCACAACATCGGTGACTTCTTGAAGTTTTTTCTTATCATTCCAAAGCTGCTCAAAGAGGTTTAGAAAATACCCAGCGTTCTCAAAGCTCTCGGTTTTCTGCACCGGATAATAGGCATTGTTCCCGCGCTCGCAGCCCAGATCGACCGTCGTAAAACCATTGATGGGCATATAGGTGCTTTCATCCACCGTCATGAAGCCCATCATCTGCTCCTGCGTAACATTTGATTTGAAAGTTACCTTTCGCCGGATCCAGTCCGCGCATTCCTTTGCAATCGCCTTCTGTGTCAGCTCGTTGCGCAGTTTTACCTCAAATTCTGTTCCATAGAGGCTGCGTTCCCGGGAGATACGGGGAATATAGAACTCACGCTGGGCTTTGGAGGCTTTTTCTGTAACAAAGGTCGGGGAGGTAAAGATAAAACGCAGTTCATCTATCCCTTCCAGTTGCTTTTTCAGCTCCTGATAGGCATAGATTGAAAAGCACGCTGCTGCAATGGAGAGCTTGCTTCCTTTATGAATGACCGACTGTAAATCGCCTTTGACAGTGCTATTGATGTTGTCAATTATCTGCATTATCTTACCCCGTGTTCGTCTGCATTCTTAATATATTTCCCGCTTTTTATTCGAGCATCTGCCGGTTTCGGCTCATCATCAGGGATTGCCCAAGTGCGCCCGATTCTTATCGCGCCCGGTATGCGATCTTCATTACATAAAATTTGTATGCGGCGCGTAGAAATACCCCAGCGTTCAGCGGTTTCCGTTACGGACAGATATTTCATTTCGTAGCCTCCGATTACCGTGATTTTGGAGATGGATACAATAATACAGTGTACATTATACTCGTTTAACCGAATAAAATCAAGACAGCCGCCGGAATATCCAGAAAGATTTTGTAAAGGCTTGAGCTAAGGGTTTGGGGTATTCCCAAAAAAGAAAAATGGCGCTTTGGCAGACAGCCCGGAACGCCATTTTTTCGGTGTGTGGCCACACCGGATGTGCTTGCTAATCAGCAAGTCACTCCGGTATGGCAAGCACCGTTTTTCTGCAAGTGTACATACACTTGCTGTGCTTGCTGTTCTCTTAAATCACAGTCCCACGCCTGTTTCTCCGAAAATTTTGCGTGGACACGAACACTTTTTTCGTTTGGAGTCTTGACTCGAACACCTGTTCCTGATATACTGAAAACAACCAAATAGAGTAGCTGTGCTGTGGAGCCGCTGACGAAGCGAAGTCTTCCTAATGCCGCATGAACGCAGAAATCCGCGTGGGTTTCTGTGTAGTCGGTATGGGAAGATTTTTTACCGTCATGCGGCTCTTTTCGTTTTCTCCGTCCGCCCTCCCCGCCAGCGGGAAGGAGCGTGCCATGTAAACAAAACCATAACCAGTCAAAACCTTTTGGCAAAGGGCGGCCTTAGCCGCCTTGGTTACTCATCTGCACGGCAGGACGCCGCTGTCAAGGACGCGCAGCGAGGCGAAGCCGGTTCCTTTACTGCGGCGGGCTGCTGTGCCACACACGGCGAATACGGAGGAATTTGGAATATGAAAACTCAGAAGAAACAGAACAAGGATGTTTTACGGCCCTGCCCCAAAAGATTGCCGGTCCCCGACCATGCGGATATGGTCACGGAGGATGGGACCATCTACCATGTCCAGAGCTTTTTTGTGGGGAATGCGGAGATGTGCGATCTGCTGGACGCTCTCACGATTGAAGCGATAGAACGGGTGAAGTGAATCCCGGCACTTTGCCCAGTGGAATCATCATTGCCGCAGTGGTATAATACAATCAGGATTTCTGATTGTGATACGCACTGCATTTCGGGAGGTTAAAGAAGAAAATGCAGGAACAGTACAGTGTTGGAATCTACGCCAGACTGAGCCGGGACGATGAGCGAGCCGGTGAGTCTGTGTCAATCGAAAATCAAAAGGAAATGCTCGCCCGGTATGTACGGGAACAGGGCTGGACGCTCTACGATTACTACTGCGACGATGGGGTCTCCGGTACGACCTTCGACCGTCCGGGGTTCAACCGGCTGGTGCAGGACGCGACCGACCACAAGATCAATTTGGTACTAACCAAAGACCTAAGTAGGCTTGGCCGTGATTACATCGAGGCGGGGAAATATACCGACTTCATTTTTCCGTCCCTTGGGTGCCGCTTTATTGCCCTCAACGATGGAGTAGACACCATCCGCAAGAACAATGAGATGCTGGTCATTCTGAAAAATGTCATGAACGACCTTTATGCGCGGGACACCAGCAACAAAATCAAGGCAGTGAAGGTGTCCACCTTCAAGGCCGGGAAATATGTGGGCTGTTATGCGCCTCTCGGCTACCGGAAGAGCGCGGCGGACAAGCACATCTTGGAGATCGACCCGGTGACAGCCCCGGTGGTGCGGCGTATCTTTGATCTGCGGTTGCAGGGCAACGGTTTCCGAAAAATCGCTCTGATCCTCAACGCCGAAAAAGTCCCCTCGCCCAGATCTTTCTACTACATGGCGGAGGGGCGGGAGAACCATCGGGGCGAGACGGAGTGCTGGAACGATGTGACGGTAAAAACCATTCTCCGCAACGAGGTGTATCTCGGCCACATGGTACAGAACAAGACGGGCACTGTCTCCTACAAAAACCACAAGCAGGTCAGCAAGCCGAAAAGCGAGTGGATTCGGGTGGAGAACACCCACGAGCCGCTGATCTCGCAGGATGTGTGGGACGCGGTGCAGCGGATGGACAACCACCCATCCAGAGGGCGCAGCGGCAAGAGCGGCAGCGTTTCGCTGTTCGCCGGTCTGCTGCGGTGCATGGACTGCGGGGCCTCTATGCGGTATATGCGGGATTACCGGAAGAAAACCAGCGGCAAAGAGCCGGAATACAAGGCGTATGTCTGCAACCGGTACGCTTCGGGCGGCAAAGACGCCTGTTCTTCCCACTACATCAACCAGAAGGCGCTGGCTCAAGTGGTGCTGGTGGACATCCGCAGCAAGTCGATGTGGGCGCAGTTTGGCCGGGCTGAGATTCGAGAAAAACTTCTGGCGCAAAAGGAGTCCGCTGGCAGGGAGAGAACCAAGACGCTTCAAGCGGAGCTGAGCGCCATCGACCGGCGGCTGCCGGAGCTTGACCGGCTGGTACAATCCGCCTACGAGGACAAGGTGCTGGGCAAAATCCCGGAAAACCTCTGCGTCCAGCTTTTGAACGGCTACGAGGCCGAGCGCAAGGCCAAGCAGGAGCGCCGCCGGGAGCTGACGGAGCAGCTTGCCGCCAGCCGGGAGAACGAGCAGTCTGTGGACGCATGGCTGGACATGGTGCAGGATTATTACAATCTGGAAGAGCTTGACCGGCCTACGCTGGTGCGGCTCATCCAGAAAATTGAGGTCGGCGAGAAGCGCATGGTGAACGGTCACGAGGAACGGGACTTCAATATCTACTACAATTTCATCGGGCATATTGACCTGTGAACTTGTCATGCTTTATGCGAAGTGAACTAATGAGTGGTATGCCCGCGATATCAGCAAGAAACGCCGTATCAGTAATAAAATCAAAGGCAACTCCGGCGAACCGATGGGACTTCCTCCCTATGGGTATATCAAGGACCCGAACAATCCCAAGCATTGGGTCATTGATGAAGAAGCTGCACAAGTTGTCCGGCGCATTTTTGATATGACGTTGGAGGGCTTTGGCACGGAACAGATTGCCACCCAGTTTGAAAAGGAAGGCATCCTGACGCCGCAGGCCTACTGGATTCAGAAAGGCATCGGCCGTCCCGGAAAGACCAAGACGCGCCCCGCCACCAAGTGGAATGGCTCCACGATTACCCATCTTCTGTACCAGCAGGAGTATTGTGGTGATGTTCTGAACTTCAAAACCTACTCCAAGTCCTACAAGAACAAGAAGCGGATTCATAACGACCCGGAAAATTGGGTAGTGTTCCAAGATGTTCACGAACCCATTATTGAACGTGCCGTGTTTGAGCAGGTACAGCAGAAGCGCGGAAAGATGCGCAAACGCCGTACCAGCAACGGAGAACACAATATGTTCTCCGGCCTGCTTGTCTGCGCAGACTGCGGCTGCAATCTGCACTTCCACTTCAATCAGGGCAACCCGGAAATCAAGTATTTCAACTGCTCCAACTACAAGGGCAACCGTGGCACCTGCCAATCCACCCACTACATCAGGGTAGACTTTCTGGAAGAAGTGGTGCTGGGCGAGATTCGGCGGCTGACCAAGTTTGCCAGCCTCTATGAGGACGACTTTTTGAAGGCTGTTATCGGGCACTCCCAGCAGGCGGACGAAGCCGACCGCAAGCTGAAAGAGAAAGAGTTGAAAGCACTCCTTGCCCGTGATGAAGAACTGGACGGCCTCTTTGAGCGCATCTATGAGGACAATGTTTCCGGCAAAATCTCTGACGAACGCTTTTCCAGAATGTCCCGGAGATACGAGGACGAGCAAAAGGAGCTGACCGAGAAAATCAAACAGCTCCGCTCCGAAATCGAAAAGCAGAGCAGCCGCACCATGACAACGGATATGTTCATCAGTCTGGTTCGCAAGTACACCAGAGCAAAAAAGCTGACACCCCGGATGCTGAATGAACTGGTGGAAAAAATCGAAGTGTTCAATGCAGAAAAGGTCAACGGTGTATGGGAGCAGCGGCTCCGCATTCACTACAACTGCGTGGGCACCATCGAGATTCCAAGCGCACTTCCTTTGCCGACACCTGATGTGTCGGTGAATACAAGAAAAGGCGTAGTTGTGAACTACGCCCCCTGTGATGTCGCTATTTAGCAAATAAAAAATGACGAATGTTCTTTGACAGCTAAATGCTGTAAGAACATTCGTCATGGTGCGGCTAACAGGACTTGAACCTGCACGTCGTGGACACTGGACCCTAAAACCAGCGCGTCTGCCAATTCCGCCATAGCCGCATAACAAAATTAGTATACGTTTTTTTGTGCGGTTTGTCAATGGCAAAACCGTATTGACACGGGCATCCGTTTTAATAAAGGAAGGCATGCACAATTTACGTTTTATCTATGGACGTGTGTCCCTGCTGTACGGTATACTATAGGTAAACCGCCTGCCAGCCTGTGACCACGGAGGTAGACTTTGAAAAAGAACATCCTAGCCAAGCTCTCGCCCTTCCATTTTTTGATGCTGCTGATTGCGGGCATCATCAATGCTATCGGTGTAACGCTGTTTATTGCGCCGGTACAGCTGTACGACAGCGGCATCTCCGGCACATCCATCCTGCTCTCCCAGCTGACGCCGGACTATCTTTCGCTGTCCTTCTTCCTGATCCTGCTCAACATCCCGCTGCTGCTGTTCGGCTTCAAGCGGCAGGGGGCGGTGTTCTCGATTTACGCCATCTTTACGGTCTGCGTCTACTCGGTGGCGGCCTGGCTCATCACCGATGTGCTGCCCATCGACGTCAGCATTGCCTCGCCGCTGGCGGGCACGGATTTGTTTTTGTGTGCGCTGTTCGGCGGCATCATTTCGGGCGTTGGCAGCGGCCTGGCCATCCGCTACGGCGGCGCGATGGACGGCATTGAGGTCGTCGCCGTCATCTTTGCAAAGCCGCTCGGGCTGTCCGTCGGTACATTTGTGCTGATTTACAACGTGCTGCTGTACATAATCTGCGGCATCGTCATGGGCAGCTGGATACTGCCGCTCTACTCCATCGTCACCTACGCGGCGGGCTCCAAGACGGTGGACTTCATCGTGGACGGCCTTGATAGCGCCAAGGCAGCCATGATCATCACGACCCACCCGGACGAGATCGCCCGCGCCGTGTCGGAGGAATTCGGCACGGGCCTGACCATCATAGACGCCCACGGCTTCTACTCGGACACGCCCAAGACGGTGCTGTACGTTGTGGTCAACCGCTTCCAGACCGTCAAGCTCAAGACGCTGGTCAAGGGTGTCGACGCAAACGCCTATATGGCCATCAGCCCGGTGGCCGACCTGCTGCACGGCAGCAAGGAGGAAGAAACCGCCTGACCCAAGCCCCCTGCATCCCCGCGATGCAGGGGGCTTTTTGTGACATAATCCGCGGACTGTCTGCACATTCTAATCCCAAAGCGAGGGATGAATATGCACCGACACAAATTTTTACGGCATGCGGCGGCTGTCCTGGCGGCAGCGGCCCTGCTGGCGGCCGTGGTGCTGGCGGGCCTGGCGGCGGCTCTGCCGGATACACTTTACACCGACGGCCCGGCGGCGGAGCTGGAAATTGCCTCGATGCCTTACCTGACCGTAAAAAAGCGGCAGGGGAGCGTGGCCGCGGACAGCACGACGCCTGACACAAGCGCCAACGTCACGCTGACGCTGTTCGGCACGCTGCCGGTCAAGACCGTGCGTGCCGTCAGCACCGAGCGGCGCACCGTGCAGGTCTGCGGGACACCGTTCGGCGTCAAGATGTTCTCCGACGGGGCGCTTGTCGTGGCGTTCTCGGATCGCTACACGGCGCTGGGCAGCGAGAACCCCGCCAAGGCAGCCGGGCTGCGGCTGGGCGATTTGATCGTCTCCGCCAACGGCAGGCCGGTACGCAGCAACGAGGACCTGACCGCGGCCATTCAGGCGGCGGGCGGCGCACCCCTGACCGTGGTGTACCGGCGCAGCGGTGCCCGGCACACGGCGACGCTGACCCCGACGGCGGACGAAAGCGGTCACTACAAGGCGGGCGTCTGGGTGCGGGACTCGGGCGCGGGCATCGGCACCATGAGCTTTGTGGACCCGCAGCGCGGCACATTCGCGGGGCTGGGGCATTCCATCAGCGATGCCGACACAGGTGCGGATCTGACGCTGCTCTCCGGGGAAATCGTCCCGGTGACGATTACCGGCTGCATCCGCGGCGCAGCGGGCAGCCCGGGCGAGCTGCGCGGGGAGTTCGCCGCCGCGCCAGCCGGAACCGTGTTGGCCAACGATGCCGCCGGGGTCTACGGCAGCTACACCGGCAGCTGCACCGCCCCGGCACTGCCCGTGGCAAATTTGCAGGAGGTCACGCCCGGCGAGGCCGAGCTGTGGACCACTGTGCTGGGCACGACGGCGCAGCCCTATACGATTCAGGTCGAGCGTGTGACGATGACCGGCAGCGACCCGAACCGAAATCTGCTGATCCGCGTGACGGACAAGCGCCTGCTTGACGCCACCGGCGGCGTAGTGCAGGGCATGAGCGGTTCGCCCATCGTGCAGAATGGCCGTCTGGCGGCAGTGCTTACACATGTGCTGGTGAACGATCCGAGCAGGGGTTACGCAATCTTTGCGACAACCATGCTGGAAAAAGCGGATGCTGTCGCCAGCAGCAAATGAGCGCCGAAAGTGGGACGCAACGGACGAAAAAGCGGGACTGCTGACCGACAACAAAAACGACGAAAAGAATAAAATGATGTTGATACGTGTACTATTTTGCCGATGACTGACGAATTATAGAAAAAATTGTCGAACGAAAATTTCGGGAAATAACGATAAACTGCGGGAAATCTATTGATAAATGTGGGAAAATATGGTAGAATTCCCAATGTAAACAGAAACCGAGCGAAGTTTACGCGCGGGGTACGCGCAGCTCAAAATGTATGGAGGATATGTGACGATGGAAAAGATCAAATTTGTAATGACCGACACGGACACGCAGGTGTCCGCTGTGTGCCGCCGTGCGCTGGAAGCCAAAGGCATTGCCGTGACCGTCTGCGAGAAGAACGGCACCAAGGCCCTGGAAACCCTTCTGGCCGTTCATCCGCAGGCCGTTCTGCTGGATGCGTTCATGCCGGACCTGGACGCGATCACGGTCAAGCAGCGCTACGAGGCCCAAAACACCAGCAGCACCCACACGACGTTCTTCGTCACGGGGGCATTCCAGAGCGAGGAGATGGAGCAGGAACTTCTTGACAGCGGGTTCTCGTTCTTCTTCGTCAAGCCGTTTGATGAGTCGGTCCTCGTCAGCCGTGTGCTGAAGGCGGCGGGCAACACGATGCGCCCGCAGGTCGTCTCGCAGGACAGCGATGAGCTGACCGTGACGGAAATTCTGCACCAGATCGGCGTACCCGCGCACATCAAGGGTTACCAGTTCCTGCGCGACGCCATTCTGCTGACGATCTCCGACCACGGGTACATCAACGCCGTGACCAAGCGGCTTTATCCCGAAATCGCCAAGCGCAACATGACCACGGCCAGCCGCGTCGAGCGCGCGATCCGCCACGCCATCGAGGTCGCCTGGGACCGCGGCGACGTGGACACGCTGAACAGCTACTTTGGTTATACGATCCACAACCTGCGCGGCAAGCCGACGAACAGTGAATTTATTGCCATGATAAGCGATAAAATTCGTCTGGACAAAAAGCGGCATGCGTAAACTGCCCACCGCCCGGTTGCCACACTCCCAACTTCGTGTTATAATACATTTATTATAAGGCAATACCAAACCAAAAGCACCGCAGGATGCACACTGCGTCCGCCGGTGCCGCCAAAATAACACGGAGAAGGAATCGGCTATGGACAAAATGCTTAAAATTGCGGTTGCGGGAACGGGCTATGTGGGACTTTCCATTGCAACGCTGCTGGCGCAGCACCACGAGGTCTGCGCGATTGACGTGATCCCGGCCAAGGTCGATCTCATCAACCGGCGCAAATCTCCGATCCGGGACGAATACATTGAAAAATACCTGGCCGAAAAGGAACTGAAACTGACCGCCACGCTTGACCCGGCACAGGCGTACAGCGGCGCGGACTTTGTCGTCATCGCCGCGCCCACAAACTACGACAGCCGCACCCAGCACTTTGACACCTCGGCTGTCGAGGCGGTCATTCAGCTTGTCATGCAGTACAACCCCAACGCCGTCATGGTCATCAAGTCGACGATTCCCGTGGGCTACACGGTGTCGGTGCGCGAAAAATTCGGCAGCAGCAACATCATCTTCAGCCCCGAGTTCCTGCGCGAGTCGAAGGCACTCTACGACAACCTTTACCCGAGCCGCATCATTGTCGGCACTGACCTGAACGACCCGCGCCTGGTGGAGGCCGCGCACACCTTCGCGGCACTGCTGCAGGAGGGAGCTATCAAGGAGAACATCGACACGCTGTTCATGGGCTTCACCGAGGCCGAGGCTGTCAAGCTGTTTGCCAACACCTATCTGGCGCTGCGCGTGGCGTACTTCAATGAGCTGGACACCTACGCGGAGAGCAAGGGTCTGAACACGAAGCAGATCATTGACGGCGTATGTCTTGACCCGCGCATCGGCAGCC
>OKUM01000381.1_pt1 | contig 28986 bp, 28 predicted proteins | sample 1606801 | NCBI WGS metagenome assembly OKUM01 (sample SAMEA3882546, study PRJEB24775) | human gut metagenome | biome: human-associated habitat; feature: intestine environment; material: feces | place: Netherlands | collected 2009/2010
GGAAAAGAGCAGGCAGTTCTATACCGGAAACAGGGAGCAGTACGACACGCAGCTTACGAAGCTGAGAGAGGAGCTTGCGCAGAACGAAAAAATTATAGCAGGTCTGCTGGACTCTCTGGGCATGGTCGGGGACTCTATCGCCCGGCCCAGTGTGCTGAGGCGTATTGAAGAATTGACAGAAGCCAACAGGGTGCTTGACTGCCGGATTCTAGAGCTGGAAGGGCTGGTCACTGCGAATCACTTGAGCGACGGAGAATTCGATTTGCTGAGGCAGGTACTGGCAATGCTTCGAGAAAATGTAGACCAAATGTCTGTCGAAGAAAAACGTGCTGCCGTTCGCACGATTGTTCGCAAGGTGATCTGGGACGGAGAAAACGCTCATGTGGTTCTGTTCGGAGCGGAGGATGGAAATCTGGATTACCCCAATATAGATGACCGGCTTTCTGAGGCCGGTGAAGACGATGAAAACGATTTGGAAGACCTCATAGATGTTGAATGCGAAGAAAGTGACACAAATGACGCATTCTTGGAAGAAAATGGGACTTTTGCTGCATCTAAAAGTCGTTGGGGAGATGGTAGCAAATGAGATACTGATGTATTTTCGGGGGCAGAAGAAGAGTGCGCAGGATGTTTCGCTGTCCGATTATATCGAGACAGGTACCGATGGGGCGGCGCTTTCTTTGATGGATGTGGTCAGCGAGGACGGCGATCTGCTGGAACAGGTGTCCTCCCGGGAGAGCGCGGAACAGCTGCATCGGGCGATTCGGTCTTGTTTGACGGAACAGGAGCGGGAGGTGGTCGTATTGAGGTATGGACTGAATGGAAAGTCGCCGAAGCGGCAGCGGGAGGTGGCGATTATTACCGGGATCAGCAGGAGTTATGTGTCCAGAATTGAAAAGCGGGCGCTGCAAAAGCTGCGGAGGAAATTGGAGGAATGATATTTGCGGCGGGGCGGCTTCGGTTCTGGTGAGTGGAGTATGCGTTAGAAGAAAGATTTTTAGGGATTTATCTGGTTGCACCTTCGGGTGCAACTTTTTTTGTCTTCTTGGGTTTGGATGAAAGGGAGGTTACTATGGAACGCAAAAGCGTGGAAAGGGAACTGAAGCAGCGAATCCAGACGGGGAAAATCCGGAGGGAGGATGTGACGCGGCGGCTGGCGGAATTGGCGTTCGGGAAAGCCAACGACTGCGTGCGGCTGGCGCTGGAGGATGAGCCGAGGCTGGACAAGTTGGACCTGAGTTTGCTCAGCGAGGTCAAGCGCAACGACAAGGGGACGGTGGAGATCAAGCTCATTGACCGGCTGCAGGCGCTGGAACAGCTGGCGACGGTGGCGGACGGGGAGCAGACGGACATGGACGATTTCCTGAAGGCGTTGCAGGGCGGCGGGGAAGAATGACGGCATTTTCGCCAAAGCAGCGGACGGTGCTGAGCTGGTGGGTGCCGGGAAATCCCAACCGGGACAGGGAGGCCATCGTGTGCGACGGGGCGGTCCGCTCCGGGAAGACGCTGGCTATGGGGCTGAGCTTCTTCCTGTGGGCCATGAGCTGCTTTAACGGGCAGAAGTTCGGTGTCTGCGGCAAGACGATCGCGTCTCTGCGGAGAAATGTGTTGTCGGAGATTCTGCCGAAGCTGGAAGGGCTGGGGGCGAAGTGGAAGGAAAAGCGGACGGATAACCTGCTGACTGTAAAATTCCGGGGGAGGGAAAACCAGTTCTACGTCTTCGGCGGGCGGGACGAAAGCTCCGCAAGCCTGATTCAGGGTATCACCTTTGCCGGGGTGCTGCTGGACGAGGTGGCGCTGATGCCCCGCAGCTTTGTGGAGCAGGCATGCGCCCGGTGCTCTGTCGCCGGGAGCCGGTTATGGTTCAACTGCAACCCTGCCGGGCCGGGGCATTGGTTTTACCGGACGTGGATTCTGGAGGCGGAGAAGCGGAACTGTCTGCGGCTCCACTTCACCATGGAGGACAACCCCTCCCTGATGCCTGAGATCCGGCAGCGGTATCAGAAGCTGTACACAGGGGTGTTCTACCGGCGGTTTATTCTCGGACAGTGGGCGCAGGCGGAAGGTCGGGTTTACGACTTTTTCTCGCCGGAAATGGTGGGGAAAGCGCCGGAAAGCTGCGAAAAGTGGTACATATCCTGCGACTACGGGACGGTGAATCCTACGTCCATGGGGCTGTGGGGGCTGTGGGGCGGGGTCTGGTACCGGGTGAAGGAGTTTTACTTCAATTCCCGGGAGGCCCGGCGGCAGATGACCGACGAGGAATACGCCCGGGCGCTGGAGGGACTTGCCGGGGGACGGCGAATTTCGGCGGTGATCGTTGACCCCTCGGCGGCCAGCTTCATTGAGGTCCTGCGGCGGAAGGGATGGCGGGTGCGCAAGGCGGAAAACGATGTTCTCAGCGGCATCCGGCTGACCTCCGATCTGCTGAAGGCCGGGAAAATCGTGATCTGCGAGGGGTGCGCGGACTGCCTGCGGGAGATGGACGAGTACGTCTGGGATTTATCCGGCGGGGGGAAGGACAAGGTGCGCAAGGAGCACGACCACGCCATGGACGACATGCGGTACTTTGCCGCCACGGTTCTGGGGGAGCGGCAGGAGGGGGTTTCCGCGTGGGCGGTGGAAAGAAGGCGCTGACGGGGGACGTCAGGGTAATATTTGCTTGAAGGGAGCGATTTTTTGAAACGAAAGCAGAAGGAAACCGGAGGCGTTGCGGCGGTGTGCCAGCTTCGCACCGGGAACACCCACCCCTTTGGGGTGATGAAGGGGTTTACGCCTCTGGGCGCCGGGGAGGAGCGGATTTACCGGGAGATGCGGGAAGCCATTCCGGTGCTGGATGCCGCGGTCGCGAAAATGGTGCGGCTGTGCGGCGGGTTTGAGGTCCGGTGCCGGGACCGTGAGGCACAGCACCGGCTCAATGGTTTTTTGCAGATGATGCCCTGCGGCCGGGGACAGATGGGCATTGAAAGCTTTTTGAGCGGGTATCTGGACAGCCTGCTGACCTATGGCCGGGCGGTGGGCGAGCTGGTGATCGCCGGTGGAAAACTGCGGGCGGTATGCTGGGGAGACGTGACGGCGCTGGAAGCGCAGGAGGGGGAAAATCCCCTGGAAACGGTGCTGTGGGGTACCGATGAGCATGGCCTGCTGCGGCCGCTCCCTTATCAGCAGCTCCTGCTGTTCACCACGATGAATCCCGAACCGGCGCATCCTTACGGCGTGAGTATGTTCCGGGGGATGCCTTTTCTTGCGGACATTCTTCTGAAAATTTACAACACCATCGGCGTCAACTGGGAACGCGCCGGGAACATCCGTTACAGCGTCATCTGCAAGGGCGGCGAGAACCTCGACCCGGTGACGGCGCAGGAGCGGGGGAAGGCCGTGGCGGCGGAATGGAGCCGGGCCATGGAGGACAACAAGAACGGCACGGTGCGGGATTTCGTGGCCGTGGGGGATGTGGAGATCAAGGTCATCGGCGGGGAAGCGCCGATATTGGATTCCGAGACCCCGGTGCGGCAGATCCTGGAGCAGCTGGTGGCAAAAACCGGGCTGCCGCCCTTTTTGCTGGGGCTGAACTGGAGCACCACCGAGCGGATGAGTACCCAGCAGGCGGATCTGCTGACCTCGGAACTGTGGGCGCTGCGGCGGACGGTGGAGCCTGCCATGCGGAAGATCTGTCAGACCTATCTTGCGCTGGAAGGACTGGACAACCGGGTGGAGATCGAGTGGGACGACATCAGCTTGCAGGATATCACGCAGGAGGCGCAGGCGGCGCTTTACCGGGCGCAGGCGGAAAAGTGTCTGGCGGATGCGTCCCAAAATGAAAATTCTTGAATGGAGGAACCGGCATGGAAATCAACAAGGCGGCACAGGCCGCAAGCAGCGGCGCACCTACGGCGGTACAACTGGAAGCGATCAACAATCTTGCCAAGGCGCATCTGACAGCCCAGCAGGTTTACGTGTTCTCCCTGCGGCTGTGCGACAATCAGGTAGACCGGGACTTTGAGCGCTTCGACAGCGCCGCACTCCCCGGACTTGCCAAGCTGTTTATCGGCAAGACGGGGATCGTTGACCACAAGTGGAGCAGCGACAAGCAGGTGGCGCGTATCTTCCAGACCGAGGTGGTTCGGGAGAATGGTGCGGAGTTTATCAAGGCATGGGCGTACATCCGGCGGGGGGATGCCAACGACGAGATCATCGCCGACATTGAGGCGGGAATCAAAAAGGAGGTATCCGTGGGGTGCGCCATGGGGCGCTCCGTATGCTCCATCTGCGGGAGCGACTACGGTTCCTGCGGGCATCGGAAGGGCGAGAGCTATGACGGACAGGTCTGCTGCGCCATTTTACAGGAGCCGATGGACGCCTACGAGTTTTCCTTTGTGGCCGTCCCGGCACAGCGGGAGGCCGGGGTGCTGAAGGGGCTGGGCTGCGGAAAGCCCAAGCTCAAGGAACTGGCCGATGAATTCGGCGCGCAGGCGGAATACCGGGCGCTGTATCAGCAGGCAGAGCTGGGGAAGCGCTACCAGAAAGAGCTGGAGGACAGCATTGTGCGTCTGGGGCTGTCGCTGGAGCTGGGGGTGGAAGCGCCGGTGCTGCGGAGCATCGCCAGAACCGCCGCGGCGGAAGACCTGATCAAGCTCAAGTCGGCGCTGGAAGAGCGGCTGGCGGAGAGTATGCCGCTTACGACCCAGCTGGGCGGCTGCCGGGGGAAAGAGGAAAAAGTGGAAAGCGGGTTTTTGATTTAGGGATTTGACAGGGGTTCCGGTGCGGCGCGGGGCTTTACGTGAATGACACTGCCGCAAATACATCATAGGTTCTCCGGCGAAGGCCGGCAGCCATAAATTTACTTGGGAGGATATCAAATGGGTTATGACAATCTGAAACTGGAAAAGGGTATGTACCGGCAGGAGGGTATGAACTTTACGCAGGTGCTGGAATCTCTGGACCCCAGCGAAAACTACCGGGGCACCGCGCTGGAGGGCACCGACGCCTTTCAGCGGCAGCTGAAGCGCTTCGGCATCCGCGCCAAGGGGGCGGGTTCTTCCCCCGTGGAGAAGTTTTTCCGCACTATGGATTCCGCCGTGCTGTTTCCTGAGTACATCGCCCGCACCGTCCGGCAGGGCATGGAGGAAAACGACATTCTGCCCGCCATCACCGCTACCACCACCGTCATCGACGCCATGGACTACCGCTCCATCTACTCCATCCCCACCGACGCGGACAAGGAGCTGAAGGACGTGATGGAGGGTGCGTCCATCCCCGAGACTGCGGTGAAGACCAAGGAGCATCTGGTGCAGCTGAGCAAGCGGGGCAGAATGCTGGTGGCGTCCTATGAGGCCATCCGCTTCCAGAAGCTGGATCTGTTCGGCGTGATGCTGCGTCAGATCGGCGCACACATCCAGAAGCAGCAGCTGGCCGACGCGGTGAATGTGCTGATCTCCGGCGACGGCAACGACAACGCCGCTACCCAGTATACCATCGGCACCGGCCCCATCTCCGGCACTAAGGGTACGCTGGCTTACGACCAGCTGGTGGAGTTCTGGGGACAGTTTGACCCCTACACAATGAACACCATCCTCTGCTCCACCGCAACCATGACCGATATGCTGAAGATCTCCGAATTGCAGAATCCCCTCACCGGGCTGAATTTCCAGGGCACCGGCAAGCTCAGCACCCCTCTGGGTGCACAGCTGCACCGCACCTCTGCCGTGTCCGACGGTGTGATCATCGGTCTGGACAACCGCTACGCGCTGGAGCTGGTTCGTGCCGGCGACGTGCTGGTGGAGTACGATAAGCTCATTGACCGGCAGCTGGAGCGGGCGGCCATCACCTCCATTTCCGGCTTCGGCAAGATCTGTGACGGCGCGTCCCTCGTGCTGAACGTATGACGCTGACGGAACAGGTTTTTGCTCAGGCGGCGCTGCTGGCGGGGGAACTGGACGGGCGGCAGACGAATCTGCTGCGGCTGCTGTGCGGCGCGTCCGCTTCCTCCCTGACGGCGCGGCTGCGGGAGGGATTAACGCCGGAGGACTGCAAGGCGGATTTCATCGCCGCGGCCAGTCTGCTGGCGCTGGCGCAGCTGAACGGCGTGGACGACGACGCGCAGGTGGAGGAGTTCAAGGCCGGTGATCTGACGGTGAAGCAGGGAAGCAAGAATCGGGACGCGGCTTCCCAGTGCTTGCAACGTCAGGCAGAGCTGATGATCGCGCCCTATCTGAAAGACGGTTTTTCCTTCCGGGGGGTCTGACATGCGGAGAATGGTTGAGAAAATCATTGCTCAGTACGGTACGGATATGCGGCTTACCAGCGGCACTGAGACGAAAACCGTCCGGGCTTTCTTCCGGGCGGTGAACGCCAAAAGCTGGCAGAGCATGGAAAGCGAGGCGACGCTCCTGGGAGAGATCTCCCGGGGGCAGTACGCCTACATCGGCCCCGTCGGCGCACAGGTACGGGAGGGGGATACGCTGACCCTTGGGGATAAGACGTATCTGTTCCGGCGGGCGGAGCTTTATTACTACCGCAATCAGCCGGTCTACCAGTGGGGGCTGTGCGTGGAGAAGGGTGTGAACGATACTTGGGCATCTCAATCCTAGAGCTGGTGCTGCGGCGGCTGCGGGAAGCAAAGTTCACGGCGGACGTGGCCTTCCCCGGGCAGAAGTTCCCGCAGATCACGAAGCCTGTGGCGGCGGTCCACATTGAGAAGGTGGACAGAGCAAACATGACGGTGACGGTGGAGGTCAACATCATCTGCCCCGCCGCCATGGGCGGCACCGCCTGTGAGGTGGAGGCTCTGCGGGCAACGGAAATTCTGCGCTGGTCGGGGGCTGTGTGCATACAGAACGGGTGCACCTACGACGGGATCAGTCAGGTGTACGTGGTGGCGATACTGGCGACCTTCACCTGTGTGACGGAGGCCAGCAAGTGCAGCCTCGGCCCCGGGTTCCGGGCGTACATCAACGACATCGTTCAGCCCAACGCCATTGCCTTTTCCGAGGAAGAGGTGTCGGGGGTTCAGGCGGAGTATGTTACCGGCGAGTCGGCTCCGGCGGGGGCCAGTCAGGGAAGCAGCCTGTGGTACATCCAGCTGGAAGAGCTGTTCCCCGCCGGTACGCCGGAAAAGGCGGAGCCGGTGGGCGCATTTACGCTGGAGATCTCCACGGACGTCAAGACGGAGCTGTATTATCACTGCCGGTGGACATCCGTCAAGCGGGAATTTTCCAGAGAGGGGCTGCGGAAGACCCGGAAGGGCATCGCCATGCTGCGGCAGGAGGAAGAATAAATGGACAAGCTCAAGTACAAGACCTTTGTCTGGCCCCACAATCCCACGGTGTACAAGGAGGAATATCTCCGGGAACCCCAATACTACAAGGGGGACGATGGGGAATACTACTTTGACGCCATGGGGGACGAAAAGCTGACCATCACCGGCACCGGGGCATTCTTCGGCGACGACGCCTTTGTCCAGTTCAAGAAGCTGGCGAAGCTTTTTAAGGAGACGACGCCGGGGAATCTGGAGCATCCCATCTGGGGTATCCGGTACTGCTACCTTACCGGGCTGGAAATGACCCAGGAGCCGAAGGACAACTACGTCAGCTACCGTTTTACCTTCACCGGCGCGCAGACAAACGGCGTGGTGCCGAGGTAACGGCAAAAGACGCTTTACGGTAAAAATCCCACGCAGCCGCAAGGCCGCGTGGGATTTTTGTTTGCTCGGAAGATTCTGATTATTCCAGCTCGAACGCGCCGGTGTAGAGCTGATAGTAGGTGCCCTTCTGGGCAATCAGGTCTTCGTGGGTGCCGCGCTCGATGATGCGGCCATGGTCGAGAACCATGATGCAATCGGAGTTCATGACCGTGCTCAGACGATGGGCGATCACGAAGGTGGTGCGGCCCTTCATCAGGGCGTCCATGCCGTCCTGCACCAGCTTTTCCGTGCGGGTGTCGATGGAGGAAGTTGCCTCGTCCAGAATCATGACGGGAGGATCGGCCACGGCCGCACGGGCAATGGCGATCAGCTGCCGCTGACCTTGGGACAGACTGGCTCCGTTGCCCGTGAGCATGGTGTTGTAGCCGTCGGGCAGGCGGGTAATGAAGTCGTGGGCGTTTGCCAGCTTCGCCGCGTGGATGCACTCTTCGTCAGTGGCATCCAGCTTGCCGTAGCGAATGTTGTCCATCACTGTGCCGGTGAACAGGTTGGTGTCCTGTAAGACGATGCCGAGAGAGCGGCGCAGATCGGGCTTGCGGATCTTGTTGATGTTGATGTTGTCGTAGCGAATTTTGCCGTCGTCGATGTCGTAGAAGCGGTTGATGAGGTTGGTGATGGTGGTCTTGCCCGCACCGGTGGCGCCGACAAAGGCGATCTTCTGGCCGGGCTTGGCGTACAGAGTCACATCGTGCAGCACCAGCTTCTCGGGGACGTAGCCAAAGTCTACGTTGGTCATGGTGATGTCGCCCTTCAGCTCGGTATAGGTGACGGTGCCGTCCGCCTTGTGGGGGTGCTTCCATGCCCAGTGGCCGGTATGCTCCGGAGTCTCGGTGATATTGCCGTTTTCGTCAATTTTGGCGTTGACCAGCTGGACATAGCCGTCGTCCGTCTCCGGCTGTTCGTCCATCAGCTCGAAGATGCGCTCCGCACCGGCCAGCGCCATGACGATGGCGTTGATCTGGTTGGAGACCTGACTGATGGGCATGTTGAAAGAACGGGACAGGAGCATGAAGCTCATGAGGCTGCCAAGAGACAGCATATTGCCGCCGGACAGCACGCACAGCGCACCGCCCACGATGGCCAGAATGGCATACTGGACGTAGCCGAGGTTGTTGTTGATGGGACCCATCATGTTGGACAGGGTTCCGGCGATGCGGGCATTGCGGCACAGCTCCTCGTTGAGCTTGTCGAACTGCTCCTTGCAGGCTTCCTCGTGGGTGAAGACCTTGACCACCTTCTGACCGTTGACCATTTCCTCTACGTAGCCGTTCAGTGCGCCCAGAGACTGCTGCTGGCCGACAAAGTATTTGGCGGATTTGCCCGCCACCTTCATGGTGACGAAGACGATGCCGGTGACGGTGAAGAGCATTACGATGGTCAGCACCCATGAGGTTTGCAGCATTCCCACGAAGACCACCACAATGGTCACCATGGAGGACGCGCACTGGGGGATGGACTGGGAGATCATCTGCCGCAGAGTATCGATGTCGCTGGTGTAGCGGGACATGATGTTGCCGGCGGTGTTGGTGTCAAAATACCGCAGGGGAAGCGTCTGCATATGGGCGAACATTTCGTCCCGGATGTGCTTCTGGGTACCCTGACTGACCTTGACCATCAGGAACATGAACAGGAAGGACGAGATCATGCCCACCGCAAAGATGCAGGCAAGCTTGCTGAGATATCCCCACAGGGAAGAAAAATCCGTAGAGCCACCCCGCACCATAGGCAGGATATAGCTGTCCACCAGGGTGCCGAGGGAGCGGCTGCCGGCGGTCTGGGCGACGGCGTTGGCGATGATGCACAGCAGCACCACGCCCAGAGTGGGAAGATAGGGCTTCATGTAGCTAAGCAGCCGCAGGAGGGTTTTCTTCGGGTTTTTGGCTTTGCGGCCGTCGCCGCGCATTTTGACAGGAGGCATTATTCTTCCCCTCCTTTCTGCTGGGAGTAGTAGACTTCCTGATAAATTTTCGACGAGGCCAGCAGGGATTCGTGGGTGCCTACGTCCTTCACCATGCCGTTGTCCAGCACGACGATCATATCCGCGTCCTGCACGGAGGCGATCCGCTGGGCGATGATGAGCTTGGTGGTGCCGGGGATTTCCTCCCGGAAGGCCTGGCGGATCATGGCGTCGGTGCGGGTGTCCACGGCGGAGGTGGAGTCGTCCAGAATGAGGATTTTGGGCTTTTTCAGCAGCGCCCGGGCGATGCAAAGCCGCTGCTTCTGACCGCCGGAGACGTTGGTGCCGCCCTGCTCAATGTGGGTGTCGTAGCCGTCGGGGAAGCTCCGGATGAACTCGTCGGCGCAGGCCAGACGGCAGGCGTGAACCAGTTCCTCGTCGGTGGCGTTGGGATTGCCCCAGCGGAGGTTTTCCTTGATGGTGCCGGAGAACAGCTCGTTCTTTTGCAGCACCATGGCCACGTTGTCCCGGAGTACCTCAAGATCGTACTTCCGGACGTCGATGCCGCCCACTTTCAAGGTGCCCTCGCTGACGTCGTACAGGCGGGGGATCAGCTGTACCAAGGTCGTTTTGCTGGAGCCGGTGCCGCCCAGAATGCCAACCGTTGCGCCGGAGGGGATGTGCAGATTCACTTCCTTCAATGCGCGGTGCTTGGCGGTGGCGGAGTAGCGGAAGCTCACGTTCTCAAAGTCGATGGAGCCGTCGGGAACCTCCATGACGGCGTTTTCCGTGGGGGAGGTCAGGTTCGGCTCCTCGGTGAGAATCTCATAGCACCGCTTCAGCGGGGCGCGGCTCATGGTCAGCATGACGGCCACCGTGGACAGCATCATGAGAGACGAAAGAATCTGGCTGGTGTAGGTGAACATGGAGCTGAGCTGGCCGGTGGTGAGACCCAGGTCGGGGTTATTGCCGGAGGCAATGACCAGATGGGCGCCGATCCAGGAAATGGCCAGCATACAGCCGTAGACGCACAGCTGCATGATGGGGTTTGCCAGGGACATGATGCGCTCGGCCTTGCAGAAGTCCTTATAAATGGTGCCGGATACGGAGGTGAACTTCTCGGTCTCCCGGTCTTCCCGGACGAAGGATTTGACCACCCGGATGCCGTGAACGTTCTCCTGCACCACGTTGTTCATTTTGTCGTAGGTGCGGAAGACCCGATCGAAAATCCGGAACACCTTGGGAATCAGGCAAAGCAGGGCGCAGATCAGGATGGGCAGCGCCACGCAGTACACGAGACTCAGCCGCACGCTGATGCCCATGGCGGAAACCAGCGCCAGAATCAGCATCATGGGGCAGCGGATGGCCATGCGGATCATCATCTGGAAGGTGTTCTGCAGGGTCGCCACGTCGGAGGTCAGCCGGGTGACGATGGATGCGGTGGAAAATTTGTCGATGTTGGAAAAGCTGAAATCCTGCACCTGATGGTACATGTCATGGCGCAGGTTTTTGGCAAAGCCGGTACCGGCCTTGGACGCGAAGGCGGCGGACAGGACGCCGAAGGCCAGGGATGCCAGGGCGCACAGCACCAGAATGCCGGACTTGGCGGCGACCACCTGCATGTCTTGCAGCTTGATACCGTAGTCGTACAGATCGGCCATGACCAGGGGGATCAGCACCTCCATGGCGACCTCGCCGACCATGCACAGCGGGCTGAGCAGCGCCGCCCACTTATATTCCCGGATGCACCGGGAAAGTCTTCTTATCATGGATCAGATTCCTCCTTGATTTTACGGATACAGGCGCTTGCGCCCATGTTGTCGATGGCACGCAGGAGCATGGAAGCGAACAGCTCCCGTTCCTCCGGGGAAAAGCCTGCCGCCACCCGGGCTTCGTTGTCGAGAATGACCCGGTTCATGGTCTCGTGAAGCTCGTCTCCCTTGGGCAGCACATAAATGCGCTTGCTGCGGCGGTCGGTTTCGTCCGGCCGAAGCTCGATAAAGCCTTTCTTTTCCAGCCGGGACAGCAGCCCCGAAACGGTGGGGTGGCTCAGGTGAAAGGTTTCCTCAATGTCCCGGGAGCAGGGCGGCTGAGACCGCTGTGCGAGGTAGCCCATGATGTGCCCCTGAGCGGACGTCAGATCCATGGATGCCAGCGCGTTATCCATGGATGCCTTCATGCAGCCGCTGAGAACCTTCAATAGATACCCATAGTGATGTGTCAGGATGATCACCACCTTGTTCATAATATGTAGCGTGCTACATATTAGCATATCACTTTTCAAATTGCAAGAGGGTCATAAAAAGTTTACAATCGGGGATTCTGGCACGAAAAACCGCCGGGGCTCATATAGTCCCGGCGGTTAAGGAAGCTCTGATTAAATCGACGAGAACCGACAGCGAGAGATTTTTCGCCAGATGAAGGTTCCAAAAGTGGAGAAATACTTTGTGTATTTCCCACTTTTGAAACCGCACAGCTGGTGGAAAAGATCCGTTGCTCGGTCGAAGACGATTTATTCAGAGTTTCCTTAAATTATGGACGGAAGCCTTCAAAAATAGACAGCCAGCCCTCTTTCAGGGCGATGTCGTGGTCTTCTTTGTTCCGCAGCGTCCAGCTGACGCCCTGAACGCGCCACAGCTTGCGGCAGAGCCAGTTGCTTGGCGTGCTGTTCCGGTCGGCGAATTTATAGGCGATAAAATCGGGACGGGACAGGAAATTTGCAAGGTTATGGGTCAGCAGAAATTTAAGCGTGTCCGAAAGATCGGTGCGATCCCGGAAGAAATTCTCCGAAAGCTGCCCGCGAATGATGTTCGGACGTTTTTTCCGCAGCCACGCGATGCACCGGGGGTCAAAGGACTCGATGCAGAATACGCCCTTGTACCCCTCCAGCATCTTGCAGGCCGTTTCGGCGAGCTTTGCATGGTTGCCGTCTTCCGGCTTCAGCTCAATGATGAGGGGAACCTTTCCGTCTACCAGCGTCAGGACGTCCGCAAACTGGGGGATGGTGTCTTCCGTGTTTTCCAGACGGTAGTTTTTCAGGTCTTGCGTATACAGGTCTTCGATGCGCCCGGCCTGGCCGGTGGTGCGGTTGAGCAGGGAATCGTGCATCACGCCAAGGTTGCCGTCTTTCAACAGATGCAGGTCAAACTCCATGCCGTAGCCGTTCTCCACGGCCAGACGGAAGGCGGTCATGGAATTTTCGGCGGCACCGTCGCCGTGAAGGCCGCGGTGGGCATAGTTCCAGCCCCGCAGCTCTTTCATGCCCGGGTGGCTGCTCCGTCCCTGAACGGCCAGCACCCACAGCAGCGCGAGGATCAGTACAATAATAAGCAGCGTCATAATTGTCCCTCCAATGCATCAATCGTCCACATCAAAGGCTTCCAGCCCCTTCTTCGCTTCCACCTTGTTGTCGCCGTGCTTCACAAAGCCCATGGTGACGAAGGATGCAAACACGAAAATGGCGGCGTAGGGGAACAGGATCTTATAGTCCACATGCTCCAGCAGCCAGCCCGCCACAATGGGGGTCATGATCTGGGCGGACATGGAGAAGGTGTAGTACAGCCCCGTAAACTTGCCCACCTCGCTGCCGCTGCACATTTCCACCACCATGGGCAGACTGTTGACGTTGATGGCCGCCCATGCCATGCCCACCAGAACAAACAGGCCGTACAGCACCGGGCTGAAGGAGTCGGACAGCATGGTATAGAGGAACGCGGCAAAGAAGCTGCCTGCCAGCAGCAGCGTGCCGAAGCGGATGGTCTTCCGGCGGCCGACCTTGCTCGCCACGTTGCCCACCGGGATGTAGCTGAGAATCGCGCCGGCGGTGGCGATGGTCAGGCAGGTGTTGGCCTGTGCCAGCGTCATGTGCCATGTGCGGCCTGCATAGACGGAGAACCAGGTGGTGACACCGTTGTAGCCGATGAACCACAGGGCGATGGAGGCCAGCAGGAAGCCAAGACTCCGCTTGACGTCCTTGGGCAGGGTTTCGCCGTTCTCCGTGACCTGGGTCAGGTTGTCCTCGGGGTGGGCGTCCTCATAGCGCCGCTGCTCCGCCACCAGCTTGGGTTCGTCCACGCACAGCAGAATGACGGCAAGGGCGGCCAGCATGATGCCACCCACGATGGCGAACAGGGGCAGGTAGGAAACGTACACATCCGCGGTTGTTTTGTACAGAAATGTGGTAATAATCAGGTAAATGATGCCGCCCAGGGCGCCCATCAGGTTGATGATGGCATTGGCCTTGGAGCGCAGGGGCTTTGGGGTGACGTCGGGCATCAGCGCCACGGCGGGGCTGCGGTAAGTACCCATGGCGGTCAGCAGGATTCCCAGACCGATGATAAAGCACACCTGTTTCCAGGCATCTGGGGAAGCGTGGAAGCTGTCGGTGAGAATGGGCAGCGCCATCATCACCGCGACGGCCGCGAGGGTGCCGAACAGAATATAGGGACGGCGGCGGCCAAGGCGGGAGGTGCATTTATCGGACAGTCCGCCGAACAGCGGCAGCAGAAACAGGGCAAGAATGTTGTCCGCCGCCATGATCATGCCGGAGACGCTTTCTCCCATGTGGAAGGTTTCCGTGAGTATCTTGGGGATCAGGTTGTCGTACATCTGCCAGAAGGCGCAGATGGACAGAAACGCGAAACCGACCAGTACGGTGCGCTTGGTGTTGAGCTTCATTGAGGAGCCTCCGTTCCCATGTAGATATAACCGTATTATATCTGTTCTTTTGGGAGAAGTCCAGACCTTCTTGTCTAAAGAAAGCAAAAAGCGGGTAAAATAGGCGTCAAGTCCTATTTCCGGCGCAGCACAGAATTGTGTGAATGAATCGTAAATTTTCAGCCTGAGTTTACCAAAGGCAGAGAAAACGACTTGCGCATTTTCCCGGGAATGGTATAATAGACAAAAGGGAATACCACAGGATAATCGAGGTTATCGAAATGAAAAAGATGCTGTTTATCATGAATCCATTTGCCGGGGTGAAACGGGCGAACCGGCATCTGGCTGACATTTTGCTGACATTTACACAGGCGGGCTATGAGGTCATCACCCACATGACGCTGGGACGGGGAGACGCCACCGCCGTCGCCCGGGAGAAGGGCAAAGATGTTGATCTGGTGGTCTGCTGCGGCGGCGATGGCACGCTGAACGAGACCATTACCGGCCTGCTCAGCGCCGGGGCGGACACCCCCATCGGCTATATCCCCGCCGGTTCCACCAACGACTTTGCTTCCAGCCTGAAGCTGCCCACCAACATTCTCAAGGCCGCCCAGACCATCGTGGAGGGTGAGCCGGTGAGCTACGACGTAGGGCGGTTCGGCGGCCGGTATTTTTCCTATGTTGCCTCCTTCGGTGCGTTTACCAGGTCCAGCTATGCCACACCCCAGAATGTCAAAAACGCTCTGGGGCACACCGCCTATGTTCTCAGCGGCATTACGGAGCTGTCCCAGATCCGCAACGAGCATGTGAAAATGGAGATCGACGGGCAGACGGTGGAGGGGGACTTCCTCTTCGGCGCCATCTGCAATTCCACCTCCGTGGGCGGCATTCTGACGCTGGACCCCAAGCAGGTAGACATGGGCGACGGTCTGTTTGAAATTCTGCTGGTTCGCGCGCCGGAGAATCTGGGGGAAATCCATGAGTGCATCCAGGCGCTGCAAAGTCAGAAATACAACTGCGCCATGCTCACGTTCCGCAGCGCCCAAAAGGTGCGGATCTTTGCCGACCCGGAAATGCCATGGACGCTGGACGGAGAAAAAGAAGACGGCCACGAGACGGTGGAGGTGGAGAATCTGCACCACGCCATTCGGCTGATGCAGAAGAAGGATGAGGATGCTTAACACCACATTGTGCTATGTCACCCGGGGCAGTCAGGTGCTGATGCTCCACCGGGTGAAGAAGAAAGTTGACATCAACAAGGACAAATGGATCGGCATCGGCGGAAAATTCGAGGGGGAGGAATCCCCGGACGAATGCCTTCTGCGGGAAGCGAAGGAGGAGACCGGTCTGACCCTGACCTCATGGCAGTGCCGTGGCGTGGTGACGTTCCTGAACGACACCTGCGAGGGCGAATACATGTACCTGTTCACCGCCGACGGCTTTGAAGGGGAAATGACCCAATGCGACGAGGGCGACCTGCAATGGGTAGAGCGGGAATTCCTGAACGCCCTGCCCAAGTGGGAGGGCGACCAGATTTTTCTGGACTTACTGTGGCAGAACGCGCCGTTTTTCCTGCTGACCCTGCGCTACCACGGGGACACCCTAGTGGAAGCGATACTGAACGGGAAAAAGATACGCTGAGACTTGAGCCGACAGACGCGCGTCTGTCGGCTTAATGTCCCTTAAAGCCTCGCAGAGGAAAGCCGCCCGCAGGCGGTAAAATAAATTCGGAATCATTTTGCGTCAGGGCGTGTACCTGGGGCGAGATCTGTCAAGGGCATTTTTGCTATTCGTCGCACCTAAGCGAAAGATGATTTGCAACGCAGTATCACAGGATCTCGCTACGTCGGACTTCTCTGCCGAGCTTGCTGGAGCGATAGAACATTTCCAGTGTGGCCGCGGTATTTATGACCTGCTGGGGAGTAATCATCAGGGATTCTGTGCCGTTCAGGACCCCAATCACATGACGGATCAGGTAATAATGCCCGGCAAACGGCCTGTCATCGTACTCGCCCAGACCGAACAGCCGGGGGCTGAAATCCGTCTGATTCTCGCCGAGCGTCCCGTAGAGCTTCAGCTCCGGCAGGGTGAGACCGGATTTGTCACCGAGGATCATCATGTTGTTTCGGTCGGAAAGATTGGCTGCCCACGCCACCTTGAAATTCAGGCTGATGCCCGCATCCGTGCGGAGGCTTCCGGAGGCGAACTCCTCGACGTCGCATTCCGCCGGATCGAATCTGCGCGCGGTATGTACGCCGCTGAATGCGCCGCTTTCTTTCAGGTCGTAGATAACGCCCCGCTCGGAATGGATGATCCGGTCGCTGGTAAAGCCGCTGACCGCTGAGACCTGCGGAGATCCCAGCATCCAGAGCATCGCGTCCAGCGCATGGATGCCGATGTCGGCCAACGCGCCGCCGCCGCTGGCGGCTTTCCGATGGAAGGTGCCCCATGAGGGGACCCCTCTGCGCCGGATTCGGTCAATTTCCGCGTAGTAAATATTTCCAAGAACCCCGTCCGCAATGTAATCCCGCGCGGCAAAGTAGGCGCGCTGGAAGCGGGACGTCTGGCACACCACCAGCTGCTTGCCCAGCTTTTCGGCCAGTGCGTAAAGCCCGACCGTATCGGCATAATGCAGGGTCAGCGGTTTTTCGCAGATCACATTCGCGCCGGCCTTCAACGCCTGCGCAACCAGTCCCTTGTGCGTGGAATTGGGCGTGCAGACGGATACCAGATCGGGATGGACTTCCTCCAGCATAGCCGCCACATCAGAGTACCAGCGGGGAATATCATGCCGCAGGGCAGTGTCCCCTGCGGCCGACGCGTTCAGGTCGCACACGGCCTCCAGACTGACGTCCTGCGAAAACGCCTTGTACGCGGGAATATGCCCGGAATTTGCGATCATTCCGGCGCTGATAACAGCGGCTTTCAGTTTCTGTGTTCCCATAAATATCCTCCCTGTGTGCGCCTTTTCATGTTTGTCAAGGCTATCTTTTGCTTTTTTCCGGCCTCTTTTCCGGAATTTTATAATCTTGCATTCTATTTGAGAATTTGGTATACTTTACTGACGAAGACTGCACCCAAAGCGCGGACGAAGCCGATGTGATCCTGTCCGCTCTTGGACACACCATGACCGAGACGGAGGCGAAGGCTGCCACCTGCACACAGGACGGAAACAACCGCTATTTCACCTGTTCTACCTGCGGCAAGGTTTTCAAGGACGAGCAGGGAACGCAGGAGACCACAGCGCAGGCAGAGATCCTGCCCGCCCTCGGACATACCACCAAGCTGGTGGACACGGTGGTTCCCACCTGCACCCAGCCCGGCAACAAAGCCTATTACGTCTGTGAGACCTGCGGGAGAGCGTTCAAGGATAAGCAGGGAACGCAGGCAACGACGGTCAGGGCAGAAGCTGTCCCCGCTCTTGGACATACCGAAGTGACCGACCGGCGGGTAGAGCCTACCTGCACCAAGACCGGCCTGACGGAAGGAACGCACTGCTCCGTCTGCGATGAAGTGCTGACTGCGCAGAAGGAGATTCCTGCCAAGGGGCACAGTGAGGTCATCGACGAGGGAACGGAACCCACCTGCACCAAGCCCGGTCTGACCGAGGGCAAGCACTGCTCCGTCTGCAATGAAGTCCTGACTGCGCAGGAGGAAATTCCCGCGAAGGGTCACGACGTGGAAAAGGTCGAGGCCAAAGACGCGACCTGCACGGAAGACGGCAACAATGACTATTATGTGTGCCGTGTCTGCGGCGAGGTCTTCAAGGACGAAAAGTGCGAGCAGGCAACCACCGTGGAAGCGGAGACCCTGTCCGCGCTCGGCCATGAAATTACCAAAGTAGAAGCAGCGGAACCCACATGGGAAGCCGCCGGAAATATCGAGTATTACATCTGCTCCCGCTGCGAGAAGCTCTTTAAGGACGCGCTGGGCACGGAGGAGACCACGCTGGAAGAGGTCACTCTGCCGATGATCTCCTATGTGACGGAGATCATCCTGACCCGGGACGGCGAACTGGTCCCGGAAACCATGGAAGTGGATGGCCGGACGTCCAGAACCCTGTCCTTCGCGGTGATGGTTCAGCCTGCGGGTGCGGAGACGAAGGTGGAATGGTCGTCCAGCGTCCCGGCAGTCGCCCGGGTGAACCAGAGCGGCGTCGTCACCCTGTTGACCTCCGGAACGACCGTCATCACGGCCGCGGCCACAGACGGCAGCGAAGTGACCGCTCAGGTGACGCTGAATGTGACCGCCCCGGATTACGCGCCCCGGCTGGGGGCTTCCACGCTGACCCTGAATTCCGTCTCTTCCGCGGGTGTGAGCGTCGATCTGGTGGAAAGCTACGGCAACCAGGTCCTGAGCGTCAGTGTGGACGATGAGCGGTTCGACGTGGAGTACGCGGACAGTCTGCTGACCCTGACCTCCAGAGAAGCCGTCGCCAGAGGCACCTACCGGATGACGCTGGAAACCGTCTGCGACGATGGCCGCACCTATTCTTATCCCATCACGGTGAGAGTCATCCAGACGCTGCCCAGACTGACCGTAAGGCAGAGCCAGCGGTTCAACCTGTTCTACCGTGACAGTCAGGCTACCCTGACCATCACCGGCGGGGAAGTCGAAAGCGCGGAGCTCACCGGAAACAGCGATTTCGTGCTGGAAAATGAGGACGGCGAGTGGGTCATCCGCTACGCCGACCCGGCAAACGTTCCCGCCAAGCCCAGCACCAGAGCGACCCTGAGCGTCTCCTTCGCGGGCTATAACATCCCGGTGACCAGGGCGCTGACCATCGGCACCGTAAACACCGCGCCGAAGCTTAAGCTGAACCCCACTTCCAGCACGCTGAACACCGCGCTGAATTCGGACTGGTCTGTAGAAACGGTCTTGTCGGGCGCGGACGGCGAGAGCCTTTACGCCTATACGGACACCCCGGGCGTGGATGTGGAGCTGAGCGGGAATGTCCTGACCCTGACGCTGGCCGAAGCAAAGAATGTGTCGGCCAATGTCTACGTACAGGACGACAACTGGACAAAGCCCGTCAAGCTCACCCACAGAGTTACCGTCACCAACAGACTGCCCACCCTCAGAGCGGCGGCCGGCACGCTGAAGCTGAACAGCTGGTTCCCCTCCGAGACGGCTTCCACCGGCATGATCCTCTCCCAGGGCAATGTTTCCCTGACCGATGTGGAGCTGACTCCCGCGGCAAGGGAGGGTGCCGCCGCCCGGGCGGAGTCCGACAAGCTGAATGTGTACTATGACGCGGATTCCGGAGAAATCGTTGCGGAAATCGCGGATTCCGGCATCAAAAACGGGACTTATTCCTTCGCCTGCACCGGTATTCTGGAAAGTGGCACGGAAATCTCCGGAGGCACGGTGCGTGTCACCGTATCCAACACGCTGCCCAGAGCAAGGCTGTCCGCCGCCATGGTGCGGCTGAACCGGCAGCTGGCAGGGGAGGAGAGTATTGCCGTGAAGGTGACCCTGACCGGCGGCGATGGGTATACCATTGAGGGCTTCGAGGAACTGCCCGACTGTCTGGACTACGCCGACGGCATCCTGACGGCGACCATCCCCAACGCGGACTTTACCGGCGGCAGCTATGTGCTGAACGCCATCGTCAGCCGGAACGGGGAAACGGCAACGCTGCCCGCAGGGGTAATCCTGAGGGTGCAGGTTTACGACAGAGCGCCCTCCTTCCGGCTGACTGCCAAGGGAAAGCTGGATGTGCTGAACCCAGTAAGTGAGATTATCTACACGCCCAGGCTGACCAACGCGCAGGGCACCGTTACGGATATCCGGCTGGAAGGCGCGGACGCGGAGCTGTTCGCGGCTGAGGTGGTTGACGGCGTTGTGCACCTGACCATGGCAAAGGGCTGCACGTATTCCACCAGAACGACCTACAAGGTGACCCCGGTTCTGACCTTCTGCGGTCAGGAGGTCACAGGCAGCACCCTGAGCATCCGGGTTATGCAGAGCACGGTGAAATTGGCGAAGCTCTCGAACCGGACGGTGTATCAGTCCCAGACCGCGCCGCTGGTGCAGGTGCTGAGCATCACCAGCCCGGCGACGGCAGAATTCGGAGAGATCACCCTGAATTCCAGAAGCACCGCCGCTCTCCGGAACGCGGTGGAAGCTGCCGGAGGGATAGAAGTCAGCGGGGGAGTTGTCAGATTCCCGGCGAAGGCGTTCGCTTCCCTGAAACCCGGCAGGTACACGGTGATTCTGGACGTTACTCCGGAAAATGCCGCCGCAGACGCAAAACCCATTCAGGCCAGATTCACGCTGACCGTTCAGAAATAACGAAAACCTCCCGGGGCAGTTTTGAAACTGCCCCGGGAGAGATTTTTGCCCCCCCAAAAACACCAGCACGATACATCTGCCTGCTTTCCCTTGACGGATGCACCGTGCCGGTGGCTTTGATTCATACTAATACTAGAACCTAATTAAACGCTTTGATACTATTTCCTGATTAAAATCAAAGATTTTAATCAGGAAATAGTATCAGGCACTTCCAGTGTTCCAGATTTGTGCCATGCAGCTCCATCGCAGCACATCAGAATGGTATCCTGCGGAAATTGTTTGGATAATTCCCGCAGAAACAGATTCATACACGCAGTATTGCAATAGGGCATGACAAGAAAACAGGATTCCCCAGTCAGCGGCTCGACCGCACCATAGGCATACCGGTATTCCCGAATATGGTGACATGGAACGCTGGGTCGGATGCCTTTTTCGCACCAGCAGTACTTGGGATGGTTGATGCGGCCGAAGCCTGCCTCATCCTGGAACATAAGGCGCACTTTTCCACAGCCCCTGTGAAGATTTTAGTATCAACGCCTTTTGTGTCCATGAATAGGATTCAGAAAATACTCAAAATGGTTTTTTGTAATTTCCCCTGATTGCCTTTACTTTTCTCCCTTTTTACAGTATAATTAAGGCAACACCGCACAAATGCGTCTGCGGGTCACAGCGAGTCTTTTGCACCAGCTCCGCAGTTACAAAGCTGGGAAATACATACAGTATTCCTCCGGCTTTGTAACTTTGATCTGGCACAAAATCTTCTGCTATGCCTCCTTGCCGATTTATGCGGTGTTGCCCTAATTGCTTGATCAAACTTAACCACTGGCTGTGCCGGCGGCAAAAATTAGCATCCGGCGAGGAGTAAAGCAGGCAAGAAAAAATTCGTTAATGGGCAAGCTTTTCCGCTTCCGCCGCAAAGACCATATGGAATGATTTTGGAGGTACTCATGAAAGAATTCGTCCGTGTCCTGAAATTCACCTTTTTCTCCATCAGCGCCGGTCTCATTGAAATGGGAAGCTTCGCCCTGCTGAATGAATTTACCCATTTCCCATACTGGCCCTGCTACCTGATTGCCCTGTGCCTGAGCGTACTCTGGAACTTTACCCTGAACCGGAAATTTACCTTCCAATCCGCTGCCAACGTGCCCGTAGCCATGGCAAAGGTTGCCGCCTATTATGCGGTCTTCACGCCTCTGTCCACCCTTCTGGGCAATTATCTGGCCGGCAGTCTGGCGTGGAACGAATACCTGGTAACAATTGTGAATATGCTGCTGAATTTCTCCACGGAGTTTCTCTATCAGCGGTTTTTCGTCTTCGGCAAGTCCCTGGACAGTGCGAAGCAGGCGTAAATGCAAAAGCGAAAAAGCAATGTCACGCAGACTGAATAATCCAGCAAAAAGCAGGACACAAAAGTGTGTCCTGCTTTGTTCGTTCAGTTCATTGTACCCTCGGAGCGGGCGAACAGGTCGCCGATCCGCTGCCTGAGAGCCTTTGCTTCCGGGGTGTCCGACGCGCCGTAGGCGTCGATCCAGTCCGCCGACGCCTGCTGGGCGTCCTTCATGGCGGCAAGGTCGCAGCCCAGGTCCGCCACCCGGAATGCGGGCAGGCCGGACTGCCGGGAGCCGAAGAAATCTCCGGGACCGCGCAGACGCAGGTCTTCCTCAGCGATCTTGAAGCCGTCGGCGGTTTTGCACAGGGCTTTCAGCCGCTGAAGCGTCTCGGGATTGCGATTGTGGGTGGTGAGAATGCAGTAGCTTTTTGCCTTGCCCCGGCCTACCCGGCCGCGGAGCTGGTGCAGCTGGCTCAGACCGAACCGGTCGGCGTCCTCAATGACCATCAGCGTGGCGTTGGGAACGTCCACGCCCACCTCGATGACCGTGGTCGCCACCATGACATCCGCTTCCCCACGGGCGAAGGACGCCATGGCCGCTTCCTTTTCCACACCCTTCATCTGTCCGTGGAGCAGAGCAATGCGCAGGTCGGGGAAAACCGTCTGCTGCAAGGTCTCCGCCCAGACGGAGGCGGCCTTGATGCCTAGCTCCTCGTTTTCCTCCACCGCCGGACAGACCACGAAGCACTGATGTCCCTCCGCCACCTGCTTCCGGATAAAGGCGTTGATCCGGGGACGGTAGCTCTCCCCCACCAGAAAGGTGTCCACCGGCTCCCGTCCCGGGGGCAGCTCGTCCAGAATGGATACATCCAGATCGCCGTAGAGGATCAGCGCCAGCGTCCGGGGGATAGGCGTCGCCGACATCACCAGCAGGTGGGGGTCCTCCCCCTTGGCGGAAAGGCGGCTGCGCTGTCCCACGCCGAAGCGGTGCTGTTCGTCGGTGATGACCAGTCCCAGATTGTCAAACCGGGTAGACTCCGACAGCAACGCGTGGGTGCCGATTACCACTTGAACTTCCCCGGCGGCAATGCGCTCCCGCACGTCCTTTTTCTGCTTTCCCGTCATGGAGCCGGTGAGCAGCGCCACGGATACCCCCAGAGGGACGAACAGGGCGCTCAGAGAGGCGAAATGCTGCTCGGCAAGGATCTCCGTCGGCGCCATCAAAGCGGTCTGAGCGCCATTTCTCGCGGCGCAGTAGGCGGCGGCGGCGGCCACCATGGTCTTGCCGCTGCCCACGTCTCCCTGTACCAGCCGGTTCATGGGAATGCCCCGACGGAAATCCTCCAGAATTTCCCCCACCGCCCGGCTCTGGGCACCGGTGAGGGTAAAGGGCAGGCTGTCATAAAAGGGCGCCATGTCGAAATCCGTATAGGGTTCCGTCTTTTTTTCCTTCCGGGCGGCGCGCATCAGGGCGAGTCCCGCGGAGAATACGAAGAATTCCTCGAAGATCATCCGCTTTTTCGCCAGCTCCGCCTCCGCCATGGAATTCGGCTCGTGGATGGCAAAATATGCCCGCTCGGCAGGCAGAATGCCGTATTTCTCCCGCACCTCGGCGGGCAGTATCTCCTCCGGCAGGCCGCACACCGCCAGCGCCTGCTGCACCAGCCGGAGCAGCGCCGCGTTGGTCAGTCCCGCGGTCAGGGGATAAATGGGCAGAATGCGCCGGGTGGTCACGGGCTGGGACTCCGGCGCCTCGAACACGGGGTTCGTCATGCTGTAGCCGATGAAATCCCCGCTCACCGCGCCGTAGAAAATGTACTCCCGGCCATATTCCAGCTGCTGGGCGGCAAAGCGGCTGTTAAAAAATGTCACGTTCAGCCGCCCGGTGGTATCCGCCACCTGCACCTTGGTCAGGTCCAGTCCCTTGCGGATGTGGCTGGTGCGGGGAGTGTTCATCACCATGGCGCGAAAACAGGCAGGGACATCCGGCTCCAGCTTTTCGATAGGGACCAGCTTCGTCCGGTCCTCGTACCCTCTGGGGAAATGGCAGATGAGATCCCGGAGGGTGAAAATATTCAGCTGGGCAAGCTGCTTTGCCCGCACCTCCCCCACGCCCTTGAGCATCGTGACGGGGTCAGACAGTTTTGCCATGGTTACACCTCCCGGGAAAATCTATAGCACATTACGGGCGGTTCTGAACAGATCGGCGATTTGTTCAGAGTTTCCCCTTACAAAATGAAAAAACTCCCTCCAAGCACTGCTCGGAAGGAGATATTTTCAGAGAAATCAGGCCAGCTTGTTCAGCTTCAGAGTCATGCTGCTCTTCTTCCGGGCAGCGTTGTTCTTGTGCAGGAGACCCTTGTTGACAGCCTGATCGACGGCCTTGACGGCGGTCTTGTAAGCAGCGTCGGCGGCAGCCTTGTCACCGGACACCAGGGCGGCGTCGAACTTCTTCAGGTTGGTCTTCAGCTCGGACTTGTCAGCCTTGTTCTTCTCGTAAGCGATCTTGGAAGAAATGACATCCTTCTTAGAGGACTTGATATTGGGCATGGATTCCACCTCCTTCTGTTCGTTTTCCATACAGATACGCATTATAACGCCTTGACGCGATAAAATCAACCCTTTTTTCAAAATTTTTTGCCGTTCCGGGCGTAAGGGCAGCACCGCACAATTGCGTCTGCGAGTCTCAGCCGTCTTTTTGCCCCACTTCTGCAGTTCCGAAGATGGGGAATACATACAGTATTCCCCATCTTCGGAACTTTGAATTGAGGCAAAAATCCTGTCTGAGACTTCTTGCCGAATTGCACGGTGTTGCCTAAGAAGCTTCTCCCCGGCCATCCCGCCCCGGTGGGCGGACGCCGGGGCCTGCGCGGAGAATTGTCAAGCCCTAATTTTTGCACAAAAAAATGTTCATGGTAAAATCCACGACCCGCGGAAAAGTGGGAAATCCGTCGAAGCGTGTCGGATCTTTTTATGTGAACCAAAACTGCATATCCACAGCATGCCCCGCCTGTGGAAAACCCCTGTGGAAAAACCTGTGGAGATTGTGGAAAACTCTGAGTTATCAACAGGATTTTTTGCTCTTTTCTTTTTTTGCTTTTCTTGTGGAAAAGTCTGCATATATCCATGCATATTCCGTTCTCCGCCCAAAAACGGGACGTGTTACGTCACCGTCGGAAGGAAGCCGTTACCGGAAAAACATCGGGGAAAAGTTGTCTTCCTGTAAAAAAATGCTGTCGAAAGCCATTGGCGCTTTCTCTCAACTGTGAAAAATTTGTGAAAAACCGCCAAAGAATGATTTGGCGCTTCCGGGGAATACTGGAGAGGAACGGGAATGGAAGCTCCATTTCCCAGTATCACCACACAGGAGGCTGCCATGCAGGGAAAAGTAGAGATATGCGGCGTCAACACATCGAGACTTCACGTTTTGTCACAGGTGGAAATGGACGCCCTGCTCCGCCGGGCGCAGGCGGGCGACGAAGACGCCCGGGAAAAACTCATAGAAGGAAATCTGCGGCTGGTTCTCAGTGTCATACAGCGCTTTGACAAGCGGGGCGAAAACCCCGACGATCTGTTTCAGGTAGGGTGCATCGGCCTTATCAAGGCCATCTCCAATTTTGACCCGGACAAACAGGTGCGCTTTTCCACCTACGGCGTGCCCATGATCGCGGGAGAGGTGCGGCGGTATCTGCGGGACAACAGTGTCATCCGGGTCTCCCGTTCCATCCGGGATGTGGCCTACCGGGTGCTTCAGTGTAAGGAAGCCCTGATCACCCGCCTGGGGCGAGAGCCGACGCTGGAGGAAATTTCCAAGGAGCTGGAAATCCCTCTGGAGGAGGTCAGCCGGGCGCTGGACGCAGTGTGCGCCCCTGCGAGTCTGTATGACCCGGTCTATTCCGACGGCGGCGACCCGCTGACGGTGATGGATCAGGTGCGGGACACCAAAAACACCGAGGACGGCTGGATGGAGCATATCACCCTGCAAAACGCCTTCCGCGCCCTGAACGACCGGGAAAAGCAGATTCTCTCTCTGCGGTTTTACGACGGGAAGACCCAGATGGAGGTGGCCTCCGCTCTGGGTATCTCCCAGGCGCAGGTGTCCCGGCTGGAAAAGGGCGCCATTGGCGCCATGCGCAAGTCCGTCAGCGTTTCGTAGAACAGTCATACTCCTTCTTTCTGGTGCATAGGCTTTTCCAGAGGAGGGTGGGATTATGTCTATGCGATTCACCCAGCTGCAATGCAAAGAGGTCATCTGCGTCAGCGACGGCCGCCGACTGGGGTTTGTGACGGATGTGCAGGTGGAGATCCCCAGCGGGAACGTCTGCGCCATCGTCGTCCCATGCCCCGCGCGGTTTCCGGGGGGCTTCGGGCGGCGGGACGATTTTATCATTCCCTGGAACTGCATCAAGCGCATCGGCCCGGACATCGTGCTGGTGGAGGCGAAGCCCGACGACTGCCGGGTGCCGAGAGGAAAGCCGGGGCTGCCAAGATAGCGCAGCCCCGGCGCAATTCTTTTCCCCGCGCCGGAATTTTTTTGCGTTTTTTGGGAAATAATGCTTGCAATTACGCGTTCCATCCTATATAATGACTCAGCATGGGCTTTGACCCGTGACATTTCAAAACCACACACCCGGGGATCGGCCGCCCCCGTGTCCGGAAGGACGGGCTGCCGGGATGATCGGGGTGGAGGAAAAACAAAAGGAGAAATTGTAAAATGGCTGTCGTATCTATGAAGCAACTGCTGGAGGCCGGTGTGCACTTCGGTCACCAGACCCGCCGCTGGAACCCCAAAATGGCGCCCTACATCTACACCGAGCGCAACGGGATCTACATCATCGACCTGCAGAAGACCGTAAAGAAGCTGGAAGAGGCTTACTCCTTCGTCCGTGACCTGTCCGCAAACGGCGGCAACGTGCTGTTCGTCGGCACCAAGAAGCAGGCGCAGGATGCCATCAAGGAAGAGGCCACCCGCTGCGGCGGTTACTACGTCAACGCCCGCTGGCTGGGCGGTATGCTGACCAACTTCCGCACCATGCGTACCCGTATCGACCGTCTGGCACAGCTGCGCAAGATGGAAGAGGACGGCACCTTCGCCATGCTGCCCAAGAAGGAAGTCATCAAGCATCAGGCCGAGATCGAGAAGCTGGAGAAGTATCTGGGCGGCGTGAAGGAAATGAAGAAGCTGCCCGCCGCGCTGTTCATTGTTGACCCCCGCAAGGAGCGCAACGCCATCGCTGAGGCCCGCAAGCTGAACATCCCCATCGTGGCCATCGTGGACACCAACTGCGATCCCGATGAGATCGATTACGTCATTCCCGGCAACGATGACGCCATCCGCGCCATCCGTCTGATCGCCTCCGCCATGGCGAGTGCCGCCATCGAGGGCCGTCAGGGTGAGGACGCCGCCGAGGCTCCTGCCGAAGCGCCCGCCGAGACCGCCGCTGAATAAATAAGCACTTAGGAGGATACGAAAATGGCTTTTACCGCACTGGACGTTAAGAAGCTCCGTGAAATGACCAACGTCGGCATGATGGACTGCAAGAAGGCTCTCCAGGCCACCGACGGTGATATGGACGCCGCCGTGGACTGGCTGCGTGAGAAGGGCCTTGCCAAGGCCGCCAAGAAGGCCGACCGCGTCGCCGCCGAGGGCGTTGCCTATGCTGCCGTCGTAAACGGCATCGGCGTCGTCATCGAGGTCAACTCCGAGACCGACTTTGCCGCCAAGACCGACGCTTTTATGGATCTGGTAAAGAATCTGGCTGCCGTCGTCGCCACCGAGAACCCCGCTGATGTGGACGCTCTCAAGGCCTGCAAATATCCCAATTCCAACCTGACCGTCACCGAGATCATGCAGGAGAAGGTCATGTCCATCGGCGAGAACATGCAGATCCGCCGCTTCGCCCGTTTTGCCGACAACACCTCCGTTGCCTACGTTCACGCGGGCGGCACCCACGGCGTTCTGGTGAATCTGGCCGTGGAGGGCGGCATTGACGCCACCGAGATCGGCAAGAACGTGGCCATGCAGATCGCCGCTATGAGCCCCAAGTACTGGGACAAGTCTCAGGTGCCTCAGGCCGACGTGGACAAGGAGCTGGCCGTGCAGGTCGCTCTGATGGACAACGACCCCAAGATGGCTTCCAAGCCCGCCGCTGTGAAGGAAAAGATCGCTGCCGGCAAGATGGCCGCTTTCTACAAGGAGAGCTGCCTGCTGCAGCAGGAATTTGTCCGCTCCGACCTCTATAAGGGCGACGTGGCCGGCTACATTGCCGACGCCGCCAAGAAGCTGGGCGGCAAGGTCACCTTCGTTGACGCCGTTCACTACGTCAAGGGTGAGGGCATCGAGAAGAAGGCCGACGACTTCGCCGCTGAAGTCGCCGCACAGATCGCCGGTGCTCAGAAGTAATTCTGTCTTTATCAAAACGCCCCAGCCAATCGGCTGGGGCGTTTTTTCGCCTATTATAGCTTCTTTCCCATTTCAATCCGCACCTCGTGGTTTTCAGGGTCGGTGTTGGAATAGGAATACAGGTCGAAGCCGATGATGTCAAATCCGTTCTTTTTGTAGAATGCAACGGCGCTTTCGTTGCAGGTCTGGGTCTCCAGAACGATCATCCGCGCGCCGGTGGCTTCCGCCGCTTTCAGAATGGTGTTCATCAGCGCGGTTCCGACGCCCTTGCTGCGCTGGGCATTGTCGAACACGCAGATGTTGCTGATGCGGAAGCGGTTGTTCCAACTTTCCGGGGCACCCTCGACGAAGCCTGCCAGCTTCCCGTCCTCAAATGCGCCGAAGGCGACCGGGTCTTCCAGCCACTCGCCGAAGAAAACATCGTCAAAGCCCTTTTCTGTGGGTGCTTCAAAGGGCGTATACTTTATCTCAAAGCCCTGCCCGGTAGCGCGAATGTCGTAATAGCCGTTTGTCTGATACTGGGCGGTGAATTTTTTGCCCGCGTAGACTTCCTTGTCCAGCTGCCTGATCTCCATAGCATTTCCTCCGCAAATGGAACCTCCCGAACCGAAACCGTTCGGGAGGTTATACAATATTAAAAATAGTCGGCAATCATCAGGGGCTTGCGGAAAAATACCTGATTCAGGCAGGGATTCTCCCGTTTG
>OKUM01000392.1_pt1 | contig 28544 bp, 33 predicted proteins | sample 1606801 | NCBI WGS metagenome assembly OKUM01 (sample SAMEA3882546, study PRJEB24775) | human gut metagenome | biome: human-associated habitat; feature: intestine environment; material: feces | place: Netherlands | collected 2009/2010
CCCCCCCCCAAAAAAAAGAAGTAAGAAAAAAAGAAAAAAGTCTAAAAAATAGAGTGTAGAATTGGATTAAAACCTAATCCCTCAATAAAGTTATAATCCAAAATGAAACACACAACACCAGCAAAGAAAAAACATAGTGTTATATTTGCCGAGTATTACCTTTATTCCTATCATATCGTATCATAAAAACCGCCGCAGGGTCACTAGATCCAGTCATCCCTACAAAGAATTCATCAATTCCTAAATTTAAATCGCCAAATATCATGTTTTCAGTTTCTCCCTTTTTGGTTTAATATTCAAAAAAACATACTCATTCTGAATCTTCTTATACTCCTTCCGCCAATTATAACAAGTATGGCTACCCAACCTGCCACTACCTAAACCATATAATGTAGAATCTGGAAGCATACCTTTATATTTCTTCCTATATGTTCTACTATACCTGGCTTGTTGTTCCCTGCGGGCGTTTTTCCTGCAGTAAGTACTGCAATACATTTGCCTGTTGTGTGTTTTTGTGAATGGTTTTCCACACCATTTACATTTCCCCACCATTATTTTAACCCTCTCCAATTTCTTAAAATATTTTTTTTCACTTCAAAAACAAGCATTGTGAAACTCATTATTTTCCCATTATACATTACTTTTTCCCGCCAAGTACTATACTTTACTAAGCGGGTTCTACTTGCTGCTTTTTTGATTTCATTGCAAATTAATTTTTGAGGTATTTTCTCAAAATCAGGAATAGTTAAACGCAACTGCATATACATACATTTACTCATCTCATTTTCACTCATATTATCCCCATCTTGTTATTAGCTCATACTCTTCAGGAGTTAATTCCTGTTTTAACCTTTCATCAAAACTTCTTACATCACCAGGATTATTCTCATCCCAACAAGACTCAATCTTTTGTGTTAATTTATTAATTTCTTCATTATTCATTTTTGTATCTCCTTTTTATTCCGTGTGGGTTGTCTTTGACTTGGTTCAGGAACATCACACCTCATATGTACCTTTTCAGCAAACTTAACAAACTCATCTGCAATTAAACTTATTCTAAACCACATCAACTGCCACCTTAATATAATATGTTCCTTATCTTCTTTCTTCATGATTCCACCTTTTCTAAAACAGTAAACCTACCATTACTACGACGCCTAACATGATCCTCACACCTGATACGATTTATAAATTTCTCTCTCCTATAACTAGTCAAACCATACTGCTCCTGCAACCTACAAACACCAACACTTAAATTCTCAAGATAATCTTTCCTGAATTTCTGATACTTTTCCTCATCCTTACTAACATCATAATCAGTTTCAACAATATTAAAAACTACTTTACCCATATCCTCACCAACACACAATATCTAATTTTTCAAAAACATTATAACCCAAATCAGTTAAACTTACCTCTCTTCTTCTTTTAGTATCTGGATCAACATACTCCACTAAACCTTTATCAATCAAATCATACACTGCATGATAAGTTGAACTTGTACAATACTTCCCTTTCTTTTCTCCTAATTTACATATTTGAGAAATTTCTTTTTGTGCCAATTCCATGAATACTTTTTTTCGTAATCTTCCCAGTTTCACAAAATGAGCCAAAATTACAAAATCATCAGCCATACACACATCACCTTATAATATATGAATAGTGATATTATTTCACTCCTCCAGCATAGTTTACTAAGTTTAATCCTTCATTAATTACACAACTCACCAATACATCAAAAGACACTTGTTGTTGTTTGCTAATATTCTTCAGCTGATTTTTCCCAACAAAACCTAAACGTTCATGTATACGATAAACTGTATCCATTGCATTACCATATTCATCATTATCTTGTTTTTCATTTTTTAATCTCTCTTCACGTATTTTACATAATTGTGATTCCAAAACATTTATTTCATCCTGATGTATTGCAATTTTTTTTCTTAGTTCTGTTTCTTTATCATCAGACAATCCTATTGCTTTTCTCAACTGTTCTTCGACAAATTCGCTTCTGCTTTGAGGTAATTTTTCTTTTGCTTGTTCCCATATCATGGAATCAATTGTTAATGTTACTGATTTTTTCATAATGTTTGCACTCCATTTAAAAAAAATTATATGTAAACTTTAAAGTTTACATTTTCAAATTGATTCTGTTGCTGTTTACATTTGTTTACATTTGTACACATGTTCACATGTGTGGATTTCCACAGGTTCCTCGCTAGAATGTAAACCTTCAAGTTTACCCAAAAGTTGATCACGCTCCATCTCCAAAGCAATCAAATCAAGCTTCACCTCACGAATTTCCTTATCCAACTCCCTAATCTCAAACTCCAATCTCCCTTTTGAAAAAAGCAACGTATTTAACCCCACTTCCACAGCAGAACGAACAGAAATATTATGCTTCTCCAAAAGCTTCTTACAACGACTAGTAACCTTAGCAGAAACAGCCTCAGGAAAATCAACACTCTTCATAAAATAATCACCTCAAAATCTTTTTACATTCTCTTATATGTTTACATTCCTGTTTCCGGTAATAAAAATCCTCACAGCTACACCACCAACCATCCACATCATCATAATTCACAGTATTACTACCAGTACTGCCTGATGCTTTAAATTGTGCGAAAACTAATTCCACACAAACAGGATTATTGGAGGTTATGCTTTAGCCTCCTTCTCCTGTTTTTTAAACCATTCAAAAACTATTTTAGATTCATCTTTAGTTAAATCACCAGATTTCACCATCTTCATACGATTCTGATTAACCATTAATGGAGTAATCTCAATTGTTTTATCCTTACTATGAATATATTCCCTAACCTTTTGCACTGGATCACTATCAGAAACTTCTTTTTTAGATGTATTAGTTTCCTTTTTTACACCCGCATTATTAGTGTTTGAATCTACAATATCCTTCTCCATGATTAAAAACATGTTCATCAACAGATATCTCTTTAAATAAGTGATGTATGCTCCAGTAGACTGAATTTTATTAGTACCCCTGTTAATTGCTTCAAGTTCAGGAAAAGGTACCCTGATACTAACCTCACCTTTCTCAGGATTCCAATCTTTTAACTTTAACACACCATGCTCAGTAAAACTAAACATGATAGTTGTTTCATATTTAATAGTTAAAGGTATGATTTTTTGAAGAAGATCCTCCAACTCAAAATAATCATACTTCTGAAACTTATTCTCCCCACTCTTACTAAATTAAATACTCATTGCACCAATATCATGACTTAAATCCTCAATCATCATCTTCACACTCCTTAGCTAGTTCTTCTAATTCAGCATCGATACGGTAATCATTATACTTGATTTCCATTAATTCCTCAAAATCTAAAATCATACTAACCCTCCGTTAGTGTAAGGATCCATAGGCCCTACTACAAGGAATGCAAAGAGGAATAATAATATTATCACCATTGCCCCTGCACCTAATATTAATTCAGCTTCATATTTCTCCCTGAAAGATTGTTTCGGATACAATCTTACAGGAGATGATTTACCTCCAAAAAAAGAAAGGAGTGAAAGGATTATGCGATACATGCTTCACCCCATTCTTCCCATTTCTGAGTTCTTCTTTCATATGGCACTCCATTAAAACAACGGAAGCTTTTATTTAAAAGTTTTAAACTTGCTTCCCCTATATAAGTCCAATTAAACAGTACAATACTTGTACTGTATCTTAAATGCTTAACACAAGCACCATAATTGTTTAATTCCCTTGTGAAAGCAATGCTTCCACATGGAGTGTCATATGCTGGTTTTGTACCAGCTCCAGGAATATCATAAATGTTGAAACATCCACCATATCCAAGACTAGTGATTTCTTCACTAGTCACCATAATATTCATCTCCTGCACGAGCAAATTCTAACATTTGCTCATTGGTGAGCTCATAGACTTGGAAATATTCCTCGTTTAATCTATGATTGAGTTCTTCTTGTGACTCATAATCCTCTGATAAAAGGAGTTCTTCAAAAGAATCAAAGCAAACTTCTTCCTCTGGAGGATTGGTTGAGTAAAGGGAGTTATTGTATTTCATAACTGAACACCCCATTTTTCATGAACTTCTTTATAAACATTTAATTCATCAAAAGCATCTAAAGCATGCTTATAAAGATTCTCCACTTCCTCAGGAGTGACCGTCCTTTCAGACGGTGTTCCTTTAAAAATAGTTAAAGAGGACATTTATAGATTCCTCCTATAATTCTTCACAATGGATGACATGCTCTTTAAGAGCCGTTTCAGCATCAGACTCATTTTTGATGCTGACCATTGCAAAACCTGCGTCATCCACTACGGTAAAATGATTACCGTTAGGGATCACTTCATAAGTAACCCCTTTAAAAGTGAATGCGTTCATAAGGGAACCTCCCTTATTTTAATATTTTCTTCAATAATACCTTCATTTACGAAGATTTCCATTGCCCGATACTGGGCATCCTTTGGATTGTCATATACTCCGCGGTCAATAATGTAACCTGGAGTGACAACCTCCTCCACTAAATATTTTGTCATTTTATCACGTTATTAAAAGTTGTATTTTTTTCAAGAGTTGCAACTCTTGAATTTCAACTTCTATTTACTACTTGAACTTTAAACTATATAAATGTTTGCTTTAATATAGGTACTAAACTATAAATATTAGTTTAGCACAATATAATCATATAAATAAACATAAAAACATAAAAGGAGATATGAAAGTGACATTTGAAAGCAAAGTACAACAACATGGTGGAAGTAGGTTAGTTTCCATCCCAAAAACAATTCGAGATGTTTTCGGGATAGATAAAGGAGATGTCGTATTATGGGAATATGATACTGATCTAAAAATCATAACCCTCAAAAAACAAGAAAAATCCTTTTTTATTTAACCTATATCCTCTTTTTAAAAAATTAGTAAACATTTAATAATAACTTCAAACAAAAAGTTAAAATGGTTACTAAAAATTTTATCACGTTATGGTAGACTTTTTTTATTTGTAGCCAGTATTAGGGACGAGAAGTTGCAGCTTCTGTGACCCCCTACATACTTTACACAAATCCTTTTTTTTACAGTTTTAATTCTTTTCCATTACTATCATAAATTTTATCTATGACTTTTGCATCATCATTTAATCCTACTTGTTCTCCACCATGCCATGTGAAACTGAATGGTTTATCTACTTTAAAATCAAAGAATTCATTGTCATTTGTATCGTATTTTAAACCACCTACAGTATTTCCAAAAGCATTTTTTATGTCTACATCATTATCCATTTTGGATAAATCATAATTAGATACTTGACTAAACATTGGACTATATTCTGACATGATCATTTCACCGAACCAGTCAAAATAGTATGTGTCGTCGCCGATGTCTATTCCGTAATTGTATCCCGCTTTTCCAGGTGCAGTATCATATCCAAAATAAGTTATGGTATCATCAGTTGTTGCATTTAATCGTGCTGGTGCTGTTGCACTTACTAATGATATTGTGCTTGTTGCAATTATTAGGAATATGAATATTGTAATTATTTTTCGAGCATTCATTTTTATCACATCAATTTTTTTTCTTGTTTTTTATTTTAGTTTTTGGTTTTATTTAAATATTTTTATTCAACTATTTTTTTAAGATAAAAAACAATTGTTCAGTAATTTTAATTAATTAGTAATTTTTTGTTCAGCATTAAAAAATAAAACACAATGGTTTTAAATTTTCGTGTTCAAGCAAAAACACAAAACATTATCGAATTGTATAATATCAGCATTACTTTTCAAATGCTCCAAAAAATTCTATTTCCACAAATCATCATAACTGCGAACTTCGACACTACTTCTTTTTTCCAAACTTTGCAATCTTTCATCAATATCCCCAATTAATTTTTCATAATTTTCTATTTTTTCATCTTTTTCACGATTTTCTGTTTCTAATTTCACAAATTCTGGAGATTTTATATCCAGATTATTCACATCAAGATTTATTGTAATTGCATTCATATGCTGAATATATTTTTCCCGTAAATGTAATGGATCTTCCAGGAAATATGATGTTCTTGTAGGGTCTTTTCCTCTGCCCTGCAGTTCATCTATTTCATCCATACTCATACCATCATTATATAACTGGCTGGCATGGTATTTCCTGAGCATGTGGCTTCGGAATCTATTGTAACTTCCAGCTTTACCTAAACCTAATTGATTATTTATTTTTATAAAACTGTTACTGAAGTGAGTTTCCGTTATTTTAAACAATTGTGAATTTAATTTAAGCTCCCTTTCTTCACCAAGCAAGTAATATACTATTTCTGATGTAGATTCAGGTGATGAAAAAGTAGTGTAAAACTTATTTGTTTTCTGCCTTTTCAACTTCCATGTAGGCACAACATCATCTTTTTCACGAAGGATATTTAATGCCTTGTAAATATCATTTGTATTATGATATTCTTTTGTGGCTTCCAGAAAATCCTGAACAGTCAGGTTCAAGGTTTCCCTTTTAGCACAACCGCTGCTAGTCATGAAAATTATCGCAGTTCTCATAACTGGAGTTGATATTTTCAATGCTTCAGTAATTATGTCGATGTCAGGAAGATCACTAAAAGAAATGGGCATTGGTTTTTTGATACTTTTTTGACTGATTTTGGGCAGTCTTCCAATATCAATGTCAAATCCTTCAACGTACATTGTTTGCACTCTGCTTAAATACCCTTTAACTGTGTTTGCGAGGTAACCTTTTTTTAGTAGGTGTATTCTGTAATTGATTAATCTTTCACGGAGTTTTGTATGTTTCCATGCGATGCCTTCTTTTTCTTCTTTTTCGGCTTCGAGGATTAATTCTTTGAAGGATTTGTTTTGAAATTTCGTGTATGCTCCTATTCCTGTTAAATATCCTTTTGCTGATGCTGGTGATAGGTTTCGTTCTTTGCAAAAATTAATGATTATTTGCTCATCTTTTTTATCCATATTCATATTTATCACGTTTCGGTTATTGTTTTTGATTTTGGATGAGCATTTGAAAAGTAATAAATATTTTATATAATATTGTTTACATATTATACAAAATATTTTATACTTTTAAGCCCATCTTACTAATAAATATTACAAAAACAACTAATTAAATATTTTGAGTACAAAAAAGTACAATCATCACCAAATTACACAAAAAGTGAACCATCTCATTATTAAAATTATGTGATTTTTTAAAGAAAAAAAATTTCCATAAAAAATCACATCAATTCCATTTTTTTACATCCCATTTTTGTGAGAAATTATTTTTTTCCCACAATTATAATATTTGAATTCAATAATTATTTAAATTTAATCATAAGTTATTATATGCAAAAAAATTATTAACAATGTTATAAAAAAACCATTAAAAAAAATAAGAGGTTTATCAACCATTTAGTTGATAAACATTAACTTCTCTTTAATTTACCAATTGATGGTATCCATAATCCATTTTGGGTCATAAGCTACCACACGGCCATTAGCACACCAATTAGACCGAATACCATTACCTTTCAATACAGCCGCTGGATCACGATAAATCCATTGATTGTCCGTATATTTTGGATGTTTGCACCTTAAACGAACATGCCCAGTACCAGATTTGCACATTACATGAATAACTTGCACAGTATAACCTAAACCTACAAGAATTTGATAGGATAATTCTGTTGAATCAGTACAGTTTGCTCCTTGTTTGTTTTTTATCCTTTGCAAAGTGTTCCTATTACTGTACTTATTATTATAATAAAAACTATATCCTCTGCCCTGTATTTTACCTAACCAGCCATCACAAGTATTAAAATCACCAAAGATTTTCCTTGCTTCATTTAAAATACTTGATTTATTATTACTTGTTAATTCTTCTTTTTTCAAGTAAACAATAGCTGGACTAACTCCGTTTAATACTTCATATGCTGAAACTCTTTGAGCCATATTCACATAAGTTTGTTTGAAATATTTTGTACCATTACGACCAACCACATAATTTGGTAAAAAACTAAGGTCTGTATTGTCGTATATAGCACATTCTACAAACTCTGCAATAAGGCTGTCTGGTTGATAATTAGTACCTCTCTCCTTAATCACACGAATTATTGTACCGTAATCTGCACTACGGTTCATATATCCATATACATTTCTTGTATTGAATTTTTTATTATTATTAACAAGCCAGTATGCAATTCTACACATTAAATAAGTGTATTCTGTGAAACTTATATGATCACTATCCATAATTTTCATCTCCATTTTTTTATGTTATTGTTAAATTAACTGTTTGCGAGCATGCTTCATGCTCTAAATCCCCACCAAAATTACATACAAGTATGTAATCTTGACTATAGGCTTCTAAATTTATTTGAAGTTTAAATCCTCCATCATCATCAGTAGTACGAACATATGTTTTTTTATACCCTGGAACAGTAGTAGTTGATGAAGTACTTGATTGTGAAGAATCCCCTCCTACACCTGAACCATCACTTACAATCAATTCTACAAAATCTTTTTTCGTTTTCATAGCTTTAAAACGAGTATCATACCCTGCATAGGAGGGATCTACCCAGTCATTGTTTTGCCAGATTTGTACTGTACGATGTGTTCCACTTCCAGCATATTGACTGTAATATTTTACTGCACGTACTTTATAACCTGCATTTTTAAATTCAATAAATAAATATGCAGTCATTCCAAAACAATCGCATTGATGGTATTTTTCAACATAATCATGTGCTTCCTGATTTTTTGATAAGATTTTCGCATCATTAATGTTAATACTTGAAGCATTACCTCCATATCTGAAGCCTCTTGCTTTTGCCATAATTGACTCAACACTAGCAGTAACATTCTTATTTCCTGTTGCAGTTGCAGAATTTGCCATTTTACCATCTTTTAAAGATTGTGCTTCTGCTTCACTTGAAGCTACAGGGCCACTAACACGAGTTAATGTTGCTCTAGGAGGACTCATGTGGTCTTTTCCATCAATACATGAAAAGTCAGCATCACAACTACGACAGAAAATATGTCCTTCAATAGAACCGCATTTTGTGTAAAATCTAGTGTAATCGGGTAAATGTCCGCAGTTTCCTGATGCCCAATGCCATGCCCATATCAGGTCTGTAGAACCACAGAAAGGACATTTTCGTTTGAATACTGATTTGTAATATTTATATCCGTAGTGTGATTCTCCTACTGCTGAAGGTTTTCCAATTGCCATTATCTGTGTTTTATCTGCAGAAATACCTAATCTGTCAAATCCTCCACCAGTACTTCCTGTTTCTGTAACTTCTGATGATGTAACTACTTGTTCATCTTTTTTTATTACTGTAATGCTCATTACAGTATTTTTTAAAGGATATGCTGTAATATCCCCAGCATTTGATATTTCATAGTAATGTAGTGTGCCTTTGAAATATTCTCCAGCACCTTGTTTTACTTTGCAATCATCAACAACAAAGAAGGTGCCTTTCTGCTCTATTTTAGAACCTATTTTAATATTAGAAACAGTTATCTTGTTTTTTGATGGGTCTTGCAAGTTTTTAACTGTTTTAGTGATACGGGCAAAAATAAGTTGTTTATATCCTTCTAAACGAATCCATACTTTGTCATAAACATTGAAACTTGATTCAGGAGTTATTTCTGAATCCAAATCTGAAGCCGTTACTTTCAACTCCACATCAGGATATCTCTGTTGTATCAACTGATTTGCACAATCGGCATATATTGCATACTTATGAATATTATTACTTGAAACTGTACCAATTTTCGGTACTATATCCCCACCAATTTGATGAGGTTCTATTTTCGTGTAATTGACATCAGTATCACTATTATCAAATATGAAGAAATCCCCTTTGTTCTTATCAAAAGGTGCTTTCCAGTATGATAATATGCGATAATATTCTTTTGATTCATTTATTGCAGTTGCATCACTCCCCGTATTTGAGTTTTCAGTATATTTTTCAACACTGCATGGAATTGTTTCACCTTTTTTCACAGCCAGATCCAACCAACCATACGGATTTATATCTCCAGGTTCCTTTGGTTTCCAATCTGCCCAGCCATTTAATATTTTTTGCATTTCATCTCTTGACATCCCAGTAGTACCCGTAGCTCCACTTGTTGTTGATGTGGAAGTATCTACTGTTGTTTCACTCATTTTCAAAATAGGAGCCATCGCTTTATAGGTATTTGTTTCACTTACACTATACTGAATGTTATCCATATTATATCCTACATCAAGTACTGATTTGCGAGTATACCCTCTGTGAGATGGTTTTATGAAATCTAAATGGCGTACAATCCTATTGTCGTCTTTATTTTTAATATACCACCAAACAAAAACATTACCTGTTTCTTCTTCAATAAGTCTTAAAAGACTCATTTTAGTCATAGAACCACATGGATGAATATACTTAAGGCTGCTGTCTAATGGTTCATGATATTTCGTAATATTCCAATACGGCTGAAATACCTCTTCAAGAAATGATTGAGTTACTTCGATTTTTTCATTACCTGCATAATAAAAAGGTTCAACATAATTTAGTTCAGTAATTGCATCTTCTGCAGTTACTGTAATGGTATTTTCTTTCCATAAATCAAGTTCATACTCTTCATTGATTACATATAACCGTGGACGGGTGGTTGGTGTTTGTCCTACATAGATTTTATTTCCTTGTTTGAAAATTTCGGTGTAGTCATTGTTATCTTCTGATATAGGGTATTCTATACTGATTGATGGGATTTTATCCCATTCCTCAGTATATGTAATGTTCAATGTATCTGAATTTAACCAGACAATCGGTTTTTCAGCAGGAGATAAGACAATTACATTTAAATCACTCATAATTCCCTCTCCTTATATTCAACAAATTGAATACTACATGAACTTGATTGAAATACAAATTCTCCTTTAATATTAAACCAGTCACAGTCCAAATCAACATCCTGAGTAATATTAATATCAGTTTGCCCTGTTGTAGTTGATTTATCCAGTATTACAGTTCTTTTATCACAATCAATTGTTAAAATATCCCCTGCATCTAATGCATCACTATAAATACTCCATGATTGGCCACTATATTTCTCCGTGATGGTGATTTCATCACTTAAAGCAATTGCCCGAAGTTTTGGTCTTACTCTTGTAATTCCATTTACAACCCCTACTTCTGCAGTATAAGTTGCTTCTTTCGCAACACTCACACCATCAGGAACTTTTAATTTCACCTTTGAATCATACTCTGTAATTTCAAGTTTCCCATCCAAGGGATCTTCTAAAATGTAAGGATAAATTTGACCTGGAATATGTTCAAATTCAATATTTTTCAATATTGGTTTGTTATGTTTCGTTCTGTTATTACTGAGCCATTTTGCAGCACGACGGAACAATAATGTTGATTCATCAAGATTACATTCACCAACCTCAATTTCCATTTCAATAGTTTTTGGATCTATATTTTGCCTGCTTGCTATTGTTGTGTCACATCCTTCAGCACTGAAATAAGTTACAGTTGTTTCAGTTCCTGCATCAAGAGTTAATTTTTTGAGGAATACATTGTAATATTCACTTGATTCCCCATCTATCCAGAATTTAAGCCAATTGCTGTTTCCAAGTATGGAGTATCTGATTGTGAAACGTATGTTGCTCAATTCAAGTTTTACATCGTGATTATACTTATTGATTGCTTCAAATTCCACTTCTAACCTAGTAGGATCTATGAAATCTGTGTATTTTATTCCGAATAGGTCGAATGGCCCTCCTAATTCTAGGCTTTTAGAACCTTCAGGTATGATTATGCTTCTTTCACCTATACGATTGTCACTTGTACGCAATCTTGCTACTAATGAGCAGCTACTTGATGATACTGCATCAAAATGTATTGTAATTCCTTGAAGTACAAAGTTTTTAATATTCTCAACACCCCCAAAGGATAATCCTGATACTCTGAAAGGATTTGCTTTGTTCATTGCTGGAATAATACATGAACCATAGTTTATTGGTGAAATAACATTTTTTAATGGATTGAAGTATAATCCATATGGTTCTACTCCTTTTTCAAAATAATATGGTGTTTCTTCAAGAATTGGATTTGTAAACTCAATATTAAAAAGAGTTGGGCTACGTTCTAAGTATTCCCCAGTCCAGAACAACCATATGGGATAGTTACTATCATAATAAAAACTTAATTCAAATTTAACCCATTCATTCGGTTGGTTAATACTTTTTTCTAATCCTAATGTATTGAGGAGATATTGATTGTCTTCATACTGTTCAGGTGTTCCTGAGTCATGGAAAATACTGAAACGATAATTCCATTCATAGTGTTCAAAGTTGTCAATGTCTTCTTCACTTATATTCACTCGCATATACGTGATAATAGAATATACTCGACCATGCTCCATTTTATCAAGTACATTATCTGGGATTTTGAATTTTGATAAAAAAGGAGTAGTATATGATGACGGTGCAATTTTAATATCTTTTGAAGCAATTAACACATTATGTTCATCATACCCATTAAAAGTGAATATACCTGTTTGTAAAGGTGTAACAGTACAAGATAACATTTCACTAGGAGTATTTTCTGCAATATGCCATGTTATAACTGTTTTTTCTTCACTTGAAGTGTCAATTGAAGCATTATTATCCCCATCAATAGTAATATTAAATTGTGTAGGTAATTCTATTTTAATAGTTCTTGATTCTAAATTAGATTGACCACGTTCTCTACCCCAATCCGTACTTGTTGCTGTGAAATCAAATGATTTGTCTTCAACTCCATATTCAGGCAAATCTAAATCTAATACAACTTGTTTCGGAACAACACCTAAAACTAACTGATAATTATACTGATTATCAGTTCCCTGCATTTTAAAAGTTTTATCACCCGTATTAACCGCCTGAAAAGTTAATGTAACTGTATCAACCCATTCACTTATGAATAAACTCGTCCATTCTAAAGTGTTTCCAGATTTTTTAACAAAATTATCATTAGTACTGCCCTGATAAGTCACACCCTCAGGAATAATTATCCTCGTTACAGGCGTATGATACCTATTTGTATGATTTATATTTGAAAGAGATAATGTAATATCAAAAGTATCTTTTTCTACAACCTGATTTTTGTCCGTTGTAGCGGATAATACATACACTCCTTCCTCATAGATTATTTCCACAACAACATAATACAAATCAATACTTCCCGCACCACCAGTATTGGCTGGGAAATCCATTTCTAACTGAAAACTGCGGTTAATATTTTCAGTATTCACTCCGATAAAAGATAATGTGTCAATTTCTGAAGTGAAATCTGATGCAACATTTGTAGGAGATTTACCATGAATTTCAAATTCAGCACCAGCACCAGTCACACGGAAAATCACAGGAGCCAAATTCACATCAACATTACCCTCAGCTGTTTTTTTCATTTTATAATGAACTCTGATTTTTGTAACTGTTGATCCACCTGGAAGTTGGAAATCAAAATCAGTTAAAATTAATGTTGAGGGCCTGTTTCGTATTCCACTGGCTGCTGTGATGTTGCTTGTTGCAAAAGTGTTACTTTCATCTTTGATATTGTTGATGCTGGTGAATTCTGAGTAACTTTTTTGTATTGCATAGCGTCCTGTTTTTTGTGTTATTGTTTTTGCATATTTTCTAATACTTGTCAAAAATCATCACTCCTGAGGTGGGACATATGTTACTTTGATACTGAACCAACCAAGGTGTAATTCTCCAGTATTATAATTAGAATTGGCCTCGTAGACTATTTTAGCTTGGAATGCATTTTGATTTAGGGCATTTGCACTTACCATACTCACATTTGTTGTTGAAGCATTATTTTGTACCCATATATTGTTTCCAGGTTTGTTTGCTCCTTGCAATACTATTGTGTCCTGTCCTGTTGCATCTAAATATACTATTCCAGCACCCATATTTGGGTTACTGTTGTTTCTGGAGTATTTATGCAACCAAACAGCTTCCATTTTTTGAATAATGCTTCCATTTGGAATGTTGAATCCAAAACAAGCTTGATTTAATGGTTGTATTGCATGCCAGGACCCTGCTTTTGAAGCAATTGTCCCAGAACTTAAGTAGTATGCATCAGTTGGTTCTTTGTATACATCTGCATCACTATATTGATGTGATTTATCCCATGTTTTTCGTGGGATTGCTGCCGCATCCCAGCTTACGCAACCTGGTTTTCTTTCAACGGTTATTGGACTTATTACTTTAATACTTCCAGTCATGCTAGTGTATAAATATTTTCCGTTTGCAGCAACATTTGCTGAAAATGAGTATGTGTTACCTTCGTTTAATCTGATGTTTAGTTTAGCTATTCCGTTACTTTCAGTAGTTCTTTGATAAGTTACACCATTTATAGTGATATTAACTGTTTTGTCAGCTAATGGTTGGTTATTATTGTCACAGTATAATAATTTGAGATCCCATCCTTTGTAGATGTTTGTACTGGAAACCATTGTTAATACTGGTTGTATGGTTGTTACAACTCCTTGAACAATAATATTTGCTGAAGAACTTTTATAATTATTTGTTTCACCATTAAAAACCGCATTAAAACTGTTTGCTCCAGCATTAGTGATGTTCACTGTTTTTGTAGCTACTCCATTATTATTTGTGTAAATTGCATCAATTTCAGTGTTTCCTTTTTTGAAAATTATTTGCCTGTTCACTAATGGCGTTCCTGATTTTGTTTTCAATGTTGCAGTTAATGTTACATTTGACCCTACTTCAACATTTTGTTTGTTTGCAGATAATGTCATAACAGTGTCTACTGCAGTACTTGTAGGTGTTCCTAAGGCTAATGTTACGGTTTTAGTTGCACTATTATAATAGCCCATACTGTCTTCTTCAAGAACCACTTTTATATTAATACTTCCAGTAGCTCCTGCTGGTACTGTTAAAGTACCAGAGTAACCTTCTTGTTGTGTTGTATCAGATTTTACCAAAACATCATCAATATAAAATTTGATTGGAATCCGTGGAACAATAATTGCAGTTCCATCAGGATTTTTTGGAGTTACTTGAATGTTGAAATTGCTTTCAGCATTATATGTTCCCGTGGGAATGGAAATGTTTAATGTGGGAGTGGTTTTTTGGAAGGTTATTTTTGATTGATTGCTTATACTTCCCAGGTGTTTGTTGTCTTTTTCAAATTTCGCTTTAATGTAATAATCCGTCATGATATCCTCCCTATTCTAAATAAACTTTCGCTTTAAAATTCTTAATATAAATCACATTACTATTTGTCCAACCGTGTAGATACAAACAAATTTCTTTATCTAACCAATCATTGTTTTCTACAGATACTTTTGAAATATTATCCCTGTATAATGATGTTTTACCATCTTTTGCAATGATTTTATAATGATTATATGAAGAATAACTTCCAATATTGGTATCTGTACTTGTTGTAGTTTCAGATTTGCTTAAATTAGCATAAGTTATATTATTTTGAGGTTTGAGAGCAACACAACTTTTTTCAGCTGAAGAACCATCTTTTCTTTGTATTCCGATTCTACCCCCATCATATCCTGTTGCTTTCATATCAAATTCAACAACCCAATTTTCAGATGTGGTGAATGATTTATCCATTAATGCAAGTACTCTTGAACTGGCTGTGAATTTTAACTCATTATTGGCAGTGTAACTTATGTTTAATGTTCCAGTATATCCTGAACGGAGAGAAAATGTTTCATCTCCCTTAAAACCATAAATAAAGCAATCTTCAAGGTTTTGTATGTTTGAGTAAGTAACCTCCGTACCACGAACAACTTTCGCCTTCACACTAACATCACCTTTACCAGTACAAGTGTAATTTAAAGTATTATCATTTGATTTAACAGTGCAGGAATCCAATACGGAATTATCAGTAGCATTTATTAATTGTACAGTTTCACCAATGTTTAAATGTTCAGAAGAGTCCAAGTTGAAGGTTATTAAGTCACCAGTTTCACCAACCAAATTCCCAACAGGTTCTAAAACCAATACTGGAGTTTGGGCTGGGGGGTCGGTTTTACCCAAATCAGTTACACTGATTGGGAACTCCACAATTCCTTTACTATCACTATACGCTGATTTTATTTTCACATCTCCATGATACAAATCAATCAACTTACCTGCCAATGGTAAATCGTTTTGGTCAATGATTTTACTTGATAATGTGACAATATCAACAGTATTAGCACTTGTAGAAACTGGAGATAAACTTAAACTAGTTGGCATGTACACATTTACATTAATTTCAGCAGAACTTTTATTATACTTGCCTTGTTTCGCAGTATATGCTCTTATAGTATGTGTACCTCCGCTACTGTTACTGTATTCAAAAGTACATGCTCCTTGAGCATTTGTTGAAGCCGTACCAATACGAACTCCTTCTTCTTGAAAATACACATCAACATTAGAAACAGGTGCCCATGAACTGTCTGTAAGTGTTGCAGTTATAACTGCCGTATTCGGAGTAGTTGCATCAGGATAAATAGTTGCAACATTCGTACTTAACACAAGATTCACAGGCACAACAGGTACATCAATACTGAAATGATTGAAGAGATGGCCGTTAATTTTAAATGGGTCTTCTTCATGAATCATACAGTCACTTAATTCAAAATCAGAAACAGATAAAGGAGGGATAAGGTTACCCATACCCCTTACTTTTTCTGGTCTTACTTCTATTTTCTTCATAATTATACTCCATTTGCACGATTTTCACGGAATTGTAATTTAGATTTAATTTTACGATCCAACTCCTGGAAATCCATATTTTGCACTAATGATTTTAACCAACCTGCATCTTCAGGTGCTTCATTTATTAACCTTACAATTTCCTCTTCTGAAATATTGTCCGGTAAATCGATGAATTCGTGTTTGAGTTTTGTTTCACCAGATAATACGATGATTATTTGGTTTTCTTCATTAGTTTCCGTTTTATTGGATTCATTATTGTTTTTGTTTAATTCTTTAACAACATCAAAATCTTCAAGCAAACTGTTTGGAGAGGCTCTTCCAGCACGATGCCCGACACTTGATGGTCCAGCATGTGTTTTTGGACTGCTCCAACCGTAACCTTTTTGGAATGCTGTTGTATCCATATGTTTGCCGTTGATTTCTGTCCAAAAGTGACCTTCTTTACCCCAATATCCGTGAACTTTGCTTCCGCTAAATCCACAGGTTGCAGCTAAGGCTAATAATGCATCTGCTCCATCACTACAATTACATTTTCCTGCAGCAATAGCATTTTGCCATGAACCATATTTTTCACTATCGTAATAATGATCGTATGGTACTATGCTGAATACTGCTTCTGCCATTTTTACAAAGGAGTCAAAACTAATGTTTGGTGTTCCAGTTTCAAAATCACGAACTTTAAATGCTAATCCAGTTTGAGCTATTCCAGCACCAGTTTTTATTGCTGGTCCTTTCATATCCCATTTTCCAGCTGTCTTTTTAATGTGATTTACATTAGGTGCAACTGTATCTCCCCAGCTTCCCGCAGCCCCTTCAAGTTTGCTACGGATTAAATCTGCAGTAGGTATTTTTCCAGTAGTGGAATCACGGATTATATAATCTCCAATTGCTGGATTATTGTATGCTGAGTTTCTCGCTTGGTAATAAGTCATTGCTGAAGGAAGTTTTTCTTCCCGCATAATGTCCCTTATTTTTTTCATTGTTCCTGTGCGATGTCCTACTCTGCGAACACTTGAGGGAGTACCTGTGCCTCCTCCCGCACCCCAATTGCTTGGATTTTGGAGTTTGCGGTAGAATGTTCCGATAGTACTGCTTAATTTATTGAAGTGGGCTGTTGCATCAGTTTTAATTTTATTCGCAGCTGCAATTATACTAGTTTTCATAGTATTCCAAGCACGAGTCATAGCCTGAGTAGTTCGAGTAGTACTGTTTTGCATATTTGTCAAACTTGTACGAGTAGTATTTAAAGCATTATTCATACCCATACGAGTGTTTAACAAGATTTGATTCATACTATTTCTGATATGATTACTCATGAAATTCATTTTCTGCTGTTCAGTAGCACTTATAGTATCATAAGCTAAAGTATTTGCAGAAGTCAAACTGTTTAAAGCATTAGTTGAATCTGTACTCATCAAATCAAAGATACCAGTAACATTTTGACCCATTAATGCATAATTATCCATTATTTGATTATTTTCACCCATATTCATAGTAGGAGTAACATCCATTTCCTGACCAATATGAGTAGTATCATACTCATCTAAAGCAGTACCTACAAGTGGATCACCAAGGAAACCTCCTTGAGCATTCACCAAATCAGGTGCAGTTAATTCCTTATCAAGATTTTGTTTTTTATAGGAATCAATCATATTTTGAGCAACATTTTTCACTGCTTCACCAGCACTACGAGCTTGATCTTTCACACGGGTAATCATATTCACAAATTCCAATACCACACTTTCCTGTATTGTACCTGGTGAATGAATCCCCATAGCTGAAAGCATTCCATCAACAATATTTTTACCCACTTGTTTTGCTTTTTCAACTAATTGTGAACCTGCAGACAATATTCTTGAACCAATATTCATGAATTCCTGGTATACTTTTTGAGGCAATTGACCAACATGTGAGATAACTCCAGACACTACTTGTGATGCTTTTGTTTTAGCATTACTTACCCATTGAGCACCAGCAGTTATTACTCTTACAGCAACGGCTAAAAGATACATTTTTATTTTATCAGGCAATTGTCGGATAAATTGAACTACTCCTGTAAGGAAGTTTCTACCAGTATTAACTGCATTATTCCACATTGACTGAGCCCAACTAACAACACGATTAATCACATTTGATAATATTGTGCTGATTGTTGATTGAATAGCTGCCCAAGCCCAAGCAATTGCTTGTTGAAGACTTATCTGACCAGTAATCAACTGGCTAAAAATTGTTGCCAGTTGCATGAATAAATTGAATAATGGAGTTACAATATCAAGTACAAGTTGCCATGCTGGAGCAAATACGGCCATTATGAAATCACCAACAGGACCTAATGCCTCCATAAGTGAAAGGAATCCTTGAGTAATGCTTTCAACTGGATTAACACCACCATTTCCACTTAATAAATCCATTAATCCTTGAATTATTGGTGAGAATATTCCTTGTATGAAATCACCAACTGGACCTAATGCGTCCATTAATGTGTTCCATGCACTGGTGAAGTATTGTAATGCTCCCTGAGTATCACCACTTAATAATGCAATAATTCCACGAATAGCATTACCAATATATCCATCAAGGAAACTAGCAACTCCTTGTAATGCACTTACAAGAGCATCCCATGCTTGAATCAAACCATTATAAATATACTGGCCTAATTGTTGCATGCCTTCCCATAAACCATTAATCGCATTCCTAACAGTTTCATTTGTATTATACAAATATACTAATGCTGCAATTAATGCTATAATTGCTATAACAATTAGCATTACGGGATTCATTGATAATAATACATTCCATACTGCAGTAGCAGCATTCACTAACCATTGATAAGCAGCATATAATTTTGCTTTGATTCCTGCAAGGCTGATGCTTGCTGCTAATGTTTTGAACTTTGCGGATAATGCTGCTATTTTTTCAGCAGCTGTAGCTTTCATAGTAGCCCACAATTCTAACAGTTTTGTTTTTGCTAGAATTATTTTGTCTTTAAGAACAACAAACTTAGCTTTGACTAAATCAATACCTGATGTAACCCAAGTTGATAATTTCGTTTTAAAATTAACAAGAGTGGTTTTTGCATTAGTAATTGCATTTTTTAAAGTGTCAAATCCACCTTTAATTTGCTGTAATTTTCCTTTCAGGTTGTTCACAGCATTCACTACTTTTTGAGCAGTTGAAGTTAAAGTAGTCATTTGCCCACTTAATGCCTGAAATATTCCAGTAACTGTCCTATAAGTATATAATATTGCAGCACCTGTTTTCCATATAATGATTAAACTTGCGAATATTTCGCCAATTCTTATGAGAACTTCACCGTATGCTTTGAAAAATCCAATAATACTTGATACAATATCTATTGTTCCATTATCATTACGATTCAAAACCATTCCCAATGGAGAGATTAATGCTCCAACAACGAGCAATACTGCTTGAAATGCTGTTTTAATATCATTTATAAGAATTTTTACTTGTGGAGAATTACTAAATGCTTCCCATAAACGACGTACTCCATCAGCCACAGCCCCAATCATTTCGGTGGCATTATTCCACCATCCAAACTGTTTACCTGCTTCATACACCGCCAAACCAACTACAATCAGCAATCCTGCAATACCAAGTAATGCCCCAGAGGAAACTCCAAGAATACTTGTTAATGTTGTAAATGTGCTTAAAATTGGAGATATTGAAGGTGCAGCAGTTGCAAATAAACTAATTGCTCCTGCAATCAAAATTAAAATCTTGTAAACTTCTGGAGAGGATTCTTTTAAGCTAATCATGCCTTGTAAAGCTTCACGAATAAATGGAGTGAATACTTCACCTATTTGTCTTCCTGCAGATGTGAATCCTTTTTCTACTTGTTTTATTAAACCAGTAGTGGTGTTCATCATATCATCCATATTCCCCCCAGCAGCCAAAGCTTTATCTAATGCTTCCTGATATCCTTTAACATCATCTGCAGCCCCACTCCAACCAAGAGCAGTTAATTTATCTTTTGTGATACCAAAATTAGATTCAAGAATATCAAATTCCCCATTTAGTCCAGCACCTGCTGCTTGCATCAAGGTCATTGCTTCAGTAGAATCTTTACCCATCAGGATTGCTCTTTGACCTACATCATTTACAGTAGTTACAAAAGATTTCATTTGATCATTTGTCATTCCTGTAGACATTTTGATAGTATTCATAGCAGTTCCCAAGTCATTGAGAGATATTAATGAATTATTTGTCATTTTGTCCATAACACCTACAAAACTTTTAGCAGCTTGAGTACTGCCCATAGTAGCCCCCATTAAGTTAGTCATTTGCTCTCTTGTCATTGCTAAACCGACAGTTAATTGCCCGATTCCAGCCATTCCTAAAGCTCCGAATAATGATGAAACTAATCCTCCCATTCCTTGAAAACTTTGTGCTAATTGGCCTACTTTTCCTTTTACGGTGTCTACTGCTGATGATAATTTTGTTTTGATAGTTGAAGATACAGTAGTTACTTTTGAAGCTACTTTGTCAAAAGCTGAGCCTAATGTGGTGTTGATTTGGTTGCCTAATATTTGTGCATGACCTTTTAAAGATTCAAAATGATTTTTAATACTATTACTAGCTGTTTCGAATTTTTGTGATAATGCACTAGCAGCACTTGTAAAATGATTTTTAATACTTTCAGCAGCATTGCCTGCATAACCTTTTAATGTTTCAAATTTTTGTGTTACACTTGAAATGCTTGATTGTAAGCTTGAAGGTAATTTAATAGTGTTTAAAGTGTTTTTCACACGCTCTCCAACACTTTTGATTTTTTCCATCATCAATGTTGCAGTGTTGGATTTTGATATCAAATTGTTAAAACTAGTTGCAGCAGAATTAACTCCATTTTTTATCCTGTTAAAGGCATCTGCTCCTTTGTTTTTTAAAGTTTGGAATTTTTCTCGTGTTCGGTCTAATGCTTTGTGAACTGTATCCATTGATTGTGATACTTGTTCTGCTGCTCTTGACCAAATGTTCATTGCATTTCTGCTTGTGTCACCTAGTTTGCTCATTTGTTCTTCTACTTTTTGTGAAACTTTACTTGCTTCATCTTGTATTTTGATGATTATGTTCACGAGATTGTCTGATACCATTTTGTGTGTTCACCTCCTCCTTGATTTAGTTTTGTTTAAAAATAAAAAAAATGGAGGGTATAATTCCTTTAAAAAAAATATAAAATAATTTCTTTATATTTCTGAATTATACCCTCCAAAAAAATATAGTGTTATTTTTTAACTTTATTCATCTCTTCATATAGTTTGCTTCTGCCTTTTACAATGAAGTATTCTTGATACCATGTTAAATCAGATTGTCTGTCGCATAAATGATAGCCACAGTAATCTAACCAGATAATATTCTTACATGATCCACAATTTCATTAAATGCATCACGTCTTAACATTCTAATGTCATCTTCACTCCATGGATCATCAGCATTTTTCGGATTATCCAAACTCATATGAACCATTGTGACTTTAGCATTCATTGAAGCTTGATTCGCCTTTGAAAGATTAATTTTCCCTTTAGATAATGTTTCAGATTTGCCTAATCTTTTACCTTGTCTTTGTGATTTTTCATTAGTTTCAAAATCACCAATGGCTTTTGCTTCAATATCTTCTACTTCACTTAATTCAAAGCCTGATAACGGTCTTAACCATAATTCCCCATTTAATGCTTTGATTTCCACTTTTTCTGGTTCGTTTACTCCACTTAATATTTTTTGTTTGTTTAATAATGCCATATTATTCTCTCCCTAACGTTTCTATATAAAAAAAATAGCAGGTTCATTTATGAACCTGCTGCAGATGCAATTAATTTCACATCTAAATTATTAGTTCCATCAATAACAGTATAAGTGCCAGTGTATTTTTTATAACCTGTTTTTGACACTTCAACTTTATATTTACCTAATGGTACATTGCTAATAGTTGCCACACCAGTAGCAGCTGTAGTTTCAGAATAGGTTTCAGTTGAATCAGTGTATTTAGTTAATTTAACAGTTGCACCTTCAACTTTAGTAGTGCCACTTGTTACATTAGCAGTTACAGTTGATTTTTTAGTAACTGTTGCTGGTTTGATTGCAGGTTGTTTGTTTTCAATACGAACATACATATCAGTTACAACTTTACTGCCGTCTTTTAATGTTGCTTCACCAGTACCCATTGTACTGAGGTTTATAGTTGTTTCAATAGTGTCAGAATCACTGAAATCGTACTCTACTTTTAAAAGACATTCTGGGAATAAAATAATCATTTTTCTATCTGGATCTTCACAAATATCAACAGTAAGTTCTAAAGGAACTTTCAAGATTTGACATTTGCTCGGTTCCATAGCACCTACTTCCCCGTATTCCCCATCAAGAATGGTTCTCATAGTGTCTTCATCAAGAGTAGTTACTAATGAAAGGTCTATTTCCCTTTGTTGTGCTACAGCAATCTTTTGAGGATGACGTGCACCTAAACCGATAGTTCCATCAACATTAAGATTGTTTTTCCCTTCGAATGTGAAACTTGTTTGCACACCATCAGGATCTTTATTGTTGAGTTTTACTTTCACATCATAGAACATCAATGGAATGTCTGTTTCATCCATTTTTACTCTATTATAGTTTTCTGAATCAATTGTTTCAGATGATTCAGTTTTATACACCCAATCACTGCTGAAAGTGAGGAATTCATCAGATACTTCAAGTTTTAATGCATCAATCATTGCTCCGATGATTTGTTTCTGGAAAAAATCATAGGTTTGTGTTGCTGCAAAACTAGCTAACCTGGTGCATTCTCCTCCCCAGAATTCATGAGTATTCATTCCACTGCCAGAACCTGCAGTGAATTTATACTGGTCAAGAAATCCTCTGAAATAGTGGCCTATTCTTGGTATGTCTACTTGTCCTTCTACGGTTCCAGTTGGTTTCATTACTCCAGCTCTACCTCTTTTGTACATTCTGGAACCCCCAGTACTGAGGTTTGGATCATCTCCAAGTTTGAAATCTGCTGAAGATACTTCTTGATGCCAATCTGGAGTCCAGTTGCTAAAATCGCAATCTTCCCCATATTCGTTTTCCATTTTTAATCCGAATATACGTAATCCCATTACGCTTCATCTCCTAATCATTTTCGTGTTTTAAAAAAAAGTTATTCTGTGTGTTTTTTTTAGTGGCATTTTAGCCAGTCAATCTCAAATGTAAAATCAAAAACAATACTAGTAGCAGGAACACGTTTTGCTTTACCTGCAATAGAAACCTCTCCTACAGGATATAGTGTGTTGAACTCTACTTTTGTGAAAATATGTTTAATTTCATCATCACCAATCCCTATTTTGTTAAAATTTTTCATGATACTTTGACCTACAAGTGTTGCAAGGTGTTGTCCTTTTTCAATTGATGTTTGCAGGTCTTCATCATATTCTACACATACAAATTCAAAAGTAGCTTGTAAGAAATTAAGATTGTTAATGCTTTTTTTGAATTCTGGACTTGTTATTATTGGGTGTTGAACAATCCAGACACAAGGAGGTTCAATAGGAGTATCATCATAAGTATAAGGAATAATTTCCTCAACATCTCTAAGTAAACCATCTTCAGCCTCCTTTTCTTTTGTAATATATGCATTAACTGCTTTTGTTACAAGGTCCACACTTTCAACCAGGTTTTGGTTTCTTGCCATTAGCCCATCACATCCTTCACTGCTTTGTTAAATAGTCTTTGAATGTTGTGTGATGTTTGCTCAATACTTTTTTCAACAAAATGCTGGCCTTTTTGACCTTTAATATACCTCACAAAAACCATTTTCCCACCTACATTAAAACTAAACGGTTTACCAATGTCTTTTCTGTAAATTAATTGTCCCCTAGGTCCATAAATTCCAGTTCCATCATTCACATATCCTGCATATTCTGCAGGTGAACGAATATCAACTATTGTATCTTCATTACGGTACGGAAACCATCCTTTTAATTTACCTGTATCAACTGGACTGTTTTGTGTGAGATTTCTTATCATGTTTTGAGCAACTAGGTTTTTGCCTTTTTTAACGATAGCTTCAGTTTTTTCAGGAATATCCTCAACTGCAGCTTTGTCAAAAGTAATAGTGACTTTCACCATTGTATCCCCTCACCAGTAATTGCAAAAAAATCAATTTTACGACTATTATTAGATTTGTCAATTTTGAAAGGTTGGAGATCTTCTTTCAAATCATGGCTGAATATTTCTGATGATAACATTTGAATGTTCCAATCATCTACTTTTATGACTGGTGTATCTCTTCTAGCTATTGCAAAGGCTACCATGTTACTTACAAGTCTTAAGCAAACATTACAAACAGATGATGGAGGATTTTCAACAATTTTTGGGTTATTGCAATAATTGTTGATTAAATCCTCTGCTTGAGCAATCCAAGTGTTTAGGATTTCCTCTAATTTTTTTTCTCCTTCTTCTTTAGGAAGGTGGAGTTGAGATGGTTTTAATCCTGTTAATTGTCGTACTTCTTTCACGGTTGTATAACTCAAATCTCATCACCTTTTAAATATATTTTTTTTATCCTGTAGTTTCCTGTTCAGGATTGTTAGATTCAGAAGTTTTAAGTTTGTTTATCTCTTCTGCTAAGGCGTCCCATCTTTTACGAGGGCTCATTCTTTCAGCAGTGGATAATTCTGCCCAAGTTTTCATACGACTCATCCTTTGGATTGTTCAGCAATACTTTCTGCTTCTGCAGCACTAATTTTTGCAGTTACAGTAGCATTTCTGAAGTAGTAATCTACATCTCCTCTGATACGGTAGTAGTAATCAGTTCTTTCTTCTTTTGGTATTCTATCAGGTTCGATACTAAGGTTTTTCCAGATACCCCAAGCCATGTTTTTAGGATTGGTTAAAATACTGGTAGCAGTATTGTCTAAGTTTCTACCATCTTCAGCATCAAGAGTTGGACAGTATTCGATTGGAATTCCTTTATATGCTAAACCGTTAAATCCAGTTTGTGTTTCATCTCCAAGACTGGTTCCTCTGGATTTTAAAAGGTTTCTATAAGCATCTTCAACTTCAAATGGTACAAAGAATTTGAGTAAAGGCCTTTTCTGCCTGAACCTAATAGGCATGTTTTTAATCATTGAATCAAACATTGCTTCAATAGTGTTTTTTAAATCAAATACTCCTTTAGCGGAATCTGCTCCTTTTGATTTGAGTTGAACACCAGCTTTTTTAATCCACCCATCAGTGGTAGACAATAATTTATTGCTAGTTGCAGTTTTGTCTGCGAATAATGCCCAGAATTCAAGATCTTCACCAACTCTTTCACCCATCATTGAGAGTAAAGTGTTTTCAAATTGTTCTTTTTCAAGGTTGTCTTCTTTTTCCTCGTCTTCGATGCTGCATGTTGCTTTTAATTTTTTAGCATCTAATTCATTGTAATCAAAATCAATATCCGCTGGAGTTAAATCTGGATTGGTTGTTTTTCCATCTGCTTTGTAACCTGATTGAAGTACTCTTCCATTTATTCCTACACGTGTTAATTGTTTTTTGAATGATTTCATCAATTGGAAATCAGCTTGATTGAGTATTGTGTTGTTGATTTGTGCTTCTCTAAGGAATTTTCCTAATTGTTCTGGATTTAATAATGCTTTTCCAGATTCCATGTCTGTTTTCATTCCTTTGAATACTGCGTATTCTTCTGGGTTTACGATTTCGTTAAGAATTGCTTCAGTTGCCATCGTGTTTCATCCTCCCCTCATTTTTTTTATTCTTGTATTCTTGAGCCTCTGTTGTTACGGCCCATTATCTCATAGACGGTTTGAGTGTCTGATTTGTAGGAAACTGGTTGAGGTCCGTCATGGATTTTGTTTCCTTTTGTTGCTGCTGGTGGTTTTTTGGTTTTTTTCTTTTTATTAGTAGCAGAATTATTGTTAGATTCAGTAGTAGTGTTGTTTTCATCTACTTCTTCACCTTCTTCATCTGCAGGAGTACTTGAAGTATTGTTTTTAGAAGTAGTATTGTTTTCATCTACTTCTTCACCTTCTTCATCTCCGTTGTCCCCATCAGTTTTTTTATTTTTTTTCTTTGTTGGTGTTGCTAAAGCTTCTTTTACTGCTTGAGCTACACCTTGAGTAACTCCTGCAATAATCTCTGATTTAAAATCAGATTTAAAACTAGCAAGTGTTTCATCTAATTCTTCATGAGTGATGGCTCTTGAATCATCACTTTTAAAACTAAAAATATCTTTTAATTTGTTTAAAAATTGTTTATCTTCTTCATTCATGTTTGATTCCTCGTTTTGTGAGTGTTTCAATTTACAAAACTTCGCTGAATGCACACATGGTTTTTCAACAAGACTTACAGCAAAACCCACAGGATTTGGAATATCTTTGATAAGTAAGCCTTGACTAGATTTAAAACTAACATTGTCTGCAACTTCTTTAGGTATTGTAGTTGCAGAAAATCCTGTGAAAACTCCTTTTTGTGTTTCTGCGATGGTTTGTTCGTCAGTTATTTCAGCAGTAACAATCCATGTACCTTTAGGATACTGCCTTGTTTTCCCATCAATTCCTTTAATACTAGCTGGTGCAGGTAACAAATATGATTCCACTACATGCCCCACTTTTTGACGAGTTTGCAGGGATTCGTGGCGTTTTTCAATTACTCCATATTTTAGGAATGTGTGGGCTAGGTGTTTTATTTTTTCTTCTGATAACGGTTCTTCTCCACGCCCATAATCACAGTCAGGCATGTTAGGTACGAGAACTGGTGCTGTGACTAAGACTGGATGGTCAGATTGGTGTTTTTGGTTTACAATTTAAAATACACCCCATATTTTTGGATTAAAATAAGTAAAAATGATAAAAATAAATAGTGGAAGAAGCTCCCTCAAAGCATGTTATGATATATAATAACAATGATTTTTCTTGTTATATTCCATTAATTTTATGGATTCGTGTTTCATATTCCTTAATTCTTTAACTAAAAAAATCGGAGGTAATAAAAAATGCATCAACAATAAAAAAAACTGGTTTTTAATGTTTTAATGTACCGATGTAATAAATACTTGTAATAAATGGATAAGCTATGTTGAGAACTCATATAAAATGTTTTAAAAGTGCGTAGACGTTAAATCTTCTTAATATTTTATTATTTCATCCATATAGAATAAATAAAAAAAAAAACATTTTTTTTTTGAGGGTCTTCTTCATACTATACCGTGAGCAATTAGAAAACTCTTAAAATAGTAAAATAGGGTAAATTTAAGTTTAAAAAAAAATAGTAAAAAAAAAAATAATATTCCTAATTAATCATTAAAATCAGCTCTAACGTAAGGATAATACTCTATCTCAATCCACTTATACATATCCCAATGTCCTGTAGCTTCACAATATTCCCGAGTAACTCTATCTAAAGCTTTTTCTTCATCTGTTTCATCAGGATTCATAAAAGTATTCCCTCTACCAAATGCCATCCACATTTCCCTATGTGTTTTTTCCAATTCGCGATAATAATATCTAACCATTTCATTATCATCAAATTTCAATGCACTAAAATCATAAGGATTAGATAAATGCTCAGTATCATTTATTATCTCTTCTGCATGCTCTAAAAAATAATCAACATTTAATCCTCCAACAGGACGCATATCTGAATAATCATCAATTTCAGGAGTACTATTTTCATCAATAAATTCTGAATATTCCGGATTATCTTTAACCCATTGTCTGAAGTCTTCAAAATCTTCACTTATTGAAATATATTTTTTCTTATACATTTCATCCATGGTTTTTTCATATATTCCTTTTTCTTTTAAAAAATCATACCAATCAGATAAATCTATACACATTCTCACAATAGATGGT
>OKUM01000398.1_pt1 | contig 28349 bp, 27 predicted proteins | sample 1606801 | NCBI WGS metagenome assembly OKUM01 (sample SAMEA3882546, study PRJEB24775) | human gut metagenome | biome: human-associated habitat; feature: intestine environment; material: feces | place: Netherlands | collected 2009/2010
AGAAGTTCCTTGCGATAACGCTTAATGACGCTGATATAGAAATCTACCATAGTCTTGTTTCTAAGACTCAGTTCTTTATTACTTAGCGACTGGTGTGCTTTTAACATCATGCAGTCTTTGGCATCAATATCAATGAGGCCAATACCCATGATTTCGAGACCATGTTTAACAGACTGTGCACATCCCGACCAAAAACGACCGATATGTGGAGTCTTCTTGCCAGCTTTGCTGATGTAGCTGGGATCAATGGCAATAGCCCATCTTCCCTGTTTACCAAAGAAGCGCTTGGCAAGTGAGACATTAAGTTTGAGCCAGTCAATGCACTTCGACTTTTTCAAGCCGAATGCGTTGCGATAGGTTTGCTCAACATGCGAGCCATACCTACCCATTTGGGTGAAATTTATCTTTCTTGGTATTACCATGAACAAAATTATCACCTCGATGAGTATTTTCTCGAAACTTTTTGTTAACTTTGCAGCCGAATCTTCAACTGCATCTTTAAAGATATCCATATATTGGTCAAGTCCTGTATTCATATAATTTTGCGTTTGTAGTGATTTGCAAAGTTACTGAAAATCAGCGACTTGACCAACTTTTTATAGTTAAGTTTTCATAAGCATTTCTTAATATAAGTTATTGACTTACAGACGATTAAATATTAATTTAACGCAGTATTGATAATATACAATGACAAATAAAGAAAGAATGCTTCACATGGTTCTTGATGACACAAAGTTGCAAGAACTCTATGATTACGACCAGTCTGAATATGAGGACTTATATACAGCCTTGAATTCTGATAATGTGGTTGTGGCTTCTGTTGCTCGCATCATAAAGGAGCTTGATGGTTCTACTGATGAGAGTGTTCAGAAGAAAGTGTATAAAACAATATTTTCTTATATTAATGATAATTTGTTGGTATGATAATAAAGAAGATAGAAATAGAAAATTTTCGAAGCTATTACAAGTCCAATGTTTTTGAACTTGTAAATGGTCTTAACCTCATCATTGGTTCTAATGGTGACGGTAAGACTACGTTTTATGAAGCTTTAGAGTGGTTGTTCCGAACTGATGGAACATCAAAGGCTGATACAAAGTTGATTTCCAAGAAGAGAAGTGAAGAACTTTTTGCAGATGAGTCAGCCGATGTTCGTGTGGCAATGACATACGAACACAAAGGGTATGTCAAGACTTTAGAAAAAAGTTTTCATTTTACGAAGTCTTATGATGGTGAAATTACGACTTCTAATTTCTCTTTTGATTTAATAGAAGAAAATGCGAGTGGAAGAATGCGACGCGATGGTTTAAAATTTGATTATGATTTGCCTTCCGAGATTCGCAAATACACTATGTTTAAAGGAGAAAGTGATCTTGATGTATTTCAAAGTTCAAATGCATTAAAGATGTTGGTTGAGACCTTCAGCGATGTCAAGGATTTTGAGGCATATTTCTCTTTTATGGAATACTCTACAAAGATGGCAGAGCAGGCACAAACAAATGCCCAGAAGTCTGATCGTAAAAATAGTGAGAAGATAGCTCAGTTCAAGCGTACTATAGAGCAAGAAAGTAGTACATTGGAAGATATAGAAAATGAAATTAGAAATAAGGAAGATGAGGCTTCTAATTTCACTGGTCTATTAAAAAGTATTGAGCAAAGCAAAGAAGCTTCAAAGTTGCTTGTTAATGTCAATAGACGTATAGACACTTTAACTAATAAACGTGCGCAAGTTCAAGCTTCTATCAAAGAAGATTATACAATCAATCTTCTGGATGATATGTGGATACTTATGGGTTTTGAGGATATTGCTGAGGAATATTCTCAAAAGATTAGTGCGGTCGATAAAAAACGAAGAAAATTAGAGAATGATTATTTGCAGACTGCTGGTGCGGAAAAAATAATTAAGAAAATGCAAAAGGAAACTTCTTTTGTACCATTGCCAGTGCACATTCCTGGTCAAAAGATAATGCAGGAAATGCTCGACGAAGAAGTTTGTAAAATTTGTGGTCGTCCAGCTAAAATGCATAGTGAACCATGGAATTATATGCTTCAGCGCTTAGAAGAATATAAGAATTCTTTGAAAGTTGATGAAGAAGAGGATGTAAAACCATATTATCAGAATGAATATATCGTTGAGTTACAAAAGAGAGATACGATTCTAAATGATAATCTTGCTGAAATTACCAAACTTCGTCATCATATACAAAAGGTGATTTCTAACAATAATCGTTTGCATGATGAAGTCAAGAAAATTGACGCAAATTTGAATAATGAAATTGAAGCTAAAAAGCGCATCTTGGCACAGGCTGATGGATTAACAGAAGAACAGCTCTTGTCTCATTTAGAGAATATTTCCAATTGGATGGATTTAAAGAATAAGGCAGTAAGTCGATTGGAGGTATTGAAGGCGCAACGCATTAATCATCGTAAGACTCTTGAGGAGGCACAAGAAAGTTTGGGTAAATTGGCAGAAGGAACTTCTGCAGCTTTGTATGCAAAGATTGCTGCTCTTATTCGTCATATTTCTGTAGCATTCAAGTCTGCTAAGGAAACCAACAAGAAGCGTCTTCTTCATTCAATTGAAGATGAAGCGAATGTTTTCTTAGAGAGCTTGAATACTAATGATTTCAAGGGTACCATCCGTATTCTGGAAAAGGCAAATGGACAAGGAGAGGCTGTTCTTATGAATAGTGATAATACAAGAATCTTCAATCCTAATACCGCTTTAAGAACAACTTACTTGATGTCGGTATTGTTTGCTATTGGCAAGTTAGCAACTCAAAGAAGTGAAACGGGGTTTCCTTTGATATTTGATGCGCCAACTTCTTCTTTTACAGATGCTAAGGAGACAGAGTTCTTCAATGTGATTAGCAATTTGGACAAGCAAGTTGTTATTGTGACAAAGAGCTTCTTGAAGGAAAGCTTTGATGGCAATTTAGTCCTTGACCAGAACAAGGTTAATGAAGTTTCTGGTAGAGTGTTCCGAATTGAAAAGAAGAAACCTTTCGATGATAAGGATCTAGCAACAATCCAAACAGTTATAACAAAAGTAAAATAACAATGGCAGAGGTTTTAAATAATATAGAGAAACTTGTTGATAAAAACGAGAAACTCATAGATATATGGGGACGTAGAAATCCCAAATTTGAAATAAAATACGAAAAGACCGTAATGAGAGCAATCTCGGATTATGGTGTTGGTGCATCTGAGAATACTAGTGCAAGAGGCAAAGTGTTTGGCTCTGGATATGAGCCTTATATCATGGCGTTTTTTATCGGTTTGTATGCTGGTAAGAAACTGTCATTATCAGAAGAAACAAAGGGCTTGGGACAGAATTTGGTCTTTTGGGGTACTGCTGAAGCACGAAAAGGGCGCAAAGCTTATCCTGCGTTGCGTTCTTATATATTTATGGCTCTTGTGGCAAAGACAGACGTAGATTGGATAGCCTTGGATAAAGGTGAAATAAAGCCTAGTACAGTTGTTTCTCAATTGATAACTACAATGGAAGAGTATGCTAATTATGGCTTCTCTGTCATGGAGGATAAATTAAAGGAAGATAAGGGATATTTCTTCTCTCATCGTTCCTTCTTGGATATGTTTTTACAGTTAACCTCCAAAAAGGTTGATGAAGAACATGATGAAGAGGAGCCAGAAGAATTATAAAGTAATATAGAAAGGGAAAATATGGACTATGTAGAGGCTTTTGAAAATTTAAAGCCGAATGAGAAATATGGCCGTAAAACTCCACATAAGGCGGTTCTTTTGCTTACCATTATAGAAATGTGTGAATCGGATGAGATTTATTCTAATGAAATTAGATATAATCAGCAGCTGATAGATACTTTTCATAAGGTATGGAAAAGAACCCTGCCTGATGACGATTCTTTATTTGTGGATGCGTATTTCCCATTCTGGACTATGCAAAATGAAGATTTTTGGCATCTTGTTCCCTATCGTGGCAAAGAAGAGAACTTGACTCTGCTGAAAGAAAGACAGGTTAGACCTTCTGAGAGTAAAATCAAGGAATGCGTTGATTACGTGGAACTTGATGAGGATTTGTTTTTCCTTATGACTTTACCGTCAGGACGTTCTTCTTTGAAGCGTGCTTTATTGGAGAACTATTCTGCTCTTACTGAAGAGAAAATAGGTGAATTGGCAACTAGTAAAGACAATGCCATAGATAAGTCTATAGAGGCTTTGGCTGAGTACCAAAAGATTTTGTCATCTGAAAATGAACCCAAAAATAATCTTGTGGCAGAGTCGTGTGATGAGGAAAAGCAGAACCTTTTTTATGCTTTAGATGAAGATGTACAAATTCAATTAAACATTGAATACTATACTTTCCTCAAGGAACATAAGGCTGAGAGAGAAATGTTCAGATCATTATGTCCAACGGTCTTTGATTTATATGATAAAATCTCGGCTCATCCTGTAAAGCAGGAAGATATAACAAGTTCTTTGCTGTATCTATATGAGAACTTCTTGATGGATTTAAAAGTAAATCTTTTAGGTGTGGATGCTACATTAAGTTTGGTAGATTGTATTGAAAATGCTATCAACCAGCTTGATGCTCATGAGCATCAAGAGAAAGTATTCATCTCGTCGAATATTAGAATAGAAGATGATACTGTAAAAATAGAAAACTCTTCTGTTGATTCAACGCTTCCTGATGATTCTGTATCTTCTGACGATGACGAATCTTCTGCTGTGAATTGTAGAAGAAAGGATTTGCCATGGACCGAGAATGAAGAAGAATTACTTTTGCTTTGTTCTGAAAAGGGAAAAAGTATAGAGGATATTGCTAGTATTCTAGGGAGACCACAGAACTCAATTAAGTTGCGTCTCGCCAATTTAGGAAAGATAAAGTATGATTTTACACAAAGTGAAAATGCTGAAAGTTCTAAAAATACTGATCAGGATTTGTCAACTCTTGATTATTATGTCGAGAACATGGAGAGGCTGTGCTTTATCTTGAACAGAAATGGTGAACGTGTCTATTCTACAGATGGAAAATTAAAGATTCTGCATGGTAAGCTCTATCGTTTCAATTACAAAGATGATATTTGTTTCACAGTTAAGGACATGGTGTGTACAAATGGGGTTTGGGATAAGGGCGAGAAAACAATAGTTGCTTATATGCAAACTGATTTGTTCCCGTTATTGGATAGAACCCATTATCTGGACCAAATTGAGGATATTAAAGAAGGTAGTTGTATGCAGCAAAATCAAATACGTGTTGATGGAAAATGGTATGATTTTGATGGTAATTTAATTGGTAGAGCAACAGAACAACTCCCTGATATATTGGGAAATGTTGAATGTGAAGGAATCCTGGTTCAAAATGCAGGGAAAGATTTTGTACCCAAAGAAGGTCTTGAACTTATCACCACAAAGTTATGCAGTTCTTACGATTATCTTTGGCTGATGGCCATTGTTGATTTGGTGAATTTTAACCAACATGCCTGTGTGTTCGATTTCGATGAAATTGCATGTATGATGATAGCTGAGGCTTGGAGGCTGTTGGACAAATATCCTCATCTTAAGACGAATAACGAGTCTTTGGTTAAGTGTATTGAGTTCTTAATCAATGAATCTGAGGATAACATGGAGCAAAAATTAGGTTGGACTACTCCCAAATCTCAGGTGTTTAGTGCTATCAAGGACTATTCGATGAGTGGTATCTTTGAGGACTTAGTAGATGAGCTTGTAGAGGAATCTCCTGCTAATGTTCTGAGATTATGGTTGGATGATAAGGATGAGCGAGATTTAGTGTTGCATTCTGCCAATTATGTAAATAGGTGCTTGTATTCTTTGCATCTCAAGAAATTTGATTCCTTCATAGAAGTTAATCCTATATGGAAGAAGTATTTGGTGAGTGAGCAGTCTAATCTATTGTCTTTCATACAAGATAGTTTAGTTACATTCCTTCATAGTTAACTACCGATGATTGAGGATATGAAATAATAGGGTGGGGTATCAGTGAACCTTCTCCCTTTCTTTGACGATAGCTGACGATAGCGCTGTATCGGTACCAAGCGTAGCGGTGTAATCGGTACTACGCTATCGTCACGTCATAAGGATTCCATCCACGCAATTGCATCTTGTGCAGTGTTGAAGCATAGTGTTTCACCACTTTTATGTTCTTCTCTCGTCTTGTCTGGCTTAGCCTGCAAGTCGGGAGTTATCTTATTTGTTGTATTCATCTCTTGTTTTTTAATTCCCCACATATCATTCTGTATTCGAATCGCTAATTTTGGAACAGCAAATGAACTTTACCTTCATTTACTGTTCCAAATTTGACGGTTTAACCTATATGATTGTGGAAGGTGGTTAAATTATCACTTGATTTGTATATTCTTTAATCGATATTACTGATCTGCTCAAGTGAAAGGCCTGTATATTTCATTACAAGCTCTTTCGACATTCCATCAGCAAGCATACGCTGTGCTGCATTTATATTTGCCTGATTAGAGCCTTCAGCTCTTCCTTCAGCCAAACCTTTTGCCATACCTTCAGCTCTGGCTTCTGATTCTGCGGCTGCCATGCATGCCAAATTATCGCGAGCAATCCAGAGACTGTTCTCGTAGGCTTCCCATTCTTTCTTCGAGAGTCTGTGACTGTCGGCATATTCCTCAAGCTTCTCGAAAATCTTCTTTTGTGCCGTCCAAGGCATTCTTGTTAATGCTTCCATATGAGTCAATACATAAATCCATTTATCAAAATCACTCTCACATTCCGCTGGCTCTTTTTTGAAAAGAGGCAGGGCCAAGTAGATGAAGCGAAGCTTGTTGGAAGCTTGCTCCTTGCTCTCCTTATCTGCCAATATGATGTCTGTTCTGAACTTGTTTACTTCGCCAGCCTTTGGCATATAGTTCATGAAACAAACTGTGTATATCGGCAGAAACTTATAGGCATCCTGATTCTCTGTCTTGCCCTTATCTACCTGTTCCAGAATACTTCTACAGGCATAGCAGATGGAGCGATCCAGAAAATTGGGTTGCCACTTGTTCTGCATTTCCAGGATGAATCGCTCGCCAGTGTCGGTTTCGCAGAAAACATCGTAGATAATGCCTCGCTGATCTTTGGTCTGTGGCAATTGCTCTTTGTCTTTGAACACTACATCCTTGACGTGGAGCTCGCCCTCCAACAAATCGTTGAGAAAGCTTATCAGCAAATCCTTGCTGAATTCTTGACCGAAGAGGCGCTTGAAGCCCCAATCGGTAAAGGGGTTGATGTACTTTGCCATCTTGTTAGATTTTAATTGTTCTTAAATCTGATGACAAAGATACGTTGTTTTTTTGTAAACTCCAAATATTTAATCGATTTTAGCATAAATATCTGAAAAATAATTAATATGCTATTGGAAGACAACTTGTGCCGTTCATCCATTGACTTACTTCTTCTTCCGTTTTACCAAGAGCCTTCGCTAAATCACATAGTTGCATATTTCGTTCCTGTAATAGTTCAAAGATGCTGTTGGCAATAGCAACGCATAAGTCAACTTGTTTATTTGTGTCCGCAGGAGTTGACTTGCGGATTTCATCCATCAGTTTATTTGTTTTCATATAAAATCCTCCTTATTATTTTCCTTTTGGAAATATCTTCTGCACCATAAAAGAAGTTATGATTGCTAGAATCATAATCTAGTAAAGTAATTGTTAATATCATCATGCGACTTCAAAGTGGTACATAGCCCGCTATGAATTTCTTCTCTCGCCTTGTCGAGCTTAGCCTGCAAGTCGGGAGTTATCTTATTTACAGATGTGCTCATATCCTTTGTTTTAATTATTATTTGGGGCAAAGATAATAAAAAGTAATGAGAAATGAGGTGATTCTTATGATTTTTAACACTGATAATCAAAAATATAGTAGCTCCGCAAAAGATTCCTTCACAAAATTTGTGAATATCGAATTAAAATATTATCTTTGCAGCATCAACTCTTATAAATAATGTAGTTATGAGCAACGATAAAACAACAATAATGGAAATGCGGGCAAACGAGATGACTCCGGCTTTTCCTACGCATCCTGGGGATGTTCTGAAGGATGAAATAGAATACCGTGGAATCTCGCAGCGCCAATTGGCGGAGGAAATGGGGATTGCTTATTCTGCTCTGAACGAAATACTGAATGCTCGTCGCCCGGTAACGGAAAAAACGGCCCTGCTCTTTGAGGCAGCACTTGGAGTGAATGCTGAGCCTTTGTTGAAAATGCAGATGAGATATAATCTGCAATCTACTAAAAGTGATTCTACTTTTATGGCCAGATTGGCAAAAGTAAGAAGGGTGGCTGCAGCCTTGTAAAAAATAGAAGATATGAATAGTGATAATATAGATTTTGTGACTTATTGCATTGGCAACTTGTCTCGCAGGTTGGGATTGAATGCTCGTGATGTATATCAGCGTCTTAAGACTTCTGGTATACTTGCTGATTATATTGTCCCAAGCTATGATGTGCTCCATACTTTCAGCAAGGAGTATCTGATGGAAGATCTTACTGATTTTATGAAAGAGAAAGGAGTGTTAGCCTCATGAAAGTTTATCATGCTTCAATGGTGAGAGTAGAACATCCTGATGTTTTTCACTCACGTAAGTTTTTGGATTTTGGTCAAGGTTTCTATGTTACGACTTTACGAGAACAAGCGATTAAATATGCTCAGCGCTTTCTTCGTAGAGGAAAAGATGCTTGGCTCAATGTCTATGAATTAGACGAACAGCTAATGGTCTCTTCTTATGCTCTAAAGGAGTTTAAAAAATATGATGAGGAATGGCTGGATTTTGTTGTTGCTTGCCGCAAGGGAAATGTTGTTGGTGATTATGATATTATCCAAGGTGGTATTGCTAATGATAAGGTGTTTCGTACCGTTGATTTGTTTTTTGCAGGAGATATAACAAAGGAAGAAGCTTTGCGTCGGCTCTTGTTCGAAATTCCTAATAATCAACTGTGTGTTCGTTCGCAAAAGTTATTGGATAATTGTTTAGTTTTTAAAGAAAGTATAAGATTATGACAAACAATACAGTTCTGCATGATGAAGGGTGGCATGCTATATTGGAGGCAAAGTTTGCTAGAATCATATCTGAAATTAGTAAGATGTATAACGTGTCACTAGATGATGCGATGGATATGTTTTATAATTCAGAAACAATGCAATTGATGGAAGAGGGGGTTGCTGACCTTCATTGCCTAAGCGAAAAATACCTGGCAGAGGAGGTTTGGAGAGAGAAACATTCATGATGATTTTCTTTGCAGCATCAAAAATAAAGCTAACCTTTATGGCCAGATTGGCAAAAGTAAGGAGGGTGGCTGCAGCCTTGTAAAAACAAGGCTGCGGATTCTTATTCCAGTCCCCACATATCATTCAGCATTCTGATGGCTGACTCCGAGCGGAAGACATGGTTGCGGAAGGTGATGATGCCTTCGGGAGCAAGGTGGGCTTCGAAGGAATTAACCAGGAAATCTGATTCGAGAAGAATGCGATGGTCGAGACTGGTTACATCCTTATAAGTATGGTGATGGGCTATGAGCCAGCAGATTCTTTCTGTCTGCGCGGCTGTGAATCCATCAACTTCTGACAGTACTTTTCTTGCCTCGTCAGGACCCAGTTCTTCCTGGTGCTTGCCATCGCAGTTGCCGTATCTGGCTTCTGAAACGTGAATGCCTACATCGTGAAGAATGGCTGCTGCTTCGAGCACGAAGAGTTCTTCCTCGTTCATTCCCTCTGCTATTGCAATCATACGGGCAAAATCGTGCACCTTTACGAAATGCTGGATGCGTGGCGCATCGCCACCATCGTATTTTATCATTGCCATCATCAGATTGGCGAGTATCAATTCCTTGTTTGTCATAATCTTATGTTTTTTAAACCTGATGGATGTAATCCAGAATCTGCTCTGCATGAATCTTGGTCTTGATCTCCTTTGGAGTGAATATCTTCTCGATGACGCCTTCTTCGTTGACGAGATAGGTAGTGCGGAGGATTCCGATGGTCTTTCTGCCGCAGGTTACCTTCTCGCCCCAGCAGCCGAGTTCCTGCAGCAGGGTGGTTTCTGTATCGGCAATAAGTGGGAACTGCAGGCCCTTGGCTTCTGCAAACTTTTTCTGCAGCGCCTGCTTGTCCTTGCTCACGCCGATAATCTCGTAACCGGCTGCTGCCAGTTCCTCCTTATGAGCCTGCAGGGAGCAGGCTTCGGCAGTGCATCCGCTGGTGTTAGCCTTCGGATAACTGTAGAGCACGAGCTTGCGACCACGATAGTCGCTTGCCTTGATTTCACGTCCGTCCTGGTCAATGCCAAGAATCTCTGGTATTTTATCTCCTACATTCATAATTGTTTGTTATTTAAAAAGTTATACTATTATTCTATTTATCATTTCTTCCTTTTCACCCCTCTTACCGCCTCACTTTCCAATGGATTCTCGGGCCAGAAGTGCTTGGGGTAGCGGCGCTTCAGCTCCTTGCGCACCTCGAAGTAGGTGGATTGCCAGAAGCTGGCGAGATCCTGCGTAAGCTGCACGGGTTTGAAACCCGGAGAGAGCAACTCCAGCAGCAGAGGCTGCCTGCCATCATCAACAGCAGGCGTCTGAGTCATTCCGAAGCATTCCTGCAGACGGACACTGAGGATGGGTGCCTCGGCTCCCTGACGATAGTCGATGCGGATATGACTGCCCGATGGAACCACGATGTGGGTGGGTGCGAGGCGGTCTATCTCCTGCTGCTGCCCGTATGGAATCTGTGCCCAGAGTATTTCCGGGAGATTGAGCTTCCTGAGTTCAGTGGTGCTCGTCTTGAGCTTTCCGCCCTGGTCTAGATAGAAGGGCAACCATTCGCCGGCTGTCTCCATCAGGTGTGCGGTGGACAGATCGGGCAACTCCATTTCCGGGTGCCACGCTCTTACCTGCGCCACCCTGCGCTGCAACCGCTGAACGTCTTCGTTCCAATCCAGCATGCTGAGTCCTTCCTTCCGGATGGCGGTGCAGAGAATATGGATAATCTGCAGATTGTCGGCATCCTGGATCGGTTTGCTATCTACCACCAGGGTTCCGATGCGCCGCTCTCTCTGCATCCTGATCATTCCCGCCTTACTGTCCCACGAGATGTTGTCGAACTCGTGGGTAGAGAGGTCGTTGACATTTACTGGAGCCGAGAGAAACACCCTGCCTGCCTTTCCTGAAGATGGAAGTGGGGTGGAAGCATTCGTGCCCGACGGCTGGGCTGATACATTGAGCGAGGCGATGGCGAGCCATTGCTGCGCCGACATCGCATCGCTTGAATCGATGAAGATTGTCTTGCCGTTCGACATTCTGAAATGGCCGATATTATCGATTGCCATGGCGATGCGCTCAGGATAGGCTAGGGCAATCAGTCTGCCCACTTCCTCTGCATCCACCGGCTTATTGTCTTCCTTTACCTTGAGCATCCTGCGGTATTCCTGGGCTATCTGGGCAATGCGCGCCCATCTGCCCAGACTGTTTTTCTGTCGCTGCGAACGGAGGATGGAGAGGCGCAGCGCCATATCCGAATCCTCTGAGTCGCTCATCGGGTCTTTCTCTTCCAGCAGGGCGGCAACGTCGCAGGCTAGAGCTTTGAGCGCAGAAGATTCTGAACTCATCATCATCTTGGCGATGCGCGGATGACAAGGCAATGTTGCCATCTTTCTGCCCAATGGGGTGATGCTGCCATCCGGTTCTATCGCTTCAAGAGAAAGGAGCAATTCCTTGGCATTGAGTAGGTTACTGTTTGATGGTGGAGTAAGCCAGAGCAGCGACTGGGGATTGTTCTCCCCGAAGGCTGCAATGTCGAGCACCATCGATGTAAGGTCGGCTTCCTCTATCTCCGGTCGGCGCTGGTTTTCCATCAGATGCTCTGAGGTCTGAGTCCACAATCGGTAGCAGATTCCTTCAGCCACTCGTCCGGCTCGTCCTCTTCTCTGGGTAGCCATATCCTTGCTGATGGTTACGGTTTCCAGGTGGCTCAATCCTGTGCGGGCGTCGTAAACCAGTTTTCTGCAAAGTCCGGAATCCACTACGATTCTCACGCCTTCGATGGTAAGTGAGGTTTCTGCGATAGGCGTGGCGAGCACGATTTTCCTTTCTCCCTCATGGGATGGGGCGATGGCAAGGCGCTGCTTCTCGGGTGGAAGATTGCCGTAGAGCGGATAAACCTGCGGAACGGAAAGTTCAGATGAAGCAGAAGAAGATGATGAAGCTGAAGAAGATGATGAAGCTTCTGCTGCCCTGCTGAGGCTTGCGTCCAAAATCTCCTTGCATTTCAGAATCTCTGACTGTCCCGGAAGGAAAGCCAGAATATCGCCCTCGTGCTTATCGGCAGCCTTGAGGATGGTAGCCGCCACCTCTTTATATATATCGTATCGCGCAATGTCGGTCTCAGAATAAATGGTCTCTACTGGGAACATCCGACCTTCGCTCTCTATCAGTGGGGCTTGTAATGCTTCGCAGATGGCAGAAGCATCGATGGTTGCCGACATGATGATGATCTTCAAATCTGGTCGGATAATCTCCTGCGCCTGTCGGGTGAGGGCAAGCGCCAGGTCGGAATTGATGCTCCGCTCGTGAAACTCATCAAAAATCACGGCGCTCACTCCTTCGAGCGTGGCGTCGTGGATGAGCATTCGGGTAAGTATTCCCTCGGTGAGCACCTCGATGCGGGTTTCTGAAGAAACCTTGTTCTCGAAGCGTACCCGATAACCCACGGTCTTGCCCACGGGTTCGCCCAAGATGCTTGCCATTCGTTCAGCTATCTGACGGGCTGCAAGTCGGCGCGGTTCCAGCATCAGAATCCTGCCCTGCGGGGTAGCCTCGAGGAGGGTGAGCGGAAGTACGGTGGATTTTCCGGCTCCCGGCGGAGCGGTGACAACGAGGTTGGCCGACTCCTTCAAGGTGCTGTTGATGGTGTCGGCTATCTGGAATGCTGGCAGATGACCAGCCTGCTGTTGGATTCTATCGTAATTCATACTGCAAAGATACACATTATTTTTGTGATGGGCAAATGATTAGAAAGGTAATGCATGAGAATGGCGAATCTTGTAGATTTTTTCCCTTATCTGGTTCCATTTGGCAAGGATCAGGTAGCCGGATACGACTGCCAGATAGAGAAGCATCAACTGAAGGAGCGACAGATGGAGATGGTCTATGCTGGCGCCCGGCAACAGACTGGTAAGCCGGAAGGCTGTGTTGGTGGCTTGCGTAATGCTGGCAAGTACTGCCGCAATGTGCTGCATCAGCCAGGTGCCGACGGAGGCAAGGCTGGAAATGTAGGTAAGGGGAGAAAGCAGCAGGAGCAGGGCACAAAGATAGAGGATGAGGGTGGCTGCCGGGATGGCGATGAAGCTGGTGAGCAGGGAGTAGCAGGATATTCTGCCGAAATAATAGACGATGAGCGGAAGCGTGCCTATCTGTGCCGCCAGGGATACGCTGAATAATCCCCAGAGGCAACGGGTGATCTTGCCGTGGGACTTGAGCAGGCCGAAGAGTGGAGGATAGAACATGAGGATGGAAGCCACGGCGAGAAAGGACATCTGGAAACTGATGTCGAAAAGATGGAAGGGATTTAGAAACAGCATGATGACATAGGCTAGGCTCAGGGTGTTGAGCGAAAGGTCGGGGCGCAGGGCTAGCAGGCAGAAGCTGTAGATGCTGAGCATGGAGGCTGATCTGACGGCACTGGGAGGTAAGCCGATAAAGACAACATACGCCCATACGGCAACGAGGGACAGGGCAATGGTGGGTCTGGAGCGGCGTTTTCCGCCCAGAAGAATCACGAAGAGCTGGAAGATAATGCCTATGTGCAAGCCGCTTACAGCCAGTACGTGACTTGTGCCGGAGATGGAAAAGCTCTCCTTGGTTTCCCGGTCGAGTGAACCCTTATCGCCCATCGCCATCGCAGAAATCACGGCGAAGTCCTGTCCGTCGATATGATAAGCATGCAGCTGCTGTTCCATCTGCTGGCGGAAGGAACGGCTTGCCAGGATGGTGCGGTCGATGGGGGAGAGTGACTGGTAGGTCATGATGCTGCCGGGCGCTTTCGCCTCATCGATATGATGGGAGGTGATGAAACCGCCCAGACAGAATAGGCAGAGCGACAGAAGGAGGCTCTGAAGAAGGACCAGCTGCTTGATTCTCCTGAAGAAAAGCCGGGAAAGCTGGCGGGATTCTACGAGCACATAGCAGCAGTCGGCTAAGGCTATGGCAATGATGGCTGCGATGAGCCAATAGCGCGTGGAGAAGTAATCATAGCCGTATCTGGCTGTGATGATGCTGAGTGATAGTATGAGGCTGAAGAACATCAGCGGTGTGACTGGGAGTCTTTTGTTTCTGTCCATTTTAGCCGTGTTTTCAGGTTTGCTTAAAAAGAAAAGCCCGACAAAAGGTTGGGATAGTCCAACTCTCTTATCGGGCTTCTCATATATATATATATAATAATGTATAAGTCTGCCTGGAAGCAGGAATACATCATTTTGGGAGATTACTCTCTCTTGAGATTACTTGCCGAATCCGAAGATACGCTTGATGAATTTCTTCACAGGATTATCGCTCTTCTGTGGATTGACAACAGGAGCGTACTTGCGAGGACCGGCATTCTCAGTACCCTTCTTCTGCTGGTTCTGCTGAGCGCCACCCTGCTTCTTCTGGGCAACGCCTCTGCCTCGGCCATTGTTTCCAGGACGAACATTGTTCTCATTGCCTGGGCGCTGGTTGCCGTTAGACTGCTGATGGCCCTGCTGCTTGCCGTTTTCATTGTTGCGCTGCTTATTGTTGTTGCGGCGCTTGTTGTTATTGCGATTCTTCTGCTCGCCATTCTCTCCATTGTTCTGAGGAGTCTTTTCCTGACGCTCGTTAGGCTTGTTTGGCTTGCGCTTGTGCGAAGTCTGGTCGCGGTCTTTCTGTCTTCGGCTCTTGGCGCTGGTCTTGCTCTTACCTTCGCCGTTATTATTGCTGCCGCGGTTGTTTCCGCCTTGCTTTCCGCCCTTGCCCTTTCGGCCGTTGTTGCGCTTTGAAGGCTTGTTGAGCTTGATGTATTCAGGACCTTCACCGCAACCTTCCGGCAGAGGCATCTTCTCTACCACCTTCTCCAGGAACTTTTCAATCTGCTGGAACCAGTACTGGTCTTCCTCGTTGACGAAGGTGATGGCTCTACCATCGCGGTTGGCACGGGCTGTACGGCCGATGCGGTGAACATAATCCTCAGTATCGTGAGGAACATCATAATTGATGACCATCTCAATATCATCAATATCGATTCCGCGAGCCACGATATCCGTAGCAACCAGCACGTCGAACTGACCGCTCTTGAACTTGAACATCACATCATCGCGCTCTGCCTGCTCCAGGTCGGAGTGCATTGCACCGCAGTTGATGCCGATTTGCTGAAGGGCAGCAGCCAACTGCTTCACCTTCATCTTGCTGCCGCTGAACACGATGACGCGCTTCATATCGCCCGCCTTGAAGATATCCTTGATGATGGTCATCTTCTGGGTCTCGTAACATACGTAAGCCTCCTGCTTGATCTTCTCGGCAGGCTTGCTTACGGCAAGCTTGATCTCTACTGGATCCTTGAGCAGGGTCTTGGCAAGTTCCTCAATTTTCTCAGGCATGGTGGCAGAGAACATGATGGTCTGGCAGGTCTTTGGCAACTTGGAAGCGATGGTGTTGATGTCTTCTGAGAAACCCATGTCGAGCATGCGGTCGGCCTCGTCGAGAATGAAGAAGCTTACCTTGCTCAGATCTACATTACCCAGGGAAATGTGGGTGATGAGGCGGCCTGGAGTAGCTATCACTACATCGGCGCCCATACGGAGACTCTTCAGCTCCTGATCGTAGCGGTTGCCGTCGTTGCCACCATAAACAGCCACGCTGCTCACATCCTGCAGGTAGTAGCCGAAGCCCTGCATGGCCTGGTCTATCTGCTGGGCCAACTCGCGGGTTGGCGACATGATGACGCAGTTGATGGCGTCTTTCGGATAGCCGCCATCATCAAGCTTGCTCAATACTGGGAGCAGATAGGCTGCTGTCTTACCCGTTCCGGTCTGTGCCACGCCCAATACGTCGTGACCTTCCAATATCTCAGGAATACATTTTTCCTGTACAGGGGTGCAAGTGTCGAAGCGCATGTCGTATAATGCGTCGAGCACGTTGTCATTCAAATCTAATTCGTCGAAATACATTCTTTTTCTTTCTTTTGTTGACTATCGAACCGGATGGATCTTCATCCGCTCCAATGGTCAAGGTTCTTTGTTTCAATGTTTAATTACCTCGGAGCCTTGCGGTAGCAGAAGTAGGCAACGAAGGCGAAGATGATGTTTGGCAACCAGGCGGCAAGTGCCGGAGGGAAGTTTGCCTGGATGGCAAAGGTTGCCGATACGGTTTGCAGCATGATGTAGCCGAAGCTCAGTGCAAGACCGATTCCCAAGGATAAGCCCATACCTCCCTTTCGCTTGCGCGATGAAAGCGACACACCGATAATGGTGAGGATGAAGGAGGTAAACGAGGCGGCGATGCGCTTGTGGTATTCTACCTGATACTGCACCACATTGCCCGAACCGCGGTTGATCTGCTTGGAAATATACTCCTTCAGTTCCGGGCTGGTGAAGGTTTCCTGCTGACCCTTGGAATAAACCAGGTCGGTAGGTTCCATCGTAATCAGCGTATCCTTCTGCGCTCCGCTGGTGATGTGCTCCTTCATACCTTTCAGCTGGCGCACCTTCCAGTTACTCAGCTTCCAGTGGTATTTGCTGTCGGAGATCGTATCATACTGAATCTCCATCGCCGTAAGGTGGCTTACGAGTTTCTTGTCCTGGAACTTGTCGAGACAGAATCCGTAACCTCGCTTCGAGTTGTTGTCGTAGTGCTGCATATAGGCAATCACGCCCTTATCTACCTGCAGCTGTACGTTTTCGGCAGAAGTATTCTTCTTCTTGTTCTTGTACATCGTCTCAAAGTTCTGGCGTACTACCGTGCCGTGAGGAATCACGTAGGCAGAGAGTACATAGCTCAAGGCTGAGAGCATGATGCAGGTGATGAGGTAAGGACGAAGGAGTCGCTTGAAGGAAACACCTGATGCCAGAATGGCGATGATTTCAGAGTTGCCTGCCAGCTTCGACGTGAAGAGGATGACTGCCACAAACACGAACAACGCACTGAAGAGGTTGGCGAAGTAAGGGATGAAGTTGGCATAATAATCGAAGATGATGGCCTTGGCTGGTGCATGATACTCCGTGAACTTCGCCAGGTTCTCATTGAAGTCGAACACGATGGAGATGGAGATGATCAGCGCAATCGAGAAGAAGTAGTAGCCTACGAACTTCTTGATAATGTACCAGTCTAACCGCTTGATGTATCTCAGTGGGTTGAGATACCTGAGCACCCTGAGGAATCGCAGCTTGTGCCCGATCCAGCCTAGAATGCGGGCTATGCGCTGCAAGATGGCTATGAGCCAGCCGAAGCGAGATTCGAAGGCTCTGCCCATCTTGAGTAGTCTGCGATGTTTTCTGATGTATTTATAATCTTTCATCATTTAATGTAAAATATGTATAGGAGCATCCTATAAAGTTCAAAGCTCAACGCTCAAGCTAGATTCGACGGCCGAGCTGATCGATGATAGAGCGTTTCCACTCTACGAAATCGCCCTGCTCGATATGATGGCGCGCATCTGTAACGAGACGGAGATAGAACGACAGGTTGTGGATGCTGGCAATCTGCATGGCAAGGAGCTCCTGGGCCTTGAAGAGATGATGCAGGTAGGCCTTGGTGGTTATCTGGTCGATGTCACAGCCGTCTGGATCCACCGGACTGAAATCCATCTCCCACTTCTTGTTGCGCATGTTCATCGTACCATTATAGGTAAAGAGCATCGCATTGCGGCCGTTGCGGGTCGGCATTACGCAGTCGAACATATCAACACCGCGCTCGATGGCTTCGAGCAGGTTCTGAGGAGTTCCTACGCCCATCAGGTAGCGAGGCTTGTCCTTTGGCAGAATCTCATTCACCACCTCGATCATCTCGTACATCACCTCGGTAGGCTCGCCTACGGCAAGACCGCCGATGGCATTTCCGTCGGCTCCCTTGTCGGCAATGTACTTGGCTGCTTCGCGGCGCAGCTCAGGGAAAGTACAGCCCTGGACGATAGGGAAGAGGCTCTGCTGATAACCGTAGAGAGGTTCTGTCTCATCGAAGCGCTTGATGCAGCGGTCGAGCCAGCGCTGGGTCATCTCCAGACTCTTCTTCGCATACATGAAGTCGCTCTGTCCGGGAGGACACTCATCGAAAGCCATCATGATGTCGGCACCGATGATGCGCTCTGTATCCATCACATTCTCTGGAGTGAAGAAGTGCTTGCTGCCATCGATGTGCGAACGGAACTCGCAGCCCTCTTCTCTGAGCTTGCGGATTCCGGTAAGCGAGAATACCTGGAAGCCGCCGCTGTCGGTGAGGATAGGACGGTCCCAGCCGTTAAACTTATGCAGTCCGCCTGCCGCCTTGATGACTTCGAGTCCCGGGCGCAGGTAGAGATGGTAGGTGTTTCCCAGGATGATTTGGGCCTTTACCTGCTGGCGCAATTCTTCGAAATGTACACCCTTTACGCTACCCACAGTTCCCACAGGCATGAAGATCGGAGTCTTGATCTGTCCGTGGTCGGTGGTGATGATGCCGGTGCGAGCATCGCTTGCCTTATCTGTTACTTGTAGTTCAAATTTCATTTCTTTTCTTTTTTGTCATTTTCTGGAATGGTGAAGTCGATAGGGTGCTTTACCTTCTCGTCGGTGAGGGCAAACTCCCAGACATCTGCTACATCTTCTACATAATGGAACTCTACGCCCTTGAGGTATTTCTCTGGAATGTCGAGGATGTTCTTCTTGTTTTCCTTGCAGATCACGATGTCTGTAATGCCGGCACGCTTGGCTGCCAGGATCTTCTCCTTGATGCCTCCCACTGGGAGCACCTTGCCGCGAAGGGTAATCTCGCCGGTCATGGCTATGTTCTTGCGAACCTTGCGCTGGGTGATGGCCGAAGCGATACTGGTGGCAATGGTAATACCTGCCGAAGGACCGTCCTTTGGCGTTGCACCTTCCGGTACGTGGATGTGGATGTTCCAGTTTTCAAAGATGCGGTAATCCACGCCCAGCAGGTCGATATGCGCCTTGATGTATTCCAGGGCGATGACTGCCGATTCCTTCATCACGTCTCCCAGATTACCGGTCAGGGTAAGCTTGCCCTGTCTTCCCTTGCTCAGCGAGGTTTCGATAAAGAGAATCTCGCCGCCCACAGAGGTCCATGCAAGTCCTGTTACTACTCCGGCATAATCGTTGCCCTGATAGATATCGCGGGTGAATGGTGCCGTGCCGAGAATCTCCTTCAGGTCTGCTGCGGTGATGGATGGCTTCTCCAACTCCTTGGAATAGGCGAGCTTGTAGGCCATCTTGCGCAGTCCCTTGTTGATCTGTTTCTTGAGCTGGCGCACGCCGCTTTCGCGGGTGTAGTGCTCGATGATGCCCTCGATGGCTGCCTTGTTGAAGCTTACCTTCGGGGTGAACTTGTCGAGACCTGTATTCTCCAATTCCTTCGGAATCAGGTGGCGCTTGGCAATCTCTATCTTCTCTTCCGTAATGTAGCCGCCTACTTCGATGAGCTCCATTCGGTCGAGCAAAGGACGTGGGATTGAGCTGATGTCATTGGCAGTTGCGATGAAGAGAACCTTAGAGAGATCGTAGTCCACATCCAGGTAATTGTCGTGGAAGGTGTTGTTCTGCTCTGGGTCGAGTACTTCAAGCAAGGCTGATGCTGGATCACCCTGGTGGTTGTTGGCTGAAACCTTGTCTATCTCGTCAAGGATGAAGACCGGGTTGCTGCTGCCTGCCTTGAGGATGTTCTTGACAATGCGGCCAGGCATGGCTCCGATGTAAGTGCGGCGGTGACCGCGAATCTCGGCTTCATCGTGCAGACCTCCCAGAGACATTCTCACGTATTTGCGCTTCATGGCCTTGGCAATGCTCTTGCCCAGACTGGTCTTGCCGACTCCCGGAGGACCATAGAGGCAGAGAATCGGACTCTGCATTCCACCCTTCAGCGATCTTACGGCAAGATATTCCAGGATGCGCTCCTTTACTTTCTCCATGCCGTAGTGGTCTTGGTTGAGAATCTTCTGGGCATGAGACAGGCTGAGGTCATCCTCGGTGTATTCGCCCCAAGGCAAATCTACCAGCGTCTGCAGATAGTTGAGCTGGATAGGGTAGTCTGGGCTCTGTGGATGGATGTTGTCGAGTTTGGCCAACTCTTTCTGGAAAACCTTCAGAGTAGCCTCGTTCCATTTCTTGGTCTTGGCCTTTTCGAGCAGTTCCTTCTTTTCCGGACTACTTTCGCCTTCGCCCAGCTCTTCCTTGATGTTCTTGATCTGCTGCTTCAGGTAATATTCCTTCTGCTGTTCGTCGAGATCAAACTGAGTCTTGTTTCTGATTTCATTTTGCAGGTAGAGCAGTTTCTGCTCCTTGTGCAAGGCCTTGAGCGCCTCTATCAGTCGTTCCGACAGTTTCTCCTGCTCCAGCATTTTGATCTTGTCTTCTGCCGTAAAAGGAAGGGATGTGCAGATGAAGTTGCATTTCACGAAGCGATTGGTAATCTCATTGATTGCATAGACAGCCTCGTTGGGAATGTTCTCATTGTACTGAATGAATTTGATAGATTCCTCGAAGAATGTTTGGGTCAATGCCTTGAACATAGGGTCCTTGGCTTCCTTTTCGGTAGGCCAGGTCTCTGGCAGACTTTCCACATCGGCAAGGTAGAATGGATCCTTATCTACAATCTGCTTCATCTTGCATCTGCCTAAACCCTGCACGATGATGGTCTTCTGATGTTCTTCATTTGGCATATTGATGACTCTCATCAACTTGGCAAATGTTCCGGTTTCGTACAAGTCTTCCTGGTTAGGTGAGTCAGTGTCCGCATGCTTCTGGCAAAAGATGCAGAATACTGTTTCTGGATTTTGCTCCAGCATATTTGCCAACTCCTTGCTCTCTGCCCTGCCTATCAGGATTGGGGTGAGCACGGATGGAAATACTACCAGGTCGCGAGTGCAGAGGGTAGGATAGATTCCTGCCTCCCTTTCTTGTATCAATACGGATGCATCGCCCTCAAAGTCGGCTATCATCTGGATTTGTGTATTTGAATTTCTGTTCATATTCTATTTGATAAACACTTTTTTGTGGTGTATATGAATTTCTGTTCCTGTTCTATTTTGATAAACACTTTTTGGAGTGCATATTCTCTTGAATATATATTTATAGGGTGCAAAGTTAATGAATTTTGCCGAGAATCCCATCGTTTTTTCCGAAAATCACCTCTTTATTATATATTATTATTAATATAGGCTACAAGACTGTAATAAAATGCTGATTTTTGCGTTACTATCTTAAAAGTAAAACTATGACAGGATTTAAATTCAAACAATTTGAGATTCATCAGGATCGTTGCGCCATGAAGGTGGGAACGGATGGTGTGCTGCTGGGAGCGTGGGCACCTGGCGGTAAACGCATTTTGGATATCGGGTCGGGTACCGGACTTATTTCGCTGATGATGGCGCAGCGCTTCCCTGAGGCGCAGGTGCTGGGTATTGATATGGACGGAGAGGCTTGTGAGGAGGCTGCAGAGAATGTGGCGGCAAGTCCCTTTGCCAATCGTGTCGGAATAGAGTGCTGCCGATTGCAGGACTATCACTCTGAGGAGACTTTTGATGCAATCGTAAGCAATCCTCCTTTCTTCTTGAATAGCCTGAAAAATCCAGACAGCAAACGTGCGATGGCCCGCCATACGGATAGTTTGCCTTTCAGGGATCTTTTCAGAGGTGCAAAAATACTACTGAGTGATGATGGCGTTTTTTCCGTGATTGTTCCTTCTGAGGTTCTTGGGGTGGTTGTGTCAGAACCTTGTATGCTAGGTTTTTATCTTATCCGGCAGTGTGGCGTTAAGACTGTAGAACGCAAACAGCCGAAACGTTATCTTCTGTCATTTGCAAAACATCGGTATAATGGAATGGAAAATACTATAAAAACAATGACCGATTCCGAGGGGAACCGGTCAGAGTGGTATGCGAAAATTACGGAAGAATTCTATATCAGGTAAGGGCTAGAGGTTCAGCTTTCTCTGTACGAGCTTGCTGATGGCTCCTACTCGTTTACTTTGGCGCTGGATGTCTTTGTGAATGTCATCGCGTACAACATTGATGTCATTGAAGAAATCGGCAAAGGCTGATTGGATGACGTTCGGCTTGCGCACACTCTTGTCTGCAAACGGATTTACAATCATCTTGATGCCTTTTTCTTCCATGTGCACATCTATGTCGGCGCCGGTCATCACAGGGTCGCCATCATAATGGATGACACCCGGCTTGCTGCGGGTGATATGGAGCTTCTTGCAACGGAAAGACTTGATCTTCGAGTTCTTGTCGAGGGTTTTGTTGAACATATCGAAACTAACCTGTGAGGCTTCGATGACATCAAACGGTTCCATGATGACCACATCCATCAGTCCATCGCTCATAGATGCCTGTGGGGCAATATAGGCGTTGTTGCCGTATTGGGAAGCGTTGGCACATGAGATGAGAAACGCTTTATATTGTTTTGTTCCTGTCTCATCCTCCAGAGTATATGTTTCAGGCTCATATTTCAAGCCTTCTCTCAGAATGTTCTCTGCATAACTGATCGGTCCACGCTTTCCGCTTTCTGCAAACTTCATGCTGACAAAGGCGTCGAAGCCCATTCCGCAAGTGCAGAAGAATGGGTATTCGTTGATGACTCCGTAGTCAAGGTCGTGTATTTCGCAGGCATTGATGATCTCGATGCTTTTCTTCAAGTTCATTGGCAACAGCAGGTGGCGCGCCAGGCCGTTTCCTGAGCCGCAAGGCAGAATGCCTAATGCTGAGTCTGAATGGACGAGGGAACGGGCCACCTCGTTCACGGTGCCATCGCCACCTACGGCAACCACGATGTCTGCGTGGTTGTCTCTGGCTTCGGCTGTCAGTTCAGAGGCGTGTCCTGGTCTTTCAGTCATTTTTATCTCGTACTCGAACTGCTCCTTGTCCAAAGTAGAATCTATCAAACTGGGAACCGCTGCTTTGCTGCTGGTTCCAGAAATCGGGTTCATGATGAAAACTATCTTTTTTTTCATATCTTAGTCAAGAAATTGTATTTTTAAACTGCAAAAGTAATAAAAATCCCTAAAATGGCAAGAAATATCTACTAAAAAAAGCATAAAAGTAAACTTTCTTAGGAAAAAAGCGGTTATATTAGTCTTTTTTTGTATCTTTGCACCCTGAAACTAGAAAATAAATTAAAATAGAAATAAAGTACACCTATTATAATGGGACAATTACAAGAAAGATACAAGAATTATCGTGTACCTCAGAAGTATATGGAAGCCGGTGTGTATCCATACTTCCGTGAGATCACAAGTAAGCAGATGACAGAGGTAACTGACATCGATGGTCATAAGATCCTGATGTTCGGTTCTAATGCTTACCAGGGTTTGACTAATGATCAGCGTGTTATCGATGCAGCTAAGGCTGCTCTCGACAAGTATGGCTCAGGCTGTGCTGGTAGCCGCTTCCTCAATGGTACACTCGATTTGCATGTGCAGCTCGAAAAAGAGCTTGCTGAGTTTATGGGCAAGGATGAGACATTGTGCTTCTCTACTGGTTTCTCTGTAAACCAGGGCGTGTTGGCATGTGTTGTAGGCCGCGGTGATTATATCATCTGTGACGACCGTGATCATGCCAGTATCGTAGATGGCCGTCGTCTTTCATTCGCTACCCAGCTTCACTACAAGCACAACGATATGGAAGATTTGGAGCGCGTGCTCTCTAAGCTTCCTGAGGATGCAGTCAAGCTCATCGTTGTGGATGGCGTGTTCTCTATGGAGGGCGATTTGGCTAACTTGCCAGAGATCGTGAAGCTGAAGCATAAGTACAACTGCTCTATCATGGTAGATGAGGCTCATGGCCTTGGCGTATTTGGTAAGCAGGGACGTGGTGTCTGCGATCATTTCGGCTTGACAGATGAGGTGGATCTTATCATGGGTACCTTCTCTAAGAGTCTGGCATCTATCGGTGGCTTCATCGCATCTGATAAGGATACTATCAATTTCCTTCGTCACAACTGCCGTACTTATATCTTCAGTGCATCTAACACTCCAGCTGCAACTGCTGCAGCTCTCGAGGCTCTCCATATCATCCAGAAGGAGCCTGAGCGTTTTGAGAATCTTTGGGATGTTACCAACTATGCTTTGAAGCGTTTCCGTGAGGAAGGTTTCGAGATTGGTGAGACTGAGAGTCCTATCATTCCTCTCTACGTTCGTGATGCAGAGAAGACATTCGTTGTTACCAAGCTGGCTTATGATGCAGGTGTGTTCATCAATCCTGTTATCCCACCAGCATGTGCTCCTCAGGACACATTGGTGCGTTTTGCTCTTATGGCTACTCATACAAGAGAGCAGGTAGAGAAGGCTGTTGAGATCTTGAAGAAGGTTTTCGTAGAGGAAGGCATCATCAAGGCGTAATAGCAAAACAATGCGGTTGCTGAAAATTCATCAATCGCCATATATAATAAGGTATAAGGGGGCAATTTCTTCGGAAGTTGCCCCTTTTTTAGGAAAAAACTGAATAAATGCATTTTTTTACAAAAAAAGTTGCTGAAAAATTTGGTGGAATAAGAAAAATGTTGTACCTTTGCACCCGCAATTCAGAAATGATGCTTACTGCAAAGAAGTAATTTCATTGTGAGAAGAAAGCGGGGTGTAGCGCAGCCCGGTAGCGCTCCTGTTTTGGGAACAGGTGGTCGCAGGTTCGAATCCTGTCGCCCCGACTTATCAAATCATTCTGACTGTAAATTGCTCAAGTAAAACGGGGTGTAGCGCAGCCCGGTAGCGCGCCTGTTTTGGGAACAGGTGGTCGCAGGTTCGAATCCTGTCGCCCCGACTTTTGAAAGCTAAGAAGAATCAAATCTTCTTAGCTTTCTTGCTTTATATACGTTTAATTTAAAATTTATACTATCATGATTATTACGATTGCGCGCCAATGTGGATGTGGCGCTGTTCGGGTAGGCAGATTGCTTGCAGAACATTATGGTATTCCGTTTTATACCCGTAAGAATTTGATGGAAATGGCTGAAGAGCGTGGTGTCTTGGATGAGATGGAGGCTTTCTTCGATGAAGATCCTGTAGATGAACTACTCTTTTCTATGTCTTCCCTGGGTGAGAACCAAAGATTGCTCACCGAAAAACCTCTTCGTGTCTTGGCTGATATGATAGGACTGGAGAATTGTGTCATTATCGGCCGTTGTGGAAATTACATCTTCCGTGAACGCAAAGACTTAGTGTCGGTGTTCCTCAAGGGCGATGAAAAGGCTCGTGTTGCAGAGATCCAGGAGGAGCAGGAGCTTTCTTATGCTGAGGCGGTTGAGTTTGTGGAACATGTAGATGATTGCCGTGTGGCTTATCATAGTTACTATACGGGTCTGACTTGGGGAAATGCCAACGATTATGACGTTTGTCTGGATACGGTTCGCTTAGGTGTGGAGAAAACGGCACAAGCGATTGTTTCCTATGTGGAAGCAGTTTTGTAAGTTAGGCTTATTGGTGATAATGATGCTTAATATTTAAAGTAATTTGTATTTAGGATGAAACTTTTAATTCAGTTTTTAATTATCATAGCGTTCTCTTTCGCTGGAGAATTGCTCCATTATCTGTTGCCATTGCCGATACCTGCCAGTATTTATGGTATTGTCTTGTTGTTCGCTGCATTGGAACTCAAGGTTATCAAGGTGAAGCATATAAGGGAAACCAGCAGCTTCCTTATTGCTGTAATGCCCGTGATGTTTATTCCGGCTGCTGTGGGACTCATCGACTCCTGGCATTCTATTGCCAGTGCATGGTTGCAGTATATTGTAGTGACTGTTGTCAGTACTTTTGTGGTGATGGCTGTTTCAGGATGGTTTACTCAGTTTGTTATCAAAAGAGGAAAGGAGGCAAAAAAATGATTTCATTGTTTCAAGATTCAGTCTTCTTCGGTGTTTTGATTAGTTTGGCAGCATACGCTATCGGATTGTTTTTGAAGATTAAGACAGGATGGTCTTTGATGAATCCATTGCTGATTTCCATCATTTTGGTAATTTGTACCTTGCTGATTACGGGAGTAGATTATAAGACTTACAATGCGGGTGCCAATATTATCAGTTATCTGCTTACCCCGGCTACCATCTGTCTGGCAGTTCCGCTTTATCAGCAGGTAGAATTGCTGAAGAAGAATTACCGTGCTGTGCTCATCGGTATCTTGTCGGGTGTCTTGGCAAGTCTCTGCTCTGTACTTCTTCTGGCCTTGGTGTTCCACTTCGATCATGCTGCCTATGTTACATTCTTGCCAAAATCCATCACCACAGCCATCGGTATTGGTGTTTCTGAGGAATTGGGTGGTCATGTTTCTGTAACGGTTGTCGTAATCATCATTACAGGTGTGATAGGCAATATCTTTGCAGAGAAGTTTCTCAAGCTGCTTTGTATCAAGGAACCTATTGCCAAGGGTATTGCCATCGGCTGTTCTGCTCACGCCCTGGGTACGGCTAAAGCTATGGAGATGGGTACCATTGAAGGTGCAATGAGTAGCTTGTCTATCGTGGTTTGTGGTGTGATGACCGTAATAGGTTCTTCTATCTTTGCTATGTTTATGTAGCAGGATGTTGGTTTGTATGGAAACAGCTAGCCAGAGAATGGTTAGAGTAATACAATATTTACTCCCTTTTTCCGTTTTATAGATATGAAACGGAAAAAGGGATTTTTTTATAATATCATGATCGCTTGTATGGCTTCTGTAGCGATGGCTGGGTGTGCTGATGAGGAGAGCTTTTCTTCGTCACGTTCTCATCTGCTTGCGTTTTCTGCAGATACGGTAAGCCTGGATACTACGTTCTCCAATGTGCCTACACCTACTCGAAGCTTTTGGGTGTATAATCATTCGGGAAAGTCGCTGCGTTGTTCTACTGTCAGACTGGAAAATGGTAACCAGACTGGATTTCGGGTGAATGTGGATGGTTCGTTCCTAGGGTCGACAGCCGGCTACCAGACTCAGAATATAGAGTTGAGAAAGGGCGATAGTATTCGTGTTTTCGTAGAACTTACTTCGCATCAGCAATATCAGAATACACCTCAGTTGGTGGAGGATAATCTGCTCTTTACATTGGAAAGTGGGGTGCTGCAGAAAGTAAACTTAAAAGCTTACTCCTGGGATGCTGTTTTATGCAAGAATCTTCGAATCAGGAAAGATACTACGATACAGAGCAGCCGTCCGGTTGTTGTATATGGCGGAATGGTTGTTGATAGTCTCGTAACACTGTCTGTTGGGGCTGGTACGCATTTCTATTTTCATGAGAATGCCGGACTTGATGTATATGGATCGTTGCGCATTTGGGGAGAGAAAGATAATGAGGTGATGATGCGGGGAGATCGTATGGATAATATGTTCGACTATCTTCCTTATGATCGGACGCCTGGTCGGTGGCAAGGTATTCATTTCATGCCTTCTTCATCGGATAATGTCATCAGCTATGCTGACATCCACAGTGCTTATCATGGTATTAGGATAGAATCTTGTTCGGATGTCACTCGTCAGAAGTTGCTTTTGCAGCATTCTACCATTCATAATTGTCAGGGATATGGTCTGGCTGTTGATTCGGCTAAGGTGCAGTTGTATAATTGTCAGTTATCCAACACTTTGAATCATACCCTTTATGCAAAGGGGGGTGATGTGGAAGTGAACGGATGCACCATAGCCCAGTTCTATCCTTTTGATGGACGTCGTGCCACAGCTATAGGTATTGTACCTCCAATTCTAAACTTGAAGGTCGTGAATTCTATAGTTACAGGATATCATGATGATGAGGTGGTATGGACTTCACCGAAGAACGGTGAAGTATGTAATTTCAGCTTCGATCATTGTGTACTTCGTACAGAAAAGATGAATACTGAAGATAGTTTGAAGTTTACGAATACCATATATGAGAACTTAAAGGATACGACTCGGTTTGGGGAGAAGCATTTCCGATTAGTTGATACGGATAATTTGAAGTATGATTTCAGGCTTCGCAAGGAATCGGCTGCCATAGGAGTGGCTGATGCTGCTACTTCATTTCCAACTGATCGACGGGGCGTTCTTCGTGATGAGAAACCGGATGCGGGCTGTTATGAGTTTGATGAATAACGTAAAATAGAAGAATAACATAAAAAACACGAATACCTCTGGAATTCGTGCTTTTGTTTGACTAGCATGTGTGTTGTCTAATGGGTGCAAGTCCCTAACGAGCCC
>OKUM01000402.1_pt1 | contig 28287 bp, 28 predicted proteins | sample 1606801 | NCBI WGS metagenome assembly OKUM01 (sample SAMEA3882546, study PRJEB24775) | human gut metagenome | biome: human-associated habitat; feature: intestine environment; material: feces | place: Netherlands | collected 2009/2010
CGAAAGAACGTACATTCAATGACAGCGAGTACGCAAACGCTACCCAGCGGCAAAGCGGCGTTATCCCCGGGATTGCGTTGTCCCGGTTGCATAATAAGCTTTACTTCCAGGTCAGCTCCATGTGTAAAGCCATCGCTGATTTCATCGTGGGAAAAGGATATGACTGCAATGATAATGATGTACAAACAATTACGGCAAACCTTGGTAAAGCTATTTTGGCTAATGGCGAAGAAGTAGTAAAATCCCATAATGAAGCTACCGATGCGCACAGTTCTATGACGTCAACTATAAAAGATACACTAGTTCCAACCTCAGATACTGATACACTTAGAAATCAAGTGTCTGAACTGGCCAACAGAATTAAGGCTGCTACCGGGGCTAGTGATTGGAAAGAAGCGCCGGCGGCAACCCTTGCAAGCCTGGGTACGATGATTGCAAATCTTGCAACGGGGGCAGACGTAACTTGGGACGGGAAAAAGTTTACAAATCATCGCCTCGGCATCACTGGGCTAATGGACCAAAATGGCTACATTTGCTTTGGCCCGAATTGCGGCGGCCTAATTATACAGTGGAGAGTGACAACAGATAATGGCGATAAGGATTATTGGGGAATATACATTTCCTCTTTCTATGAGCAAGGCTTTTACCGCTGTACTGACTCGCAAATCGGGCGCATATGATTATGTTACGAAAATTATAACGCTTACTGGTTCATACCTGCGCTGGACTGATACGAATAATTCAAATCAGCATGGCTCCGGTGACGAAATGTTCACCATTATCATTGGGGCTATTTAGCTCCCTATCGACAACCATGCCACGCCTATGTCGTTGTTGCTGCTTGTAATTAGTGTGAATTTATTTAGTTTATTATCACTGTTGGCAATGGCAGTGTACTGGTGGCTTGTGCTAGTCGCTGTATTGTCAATAGCCACTGTGATGTAAGCGTACTTTGTATAAGCGATCGGATAGTAGATATCCCAATTATTTCCAGCACCCTGATTTCCCCACTGTAAATTAAGAAAGGATGATTTTTATGTATTTATGCAAATTTGATTTTGACGGTAATCGCATTGCGACCGTCGCAGAAGGTATTCATTTTTCGACTGAAGCAGAAAAGCAGAAGTATCTCGATGATGGATACATCGAGACGTCGGATGATGATTATGCGTACTATGTCGGCAATCGCGGCGCCGGGGCTAATGGTACGGGCTATGTCCGTGGCGTAGATGGCAAACCGACCGATGCACCAGCAATTATTGTGACGACGGAGCAGAAGCAGGCGACGATTGCGGCGGATTATGAGTCGCAGATTAGCGAGCTCAAAGATGCACTTGCGACTGCTACGCTGGCTGGCGATGAGTCTTTGATTGCCGAGCTGAAATCAGAGTATGCAGAAGTTAAGGCCGAGTATGAAGCTGCATTGAAAGGAGCTGAATGATTATGGCAAGAGCAAAACGTTGCCCATTCTGCGGGCATAAATTGGATGCTGAAGGCTGGTGCCGAAATGAAAAATGTGCGGATTATATCCGGACGCAGACGCATGACACTGAAAAAGCCGCCGAGGCAGGTAAGGCAACGGCTGACGGGGATTCTGGTCAGTCGGACACTGACAAATAAAATCGTGCGAGAATCGTGCGCTGCATCTGATGCAAAAAGCCGCCAAACCCTTGTGGTGTAAGGGTTAGCGGCTCTTGTAAATCGTGTGAAATTGCAATGACAGGTTAAGCGCATGGCGATGCAGGCCTGTCAAGGGATAGCCTGGATTTGCATGTACCCGTTAAGCACACGTTAAGTACAAACTTTGTCAATGGCTCTCAGTAATTCGCGCACACTCTTATGTGTGTAGACGCGCTCGGTCACTCCTTCGAGACTGTGGCCGAGGATGAGCTTGATTACGGTGCGGTTGACGTCGGCAGAGTCGAGCATCGATGCAAGCGTATGGCGGCATTCATGCGGCGTGTGTATCATGCCGAAATGCCGCATTACAGGGTCAAAGACGGCACGGCGGAACGATTCGTAGCTGTGACGCGTCCCGTCTCGCCGCGTGCAGATGTAGTCTCCATCTCCCTGCATGGCATCCTCGTACCACGGTATGAGGCGTTTGGGGATGGGAACGAGTCGCCCATGTCCTGCCTCGGTCTTGCTGTGCCGGATGACGATGACACGGCGCCTCAGCTTGACGTCGGTCTTGCGTATGTGGCGATACTCGCCAACTCGACAGCCGGTAAAGATAAGCATGAGTACATGACGTACTTCTGGCATCTCATCGATACCACGCCATAACCGATTTCGCTGGCGGATGGTAAATGGTTTTTTCTTGTGTAGCTGCTTCGGTCGGTCTATGTCGAGGTATCGAGCATAGTCTTTGACGACAAGGTCATACCGCAATGCATACTTGTAAAGCTGTTCAAGCAGAGAGCGTACTTTTTTCTGTGTTGGATATCCGCAGCCAGCATGGCGCACATCATCAATGACTTGGTCAAGATGACCGAGTCGAATGTCTACGAAAATCATAGAATGGAGGCGGGAGCAATGTCGATATGAATTTTTGTAGCTGATGCGTGCGGCTTCGCTTAGCTGCGGAAAGTGCCGATTTTTCCAAAACGCATAGATTTCAGCGAATGTTGTCTTGCTCAGACTCAACAGAGTTGGATTACGATTGTACTCGACTAGATAGGCCATAGCCTCCTCAAAAGTTTCAAAGTAGCCGAGGGGCTTTTGTTTTCCCTGTATTGTCTTCTTGGCCACGTAAGGACGGCGACGGTTTCCTTGCATTTTATAAACCGTGCCGAATCCATTTGGTAGTTTCAATTGTATCACCTCTTTGAAAGGATACCATATGACATGACAAAAATAACAAGGCCACCGCCTATCACACCAGATACATAACATAAAGTACCTAATAAAGGAGGCTTATATGAATGATAATGAATTAATGGCACGGCTCGATCGGATAGATTTGCAGCTAACGACTCTCAACCGCGAAGTCGTCCAAGCCATCGAAGCCGGGAAATCTGCGCACCACCGCATTGATGACTTAAAGCATGACATCTGCTGGACACTGGGAACGAGCGTGACCGTCGTCGGCATTTTTGCGTCAGTGCTGACGTCGGTGCTGCAGCATGTGTAGGTGATGGAAATGTTTGAAAAAGTGAATATCGCAGATTGTCTCGTCATTATCGGGCTGGTAACGGCCTTGATTCTGGCGATTTTTTATGCTCTGAACGAGTTGGCTATGTCCATTGCGTCAGGGCTTCTTGGTTACATCGGCGGCACCGTGAAGTCCGCCGTTCATCAGAAAGGAGAAGAAAAACCATGAAAGTATTCCTGAATCCCGGCCATGCGCCGTGCGGCCATCCCGACCCGGGAGCCGTCAACAGTGAAAGCGGTCTGCGTGAGTGCGATGTCGCTTTGGCAGTCGGTCAATCTGCGGAAAGTTACCTGAATGCGGCAGGAGTAGCAACAGAACTGCTCCAGTCCAACAGCCTGGCGGAAATCTGCGAGGCCGCCAATGCCAGTGATGCCGACATCTTCGTGTCCATCCACTGCAATGCTGCTGAAGCCGAAGAAGCCAACGGCACAGAAACCTGGGCCTGCGCCGGCAGTTACCGTGGCAGCGCGCTGGCTGGATGTATCCAGAATCAGATTGTCGACGCCCTAGATACGACAGACCGGGGCGTGAAGATTGCCACGCCCGGCGTCAACGGCCTGTATGTCCTGACCAACACAGATATGCCTGCTGTCTTGGTAGAGCTTGGCTTCATCTCTAATTCAGATGATGAAAAAATCCTGGAAAATAACCAGGATGCATTGGCCAGGGCATTGGCCAGAGGTGTGACCGATTATGAATGCAGCGTACAGTAGAAAGGATAAGTGTTATGAGTAAGTGGACAGATATTAGAGATAGCGTTGTAGACGCTTTGAATGTAGATGTTGTTACGGAAGACATGAAGAACGACCTGACACGGAACATCTTAACCAATGCATTGCCGGCAGTTGAAGCTGTCGCTGATAAATTCACAGCACAGATTCAGGAGCAGAGCAAGTCGGAGACAGGCTGGAATATGCTCCGCGACAAAATCGTCCTGCCGCTTGTTATTAATGGAGCTATCTGGGCCGTGAAATTCGCATTGTCTAAAACAATGCCGGCTCAAAACCAATAAGACATTAATAAAAATAAAAGTCGGCGTCCATTCCATTGTGAGTGGACGCCGCTTTTTTTATGTCACATCAGCCTGCCGTCAAAAATTCGTCAAAAAAAAGAAATGAAACTACGTGAAAATAAATCAATCAACTTTTGCCAGATTCGATAAAAACCGCTAGTTTGCTTAATTTGTAGCAGAACATTGCAAAGCAAGCCATGTTTAGGTTATAATGTGGTATTGAAGGCATTTATACATATATGAAAGGGAGTTACATCGATGGATAACGAAACGACCAAGAATTTTATTGAAAATATTATCGATGAAGACAACGAAAAGAATACATATGGCAAGCGGGTCCATACCCGTTTCCCGCCGGAACCGAATGGCTATCTCCACCTCGGCCACGCCAAGTCGATTTGCCTGAATTTCGGCATTGCCAAGAAATATGGCGGACTGACGAATCTCCGTTTTGATGATACCAATCCGTCCAAGGAAAATACGGAATATGTCGAATCGATCAAGCGCGATGTCAAATGGCTCGGTTTCGATTGGGATGACCGCATGTTCTATGCTTCGGATTATTTCGATAAGCTCTATGAATATGCCAAGAAATTGATTCGCCTGGGCAAGGCTTATGTCGATGACCTGTCGGGTGATGAAATCCGCGAATACCGCGGCACGTTCAATACGCCGGGGAAGGAAAGCCCGTACCGCAACCGCAGTGTCGAAGAAAATCTCCAGCTCTTTGAAGAAATGAAGGACGGCAAGTATGCCGATGGGGAAAAGGTCCTGCGCGCCAAGATCGATATGGCCAGCCCGAACCTCAATATGCGCGACCCCGTCATTTACCGTATCGTCCATGCTTCGCATCACCGGACGGGCGACAAGTGGTGCATCTATCCGATGTACGACTTCGCTCATCCTGTATCGGACGCCATCGAACGCATTACACATTCTATCTGCACGCTGGAATTTGAAGCCCATCGTCCGCTGTACAACTGGGTCCTCGAAGACTGGGACGATCCGGAAGGCCAGAAACCACGGCAGATCGAATTTGCCCGCCTGAATGTCACCAACATGATTACGAGCAAGCGCAAACTGCGTCTCCTCGTCGAAAAGGGCATCGTCAGCGGCTGGGATGACCCGCGTATGCCGACCATTTCCGGTATCCGCCGCCGCGGCTATACGCCAGAATCGATCCGTGACTTCTGCGAACGCATCGGCGTCGCCAAGGCTGACAGCCTGGTCGATATTTCTCTCTTGGAATACTGCATCCGCGAAGACTTGAAGCTGAAAGCACCGCGCCTGATGACGGTCATCGACCCGATCAAGGTCGTCCTCACCAACTATCCCGACGGCAAGACGGAAACGATGACAGCCGACAACAACCAGGAAAATGAAGCCATGGGTACGCGTGAAATGACGTTCAGCAAGAACCTCTACATCGAACGCAATGACTTCATGGAAGAACCGGTCAAGAAATTCTTCCGCCTGGCTCCGGGCAAGGAAGTCCGCCTCAAATATGCATACATCATCAAGTGCGAAGAAGTCATCAAGGATGAAGACGGCAACATCGTCGAACTGCACTGCACGTATGATCCGGAAAGCAAGAGCGGCAGTGGTGCCAACGCCAACCGCAAGGTCAAAGGGACGCTGCACTGGGTCAACGCCGAAGATGCTGTCGATGTCGAAACCCGCGTCTATGATTATCTCCTCAAGGACGATGGCAGCGAAGAAGAAGGGGAAAGCAAGGATTTCCTCGACCAGATCAATCCCCACAGTCTCGATGTATACCACAGCAAGGCTGAAAAGGCATTGGCAACGTACCACGTAGGTGATAAGTTCCAGTTCCTGCGCCAGGGCTATTTTGTCATTGATCCCGATACGACGGCAGACCATTTCGTCGTCAACCGCATCGTCGGCCTCCGCGATACGTGGGCTAAAATGCAGAAAAAGAAAAATCAATAAGGTCATTTATTAAAAAAGGGGCTGCCTTTCTCAGAATGGATTAGAATTTCATGAGAAAGGGCGGCCCCTTCGTATCTTTCGTGTATAATGGAGGTAGTCCATGAAAACCCCTGGTTCACACAGCCTGCTGTTCTTTTTTATCTTTCTCATCGTCGGCGGCATCCTCGGTGGTATCGTCGGGGAAGCGTTGTATGCGGTCCCGGCCCTGAAGGGCATCCTGCCGGCGCTGACGCAGCATTATGAAATCTTGAATATCCAGAATATTCACCTCAATCTTTATCTCATGGAATTGCAGTTTGGCATCCACCTGGCTCCGAACATGCTCAGCATCATCGGCGTCATCCTGGCAGCCATCCTCTTCCGTCATCTTCAGTAATTTAGGAGGGATTACATGCTTATCTTAGCTTCTGGTTCGCCCCGTCGCCGCGAACTGTTGACGCAAATCGGCGTCGCCTATATGGTTAATCCGAGTACGTATAATGAAGAATCGCCGAAAAAGAAGGACCCGGAAAAATACGTCCAGGCCCAGGCTCTGGGGAAAGCCCGCGATGTAGCCGAGAAATTCCCGGGCCAGTGGGTCCTAGGGGCCGATACGATCGTCGCCATCGATGGGGAAATGCTGGGCAAGCCCAAAAATGAAGCGGCGGCCATCGAGATGCTCCGCGAATTATCGGGAAGGAAACATTCCGTCTATACGGGCATCGCTCTGATCAATGGCCACAAGGAATACACGAAGGTCGTCGAAACGAAGGTCTGGTTCCGACGGCTCAGTGAAAAGGAAATCAAAGCCTATGTCGCTTCCGGGGAACCGCTGGACAAAGCCGGTGCCTATGGCATACAGGGCCGGGCTGCGGCTTTCGTCGATAAGATCAACGGTTCCTATACCAATGTCGTCGGCCTGCCCTTGTCCCAGGTATGCAAGTTGTTCCACAAGGCCAAGGTCCATGTATGAGCGATCCTTTCCGCAGCCTCGCTGTTTGTGAGAAACCGCGGGAAAAATTCCTCCGTCACGGCCCGGCCGCTGTGACCGATCAGGATTTGCTGGCGATTTTATTGCGGACGGGTACGAAGGGACAATCCGTCCTCGATGTGTCGCGGCAGGTCCTCCATTCCCTGCCAGGGGAAAATATTTGTTATCTCAGCGATACCAGTATCGGTGACCTCTGCCAGATTCCCGGTATCGGGACGGACAAGGCCGTCACGGTCTGTGCCGCTGTCGAGCTGGGACGGCGCATTTCCCGGCAGCATGTCAAGGAAGCGGCACCCGATTTCAGTACGCCCCAGGCCATTGCCGGCTATGTCATGGAAGACCTGCGCTTTTTGCCGCAGGAACAGTTCGGCGCCGTCTATTTATCGACGAAGAACCAGCTCATCGCCTATCGGACTTTGACCATCGGTACGATCAACGCCAGCCTGGCCAAGTCGCGGGAGGTTTTCCGTTATGCTTTGCGCTACAATGCGGCGGCGGTCGTCCTGGTCCACAACCACCCGTCGGGGAACCCTGAACCGAGCCACGAGGACATCGTCGTCACCCAGCGCATTGCCGATGCCGGCCAGATCATGGAAATCCCCGTCCTCGACCATATCATCATCGGCGACGGGACTTTCGTCAGCCTTTGTGAACGCGGATACGTGTAAAGACAAATGTATCAAGACAAATGACAGGGTTTCATGCTATAATGGATGTAAAATACCGTCCGTCTGCAAAAGGGAAATTTGCAGTGCGGTCTCTGAGGTGAGCCTTATGATTCTTTACTTTTCAGGAACGGGAAATTCATTATATGTGGCCAAGAAACTGGCTGAACTGACCGGTGATACGGCCGTGCCCATTTCGGCTATCCACGAACGGTGCCAGCGCATCCAGGACCGCATCATCGGCTTCGTCTTTCCCGTCTATTTCGGGGACCTTCCTGACCCCGTACAGGATTTCATCAGACAAGTCCGGTTCCAGAAATCGACGTATTTCTATGGCATCGCCACTTGCGGCAGTACGGCCGGCCGGGCACTCAAGACGATGGACCGGATTTTGCAGCGCCAGCAGTGTGCCTTGTCGTATGGCGCCGTCTTGCCGATGATCGCTAACAGCACCATCGCGTCGCGCCGCCATATCCGCTACGACACGAACCGCCTGGACCACGCCGATGAGCTGATTGCCGCTGCCGCCGATAAGATACGCAGGCAGATCCGGGATACCGACGCCATCCGTTCGTCTGCATCGGCCTGGCTCATGAACCTGGGCCTGGTCCGCCGTGCCGGGGAACGCTGGCTGACGCCTTCCGTCGACGGGGAACGCTGCATTGCCTGCGGCCTCTGCGCCCGCATCTGCCCCGTGAGCAATATCATCTGTACGGCCAAACGAGCCGTCATCGGGTCCCATTGCAGCCATTGCCTGGCCTGTGTCCACTGGTGTCCCCAGCAGGCCGTCACCGTCCATGGAAAAAAGGTCCTCGCCGAAGACCAGTACCACCATCCCGACGTCACCGCCGCCGACATGACGCGGCGATAAGAGAAAAAGGGCCCTGTCGCACGAAGGCTTCTGCCATCATGCGAGGCTCCTTCATCAAACTTTCAACTTCAAACTCAAAAAGGCGCTGTCTTCATGGACAGCGCCTTTTTCACCCGGCACCCTTATTTCCAGACGAGGAGCAGGGAGGCACCGAATTCTTTTTTGAATTGTTTGCTCAGTTGTTTCATTTCGTAGTCGGCCGCGTTGTATGTCGAGCCCGGTGTCGTCGTGAGGATCATGACGGCGACGTTTTCGGCCAGCGTGACTTCGACGTTGGTGACGATTTGTTCATACGTCAGGTCCGATGCTTCGGCCAGGGCCAGGATGGTCGAGAGCTTGCGGATCATAATCCAGTCTTCAGCCGAGGCCATGTTGGCATAGCGGTAGGCCCGGATGATCTTGCGGCTGATGCCGTGGTGGAAGCCGGCGATGAAGCCGGTAATGATCTGTTCGACCTGGGTCAGGCCGTAGAGCGGAGCGTGGGCGATCATGAAGGCCGAGTGGCGGGCGTGATTGTAGAAGTTGACAATCTTGCCGACGTCGTGCATGCGGGCTGCCGTCTGCAATAAGAGGCGTTCCCGCGGGCCGTAGCCGTGGAGGGGCTGGAGCTGGTCGAAGAGCTGCGTTGCGATGCGCGTGACCTGGTCGTAGTGGGCCTGGTTGATGATGACGCCGCTCAGGGTCCCGAGGAAGTTCTTGACGCTGAAATCGAGGATGTCGTCGAAGCGAGGCGAGGGCAGATGGCAGTAGGAGGCATAATATTCATAGAACAAGCCTTCGCGGAGACCGCAGCCGCTGACGACCATTTCCGGACTGCCCGTCATGTCGAAGATGGTCTTGATGACGGCAGCACCAGCGACGATGAGGTCTGACCGTTCGCTGGACAGCCCGGCGATTTTCTTGCGGTTGGCGCTGGTCCGCGTCGTGATTTCCTGGTACAGGCCTTCGAAGTGGTCCAAGGGCATGATGTAGTTGTGGAGCTTCGACAATTCGTAATTCGTCGCCCGCTGGTCCATCTTGGCGAAATTACGGGCTGTGCCGCCGATGCCGACGATGGGCAGGTGGATGTCCTGAATCCAGGGGACGGCGGCCATTTTTTTGCGGACGAATTTCATCAGGCTGGCAATGGCGTCGGCGTCCGGGTTGCCCTGGGTGCCGAATTTTTCAGTCAGCGTGACGGCGCCGATGGGGACCGACAGAGAATGAACGGCTTCGCCATTGCGGACCAAGGTCATTTCGACGCTGGCACCGCCCAGGTCGAAGATGAGGAAATCTTTCATGGCAATGGTGTTGATGACGCCGAGATAACCCAAGTACGCTTCGCGTTCGCCGCTGATGACTTCCATCGTGATGCCCGTTTCCGCATTGATGCGCTGCAAGAAGGCTTCGCCGTTGCTGGCATTGCGGACGGCTGCTGTCGCGACAGCCCGGCATTCATGGATGTCCATGACTTCCATGATGTGTTTATAGACGTGCAGGCAGGTCAGGGCCCGCTGCACCCCTTCTTCGCTGATGACCCCGGTCTGGCTCAGGCCGTGGCCCAGGCGGATGGCTTCCTTTTCCTGGTAGAGCAGGGAATAGGACTGGTTGTCGGCAATCTGCATGACGACAAAGCGGATGGAGTTAGAGCCCATGTCGATGATGGCTAATTTTTCCATGGTATACCTCATTTCTGCGGATGCTTATCAAGTTTATCGTTTACCTTTCCATTATACTACAGATTACTGGTAAAACAAAGAGACGCCGGGGCCGAAAGATAAGCGGAAAATGCCCGTCAGTCCTTGAGGAACAGTGGACAATATGGGGATTTCCCATTATAATAGAACTACTTATAGCCATTCTATGAGGTTAGCCAAAAAGGGGGATTTTATCGATGAATTTTAGAAGTACACGATCTGACGAATGTGTTTCGCCGTCTTATGCACTCTTGCATGGGCTGGCTGCTGACGGAGGCCTTTATGTACCGGAATCATTCCCGGAAAATGTCCTGTCTTATAAAGACCTGGCCGGCAAATCCTATCAGGACATCGCCGAAGCCGTCTTGTCCCATTTCTTTACGAATTTCACGGCGGAAGAACGGAAGCAGATGATCGCTTCGGCCTACAATGATACGACTTTCCGCGATGACCGTATCGTACCGCTCCATTCCATCGATACGGATTTGTCCATTGCCGAACTGTTCCACGGCCGGACGCTGGCCTTCAAGGACCTGGCCCTGTCGTTGTTCCCGTACTTGCTGACGGCGGCCAAGAAGCAGGAAAAAGAAGACCGGGATATCCTCATCCTGACAGCGACCAGCGGCGACACGGGTAAAGCCGCCCTGGAAGGGTTCAAAGATGTACCCGGTACGAATATCATGGTCTTTTATCCCAGCGAAGGCGTCAGCCCCATGCAGAAGCAGCAGATGCAGAAGCAGGAAGGGGACAATGTCAAGGTTTCGGCCATTTACGGCAATTTCGACGACGCTCAGAGCTTCTTGAAACGCGTTTTCACCAGCGCCGAAGTCAATGCCTATGCCAACGAAAAAGGCGTCCTCTTCTCCAGCGCCAACTCCATCAACATCGGCCGCTTGTTCCCGCAGGTCGCTTACTATGTATCGACGTATGTCTCCCTCGTCGATAATGGCGCCATCAGCGAAGGCGAAACATTCGACGTCATCGTCCCGACAGGGAATTTCGGCAATATCCTGGCCGGCTATTTCGCCAAGAAAATGGGCATCCCCATTGGCAAACTGATCTGTGCATCCAATCAGAACAAGGTCCTGGCCGACTTCTTTGAAACCGGCGTCTACGATATGAACCGCGATTTCTATACGACGTCGAGCCCGTCTATGGACATCCTCTTGTCGAGCAACTTTGAACGCTTCTTGTTCTACGTCGCCGGCCAGAATGCCCAAAAGGTCGCCCAGTGGGAAAAAGACCTGCTGGAAACGGGGAAGATGAGCGTTTCGGAAGCGGAATTGAAGACCCTCCGCCAGGAATTTGAAGGCGGCTGGATCGACGATGACGAAACGAAGGCCGTCATCAACCACGTCTACAATGATTTTGGCTATCTCCTCGATCCCCATACGGCGGTCGCTTACGGCGTCGGCATGAACCGCCACCGCCAGGGCCTGGACGAAGGCCGCCACACTGTCGTCATGGCGACGGCTCATCCCTATAAATTCCCGCCGGTCATCTGCGAAGCCCTGGCCCTGCGCCAGAGCGATGATCCCTTCGACATGCTGGCCGACATCAGCAGCGTCACGGGCATTGCCCTGCCCAAGCCCCTGGCTGACCTCAAGGATAAACCGGTTCGTTTCAGCGATTCCATCGACAAAGAAGACATGAAGAAAGCCGTCCTGGCTTTTGTCGACGCCATTGCTGCCAAGCACTAGGAAAAGAGGCCTTTGGTTTGAGTAAAGGGGTTATTTACGCTATCTTATCGGCCCTGGCCTTCAGTATCCAGAATGTCATCGTAAAAGAATTGTCCTATACGACGAGCACTGGGGAAATCGCGTTCTTCCGCGGCTTCCTCAGTGCCCTTCTGATATTGGGGCTCATGCGCATCCAGCATGTACATCTGTCGAAGCAGGACATACCGACGCTGACCCTGCGCGGTGTCCTCGGCGGCATCGGCATGATCTGCATCTTCTATGCCCTCCGCGGCATGCCCTTGGCCGACGTATCCATCATCTCCCAGTTGTCGGCGTTCTTCGTCATGCTCTTCGCGGCGCTTTTCCTCAAGGAAGTCCTGCCGCCTGGGGCGAAATTGCCGCTGCTCATCATCTTCATCGGCGGCTGCCTCGTCGTCCGGCCCTGGAATTTTTCGTCCTTCAACGTCTATTCCCTGTTCGCCCTGGGGCAGGCCGTCTTTGCCGCCGGTGCCTATACGACGGTGAGCAAGCTCACCGGTTCCGGCCGTCATCACCCGTATGAAGTCGTCCTGTACTTCCTGGTCTGTGCCGCCCTGGCCGGCATCGTCCTCATGGCCCTGACCGGCGGCTTCGTCATGCCGGCTCATGGCGACTGGATCTATTATGGCGGCCTGGCGTTGTTCAGCGTCATCGCCCAGATCTGGATGACCAATGCTTATGCGACGGCCAATCCCGTCGTCGTCAGCTTCGTTTCCTATATCGGCGTCTTCTTCAACGCCCTCTGGGGCTTCGTCATCTTTGGCGAAATCCTGACGGGCCTGACCGTTGCCGGCGGCGTGCTCATCATCGGCGGGTCCATGTACCTGACCAAGCTCAAGCACGATAAGATCGCCGAAATGGCCAAGATGCAGGAACGAAAATAGAAAGAGGCATCCGAATGACTACGCAGCAGATTCATGAAACACATATCAAAATCGCTTTCTTTGCCGTTTTAGTGATCATGCTGGCCGCGATTTATGTGGCCATCCCTGACTTTTACCGCACGGTCTGGCAGCTGTCGACGAGCGGCAATATGCAGGGGACCATCGACTACCTGCGCTCCTTCGGCGCCTGGGCCGTCCTGGTCAGCATGATCATCGACATCGTCGTCAACATCGTCGGCTTCCTGCCGTCCATCTTCATTTCCACGGCCAACGGCGTCCTCTTCGGCATCGTCGGCGGGACCGTCGTCTCCTGGGTGGCCGAGACTATCGGCGTCATCATCAGCTTCTTCTTCATGCGGACCCTGTTCCGCCATAAGGCCAAGAAGGTCATCGAGAAGAGCCGCATGCTCAGCAAGCTCGACCACTACAGTACGTGGCAGGCCATGACCCTGGCCCGGGCCGTCCCGTATTCGCCGAACGGCCTGGTCACGGCCCTGGGGGCGCTGAGCCGCATCAGCTACCGCGACTATATCCTGGGCTGCTTCATCGGCAAATTGCCGTCTGTAGCCTGCGAAGTCCTGGTCGGCCACGACCTGGTCATGATGGAAGAACATTCTATGCGCCTGACCATCGTCCTCATCGTCATCGCCATCGTCTACGGCGGCCTGTGGTACTGGCATCGCCGTCAGCAGGCCAAGAAGGTCCTTCACAAGATCGCCGACGATCTCAAGGACGGCGAAGGCCGGAGTTAATTACGAAAGGATTGATCCTCATGGAAAGAGAATATAAATTAGCAGAACAGTATCATTTGCAGGGCAATAACTGTATCGAATCGGTCATCAAGACCTGTAACGATACGATGAACCTCCAATTGCCGGACGTGGCCATCCGCATGGCTTCGGGCATGGGCGGCGGCATCGGCCGGTCGGGCTGTGTCTGCGGCGCTTTGAGCGGGGCCTGTCTGGTCATCGGCGCCCTCGTCGGCCGCCGGACACCGGACGAAAAGCCCTTGCCGGAAGTCTATAAATACACCAGCGAATTTCATGACCGCTTCAAACAGCACTTCGGCGCCACCTGCTGCCGGGCCCTCAATACCCTCAGCTTCGGTACGCCGGAATACCGCAAGCACTGCATCAAGATCACGGCTACCGCCGCCGACATGGTCTCCGACTTCATCGCCGAAAAAGGATTGCTGAAGTAATTTTAGTGGCTCGTGGTTCGTGGTTCGTATAACAAAAAAGCTGTCGCTTATGCGACAGCTTTTTTGTTAGCCACTAGCCCCCATCTCTTACAAGAAAATGTACTTCATGACGAAGATGACGGCCAGGCAGTACATGAGGAGGGAAATCTTTTCCCGTTTGCCTGTGAGCAGGTTGATGACGACATACGAGATGATGCCGAAGGAGATGCCTTCAGAGATGCTGTAGCAGAACGGCATAGCAATGATGGTGATGTATGCCGGAATGGATTCGCTGAAGTCATTGAAATCGATGCCGGCGACGGAGGTCAGCATGAGGAAGCCGACGATGACCAGGGCCGGTGCCGTAGCAAAGGCCGGGATGGCCATGAAGAACGGCGACAGGAAGAGGGACAAGGCGAAGAGGACGGCGACGCAGACTGCCGTCAGACCCGTGCGGCCGCCTTCGCTGACGCCGGTAGCGCTTTCGACGAAGGTCGTTGTCGTACTCGTACCGAGGACTGCCCCGATAGTCGTGGCGACGGCGTCGGCCAGGAGGGCGCCTTTGATGCGAGGCAGGCGGCCCCGTTCATCGAGCATGTTGGCCTTGGACGAGACGCCGATGAGCGTGCCTAATGTGTCGAAGATATCGACGAAGAGGAAAGCGAACATGACGACCAGGAAGTCCAGGCTGAAGACGCGGCTGAAGTCGAGCTGGCCCAGGATGGGACTCAGGCTGGCCGGAGCAAAGGCAGCGGCACCGCCGGACAAATCGGGGATGACGCTGAACATCTTCATTTCCGGGTTGGGGACGTAGAGGCCGGTCAGTTCGCAGAGGATGGCCAGGATCCATGTGAAGAGGATGCCCCAGAGGATGTTGCCGCGGACTTTCTTGACCATGAGGACGGCCGTGAAGACGATGCCGAGCATGGCCAGGAGGACCGTAATGCCGACGGTGTGGAAGGTCCCCGTAGCAGCGGACTGTTTGAACGAGAACAGGGCAATCTTGGTTGCCGGATTGGCGACGATGATCTGGGCGTTCAGCAGGCCGATGAGGGCGATGAACAGGCCGATGCCGGCAGAGACGGCTTTCTTCAAGGTAATAGGGATGGCGTTGAAGATGGCTTCGCGGACATTGGTCAGGGACAGGACGATGAAAATCAGGCCTTCAAAGAAGACGGCAGCCAGGGCCATTTCCCAGGTGTAGCCCATCTGCAGGACGACGGTAAAGGCGAAGAAGGCGTTCAAGCCCATGCCCGGTGCCAGGGCGAAGGGGTAGTTGGCAAAGAAGGCCATGCACAGCGTCCCGATGAAGGAGGCCAGGGCCGTCGCCGTGAGGACGGCGCCTTTGTCCATGCCGGCGGCACTCATGATGGTCGGGTTGACGGCCAGGATGTAGGCCATGGTCATGAACGTCGTGATGCCAGCCAGGATTTCCGTGCGGACCGTCGTGCCGTTTTCACTCAGGTGAAAGAACCGGTCGAGAAAAGACGGTTGGTTTTCCATAATACATTCACACTCCTTTTGAAATGAAACAAGTTGATACCCATCCATGTACACACATAAAGCCAAAAAGACGACGGACATCAACTGAATATAATTATTATAGGGGGTTCTGCCTTTTTGAGCAACTATTTTGTCAAAAAAAGGAAATTTATGATACAATGAGTCCGAAAGAAAAAAAATTTACGCCTTTGCCGAAGGGAAGGAGCACTTTATGACTATGACAGGGAATCTTTTAAAACGGCGCATTGCCGTAGCCCGGGGCCTGGAACCGGGGGACGTCGTCCTCAAGGACTGCCGGATCGTCGACGTCTATACACAGACCATCCGGACCGGGGATATCGTCGTGGCTGACGGGGTCATCGCCGGCGTCGGCGGCCCTTATGAAGGACGGGAAGTCATCGAGGCCCATGGGGCTTATGCTGCATCGGGCCTCATCGAAAGCCATATCCATATCGAGTCGTCTTATGTCAGCCCGGAAGAGTTCGGCCGCCTCGTCGTACCCCTGGGGACGACGACCGTCGTCGCCGACCCGCATGAAATCGTCAATGTCTGCGGCCTGGCCGGCCTGCGCTACATGATGGAAGCCGCAGAAAAGACGGCCCTGGACATCCGCTTCATGGTGCCGTCGTGCGTCCCGGCGACGCCGTTCGACCACAGCGGCGCTGTGCTGGAAGCCGACGATATGAAAGGGCCCCTGGCAGACGACCGCATCCTCGGCGTCGGCGAATTTATGAACTGCCCGGGCATCCTGAACGGCGACGATGCCGTCCTGGACAAGCTCGTCGCCGCCTATGAAGCGAAAAAGCCCATCGACGGCCACAGCCCCGGTATCTCGGGCAAGGACCTGCAGGCCTATGCATCGGCCCGGATCCGGACGGACCACGAATGTTTCACCTTGGATGACGTCGAAGCGCGCCTCCAGGCCGGTATATATGTCATGCTGCGCAACGGTTCGGCCTGCCATGACCTGCCCAACCTGGTCAAGGCCGTGACGCCGGCCAACCTGCGCCGGTTTCTGCTCTGCTCGGACGACCTTCATCCCAAGACGATTTTCGAGAAAGGCCACCTCAACGAACACCTGCGCCTCTGCGTCGCCGCCGGTCTGTCGCCGGAAGCGGCCATTACCATGGCGACCCTCAACGCTGCCGACTGCTATCACTTCGACGACCGCGGCGCCCTGGCACCGGGCAAGCGGGCGGACATCGTCCTCTTCGAGGATTTGAAGGACTTCAAGGCCCTGGCGACCTTCATCGGCGGCCGGAAAGTAGCCGAAAAAGGCCGGTACAGCCTGCCCTTTACGCGAGCCGATTACAGCGCCGTCGGCAGTTCCGTCTGCATTGCCGGCTTTTCTGAAGATAAATTGGTCATGCACCTGACATCGGACCAGGTCCGGACCATTGATATCTTGCCTGGCGGCGTCGTCACTGAAAAGGGGCAAGCTTCCATCCGGCGCGACGACCGCGGCGATTTCATCTACGACCCGCAGGCCGATATCGTCAAGGTCGCCGTCGTCGAACGCCATCACGGCACGGGCAATGTCGGCCTGGGCCTGCTGCGCGGTTACGGCCTGAAGCGGGGCGCCGTCGCCGTGTCCATTGCCCACGATTCGCATAACATCATCGTCGCCGGCACGAACAACGGGGACATGGCTGCTGCCGTCAAGGCCCTGGAAACCCAGAAGGGCGGCATGGCCATCGTCCTGGACGGACAGGTCCTGGCAGCCATTCCCCTGCCCATTGCCGGCCTCATGAGCGACCAGCCGGCAGCTGCCGTCGATGCCGCCATGGATGAGCTCTACGCCAAGGCCCATCATATCCTGGGCGTCAGCGATGAGGTCGACGTCATCATGACCTTGTGCTTCATGAGCCTGCCCGTCATCCCTAAGCTGAAATTGCTGGATACGGGACTCTTCGACGTCGAAGCTTTCGATTTCGTTCCTGTTGAACTGTAAGGGGGTATTATAATGGATGCCAAGAAAGTCAAATTAGTCGTCGTCGAATCTCATTGCGATCTCTATAAGGAAGGCGATGAAATCGTCTTCGACGGGCCTGTCGTCAATAAAGAAAAGAGCGGCGCCCTCTGCATGACGGCCCTCCAGGCCCTCTATCCCTATGTCTTCGCCGGCCGCCAGGGGGCGCTCTGGCCATCGGACATCCAGTGTCCCGACTGCGACGAAGGCGTCGTCTTCCGCATCGTGGAACAATGATGTAGAACCCTAATAGGGCAGACGCAAAAGGCATTGGCCTATCCCTTGACGACCATGCTATAATAAAAGATAGAGTATCGTCGTGAGTGGGGAGGAATGTGAAAGTTGATACTTAGCAAAGCCTGTAAGACAAAAATGGCGGCCTTTTTGCTGGCTGTTATGGCCCTGGCGCCGGTTCAGGCCATTACACAGGAAGAAATGGTCTACGACCAGGTCAGCAAATATATCCGCGGCAGCGAAGCGGCGGCTATCGCCCAGGATATCTGCGATGCATCCTATATGTATGACGTCGACCCGATCCTGGTCACGGCTGTCTTTACGACAGAAAGCCATTTCGACAATTCTGCCGTTTCCGGTGTCGGCGCCGTCGGCATCGCCCAGCTCATGCCGGCTACGGCGGCCTCGCTCAACGTCAACCCGTACAACCGGCGGGAGAACATCTTTGGCGGCGTCAAATACCTCGGCCAGATGGTCGAACGCTACCGTACGTGGGACAAGCCCTTCGTCTATGCCGAAGCGGCCTATAATGCTGGCCCCGGTGCCGTCGACCGGGCCCGTGGCGTCCCGCATTATACGGAGACCATGAACTACGTCCAGACCGTCGAACAGACGCGGCGGGAAATCTGGCGCCTCGCCGGTCATGAAGCCATGGCCATGCAGCCCTATAAGCGGTCGGCCATGACGACGCAGGAAAAGGAAGCGCCGATTTTCCCGAGCCTGAAGGAATGGCATGAACAGCATAGTCAGAAGGCTGCCCAGGTCCAGGCGAAATCCGTCGGTTCCACCAAACCCGCTCTGGTCCGGACCAAAGCGGCGCGCGTAGCACCGGAACGCCCGCGTCCGTCCTATTGGACGACGTCCCTGCCATGGGGCGAAGGGACCCGTAGAAAATAATATCGAAAAAGGGACCTCGCATCGAGCTCATGCGACTCCCTTTTTTTACGGTCTTATTCATAAATAGAAGGAGAAGTGAGAATGGAAAAAGAATTGATTCACTTGGAGCACGTATCCAAGACCTATGATGGGCACAAGGTATTAGACGGCCTGGACCTGGCGATTTCGGAAAATGAATTTGTCACCCTCCTCGGCCCCAGCGGCTGCGGCAAGACGACGACGCTCCGCCTCATTGCCGGCTTTGAGACGCCTGATGAAGGGCGCATCCTCTTTGAGGGAGCCGATATCACCCAGCTGCCGCCGAACCGGCGCCAGGTCAATACGGTGTTCCAGAATTATTCTCTTTTTTCCCATATGGACGTCGCCGAAAATATCGCCTTCGGTCCGAAAATCCACGGCAAGTCCCGCGACTATATCCGCGACAAGATCCGCTATGCCCTGAAACTGGTCAACCTCGACGGCTATGAACATGCCAACATCGTCGACTTGTCCGGCGGCCAGCAGCAGCGCGTGGCCATCGCCCGGGCCGTCGTCAATGAGCCGCGGGTCCTGCTCCTGGACGAACCGCTGAGCGCCTTGGACCGCAAACTGCGGCGCAGTATGCAGCTGGAACTCATCAAGATCAAAGAGGAACTGGGCATTACCTTCGTCTTCGTCACCCACGACCAGGAAGAGGCCCTGAGCATGTCCGACACGGTCGTCGTCATGAACCAGGGCTATATCCAGCAGATCGGTACGCCGGAAAACATCTACAATGAACCGGAAAACGCCTTTGTTGCCGACTTCATCGGGGACAGCAACATCGTCGACGGCCTCATGGTCCACGATAAGCTCGTGCGCATTGCCGACTACGACTTCGACTGCGTCGACGTCGGCTTCGGGACCAACCGGCCTGTCGACGTCCAGATCCGGCCGGAAGACATGGAACTGCGTCCGCCTCAGGACGGCGGTTTCAACGGCGTCGTCACCAAGACCATCTTCGAAGGCATGACCTACAACCTCACTATCCAGGCGCGGGGCATCGAATGGCTGGTCAAATCGACGAAGCACTACCAGCCTGGCGACGAAGTCAGCCTCTGGGTGGACCCCTTCAACATCCAGATCATGAATAAACCGGAATCGGAAGACGAAAGGGCGATGGAAAATGATTAATTCAGCAGCAATCCGCAACCTCTTTGCCGCGCCGTTCCTCATCTGGGCGGTCCTGTTCATCTTCTGTCCCGTCGTGGCCATCGCCTGGTACGGCCTGACCGATGCCCAGGGGGCGATGACCTTGGCCAATATCAGCCTCATGACCCACTGGGAATACTTGAAGGCCCTGGAATTGTCCATCGTCCTGGCCCTCATCAGCACGGTCATCTGCCTCATCGTGGCCTATCCGCTATGCCTCATCCTGACTGAGAAGAAGCGGGGAAAGGGCTCGCTCCTGTTCCTGCTCTTCATCCTGCCCATGTGGATGAATTCCCTGCTGACGACCATGGCCTGGCAGACGATTCTGGAAAAGAACGGCATCCTCAACCAGTTCCTGCGCCTCTTGTCCCTGCCCGACGTGAGCCTCATCAATACGCCGGCAGCCATCGTCATCGGCATGATTTACAATTTCCTGCCCTATATGGTCCTGCCCCTTTACGTGGCCCTGAGCAAGATCAACGGCAACGTCATCGCCGCTGCCCGCGATTTGGGCGCCAGTTCCTGGCAGACCTTCACCAAGGTCATCCTGCCCTTGTCCCTGCCCGGTGCCATCAGCGGCATCACCATGGTCTTCATTCCGTCGCTGACGACGTTCTTCATCAGCGGCCTCTTAGGGGGCAACAAGATCCTCCTCATCGGCAATATCGTCGAACAGGAATTTACCATGGCCTACGACTGGCACCTGGGCAGCGGCCTGTCGTTGGTGCTCATGGTCTTCATCGTCATCAACATGGCCGTGACGGCTTATTTCGACCGCAGTGAAGGGCAGGTGAAGAAGTGATGGAAAAAGTGAAGAAACTCTACGTCGCCCTGGTCGTCCTCTTCCTCTATGCGCCCATCGGCGTCCTCGTGGCCCAGTCCTTCAACGCCAGCCGCTACCGCGGTCACTGGACGGGTTTTACCCTGCAGTGGTATGGCGAACTCTTCCAGAATGAAGGCATCCTCGACGCCTTGCAGAACACCGTCACTATCGGCCTGTTGTCAGCGGCCATTGCCACCGTCCTGGGCCTCATCACCTGCATGGCCCTGCGCGGCATGGGCCGCAAACCGCGATCGGTCTTCCTCGGCGTGGCCAGTATGCCTCTGCTCAATGCGGACATCGTCACGGGGATTTCCCTGATGCTCCTCTTTTTGGGCATGGGCCTGCGCCTGGGGTATGGTTCCATCCTCATGGCCCACGTCGTCTTCAACCTGCCCTATGTTATCCTGTGCATCATGCCCCAGTTCCTGTCCCTGGACCGCAGCTGCTATGATGCGGCCCGCGACCTGGGAGCGACGCCGTTCGTGGCTTTCCGCCGCGTCGTCCTGCCGGAATTGCGGCCGAGCCTCCTGGCAGGCTTCATGCTGGCCTTCACCATGTCTGCCGATGACTTCATCATTACTCATTTCACCAAAGGCGCCGGCATCGATACGCTGCCGACGAAAATCTATGCCGAACTGAAATTGGGCATCCATCCGGAAATGTACGCCCTTTCGACGTTAGTCTTCGTCTTCGTCCTGGTCTTCGCCGTCTTGCTCATCGTCAACCGCAAGCGCCTGACCCTGGGACGGAACTGGTAGGAGGTCTGTCATGAAATATATCCGCCTGATCCTGCTCGGCCTTTGCTGCATCCTGGCCTTGAGTGGCTGTGGCTTCTGGGAAAGTGAAGAAGACGGGGACAACGTCGTCTATGTCTACAATTGGGGGGACTATGTCGACCCGGACACGCTCAAGCAGTTCGAAGAAGAAACGGGCATCCGCGTCGTCATGGATGAATTTGATACCAACGAGAGCATGTATCCCCTGGTCGCAGCCGGTGCCGAACGCTATGACGTCATCTGCCCGTCGGACTACATGATCCAGAAGATGATCCACAACGATCTCTTGCAGCCCCTCGATTATTCCCAGCTGCCTAACGCCCGCCAGTACGTCGGCAAGCAGTTCTGGACCCAGTCCGAGTCCTTCGACCCGGGTAACCGCTATGCCGTCCCTTATTGCTGGGGCACGGTCGGCATCGTCTACAACCGGACCATGGTCGATGAACCTGTCGACAGCTGGTCCATCCTCTGGAAAGAGAAGTATAAGAATGACATCATCATGCAGGATTCGCCGCGCGATTCCTTCATGGTCGCCTTGAAGCGCCTGGGCTATTCCCTGAATACGACGGATCCCCAGCAGATCCAAGAAGCCCGGGAGATGCTCATTGCCCAGAAGCCCCTGGTCCAGGCTTATGGCATCGATGACGTCAAGGACAAGCTCGTCTCCGGCGAAGCGGCCATGGGCGTCGTCTTTTCCGGCGAAGCCCTGCGCATGATCCTGGAGAACCGCGACCTGGAATACGTCATCCCCAAAGAAGGGACCAACCTCTGGATCGACTCGTGGGTCATCCCCAAGAACGCCGAACACGTCGAGAATGCCCATAAATTCATCGATTTCATGAGCCGCCCGGACATTGCCCTGAAGAACTTCGAGTACCTGACCTATTCGACTCCCAATACGGCCGTTCCGGATATGGAAGAAGACGAAGACTATAAAGATAACCCTGTCGTCTTCCCGCCGGAAGAAGCTTACGCTGGTCAGGAAACATACAAGTATTTAGGTGAAGAAGGGGATAAACGCTATAACGATGAATGGATACAAGTAAAAGTGTGGTAAGCAAAAGGGACTGTGCATGATGGTCGAAACCATCATGCACAGTCCCTTTTCGTTAGCTGGTAGACACTAGTCGAAGGCTTTGCCTGTGAGCATTTCGTAAGCTTCTTTGTATTTGGCAATGGTCTTGTCGATGACGTCCTGGGGCAGGAGATAATCGCTGTCCGGGTTGGCTTTGAGCCAGTCGCGGACGAACTGCTTGTCATACGACGGCTGGCTCTGGCCGGCTTTGTAGCCTTCGAGGGGCCAGAAGCGGGAGCTGTCCGGTGTAAGCATTTCGTCACCTAAGACGATATTGCCTTTGTCGTCGAGGCCGAATTCGAATTTCGTGTCGGCAATGATGATGCCTTTGGAAAGGGCGTATTCGGCGCATTTTTTATAAAGGGCCAGGGTATAATCGCGGATTTTTTCAGCGTATTCCTTGCCTTTTCCCGGGAAGGTCTTGTCGATGAAAGCGGCGCCTTCTTCGAGGGAGACGTTTTCGTCGTGGTCACCGAGTTCCGCTTTCGTGCTCGGCGTGAAGATCGGTTCCGGGAGTTTTTCTGATTCTTTGAGGCCTGCTGGCAATTTGATGCCGCAAACGGTGCCGTCTTTCTGATAGCTTTCCCAGCCGCTGCCCGTGATGTAGCCGCGGACGATACATTCCATGGGGATCATAGTTAGTTTCTGGCATTTCATGCTGTTGCCGACGAACTGTTCCTGCTGGAAAAATTCCGGCATGTCAGCGTTGTCGACGGAAATCATGTGGTTCGGGATGATGTCCGACGTCATATCGAACCAAAACTTGGACATCTGCGTGAGGATGGCGCCTTTTTTGGTGATCTTGTTCTTGAGGATATGGTCGAAAGCGGAAATGCGGTCCGTTGCAACCATGATAATGCTGTCACCTGCGTCATAGACTTCGCGTACTTTACCGGATTTAAAAGGGGTGTATTCTTTCATCTTGTCTGGCCTCCATGATTCAGAACTTATTTTATTATGGTAGAACAGTATTATCATAGCATATTTTGGGGAAAGAAAAAAGGCTTTGTCATCAAAGGACAAAACCTTTTTTCGTAGCTCGTGGCTCGTGGCTCGTGGTCCGTAGGGGACGCCCAGAGGGCGTCCCGCAAATCATGTATGCTTATTGCAAATAATAGGTCAAGTTGACGCTTTGGCTGAGGGTATTGGTGCCGGCTTCGACAGGCGTCGAATCGGCGGCTTCCATCTTGACGGCCCGCAGGCTCATGCCGGCTGCATAGACGCGGTTATACGAGGGACTTGTGCCGGAAATGTTGATTTCCTTGACGGCGCCGAGCTGGCTGCCAGCGGCTTCCGCTGCGGCCTGGGCAGCGCGCTGACCGTTGTGGACAGCTTCTTTGATCAGGTTTTCTTTGATCTGGTCGGCGTGTTCATTGGTGAAACGTACGTTGTTGATCTGGTTGGCACCGAGACTGCCGGCCTTGTTGATGACCTGCGATACCATGGTCAGGTCGGTCAGTTTGACTTCCAGGTTGTTGCTTACCGTATACGACGTGACTTTCTGGCCTTTCATGTCGTAGTTCGGCGACATATAGAATCCCGTAGTCTTCATGTTTTCGGCCGGGATGCCCATGGCTTTCAGGGCATTGGTCACTTCATTCATGGCCAGGTTGTTCTTGGTCCGGGCCTGCTGGGCGTCGGCATCGGTGCTGGTCGTACCGATAGTGACATAGGCCGTATCCGGTGCGACTTCCTGCTGGGCATAGCCCGTGACGGTGACGACAGATGGTTCCGGGCCAGCTGCCAGGGACTGCGGGGCAGCGAGTACCAGGGACGACGCCAGCATGGCTGCGACGACCAGGCCTTTCAAGGGTTTATATTTCATAGGTAAGACCTCCTTTTCAATGTGGTTTCATTATACCATATCGGTGAATGTACGTCTATGTAGGACAAATAACGTATTTGTCTATGCCAAATATGACAAAAGTGTTGCATTTTTTTTCGTGGCGTACTATAATAGCCACAGATACATAGAAAAAGCTAGGGGAGCCTTCGGGCTGAGAAAAGTGACGGATTACACTTGACCCTTTACCTGATGCGGATCATGCCGCCGTAGGGAAGCTTTACGGGATTATAAAGCTCACCTGCGGAGGACCGTAGGGCGAGCTTTTTTTATTGCATTGGATTATTTTTTTGTATAGGAAGGATGTTAGTAATGGATTACACAACACAGATGGATGCTGCCCGCAAAGGCATCGTCACGCCGCAGATGAAGATCGTCGCTGAAAAGGAACACATGCCTGTCGAAAAACTCATGGCCCTCGTCGCCAGCGGCAAAGTCGCCATTCCGGCCAACAAAGTCCACACCAGTCTGTCGCCGGAAGCCGTCGGCCAGGACTGCCGCACCAAGATCAACGTCAACCTCGGCGTTTCTCCGGAACACAACAACCATGAAGAAGAATTGCAGAAAGTCCAGAATGCCATCGACATGAAAGCCGAAGCCATCATGGACTTGTCCAACTTCGGCAAGACCCGTGAATTTCGCCGTAAACTGGTCAAGATGTCTACGGCCATGATCGGCACGGTCCCCATGTACGATGCTGTCGGCATGCTGGAAAAGGACCTGAAAGACATTACCGTCGATGAATTTTTCTCCGTCGTCGAACAGCACGCAGAAGACGGCGTCGACTTCATGACCATCCACTGCGGCATGAATCGCAAGACGGCTCAGCGCATCAAAGACAACCCGCGCCTGACCAACGTCGTTTCCCGCGGCGGCTCGCTGCTCTTCGCCTGGATGGAAATGAACAATCAGGAAAACCCGTTCTACGAATACTACGACCGTCTCCTCGACATCTGTGAAAAATATGACGTCACCTTGAGCCTCGGCGACGCTTGTCGTCCGGGCTGTACCCATGACGCTACCGATGCCGCACAGATTGAAGAACTCATTACCCTCGGCGAATTGACCAAACGCGCCTGGGCCCATAACGTCCAGGTCATGATTGAAGGCCCGGGCCACATGGTCCTCAATGAAATCGCAGCCAACATGAAAATTGAAAAACGCCTGTGCCACGGCGCTCCGTTCTACGTCCTCGGGCCCCTGGTCACGGACATTGCACCGGGCTATGACCATATCACCAGTGCCATCGGCGGTGCTATCGCCGCTTCCTGTGGTGCCGACTTCCTCTGCTACGTCACACCGGCTGAACACCTGCGCCTGCCGACCGTCGACGACGTCAAAGAAGGCATCATCGCTGCCCGCATCGCAGCTCACGCTGCCGACCTGGTCAAAGGCATCCCGGGTGCCCAGGAATGGGATGACGCCATGAGTAAAGCCCGCGTCGACGTCGACTTCGACAAGATGATTTCCTTGTCCATCGATCCGGAAAAAGCCCGCCGTTACTACGAATCGAGCAAACCGGAATGTGAAGGCACCTGCACTATGTGCGGCAAGATGTGCCCGGCTCGCACGATGAAACGCATCCTCGCCGGCGAAGACGTTTCTATCCGCTAGGCTCCAGCTAAAATTTACCTCATAGATACTGAAAAAGGCCCGTCGCCATATGACGGGCCTTTTTCAGCTGCAGATCGCAGGTCGCAAAAACATACACGGCCCATGGCCTTGTGCGTAGGGGCCGACCCGGTTAGGGCGGCCCGCTGCGAAGTTCGACCACAGCCTATCCGAGTATAATGGCAGGATTTTTACGAACCACGAGCCACGATTTTTCATTTTTTTAAGGCCATTCCTATCGGAAAATAGGCCGCATCTACCATCATGCGAGGTCCCTTTTTTCTAATGTCCAGCAGCTTCAGCTGTCGGCTGGAATGCCTGGGCAGCTTCAGGGGTTTCGTTCATGGCGTCGATGCGGGCGCGGTATTCACTGTCAGCGGCATAGCGTTTGTTTTTGTAGCGGCCGATGGTCAGGAAGGGAACGATGATGATGGCGATGGCTAAGTAACCGCAATAGCCGTAGCCGTATTTGATGATGTTGGTCAGGCCGGCAACGGAGACGGTCATGGAAGCGATGATGATGAATAAGGTGACGATAGCCGAGCGGGTAACGGTGCTGCGGCTGATTTTCTTCAGGCATTTCGTTTCCGAGAAGCGGGCCGTGAAACCGAAGACCGTCGTGACACCTGTCGAGATGAGGCACAGCAGTAAGAAGGCGCTGTAGGCAATGGTCAGCCAGGACATGCCCATGGCTTTGCAGCTGGTCAGGGTCGGTAAGGGCGATTTGCCGTAGATGCCGGTCCAGCCTAAGAGCATGCAGACAGCTAAGGTCAGGGCGATGGCGTTCATGGCGAAGGAGAACCACATGGACGTGGCACAGTTCTTACGGGTGACTAAGGGCGTGCCGACGACGATCATCGTCGGGATGACGACGCACTGGAAACCGGAATAGGTGAAAGCGTGGAGAATGGCTGTCGGTACTTTGCTGAAGCCGTTCGTGGCGAAATCCTGGGCCATGGCAGCCGTGAAGAACTGCGTCCCTTCAATGGAACCGCCCATGTAGATGCCGACGGAGAAAATCATGATGACCATGGCTAAGATGGCCATGCCCATGTAGGTCGTGGCCCGACGTACCAGGCCGGCACCGAAGATGGTCAGGAAGAAGATGATCGTGCCGACGATGCCGATACCGGCGTAATAATTGAGGCCCGTCTGGGCATTGATGGCCGAGGCGGCGCCGGAAATCGTAGCCGATACGGCCATTAAGACCATGATATAGAAGAAGGCTTCGAAGAGGTATTCAATGCCTTTGAAGGGGCTGTATAAGTTCTGGAATAATTGACGGTAGCTCGTGAGGTGACGGGAATTGTACATGTTCATGGCTTCCTTGATGGTCAGCGTGAACAGCAGCATGGTGATGATAGCCGTAATCGGGCCGAGCCAGCCGAGGCTGACGAAATAGACGTTTTCCTGGTTGCCCGTAGCGAAACCGCCGCCGGCGTGAGAACTGAATAAGACGGCACCGACGGAAAAACACATGCTCAGTGAAGCGGCTTTGATTGATGAAATGTTAGCCATAAGATTTTCCTCCTTTTAGGACAATGGAGAGAAACGAAACGCCTTCCGTCTCTCTGCACGAAGTGTTGAAGAGAGACGAAAGGCGTTGTAATCCTTCCGCGGTACCACTCTGTTTCATCCTTTATGGATGCACTCTCGGATACGGCCATGGCGATATCCACGCTCTGTAACGGGAGTTCCCGTATCGGCCTACTTTATTCAGCCTTTCCGCTCGGCAATGAGTTCGGTCTAGTCCCTGTACTGCCTCACACCAGCCGGCAGCTCTCTGGAAACGATAGACTCAGACGTACTATTTTGCGTCATCGCGTTTGTGACGTTTATCAGTTGATGGTGCTATGATAGCATCATCATTTAATAAAGTCAAGAATAAAACATAATATTTTTTGAAATAATTACAACAAACGTTTAAGTTTAAGGTTTAACTTAAATGACAACTAAGTCGCGTCGATACTGGATTTTATGGTATAATATAATTGTCGTTTTTGTGGATTCCACAGGGACGTGGATTGAAATTGTAACGTTGAATAGTAAGTGAGGTGGAAACCTGCCGTATGCTAACCCTGCGGCAGGTTTTTTCTATAGATATTAAATTACTAATCAACATTACAGAATTATATATTGATTTTCTATGGTGAAAGAGGTATACTAACCATATAAAATAGATTACCGAATTAAGACAGGGCATCTTGGCTATCCGTATATGTAACCCGGTCATACCGAACTCTGTCAAGACTGATTTATAGAGAGAAAGTGGTGCGAAGCGGCATCACACATAAAATATATCGGGG
>OKUM01000418.1_pt1 | contig 27834 bp, 27 predicted proteins | sample 1606801 | NCBI WGS metagenome assembly OKUM01 (sample SAMEA3882546, study PRJEB24775) | human gut metagenome | biome: human-associated habitat; feature: intestine environment; material: feces | place: Netherlands | collected 2009/2010
ATTTTCTTCGCCGCACATGTCGCCGAAGAAAATGATTGGACTTTCTTTCGCCGCTCCGGCGGCGAAACTCTACGAGGCTCTTTGACAAGCTGCACGGCGGGCGTCGGATGACGCGGCGCTTATGCGCGGCGGGCGTCGGATGCCGCGGTGCTCTGCTGCAGCGCGGCCTGCGCCAGCAGCTCCATGCCGTCAAATACCTGCGGATAGCGCGCAGCGAGACCGAAGTGCGCGAACGCGGCGCACAGCTGCGCACTGTCGAGCACAACGCCGTCGCACCCGCGCGCAAGCTCCAGCTCGATGATCGAGCGCAGCACCTGCTCACTGCACGCTTTCTCCGGCTGCACACAGCCGAGCAGCGCCTGCACGGGCGCGTCGGGGTAGCCGCAGTGCAGCCCATAGCGCCGCGCGGCGAGACCGTAGACATTGGCGGCGCGCACGCCGGGCGTACACAGTATGCTCACGCGCTGCCGCAGCGCACCGACCAGCTGCGGCAGCACCGCGTCCGCCGTGCTCAGCACCGGGATGCCGGCCGCTGCTGTAAGCTGCTCGCAGAAAATGCCCGCACTGTCCGGCACGGCGATGACCGTGCAGCCGGATGCGGCCAGCACCTCCGCCGCTGCGCGCAGCTTCGGCAGGGGCGGCTGTGTGGACGCTCCGCACAGATACGGTTCGCAGTCCGGCACGGCCGCCGGGCTCAGCGGCAGCAGGACGGCGTGTTCTCCGCCCAGCGCCTGCACGCGGCGCAGGAACTGTGTGATGGCGGCCGGGTCTGCGCCGAGCACGCCGATGTGAGGCTGATCCTGTATCTGCATGATGGACATCTCCTGACGAAAAAAGTCTCCGCGAAGCGGGTATGACCCCATCTTAGCGGAGACTGTGATCCGTCCGGCAACGCTTTGGCATCGAAACGGCATCATTGTGCGTTGAAATACAAAGTATTTTCCACGCGCCATGCCGGCAGGGAAAAGGCCGTGTCGGCGTCCGGGTCATAAAACTGCAGGTAGTCGGTGATGCTGCTGTCCATGCCGTCGTTGTAACTGCCCTCGTTTCCGGCGTTGAGCAGCTGCAGGGGAACGGTGTTTCCACCGCTTGTGCGCAGACCGAGCATTTTTTTCGCCGCTTCCGGCATCGGGATCTGCACCTCGTCGTACGGCACGCCGAGCGCGGCCGCGACCGTGGCACCGACGCGGTTTTCAAACACGCACAGCAGGTAATCCCACAGGTCGTTCTGCCGGATCTGGAAGGCATAGCTGTCCGAAAACGTATAACTGAGCGCCAGCACGCAGCCGGTCGCGTCGTCGAGCAGGAAGGACGCCGTGTCGCCGCGCGGGTTGCTCAGCGCAATGCCCCAGAGGACGAAGCCGCTGCCGTAGCTCGCGTACTGGACGGTCGCGCCCTCCTCCACGGAAAAGCCGCCGCCGAACAGCGCGCTGTCCTTTTCCAGCGCGCCCAGCAGCTCCTGCGCGTACTGCGTCATCTCGGCCAGCGTGTGCGCCGCGGCGCTCTCGTCGAGCTCGACGGGCTCTTCTGCGCCGTAAAACAGGTTCTGCATGCCGTCGGTCAGTTTCCGGCGCAGAACGGTGGCCGGACCCTGCTCGTCGCCGGTGCTGAGGGAAAACGCCGTGTCCTGATCCGCGCGGTCGAGCCGCGCGGCCACAAGGTTTGGCAGGAAAAATCCGCCCGCCGCGATCGCCAGCACGAGCACGACCGCCAGTGCGGTGCGCATCCACGGCTTCATATGCGGCCTCCTTTCAGCTCCACGGTCACGACCGTGCCGTTGCCGACGCGGCTCTCAAACTGCATCGTGCCGCCGTGCAGCTGCACGATCTCGTTGCACAGCGACAGGCCGAGTCCCGCGCCGCCCTGTGCGCGCGAGCGCGACTTGTCCACGCGGTAAAACGCCTCCGTCAGGTGCGCGAGCGCCTCCGGCGGGATGCCGCGGCCGTTGTCGAGCACACGCACGCGGCAGCCGTCGGGCAGCATCTCCTGCCAGACGTAGATGTTGCCGCCGCTGTCGAGCGCCTTGCGGGCGTTGTCCATGAGGTTTACGAGCAGGGTTTTGAATAAGTCCGGCTCTAAAAAGCACGCGCCCTCCTCGGTGCGGTACTGCAGGGCGATGCCCTTCTGGGCGTACACGCGCTTGAGGTGCTCGAGCAGCCCCGCCACGAGATCGGCGGGATGCGCGGGCACGAGCTGGAGCTTTGACTGGTCGAGCGAGAGCATGTCCAGCAGCTTCAGCCCCAGCGCTTCGAGCCGCTTGCCCTCGGAGAAGATATAGTTTGCCGCGTCCATCTGTTCGTCGGGCGTGAGCACCTGACTGCGCAGCAGGTCAGCATAGCCGATGATGGAGGTCATCGGTGTTTTCATCTCGTGCGAGAAGTCGGCCATGAACCGCTCCTGCAGCGCCATGCTCTCCTGAATGCGGTTGACGTTCTGCTCGAGCTGCCCGGCCATGCGGTTGAAGTCGGCCGCGAGCTGCCCCACCTCATCGCGCGAGCGCACGGGCGCCCGGTAGCTGAGGTTGCCGCGCGCCAGCTCCCGCGATGCGCGCGAGAGCGTGCCGAGCGGGCGCGTCAGCAGGTAAGATGTGACCCATGCCACGGCCGCGCCGAAGGCGACAAGGATCAGAAACGTCGTGTGGTAGGCGCGCTGCTGCGTCTGGCGCACGGTGTAGATGTTTGACACGTCGAACGCGAGCTGGACGCTCGTGCCGTCGGCCGCTGCGCTGAGCGTGAGGTAGTGCCGGCCGCTGCCGGTGCGCACGATGCTGGTCACGCCGCTGCCGGCCGGAGGCTCGGGTGCTTCATCGAGCAGCATGGTGTCGCCCGTCTCGATCATCTGCGCGTTGAAGCGGATGCGCGCCGATGTGCTTGTCCCGCCGCTGCCGAGCTTGTGCAGCACGAGCGCGACGGTGTTGGCCGCCGTGCCGGGCGAGGTGTTGTCGCCGAGCAGGTCCAGCACGTCCACGACCATGCGGTAGGTCTGCACGGCGGTGTCGCGCTCGCGGGCGATGGAGCTGGAAAACGACTGCGCGATCATGAGGCTGCCGCCGATGCCGTAGGTCAGCGACAGCAGCAGTACCATGGCGATCGTGAGCTTTGCGCGAAATCTCATCCGCTCACACCTCCAGCCGGTAGCCGACCTTGTTCACGGCCAGCAGCCGGTTTTCCCAGCCGACCTTTTTGCGCAGCCGCTGAATGTGCAGATCCACGGTTTTGCTGCCGTAGCTGTACTCGCCGCCCCAGACGTGCTCGTAGATCGTCTCGCGGTAGAGCGCGGTGCCGGGGTTGCGGGCAAAAAACAGCAGCAGGTCATATTCCTTGTGCGTGAGCGCGATCTCCTCCGCGCCGCGCCAGACCTGCATGGCGCGCGTGTCGATGCGCAGCCCGCCAATCTCGATGACGGCGTCGGTCTTGTTGTAGCGCCGCAGCACGACGTCCACGCGCGCAAGCAGCTCGAGCACCTCGAAGGGCTTGACGATGTAATCCTCCGCGCCCATGCGCAGGCCGCGCACCCGGTCGTCGACCGAGCCGCGCGCGGTCAGGAAAATGACCGGGATGCCCAGCGGGCGGATGTATTCCATGAGCTCAAAGCCGTCGGCGTTCGGCAGCATCACGTCGAGCAGGATGAGGTCAAAGACATTGCGCTCGAGAATGTCCGCTGCGGCCAGACCGTCGTACACGCACGTGCACCGGTAGCCCGCGCGGGTCAGGCTCATCTGGATCAGGTCGCAGATCGGCTTTTCGTCGTCCACGATCAGGATCTGGATCATGCTACCGCCTCCTTCGGGTCAAAATTACATCGTTCCGGCATCAAAACGGCATCGCCGCCGCGCGTCTGGACGATGCCGTGGTTTATTATAAGTGTATGCGCATCCGTGTGTCAAACCAAATCGGCAGGAGCGGCGGTGCGCGTGTTCCGGGCTATGCGGGGGGCTTGAGAGCGCCGGGCGCGGCGGAGGGACACCCGCATGCACAAACCGGTACAAAAACCGGATGTTTTGTCCGAAATGGGCTTGAAATATGGAAGACCTTGTGATACGATGACAGTTTTGAATTCTAACTCGTCTGGAAGCATGGAATTCCAGCATCCAATGACAGGAATTTGCAATTATTTTTAAACGGAGGAAAAAAGCATGTCCAAGAAAAAAATCCTGACAGTCGTATTGACGCTTTTGGTGGCAGTCTGCCTGCTCGCCACGACTGCTCTTGCGGGCGTGGCCCCGTCCGCCCCGTCGATGCCGTCGGCACCGTCCGGCACGACCGCGCCGTCCACCCCGAGCAATCCGTCCCAGCCGAGCCAGCCGTCTCAGCCGTCTCAGCCGGTCGTTCCGTCCCAGCCGAGCCAGCCGTCCCAGCCGAGCCAGCCGTCCCAGCCGATCCAGCCTGAAATGAAGTTCGACGATGTGGCAGAGGGCGCCTGGTACTATGACGCCGTGATGTGGGCCGTCAAGAACGGTGTGACTGTCGGTATGACCCCGACGATGTTTGCGCCGCTTGAAGCCTGCAACCGCGCGCAGATGGTCGAGTTCCTGTGGAACGCCGCCGGCAAGCCGGCCGCGACCATCAAGGCTGTTCCGTTCACCGACGTTCCGGGCGCTGCCTGGTACGAGGATGCGCTCCTGTGGGCCTATGAGGCGGGCATCGTTGCCGGCACGACCAGCACGACTTTCAGCCCGGCTAAGGAATGCACCCGTGCCGAGATGGTCTGCTTCCTCGTGCGCCTGCTGTCGGACGGCGCAACGGACAATATGCCGTTTGTTGACGTTCCGGCCAGCGCATGGTACTACAACGAAGTGCAGTGGGCATGGGCCAACGGTCTGACTGTCGGCACCAGCGCTACCACGTTCAGCCCGGACAAGGTCTGCAACCGTGCCGAGGCTGTTGAGTTCCTGTACAACGCGTTCGCGAAGTAAGGAGCTCACTGAAAATTACATGTTTTTCCATCAGGACTTCGGTTGCTAATAGACAAATCATAGACCCCAAAGCACAAAGAAGAGATGGGAAAACCTCATCTCTTCTTTTTTCACACATCGAGCTGACAAATTTAGAGAGGAAACTACAGAAAAGGAGCTGATGTGAGTCGTGAAAGTGACCCGATTCGCGAACAGAGCGTGGGCTTTTGTGTTGGCCGTCCTGATGACGCTGACGCTCATTGCCCCGCAGGCGCTGGCTGCGAACACCGTAGACCCCGTCGAACCTGCCAGCGGTAAGATCCTTGTGAGTCAGACGGATTACACGCTGATCGACGGCGTGACGGAATCTGACATCTTCCTGAATACGAAGGAAGGCAATGCACAGATCGCCGGTTTTATGACGACGATTGCACCGGGTGCGAAGGCGACATTCAAGGCCTCGTACAACGGTTACTATACAGAAGGCAGCACGCCCGCGTCCCGCAAGGACAAGGCGGCCAATCTGGCCTGGAGCATGGAAAAGACCACGATGCAGGCTGCTAACTACACCAAGGCCACCGGCGGCAACGTCATCATGGCCATGAACGGCGACTACTACAACATGCAGACGCTGCAGCCGCTCGGTTACCTCATCATGGAGGGCAACCTCATTCAGAAGAATAACGGTGTTGCCAACGAGCCGTATTTTGCGGTTTTGAAGGACGGTACCTATGCCATCCGTGACGCCGGGGCGGACTGCTCCGACGTTCTGGAAGCGATTTCCGGCCCGTTTTATCTGATCAAGGATGGACAGCCCTGCTACAACGGGAATCCGGACCTCATGCCGCGCAACTGCATCGGCATCAAGGCGGACGGCACGGTCGTGACCTTCTTGGCCGACGGCCGCCAGAGCCCGTACTCGGTCGGCATGACGATCGATGAGGAGATTTCGTTCCTGTATGCGCAGGGCGTGGTGAATGCGATCTTCCTCGACGGCGGCGGCTCCGCCACCTGCGCCACCAAGCGCGAGGGTACCACGGAGCTTCAGGTCCGCAACCGCCCGTCCGACGGTGTGGAGCGCACGGTCGCCAGCGCGCTGCTGCTGGTCTCCACGGCGGAGAGCGACGGCGTGTTCGACCATGCCTCCCTTTCCCCGAACAACACGGTCTACACGCCCAACAGCCAGATCCAGTTCTCGGCCATCGGCGTGGATAAAAACGGCGGCGAGGCAGCGCTCCCGGAGAATGTGACCTGGACGGTCGCGGACGCCAAGAGCGGCACAATCGACGCCAACGGTCTGTTCACGCCCGCGAAGAACTATAAGGGTGATGTGACGGCGCGTCTGCTTGTGGACGGCACCGTCAAGGGCACGACGAGCGTGAAGATCGCGGACATCACGGACCTGTATTTCAGCAGCGCATCCGTGTCGCTCGACTTTGGCGCGACATCCGATCTCGGCCTTGTTGCCAAATGTGACGGTGTGGACATCGCCTATAAGCCCGGTGACTTCAAATGGACGATCAAGTCCAAGACGGCCGGTGTGCCGGATAAGGATGTCGGCCACATGGACGGCAACACGTTCGTGGCCGGTACCGGCAGCGGCACGATGAATGCGACCGTCACGGTTACTTACGCAAACGATCGCTCCAAGTCGGCGGAGGTCAGCGTGGAGATCGGCAAGCTGCCGGTGACGCTCATGGACTTTGAGCCCATCAACGGCCAGCGCCAGACCTGCGCGCACTACCACTGGGGCAAATCCACTTACGTGGATAACGGCATGAATCCCGACCACGGCTACATCGGCAATGTGTCCCCGATCACGGTCACGACCGGCGGCACGTATTCCGACAATCCGAAGACGGCAGAGATCTCTGCGCCTTACCGCTTCACAGGGAACTATGACAGTGCTGTTCCGGCTTCGGACATCTTCCATGCCAATGGCTACACCTATTACCTCTGGCCGAACGGCACCATGGATCAGTATCTCTGCGGTGGCTTGAAGACGGTCACGGCAGAGGAAGGTGGTCAGGTTCGCACTGGTGCGAACGATGGCCAATATTCATTGGAACTGGATTATGACTATGAGTCATACAATAAGACAAAGAATGCAAACTTCTATATCCGTTACAGCGGCAATCCGATTCAGATTGAAGGCTCACCTACAGAAATCGGCGTTTGGGTCTACGCGCCGGAAGGCACACCTCCATACCGGATTTGTGCGGATATTGAAGTTTGGGATAGCGCAAAGGGAGACTACGTTTATAAAAATCTGTTCCTGACAGCAAGGAACGGTTCTGATCGAATTAACTGGGCCGGATGGATGTATTGCTCTGCAAAAACAGATAGCATTTTGGCGTATCAAAATGATGAACATCCATTGAGTATTCTCCCTGGCTTCGGTGTGTTTTGGCTGTGTTATGAGCCGGCAGCGGTCGACAAATTGATGGGTCAGTCCGGTGCCGGACGCCGCAATGGTACGGTTTATTTTGATGACTATCGAGTCGTCTACGGCACAAACCTCGATGACCTGGACAACCCGGTCATCCACGACATAACGATCAACGGCCAGACGCTCGCGGACGACGGCTCCACCGTCATCAACGCCAATGCAATCGAAGCGGTCGCTTCGTATGACGATGTGGACGGGCAGAACCGCTCCGGCATCAACGCACAGGCGACGACCGTCAAGATCGACGGTGAGACGATCCAGTCGGACAATTCCGATACGAATGCGACCGTCCGTCTGACGCTCCAGAACGGCAAGCACACCATGACGGTCTCCGTGTCCGATGCGTTCGGCAACACGGTCGAAAAGACCACGGCCTTTGTCGTTGCCGGCGATATGCAGGACACGGCCACGGTCAGTGTCAGCGGCTCGGACTTCGTCCCGCTCGGCAGCGACTATACGCTGACGGTCGCGGCGGACGGCAAGATCCGCTCCGCGGACATCACGATGCTCAACCTCAACGATGACATCGGTCAGCCGACGGTGACCTATGCCAACGGTGTGACCGGCGAACTGGTGTACACCAAGACCGGCTTTAAGAAAGCCATGCTGACGCTGCACCTTGAGTCGGCGGCCCCGGTCGAGGGCGAGCTGGCCACATTGACCTTCAAGATTGACGCCGGTCTGGACACGACGGTCAACCAGTTCACGTACACGGTTTCCAATATCGCGCTCACCGCGGCGAACGGCGAGGCCTATACGGCGGCCCAGGCGGCGGTGCGTCTGCCGCTGTCGGCATACTACAGCATCCAGCCCGGCCCGCAGGCGGTCGGCATGTCCAGCGTGATCGCGGTCTATGAAAAGGACGGCAGTCCCGCCGCCGGTGTGACCGTGTCGCTCGACGGAGCGGAGATCGGCAAGACCGATGCCAACGGCCTGCTCGAGACCGATGCCATGAAGACCAAGGACGCCGGCACGGTCTGCACGCTCACGGCCATCGGCCCGAAGGGCGTCGCCGAGGCGACGAAGGTCACCGTTCTGGCAGACGCTGCCGGCACGGAGTATACCGCCGTCCATCTCAACGCCGTTCAGGGCAGCAGCACGAACCAGAACATCAGCTGGCTGTCCGGCCTCAGCACGGGCGGCAAGGCGGTCGTGCAGTACCGCGTCAAGGGCACGGATGCCTGGCAGACGGCCGATGGCACCTCTACGCTCACCGGTTTCTCCACCTCCAAGGATGCGGCTTATATCAACACCATTCAGCTTACGGGCCTGACGGCCGGCACGGACTATGAGTTCCAGGTCGGCGACGGCAGCACATGGTCCGAGCTGCACACCTTCCGCACGAACGCGGCGCAGCAGGACACCACGGCTTTCGTCGTCATGGGCGACACGCAGATGTCCGGTGACCGTGAGGCGGATGCCGAGAGCATCGCGATCCTCGACGCGCTCGGCGATCTCGTCAAGCACAAGCAGGTCGATTTCGGCCTCCAGACGGGCGACTATGTCGACAACGGCTCCAACTACGCCATGTGGGCCGAGATGCAGGAGGCGTTTAACCACACGTTCCCGAACGTGGACTTCATCCACACGCTCGGCAACCATGAGTACTACGGCGATTTCAGCGGAAGGACCGCCAGCAGCATCCTCCAGCTCCCGAGCAAGGACTACTACTCCATGGAGTACGGCGATGTCTACGTCGCCGTCATCAACAACGGCGCCGATCTGAGCGCAGCCTGCGAATGGCTCAAGCAGGACGCGGCGCAGAGCACCTGCATGTGGAAGGTCCTGTCCATCCACCAGCCGCCGTATTACACGAACGCCAAGGGCGGCAGCGAGCGGTTCCATGAGCAGATCCCGGCCGCGGCAGAGGCTGCCGGCATCGACGTGGTCTTCTCCGGCCATGACCACTCCTATGCACGCATCATGGCCAAGGACGGCGCGGCCGTTACCGAAAACGGCGTGACCTATTTCATTTGCGGCGATCTGGGCGAGAAGTCCAAAAACGTCAACTATGCGATGACTTCCGATTTCTCGTTTGCCTACAAGGAGCAGGCTTATGATGGCCTGATCCTGTACGTCACGGCCAACGGCGAGGAAATGACGATCACCGCTTACGACAGCAAGGACGGCCGTGTGGTCGATTCCACGACGCTGCAGTCCCGCTGCTCGAAGGGCCACCAGCTGACGACCTACCAGAATGGCAAGTCTGCCTGTGCGGTCTGCGGCAAGCTGATCGACGTCAAGGACGCGCAGTACACCGGCTGGATGACCGTCGAGGGCACCGAAAAGCAGATGTACTTCCTGGCCGGCGACTATGTCACCGGCTGGCAGCAGATCGGCGAGAAGATGTACCACTTCGGCGACGACGGCATCGCCCACGTGACCGAGACGGTCGACACCCGTACCTGCACGCAGTACGGTTGGCTGGAGACCACCTGCAAGACCTGCGGCGCCGTTCATCACAGTGCATCTCTCTGGCCGGAGGGCCATAAGTGGGATGACAACCATGTCTGCACGAAGTGCGGCTTCGTAGGCAGGGATATCTCCAAGGCAACGGTCAAGACATGGCCGGCCACCTATAAGGGCGGCAGCACACCGTGCTATGTGGAGGCCACCTACGAGGGACAGAAGCTGACAGTCAAGACCAGCGACGCGGGTGTTGACGGCTATGTTTCCTATTCCAACAACACCAAGGTCGGCTATGGCGTCGTGACGATCCGCGGCATGGGCGATTACTATGGCATCGTGTCCGCACAGTATGAGATCGTTCCGCCGGTCGTCTCCGGTGTTGCGGTGACGGATGTCGGTCAGAAGCGTCTGACCGTCGGCTGGAATCCGGCTCCCGGTGCTGAGAACTACCGCGTGGAGATCAGCAGCGACGGCGGAAATACCTGGGAGCTCTTGGAAGTGACCTCGCAGACCAGCTGCGTGGCCACGGGCCTGAACCCGTCGACGGCGTACAGCTTCCGCGTATACGGCTGCACGAAGGTCGGCGACACATGGTTCAATTCTCAGCATTATTCCAGTGTTATCAGCGCAACGACACTCAACGCCGACCAGTTCGCGCCGTCCGAACAGTTCAAGGACATCTGTGCGACGGTCGACGGACAGACGATCTCCGGCCTGCAGTCCGGTGCGGATCAGTATCTGTTCCTGCCGGCCAGTGCGAAGCTGAGCAAGCTCGCCCTGACGGTCACGACGCAGAACAGCGACGCACTCAAGATCGAGCTGCAGGGCACGAAGGGCACGCAGACGCTCGACGGTGCTGCCGTGAACGTCACCAAGCTGGCGGATGCGCAGGACGGCCTGTATGATCTTGCGGTTCTCGTCAACGGCCAGAAGGCTGCGGTCGTGCACATTGCACAGTCGGCCAATATCAACGCGCTCTACATCACGAGTGACGATCCGGCCACACAGGGCAGAGACTTTGTCGATGCCAGCAAGTCCAACATCGCGACCGGCAAGCTGCTCGTCGTAGACAAGGACGGCAAGACCGTGTATGACGGTGCGCTCACGCAGCTCAAGGCGCGCGGCAACACCACCTTCACCAACGCCGAGAAGAAGTCCTACCAGATCAAACTCGACGGCAAGTCCGACCTGATCGCCTGCGGCGAGAAGATCAAGACCTGGACCCTGCTCGCCGGCTCCCACGACGCAACGCTCATGCGCGACAAGATGTTCAAGGATCTTGCCAAGTCGCTCGGCATGCCGTACACGGCCAGCACCGACTGGGTGGATCTGTACTACGACGGCGTGTATCGCGGCACATACCTCGTCAGTGAGAAAAACTCCGTCAACAAGACAGGCGTCAATATCACTGACATGGAAAAAGCCTACGAGGCGTGCAACCCCGGCTACGGTGAGAACGCTTCCACGGCACTGGCCGAGAACAAGTACGGCCAGACTTACCAGTACACCATCGGCCTGACCGAGCCGGAGAACATCACCGGCGGCTACCTGCTGGAGCTCAACGGCACGAAGCTCGACGACAGCTACAATCCGAAGTATGACGAGGCCAGCGGCTTCATCACCGGCAAGGGCTCCGCGATGAATGTCAAGAGCCCCGAGTGGTGCGGCAAGGACGCTATGGCCTACATCAGCGAGTACTATCAGGAGTTTGAAGACGCCGTCTACGCGCAGGATGCCGACGGCAACTATACCGGCTACAACGCGCAGACCGGCAAGTACTACTATGAGTACTGCGATCTGAACTCGCTGGTTCAGGCTTACCTGATCCAGTACCTCTCCGGCAACTCCGACGCGTTCTACTCCTCGTTCTTCTTCTATAAGGACGTGGACGGCCTCATGTACGCCGGCCCCGTCTGGGACATGGAGCTGACCGGCGGCGGCGGCTGGTCCGGCGTGATCACGTCGGACAACACCTTCATCAACGGCCGCTATCTTGTCCAGGCACTCACCCAGATCCCCGGCTTCCGCGCTGCGGTGAACAACTACTATCACAACACCTTCCTTGCACAGGCGCAGGCGCTTGTCGGCGACAACGGTAAGGTTCAGGGGTATTACGATCACATCTCGGCCAGCGCCGCGATGAACTACCGCCAGTGGCCGCTGGTCCGCGTCGGCAAGCCGAGCTCGGACAATCACTTCTGGCCCGACGGAACGACCTACGGCGACACCGTCAAGGATCTCAACACGTGGCTGAGCGCGCGCATCGCAAAGATGAGCGCAGAGTTCAACGATACGTGGGACGATGGCGTCGTGACCAAGGAGCCGACCTGCACCGAGAACGGCGTGCGTACCTACACCTGTGAAAACGGCAACATCATGTACGAGAGCATCCCGGCGCTCGGTCACAAGGAAGTGATCGACCCGGCGAAGGATGCGACCTGCACGCAGACCGGCCTGACGGAAGGCAAGCACTGCTCCGTCTGCGGCGAGACGCTCGTTGCGCAGACAGAGGTTCCGATGAAGCCGCATACGCCGAAGGCGACGGAGATCGTTCCGGCGACCTGCACGGAGGATGGCACGGCGGGCGGCATCGTCTGCGCTGTGTGCGGCACGACGCTGGAAGGCTCAAAGCGCATCCCGGCAAGGCATCACTATGTCGGCGGCTACTGCACGGTCTGTGAGCGGCAGGATCCGCTGCGCATCCCGTGCTCCGGCGATCAGCATTGCCCGGGCCACATCTTCAGCGACATGCCGTCGACCGACTACTGGTCACACGGCGCGATCGACTATGTCGTTGCGCACAAGCTCTTCTTCGGCACGAGCGCGACGACCTTTGAGCCCATGACCAAGCTTTCCCGCGCAATGATCGTCAAGATCCTTTATACGCTCGAGGGTGAGCCCGCCGTCACCGGGGAGAATCCGTTCCGTGACGTTGCGGACAACAGATGGTACACCAACGCGGTGATCTGGGCGGCGGAGAACAAGATCGTGGCCGGCATCGGCGACGGCAAGTTTGACCCGGACGGCGATGCAACGCGCGAGCAGGTCGCAAAGATCCTGTATGAGTACGCAGCGTTCAAGGGCTGTGACATGAATGTGTATGGTGATCTGTCGGCCTTTGCAGACATGGGCAAGGTTTCCAATTTCGCGAAAGAGCCCATGACATGGGCGGTCGCCGAGGGCCTGATCTCTGGTGTCGCAGTCGGCCGCGAGGCGCTGCTCGATCCGCAGGGCGCGGCGACGCGCGAGCAGTTTGCGATGATGATGGCGGAGTACATGATGCAGGTGCTCCCGCTGACGCCGGACGAGCCGGATGAGCCGGATGCACCGGATGTACCGAGTGCGCCGAGCGCTCCGGTCGAGCCCAGTGCCTCACCCGAGGAGCCCAGCGCTTCGCCCGAGGAGCCGAGCGCTTCCCCTGCACCCAGCGCGCAGCCGGTTGAAACGGCAAAGCCCGAAACGGTGCAAACGCCCGCAGAAGGCGAAACGCCGTAATCAAGGCGCGGGCGCACAACCTCCAAAGCCCCAAAACGGGACATCCCGGAGCGGCAATGCCGCTCCGGGATTTTTGGTTGGCGCACACACATTTTTTCGCGAAAATTCCGTAAAAAGTGCGGAAATTCCTGTCATATACTTGACAAACCCCGCTGCCGCGTGCTACACCTATTTTATCGTAAAGGGAATGCAATCTATACGGAAAGGCAAAAGCAATGACATTGGATAAACTGAAAATCGGTTCTTCAGGCGTCATCACGGCGGTCGGTGGGGACGGCCCGCTGCGCTGCCGCCTGCTGGACATGGGGCTCACGCCCCGCACACGCGTCACGCTGCAAAAGGTGGCGCCGATGGGCGACCCGATCGAGATCCGCGTGCGCGGGTACGAGCTGACGCTGCGCATCGAAGAGGCGGAGAAGATCGAGGTCGAGGGGGTGTCGGCATGATCTTTGCACTTGTCGGCAACCAGAACTGCGGCAAGACGACGCTGTTCAACGCCCTCACGGGCTCGAACCAGCACGTGGGCAATTTCCCGGGCGTGACCGTCGACCAGAAAATGGGCGAGATGCGCGATGAGAAGGGCTGCTCCGTCGTCGACCTGCCGGGCATTTACTCGCTGCGTCCGTACACGCAGGAGGAGATCGTCTCGCGCGATTTCATCATCAATGAAAAGCCGGACGGCATCATCAACATCGTCGACGCCACGAACATCGAGCGCAACCTCTATCTCACGCTGCAGCTGCTTGAGCTGCGCGTGCCGATGGTGCTGGCGCTGAACATGATGGATGAGGTGCGCGCCAACGGCGGCGCGATCGACGTGCAGAAGATGAGCGATGCGCTGGGCATCCCCGTCGTGCCGATCTCGGCGGCGAAGGGGGAGGGCGTGTCCGAGCTCGTGGATCAGGCGCTGAGCGTCGCGCGCAGCCGCACGCTGCCGAAGGTGACGGATTTCTGCTCGGACGATTCCGCCGTGCACCGCTGCATCCATGCGGTCGTGCACATCATTGCCGACCATGCCGACCGCATCGGCGTGCCGGCGCGCTTTTGCGCGGCCAAGCTCATTGAGGGCGGCGATGATCTGGCGCAGGTGCTCGATCTCGACGAGAACGAGCGCGAGCTGCTCGAGCATTGCATCGTGCAGATGGAAAACGAGACCGGGCTCGACCGCAACGCGGCGCTGGCCGATATGCGCTATACGTTCATCGAGGCCGTTGTGGCCGCTTCCGTGGTCAAGTGCCACGAGAGCAAGGAGCACGCGCGCTCGATGAAGATCGACCGCATCCTCACGGGAAAATATACCGCCATGCCGACGTTTCTGCTCGTCATGCTGCTCACGTTTTATCTCACCTTCAACGTCGTCGGCAAGTGGCTGTCCGACCTGCTGCAGCTCGGCATCGACGCGCTGACCGGCGTCGTGGACGCGGCGCTCACGGCCTACGGCATCAACCCCGTCGTGCACAGCCTCATTATTGACGGCGTGTTTGCCGGTGTCGGCAGCGTGCTCGTGTTCCTGCCGATCATCGTGACGCTGTTTTTCTTCCTGTCCATTCTGGAGGACACCGGCTACATGGCGCGCGTGGCCTTCGTCATGGACAAGCCCCTGCGCAAGATCGGCCTGTCCGGGCGCAGCATCGTGCCGATGCTCATCGGCTTCGGCTGTTCGGTGCCGGCCATCATGGCCACGCGCACCGTCTCGTCCGACCGCGACCGGAAAATGACCATCCTGCTCACGCCGTACATGAGCTGCTCGGCGAAGATCTCGATCTATGCGTTTTTCACCGCGGCGTTTTTCCCGCGCTACCGCGCGCTCGTCATGCTGGGACTGTATGTCCTCGGCATCCTCATCGGCATCCTCGCGGCGCTCATCATGAACAAGACAGCCTTTCGCGGCAAGCCCGTGCCGTTTGTCATGGAGCTGCCGAACTACCGCATGCCCGGACTCAAGAGCGTGGCGCTGCTGCTCTGGGAGAAGGCAAAGGATTTCCTCCAGCGCGCGTTCACGGTCATCTTCCTCGCAACGATCATCATCTGGTTCTTGCAGAGCTTTGACACGCGCCTGAACGTTGTTGCCGACAGCGCCGCGAGCCTGCTCGCGCTCATCGGCCGCTGGATCGCACCGATCTTCCGGCCGCTCGGCTTCGGTGACTGGCGCTGCGCCACGGCGCTCATCTCCGGCTTCATCGCCAAGGAGTCCGTTGTGAGCACACTGCAGGTGCTGCTCGGCGGCGCGGCGATCTCGTCGCTGCTGAGTGCGCGCGCGGCGGTGAGCTTCCTCGTGTTCACGCTGCTGTACACGCCGTGCGTGGCCGCTGTTGCGACCATCCGGCGCGAGCTGGATTCCCGGCTCAAGACGGTCGGCGTCGTCATTTTGCAGTGCACGGTCGCGTGGATCGTGGCGTGCGCGGCGTATGCGATCGCGGGGTTGCTGTGATGCGGGCGCTGGATTATATCCTGCTGGCGATCGTGGCGGTGTGCGCCGTGATCGCGTGGCGCGTCTGGCGGCGCACGATGAAAAAGGGCGGCTGCTGCGGTGGAAACTGCACCGGCAACTGCGCGCAGTGCGGCAGAGCGTGCGCGCACAAGCCGAAAAAGTAGGCGCGGCATAGGAAACAAACCTGAAGCTCCTGCGGCGGGACGCTGCGGGGGTTGACAAGCCGAGCAAGGCTTCCCGGATCCGGGAAGCCTTGCTTTTTTGTGTGCAGCAGGAAAATGCCCAGAAAAATATGGTTTCTGTAGGATCCTGATGGAAATGTGCAGAAAACGGCGGCCGGAGGGCGGCCCCCGACTATTGAAATTGCGCAAAGAATGCGTTAAAATGATGCTGCATTTGTCACGCGTTTGGCAAAGACCAAAACGCATCATTTTCATTTGAAAGGGTTTCGCATTGCGCGCGCCATGCTGCGCAGCGCAGACTACCTCCTGCTCGACGAGGCGACGAGCAACCTCGACGCCACGAGCACCGCGCTCGTCACCGTGGCGATGGACCGGCTCATGAAGGATCGCACGACCGTCATGATCGCGCACAGCTATGAGGCGGCCAAGCGCGCCGACTACGTCATCGTCATGCGCGACGGCACGGTCGAAGCCGCCGGCACGCCGGATGAGCTGCGCGCGAGCAATGCATACTATCAAATGTTCAGCAAATCACTTTGATGTCAGCGAGGGAACCATGATCAGAGAAAATGTGAAGCTTACCGACGCTCAGCCCGGCGATATCTGCTGCGGCTTCGAGCTGGAAAAGAAGCAGTACGTCGCCTCCAAGGCGGCGACGCTGTACACCATGCGGCACAAGAAGTGCGGAGCGGAGCTCCTGTACTTCGACCGCGACGACGAGAACAAGACCTTCTGCATCGGCTTCAAGACCCTGCCGGAGGACGACACCGGCGTGTTCCACATCCTGGAGCACAGCGTGCTCAACGGCTCGAAGCGGTTTCCCGTCAAGGAGCCGTTCGTGTCCCTGCTGCAGGGCTCAATGCAGACCTTCCTCAACGCTATGACCTACAGCGACAAGACCATCTTCCCGGTCTCCAGCCGCAGCGAGCAGGATCTGTTCAACCTCATGCGCGTGTATCTCGACGGCGTGTTCTGCCCGAACATCTACGAAAAGCCGGAGATCTTCATGCAGGAGGGCTGGCACTACGAGTTTGACGGTGAGCAGGCGCAGCCGTACTACAACGGCGTCGTCTTCAGTGAGATGAAGGGCGCCTATGCCGATGTCGAACGCGTCATCGGCGAGGGGACGGACCGGCTGCTGTATCCTGACACCTGCTACGGGTTTTCGAGCGGCGGCAAGCCGGAGCACATCCCCGAGCTGAGCTATGCACAGTTTATTGCCGCGCACAAGCGCTTTTACCACCCGTCAAACGCGCGTATCTTCCTCGACGGCCACATGGACGCTGAGCGCGTGCTTGCCTATATCGACGCGGAGTACCTGTCGCAGTACACATACCGCGCCCCGGATTTTGACTTCACGGTGCAGCAGCCCCGCACGGGCGAGGCCACGGTGTACTATGAGGCGATGCCCGGCGAGGAGACGCTCTGCCATATGAGCCTCTCCAGACTCCTGTGCCGCTATGACGACGTGGAGACGGTCTATGCAGCCAAGATCCTCTCGGACTATCTCACCGGCTCGAATGAGGCACCGCTCAAGCGCGCATTCCTTGAGCGCGGTCTTGCGCAGGACGTGACGCTCGAGATTTCCGACGGCATTTATCAGCCGAGCGCCGCGCTCATCGTGCGCAACACGACCAGGGACGCCTTTGACAAGGTCAAGACCCTTGCGGCGGAGGTCACGCGCGATATGCTCGCAGCCGGGCTCGACCATGCGGCGCTCTCGGCGTCGCTCGAGCGCTTTGCCTTCATCAACCGCGAGATCACCGAGCCCTACGGCGTGGAGCTTGCCTGCCGCGCGTTTGACAGCTGGCTCTACGGCGGTGATCCGCTGGCGTATATCGACAACGCCGCCGTGTTCGACGCGCTGCGCGAAAAGATCCATGCAGGCTATTTTGAGCGCCTGCTGTCCGACCTGCTCGGCTCGAGCGGCGACCTGTGCACCCTCTATGTGCTGCCGTCGCTCACGAAGGGGGAGGATGACGCCCTGCGCGAATCCGAGCGGCTTGCCGCCGCCACCGCCGCGTGGGATGCCGATCAGCGCAGCGAGGCATACGCGGCCTTCCGGCGGATGCAGCAGTGGCAGCGGAGCGAGGACAGCGCGCAGGCACTCATGAGCCTGCCGCACCTGCGCCTCGAGGATGTGCCGCAGACGGTCGCCCCTGTGCAGACGCAGCCGGGCGAGGTCAATGGCGTCCGGACGCTGCACGTCTCGGGCGACACGAACGGCATCGTGTACCTCAACCTGTACTTTGACGTCTCCGACCTCACGGACGAGGAGCTGTGCATGCTCAACGTGCTGAGCACCTGCTTCGGTGAGCTGCGCACGGAGACCTGCCCCGCGGACGTGCTGCAAAACCGCGTCAAGGCGCTGCTGGGCTCACTGTTTTTGCGTGTGGACTGCTTGCAGAAGCAGGGGGACACCGAGCGCGTGCACCCGTACCTGCTCGTGTCGGCAAGCATGCTCGAGGAAAACGCGGCCGAGGCGGTGCAGCTCCTGCGCGAGCTGCTCACGCAGGGGTGCTACGACGAGACGGACCGCATCGGCGAGACCGTCATGCAAAACGACTATTTCATGCGCCAGTCGCTCATCTCGAACGGCCACACCTTCGCCGTCACCAAGTCGCTGTCGGCATTTTCGGCCGGTGCTGCGCTCAAGGAGACGCTCGAGGGCGAGACCTTTGTGCGCTGGTTTGCGGCGCTGGCCGCCGGCTTTGCGCAAAACGGCGCGCAGGTGAGCGCCGCGCTTGCCGCACTCACCGCAAAGGTGTTTGTCACGAGCCGCCTCTTCGCGGGCTATTCCGGCGCGCTCGATGCCGGCGTGCTTGCCCGGCTGATCGCCGCGCTGCCGCAGGGCGCGCCCGGCGCGACGGCTGCACACAAGCGCTATGACGCGGCCGCCTGTGCGGTCGAGATCCCGGCGGATGTGGGCTTCTGCGCGCTGGGACACAACCTCTACGCCCTCGGCAGCAGCTATTCCGGCGCGTGCCCGGTGCTGTCCTCGCTCGTGAGCTATGGCTACCTGTGGAACATGGTGCGCGTGCAGGGCGGGGCTTACGGCACGGGCATGAACGTGCGCCGCAGCGGCGACATCTTCTGCTACTCCTATCGTGACCCGAACCTCGACAATACGCGCGCGGTGTTTTCTGCGGTTGCCGATTTCATCGAGGATTTCGCGGCGCAGGGCATGCCGCTCGACGACATTATCATCGGCGCGGTCAATACGACCGATCCCTTGCTCGATCCCGCCGGCGTGTGCGAGAGTCAGTGCGTGCGCGCGCTCAAGGGCGTGACGCCGGAGGAGCTGGCCAGGACCCGGCATGAGCTTCTGGCGACCAAGCCCGCCGACCTTGCGGCCATGGCCGACGTCCTGCGCAAATACGCGCGCGAGGGAAAGTTCTGCACCTTCTCCGGAACAAACGGCGGCGCGTAAGGCGCAGCAAAAAAAGAAAAACCTGCGGTTTCCTCGGAAACCGCAGGTTTTTTCTGTCTGAAACGGAGGTGCCGTTACGTTTTTGCGAGCGCGTCGGTGACCGTCCGGCTGAAGGCGTCCGACTGCTTGTTCCAGTCGGCGTAGGCCGGGTCATCCTTATGGCTCGGGAGCAGACCGGTATCGGCAAGATACGCACCGAGCACGGTCGTGGCCTTCTGCGCACCGAAATAATTCAGGTGGTCACCCTTGTCGCGGGTGTCCGTGTTCCAGTCGATCGCAACCTGCTCGTGTGCGGTGTTGAGATCGAGGAAGCCGATACCCAGCGCATCGGCAAATGCCTGTGTGCTGTTGTGACGCGCCATGTTCCAGTTAAGTGTGCTGGGCGCACTGACGAGCAGCAGCTGCGCGCCGTTTTCGTCACAGAAGGCCTTGATGCGCTCAACATAGGCGCGGTTTCGCTTCGGGATGGGAGCGCAGGCATCCGATGGCGTCATATAATTGCTGGCGTCCGCCGGAGCGGCGTTGCAGCGCAGCTGATACCCTTTGGCATTTTCGGTGTGGGTGTAATTGACGGTCATGCGCCAGTCATTTGCCTTCAGAGATTTCCACCGGTCGTGGTAGGAAAACACCGGGAAGAGGTCGCCGGCCTCCTGCAGCAGCATACTGCCGTACGAAAAGTCGATGTAGATCACATCGGTCTCCAGGATCACAAGCTTGGGCGACTGCTTCTGGAAAGCTTTGTGCAAGAACGCTTCCGAATAGTACAGCGTCTGTCTGGATGTGCCGCAGCAGTAGGCCGTGTAACCGTATTGCTGCCACAGCTGCATCGGGATGAAGGCGGAATAGCTCTCGCTGTCACCAAGGATGAGCAGGTCGATCGTGTTGTCCGGTTCTCCGAGGATGCCGTTGGCCGCGGGGTCATGGATGCCGTCGCTGCGGGTGTTGTTTTTTGGCCGCACCAGCTGCGACACACCGGTCAGCAAAAGCGCCAGCACGGCGAGAAAAACGACGCATCTGAGCGTATGTTTGAGAAAACGGGACATGCGTGCCTCCTAAAAGTTCGCATACATGGGGTCGACGGGAATGTAACCCTTTCCGTATGCTCCGAAAACGATGATGAACAAAATGAGCGCGTAGAAGACCGTCCAGCGTACCGCAGCAGGGCGCTGTGCCAGCAGCGCGCGCACGGACTTGCCTTTTTCGTTGATCACGCTCACGACGAACACGATCAGCAGCGTCACAGCAACGATCATGAGGTCAAACTTGTCAATACCGAGCGCCTTGAAGAGCGCATCGTCAAAGACGGGGAATGCAAATCCGGTGACCATGGTGCGGAACATCTGCATACCTGCGCGCAGGCCGTTTGCACGGAAAAACAGTTCGCCGATGATGACCAGCACCGTCGTGCGCAGCATCTGCAGCAGACGGTACGGGAAGCTCTCGGCGCGGATGTGCAGCCGCGCGTTGACGGCCCGCACCGGCGGGGCGATGATGTTGCCGCCGAGGATCAGCACGAAGTGGTACATGCCGAAAAAGAGATAGCTCCACGCGGCACCGTGCCAGAGACCGTTGCAGAACCACACGCAAAAGAGCGCGACGGCGCTCGCCAGCAGCGGACCGTAGTGGTTGCCGAGGCGTTTGCGGGCGGCAGAAGTGAGCTTTTCCAGCGGCTTGAGCGTGACGACCGGGTAGAACACATAGTCCTTGAACCAGGTGCCGAGCGTGATGTGCCAGCGCTTCCAGAATTCCGAGATCGTCTTGGAGAAAAACGGTTGTCGGAAGTTTTCCGGCATTGTGACGCCGAGAATCTGCGCCGTGCCGGTGACGGCGTCCATCGAGCCCGAAAAGTCCATGTACAGCTGCACGGTGTAGCACACGGCAGCCAGTGCGATCACGCCACCGTCAAAGTCGGTGTAGTTATTAAAGACATTTCTCACGAGCGGGTTGAGCCGGTCGGCGATGATGATCTTTTTCATCATGCCGTAGGCAATGCGCTGCAGACCGAGCGTCAGGTTCTCGTAGGTGATTGGCTTTGCGTCCCAGAGCTGCTGCGCGGTCTGGTCGTAGCGGCAGATCGGCCCTTCCACGATCTGCGGGAAGAAGCTGATGAACAGCGTCAGGCGCAGCAGATTCGTGTCCGCTTTTGTGACGCCGCGCTGCACGTCCACGATGTAGGACAGCGCCTGCAGCGTGAAAAAGGAGATACCGATCGGCATCACATACTTCGGGATCGCCAGCTGCACAGGAATGTGCAGGTGCGCCAGGAGCGTGTTGACATTCGTCGCGGCAAAGCCGGAATACTTGAGCGCGAACAGGACGCCGATGTGCAGAATGACGGCCAGCAAAAGGATCCGGTGCTGCACGGCCTGCTGCCGCTTGCGCACGGTCTTGCGCTCGGCTTTTTCCGTCTGCGCGAGCAGAAGCTTCGTCTCCGACTGTATTTTGTCCAGCCACAGTCCGAAGTAGTGCATCGAAAGCGCCGTCAGAAGCAGGTACACGAGCAGCTTGCCGCTGATCAGCCAGAAAAAGGCGCAGTCGGCGGCGAGCAGGAAGTATTTTTTCCCGCGCCGCGGCATGAGACTGTACACCACGAGACAAAACGGCAGGAACACGACGAGAAATGCCGTCGAGAAGAAGGAGGTCAGGGCGCTCCCTTTTCCCGCGAGGAACAACGAAGAAAGCTCCATATCAGCAGCCCTCCTGCGCGTATTTACACACCGCGGCAGCTTGTGTCCCAAGCGCACGGGCGCAGAAAAGAGCGCCTGCAGATCCTGCGGCGCCGCTTTCCGGATGGCGTCCGGGGCACTGCGGTCCGGCCGGGAGAAAGGCTCCCTCCGGCAGAGCCGCCGCGCTGCATGTATGCTGTTCGGTCATTGATGGTTCTGTGCTTGCCATTTGCTCTGTTCTCCTAAAGACGCATTGTTGTGTGGAAACATTATAGCAGGGTTGTGCCGAAAAAAATAGCCAATGATACCTGAATTAGTCTTAATTCTTGCCACCGCTCCCAGGTACAGAGTCCTGCACATTCAGACGGAAAATACGCAGCTTGGTTTCGCCTTGCGCGAAAAAGCCCACCGGGCGGTGTGACACCGGATAGGGCAGCGCGAAAATACCGCTGACCATGCAGATCTTCGAGCATAAAAAAGCCAGACGAACCATGCTGGTTCGTCTGGCTCTGCAATGGTGGAGATGGGGGGAGTTGAACCCCCACGATATTGCTATAAAATCATTGAAAACACTTGATTTTATGAAACCAGTTAGCATTTTAGTTAGCATTTTGCGAATAGAATGTACGAATTGCATCTACCTGATTTGCTATATCAGCGTCCGCAAGATGGGTGTAAATCTCGCGCGGGATGCGGTCCGTTTTCCACCCGCCGAGGCGCATGGTGATCAGAATCGGCACGCCCAAATGGTAGCACAAAGACGCGAAGCTATGCCGCAATCCGTGCACGCCAACCAGCGGCAGACCGCGCGTCTCGCACACGCGGTTGACCCGCCGGTAGATCGTATTCGGCGCGACTGTTGCGACCGGTCCGGTATCATCCGCGTGCAGATCCACAAGCTCCTGCAGCCGCGGTATCATAATCGGCACGGTGCGCCGCGACGTTGCGTTCTTGTTCGTCGCTTTGCGCACCTTCTTGCCGTCCTTGTCGTACACCAGTGCCCCCGCTACGGTAATTTCTTGCCCGCGTAGCTGCGCCCAGTCCAGCGCGCATATCTCCGACCGGCGCAGGCCGTGCAGCGCAAGCAACGCAGGAATTTCGCCGTCAGTCCCGCGTATCGCGTCCACAAACGCAGTGATCTGGTCGTATGTCAGATAGACGTGCTCTTTCTTCTGCCTGTCCGGAAGTGATACCTTTGGCCGCCCCTGCCCGGCCTCTTCGATCGCTGCCGCCGCAAGATTCCATGCGTTAAACAGCGTCTTCGCAGAAACCGTCTTCGCCTCTTCGTTTATCATTCTCTGGTACGGTATCTGCCGGATGTCGCGCCCCATGTATGCCTTAAATCGGTTATGCAGGATCACATAATACCCCCGAATCGTCTCCGGGGATTTCACGTTCTCTCGCACCTGTATGTACTGCTCGATCGCGCTGCGCAGCGTGACACACGCGCTTGCCGGTTGCGGCCTCTTCCCGTTGCGATAGTCTGCCTTGATCTTTTCCGCCTGCCGGATGCACTCCGTCCGCGTTGCCGCCGACACCGGCACGCTCGCTCCGCCGAGGCGCATCTGAATAAACCATGTCCCGCTCTTCAGCTTTCGCGGCTCAGGTACTTTCATTTTGCAGCCTCCTCAGCCCGGGCGATCCACGTCTACGCGGCCGTCTTCGATGTCACCGTACAACTCCAGCAGCTCGTCATAGCAGCGATACAGGCTTTCTATTGCGCCTTTCGCATCGTCGTAGGTGTAGACGCCCTCACCCGACAGATAGCTGTCCAGTATTTCCGCATTCACGCCGATGCCACCGCCCGGCCCATCCAAAAGATAGGCCGCGTCCGCTTTATTTGCCGCGTCTACACCAGCGCAAAACCCGTCCTCATAATTTTGCTTGTAATCGTCCTCACTGTACAACTTCTGCCCGCACCCGCACAAAGTAAGCGAGAGCAGCACGGCGGTCAGCGCCGCAGCAATCCCACGTTTCCGCATTTGCATATCCCCCTTTTTGTATATTCATTCCCGCTCGTTCCACCCGCGTTATTTTTCAATGGGTATGGCTTTGTTCCACGGGTACGGATTCGGTTCCGGAACTTTGTGATCGTGCTGGTAGCTTTCAAATGTTCTGCTGAAATTATACCGCTCTGCGTAACGCGCATACGTCGGGTGCTGGATGTAAGTCTCGATGCGGTCGGCGTAGTCATCGACTACGGAATCTGCATAGCGGAGATAGGACGCGGCCTCTATGACCTGGCGCTGCGAGACGGAAAGGCTCTTTTGCGTGCACTGCAGATGATAGCCCATCAGGCAGCAGGAGACGGCCAGCGCGGCAGACAGCACGGAGAGCGCAACGACGGCCGCCTTCCTTGGCACCCGTTTTCGCTGTATTTCCGGCGTGGCATTCTGATAATTCACAACACTTCCCCCTTTTTGCATATTGTTTTCCGCCTGTGTCACAATACCACAAGCGGCTTGCACCATCAAGATAGCACAGCTTTCCGCTTTCTGCAACAAAATCCCCGAAAACGGAAATTTTTTGGCCGGAATACCGACAAAAAACGACACGCAGCCGCAAAAATGTGGTAAGGTAGTGCCAATATGCGGAACAACGTACGTTACTATAGATTATACAAGGGCGTAAGTCAGCGCTGGCTTGCGCAGAAAGTGGGGTGCAGCCATAGCACACTATGGGCAATCGAACACGGAGAAAGCGCGCCCAACGTATACCTTGCGATGCGGATCGCGCGGGCGCTGGACGCGACAGTAGAAGAACTATGGAGGGAGAACCATGACAGATGAGGAATGGAGGGCGTACTTACGGCGCGAGATTGAGCGGCTGCTGCGTCTCGCGGACACACGGACACTGGAACTGATACTGGAGTTTTTACGCGCAGCGTGAATAAGCAAAGAATAAGCAAAGAATAAGCAAAGAATAAGCAAAGAAAGAGGAGCAGGACATCAATCCTGCTCCTCTTTCTTGTTTTCTGCGGTGATTTGCTGCGCGAACGATTCGATATCTGACCACCGTTCCTCCGGCAGCCGCGCCAGCGCCAGCAGAAACCGCCGCCGGAAATTGTCGTCCTCGCCCTGCATGACGTCTCCGACAAAGCGCATGATCTCCTTGTCGCGCGCGATCTGCACGAACATCTCACCCTCGCCGGTGCGCAGCCAGCGCTCAGAGACGTTGAATTCGTGGCAAATTGCTGCAATTAGCATATCGCTTGGGTTTCCGGATTTCACGACTTTGGAAATGTACTGCTGAGAAACGCTGAGCCTCTCAGCAAAAGCTGTCTTTGTCATGCCAGTGCATGAAAGGATTTTGCCGATCCGTTCGTTGATTGTGCTCAAAATGACACCTCCTGTTTGCAGTGTACAACTGGTTTACGCTTATGTCAACAAAAAATCACAACTAAAGCGTGAAAAACGTGTTGACATCACGCCTCATGCGTGATAGTATACAACCAAGGCGTAAGCAAACTAATCTCTGTTGCAAGGGGGGTGAACACATGAAAGAAACCAAAACGATCAGAACGCCGGAAGGAAAGGATGTTATGTGCATCTATATGAACCTGTTCGGCGTGCGCGTGTGGTTTGAAATGGGTGATTTCAAGCGGTTTTGCCGCGTCTGCCTGCTCACGGCGAAAATTGAGCGGCGCGCGAAATCGATGATCCGTCAGCTCCTTCTGATAAAGGAGCTGACGGAATGGTACGAGAAGCCCGAGAACTAACGGCCAAGACCGCCCGAGATCGCGGCAAATGACCGAAGCTGAGCTACCCACTCAGGCCGCATCTCGGCCGGTTCCCCGCAGCCTGGGCACGTAAAGGCCGCCCCGGAAAACTCGACGGGGACGTACATGTCCCCGCCGCAGTTTGGGCACTGGAATCGGCACGTGCGTTCGACGCCGTCGCACATAATCTCACCACCTTTCACTGAAATTACCACTACATTAGCACGAAATTCCAAACATTGCAAGGGAGGTGACACCATGAAACCAACTGAACCCGGCTTTGACCCCGTGGAAGCAAACGAGGACGCGGAACGCGAGTGGTATAGGCGCTGCGTCAACAAAGAGCTCTGGAAGCCGGCGCGCGCAGAATTCCACGACATTCTCATGTCGCACGTAAGCATGACGTATGAACTGCGTGATCGCCTAAACAAGCTCGCCATTGCCTGCGCCGTAGAGGGCGCTGGAATCCTCGCGCTGTTTTACCTGCTTTTCAAAGGATGAGCGCAAGCGCGGAGAGGATCAGCGCGGCAATAGATGCCGTTCTGGTCAGGTACATATCAAAACGGCGGTCGAATTCGGCTTGCGCTTCCGTCTCGCCCATTTGATTCAGGTGCAGTACACCGACCCACGCCGGGGCATCGTCCTCGACGTAGTATAGCTTTCCTAATCTACTGAGCATGATGTTGACATCATCGTCCCGCAAGCCATCCAACGGCTTCAAGTCCTCGCGGCGCATAGGCTTTTTCCGCAAGGCAAGCAAACATTCGTATTCACGTTTTGTGTATTGCATTTCTGTACCTCCGTTTTTGCACAATCTTACCACAAAATGACGAATCTCGCAACGGAAAGGAAGTGATTCCATGCTGACGAAATCCGAACAGAAAATGCTCGAGCAGCTCATGCGAGCCATGCAGAACATGACCAACCTCCAGAAGGCGCAGCTTTGCGCATTCACCGAGGGCTTTGCAATGGCGCTCGAAGCCGGAAAAGCCTCGTAACAGGGGCTTTTTCGACCTCGGAAACCATCTGGCAACCGTTTGGCAACCATCTGGCAACCGAGATAAGTAAAGGTTTAGTCTTAGCCAAGAATTAGGAAAGAGAAGTGTAAGAGGGAGAGAGCGTGCGCGCGAGCGCGACGCCGCCCCCGAAGAAAGGAGAAAACGAGAATGGATAAGAACGCAGCCAACCAGCACGATGCAGACGCAGCGCTGGAGGCAGAGATCGCGCGGCTGCGCGAGGACGAGCACGTAAAGCTTGCCAAGCGCTACAACTACGCCCGCAACCGCCGCAAGCAGTATCTGTACCAGCTCCGCTACTACCAGAAGAAAGGCCGTGAGCTTGCCGCCCTCGGTGTGACGATGGAAAACCTCGACGAGATGCTCTGCGATAACGGAGGTGACACGTAATGCCGAAGCTGAAACGGCGCGTAAGCCGCTACGATCAGCTGCAGGCGCTGCTTTATGGGCAGCTCCGGCTGCACGGAGAGAAGCCGGAGGATCTGCTCGGCTGCTGCCGTGAGACGGCGGCGAAGCGCTTGCGGGACATCGACCGCATGCCGGTCGGCGACCTGCTCGCGCTCGGGCGAGGGCTTGACATTCCGATCGCAGACCTCCGCGCGGCGATCAGGTATCAGTAAACGACGAGGAAGGGGAAACAACATGGAAAATAAGATCATTTCCTACAAGGGCATGAACAGCAAGATGCAGTGCCGCGGGATGCAGTATGCCGTCGGCAAGGAATTTTCCGTTAACGGCGACATCGAATGCTGCGGCAACGGGCTGCACGCCTGCGAGCGTCCGCTGGATGTGTTCGGCTACTATGCGCCGGGAACGGGCGCGCGCTACTTCCGCGTGGAGCAGTCCGGCGACATGGCGCGCGATGGCTGCGACAGCAAAGTCGCGTCCCGCAAGATGCGCGTGGATGCAGAGATCGGCATTCCCGGCCTTGTCAAAGCGCACATCGAGTACGTCAAAGCGTACACAACGACGGAGCACATCGACCTGAAACGTGCTACCGCCGGAGACAGTGGCGCAGCTACCGCCGGAAACTTTGGCGCAGCTACCGCCGGAAACCGTGGCGCAGCTACCGCCGGAAACTTTGGCGCAGCTACCGCCGGAGACAGTGGCGCAGCTACCGCCGGAAACTTTGGCGCAGCTACCG
>OKUM01000428.1_pt1 | contig 27278 bp, 25 predicted proteins | sample 1606801 | NCBI WGS metagenome assembly OKUM01 (sample SAMEA3882546, study PRJEB24775) | human gut metagenome | biome: human-associated habitat; feature: intestine environment; material: feces | place: Netherlands | collected 2009/2010
CCGTCTGCGTGAGGCCGGAAAACTCGTCATCGGTATGGGCGAAAGCAAAGCGCTCGGCCCCTTCGTCAAGGCGTGCGACCAGTTCAAATACCTGGATCTGATCCTCGACCACGGCGAGACCGACGACACCGCGCCCGCAGCCCCCGCCGCCGAGGCCGCCGCCCGCGCCAACGCCGGGGACGACACGGCCATCAACCGCGATTCCATTGGCCGCATCATCCACGGCCTTATTGATGAAATGGACGACGGCACGGGCTGGGTGCGCACCTCCCGCGTCGGTGATCAGCTCATCAAGCGCTACCCGGACTTTGATGTGCGCAACTTCGGCTCCAAGAGCCTGAACAAATTCCTGGCATCCCTGCCGGAGCTCGAGGTCGAGGAGCGCATTCTGGCAAACGGCAACCCCATCCAGTTTGTCCGTGTGAAGCCTGTACCGGAGCCGGTCAAAAAGCCTGCACCGCGAAGAACGGCAAAACGCACAACGCGCAAAAAGAAGTAAGGGAGAGATTCGTCTCTCCCGTCAGACTGTCAAAAAAGGTGCGTTCACCCCTTGGCCCCCTCTGCGAGGGGGCTCCGCCCGCAGGCGGTGGGGGAGAGAACTGTACGGTTGCCCGATGCAAACCGACCACCGCAAAGCAACAGCCCCGGACACATCGCGTGTCCGGGGCATTTTTTATTTTAACGTCCCAAAACCAGAAAATCCTGACTGACCCAGCCAAATTTACGTCCGTATTTGACAAGCGCCCAGCCGGGGGCAGTGCTCAGGGCGCCGTACAGGCGCACCTGCGCGGAATCGGAAAGCTTGTCGAGAATGTCGTATTCCAGCCCCGGCCCGGTACGCACGTTTAGACGCTCACCGGCAGTATCCACCGAGAAAAATACAATATCCGTCCGTGTGGGCCGCGTGTCGGGTGCGACAATGCTTTCCGGCAGGTCGTCCAGCGGGTCGGGCTTCGTCACGCCGGGAATAGAATATTCGTGCCAGCCGTCGCCCAGCCTGACCCAGGCCGTGCCGCCGTCCCACACAAGGCCGTCATACGCGCAGGGGACAAATTCTGCTCCCGTGGAATCCAGCAGACCGAACTTTCCGTCCCGGCTCACCGGCGCATAGCCGTTCAGCAGCGGGGCGGCGCGGCGGTAGACCAGGGGTTCCTCTGTGTAATAGTCTGGGGCATAGACGCTGTCATAGCAGGGTTCTGTTACCTCGCGCCCGGCAGTGTCCAGATATACCCATTTGCCGTCGCGCTGGGCGGGGGCTAGCGGTGCATCAAAGAAAAAATCTGCGGCTGTATAAATGGAATCGTTGGCGGCAGTGCCGTCTTTATAACGCTAGGCGTATTGCCCATCGCTGACAAAATAATACCAGTAGTCGCTCTCGCGGTGTATTGTACCGCCGCAGGTGGGCACAGGGCCGTTGGCGCTGCCGCTGTACCGCAGCAGATCATCCTCTGTCGGGGCGCTGAACTCGCCCGGGCCGAGGCTGCCGCTGTATATGGACACAGTATGCTCCTGCAAATAGACAAATTCCAGATAGCCGTCGCCGTCGTGCCCGTCACAGATCACACCATCGCCGCAGGCTTGCAGCTGACGGGCATATTCCTTTCGCAGCGCGTCGGCAGCCTCCCACGAAAGACCGTTTGTGTAGTCGTGCCAATGGCGGTTGCCGAGACCACATTCAAACAGCGGCTCCGGCGCGCGGCAGGGCAGAACCTCACTGCCGTCGCTGCGCATCAGGCCCCACTTGCCGTCCTTGCACATCGTGTAGTATTCGACCTCGGGGTAGGACTGCAATTCCCGAGAATAGCGGAGGAGCCGTATCTCATCGTAGTCCAGCACCGCCGCGCCGGTTTCCACGAGTCCCTGCGGCGGCACGGCGTCAGCTGTGGGTGCGGGCGTCGCCGCGGCCTCGGCTGTTTCCCCGGTCTCCGTAGCGGCGGGGGTGGGTACAGCAGTTGGCGTTACGCTGCCGGGCACATCCGTCCCGGCGGTACAGCCCGCCAACAGCAGGGCAGACAGAACGCAGAGCCAAAGCTTCATAGCAGCACACCGCCTTTATTATTCCGCTGAAATCAAATACGCCGTACTGACCCAGCCAAACTGCGGCACATCGTACAGCGGGTCATACCGCACCAGTGCCCAGCCGGGGGCGGCGGAGGAATACCCGTACACGCGCAGGGTGGAGGAAGAAATTTTGCCGAGGATGTCGTACGCAAGCCCGGGTCCGGCGCGCAGATTCAGGCGGTTGGTGCTGTTGGCATCCGCCATGAAAAACACCGCGTCCGTCCGCGCAGGGTAGGTGTCGGGGGCTGTAACGCTGTCGGGCAGGTCGGCCAGCGGGTCGGGCTTTGTTACGCCGGGAATTGTGTACTCGTGCCAGCCGTCGGCCAGCTTGACCCAGGCCGTGCCGCCGTCCCACGCAAGGCCGTCATACGCGCAGGGAACAAGCTCTGCGCCGGTGCTGTCCAGCAGACCGAACTTTCCGTCCCGGCTGACGACTGCATAGCCGCTCAGCAGCGGCGCGGCGCGGGCAAAGACCAACGGCTCGTCTGTATAGTGGTTGGGCCGGTATATGCCGTCGTAGCAGGGGGCGGTCACTTCATGGCCCGCTGTGTCCAGATACACCCATTTGCCCTCGCGCTGGGCGGCGGCCAGCGGCGCGTCAAAGAAGCAGTCAGCCGCGGTGTATACAAAATTGTTGGCTGCACCGCTGTTCCGGCAGCGATACACATACAGCCCGTCGCCGACGAAGTTGTACCATTCGTCACTTTCGTGCGTGGTGGTGCCGCTCTGCGCGGGCACAAGGCCGTTGGTGCTGCCGCTGAACAGCCGCAGGATGTCGTCGGTGAGCGTAATGAACTGGCCAGGCCCCATGCTGCCGCTGTACAGGTAGGTTTTATCGTCCTGCAAAAAGACAAACTGCCGGTAGCCGCCGCCGTCGTGTTCTGCACAAAGACGTCCGTCGCCGCTCTCTGTCAGCGTTTGTGAGGCTGCTTTATACGCGGCTTCATAGTCCGGTGAGCCGAACAGGTCGTCCAGGTACCCGTGCCAATGGTGGGCGTTCCAGCTGCATTCAAAAAGCGGCTCGGACGCGCGGCAGGGCAGTACCTCGGTGCCGTCGCTGCGCATCAGCCCCCACTTGCCGTCCCTGCACATCGTATAGTAATCGGTGTCGGGGTAGGGCTGATATTCGCGAAAATAGTCGATCAGCCGTATCTCATCGTAGTCCAGCACCGCCGCGCCGATCTCCACGAGTCCCTGCGGCGGCTGCACAGCGTCAGCGGTGGGTGCGGGCGTCGCCGCGGCCTCGGCGGTTCCGGCGGGCTGTGGTGTCCCGGCAGTCTCCGCAGTTCCGGGCAGAGGGGCAGCCGTGGATGGCACAGCCGCCGAGGAAACCGCCCCGGCGGCACAGCCTGTCAAAAAAAGCATCGACAAAACGGGAAACAAAGATCTTTTCACGGTCACACACCGCCCTTCCTTTTTATAATACCAGTATAGCATAACGCCCCGCACCGGGAAATACGGTGCGGGGCGTTCGCGCAAATTTTACAAATTTATCCGTAGATATGCCGCCCGGCAAAGACGCACAGGGGGCGCTTGGCCTTGCCCATGCCCAGCAGCTGCACGGCAGCGGCGAGCGTTGCCCCGGCACTGGTGCAGGCGGGCACGCCGTCAAAGAACAGCACCTCCCGCGCGGCGCGCTCGGCGTCGGCGGTGGTCACGGTCAACACGGTGTCCACGACATAAGGGTTGTAGTTCTCCGGCACAAAGCCCGGCCCGATGCCCGAAATGCCGTGCTGGCCGATGAACCCGCCCGAGATGGCGGCGCACTCGGCAGGCTCCACGGCGACGATGCGCACCATGCTGTTCCATGCCTTGATGTACTCGGCTACGCCGGTGATCGTGCCGCCGCTGCCCACGCCGATGACGATGGCGTCGATGGCATCCCCTGCGTTTTTATAAATCTGTGGCCCCGTCACGCGGCGGTGGTACTCAGGGTTGTCGTCGTTGGAAAAATAGTGGGTGTAATATCCGCCGTAGCGCTTGGCGGTGTCCTCGGCCACGCGCTCCATGGCGCGGCGCCCGCTGCTGCTGCAGGCGATGATATGCGCACCCAGGTCCTGCAGCCGCTTGCGCTGGGCAATGGGCAGGTTGCTGGGTACGACCAGGATGCAGGGGTGCCCCGTTGTGGCACAGCTGACGGCCAGCGCCGCGCCGAAGCTGCCGGAGCTGGCCTCCACCACAGGCATACCGGGCTGCAGCGTGCCGCGCTCGGTGGCAAAGGCAAGCATCGTCTCGGCCAGACCGTCCTTGGAGGAACCCGTCGCGCCGCCGAAATCGAGATACGCGAGGATGCCGGTACTCAGCCCGTGCTGCGCGGAATAGCCGTCCAGCCGCACGATGGGGCAGCGGTAGACGTCCTGATAATAGCTGTGCAGGATGGGCATAGCGGGGCACCTCACTTTCCGTAAACAAAAGTATTCTTATTATAGCATAGTTCGGCAGGGTTTGCCACGGGTCTGGCAAAATATTGTGGGGCAATGTTGTAGGGGCCGGGCATTTCCGTAAACGCTGCTTTGCTGGGAACGCGCGGGCCGCACATGTGCGGCCCCTACAAGGCCGCTGCGGAACGTCCGCGGATTTCCTCAAAAAATCGCAGGAAATCGGCACAAAATCCGCCCGGACCCCTTGACTTTTCTCCCTGCGCCTGTTATAATTCAAAGGCTGATGTAAAGAAAAATACTTTACACGGCCTTCACAAGCAGCAAAGGGGGCGCGGGCATGGCCGGCAAGCCGCAGAAAAACCTTGCCTACTCCGTCCTGCTGGACTTCTACGGTCCGGTACTGACGGACAAGCAGCGCGTCATCCTGACAGAATACTATGATGAGGATCTGTCCCTGGCCGAAATTGCCGAGAACCTCGGCATCACGCGGCAGGGGGTGCGGGACGCCATCAAGCACGGTGAGGCCGCGCTCGATGAGCTGGAGCAAAAGCTCGGCAACGCCCGCCGCCATACCCGGATGCAGGCCGACTTAGACCGCCTGCGGCTGCTCGTCACAGAGATTCGCTGCTCGAACTCCGGCTCCTTCACGCCGGACCCGCGGATCACGAACGACACCGCGGAGATGCTCACGATCTTACACCGCTTGGACACGCAGGAGGATGCCGATGGCCTTTGAGTCTTTAACAGAGCGCTTGAATGGCGTTTTCAAAAAGCTGCGCGGCAAGGGCAAGCTGAACGAGGCCGACATCAAGGCCGCGATGCGCGAGGTGCGCATGGCGCTGCTGGAGGCCGATGTCAACTACAAGGTTGCCAAGGACTTCTGCGCTCAGGTCTCGGAGCGCGCGATGGGGCAGGAGGTCATGGAGAGCCTGACCCCCGCCCAGCAGGTCGTCAAGATCGTCAACGAAGAGCTGACCAACCTCATGGGCGGCAACGAGCCGAAGTACCTGCGCCTGAAAAACAAGGGCCAGACCGTGCTGATGATGTGCGGCCTGCAGGGCAACGGCAAGACCACCCACGCCGCCAAGCTCGGCAAATATTACCGCAGCCAGGGCCGCCGCCCGCTGCTGGTCGCCTGCGATATTTACCGCCCCGCCGCCATTGAGCAGTTGAAGGTCGTCGGTGAGCAGGCCGGGGTCCCGGTCTTTACGCTGGGCACCGAAAAGCCCGAAATCATCGCGCAGAAGGCACTTGCCTACGCGAAGGATCACGGCAATGACATTGTTATTCTCGATACCGCAGGCCGTCTGCAGATCGATGACCAGCTCATGGATGAGCTGGTGCGCATCAAGCAGGCTGTCGAGGTCGATGAAACGCTGCTGGTCGTGGACGCCATGGCCGGTCAGGAAGCCGTCAACGTGGCCAAGACCTTTAATGAAAAGGTCGGCATCAGCGGCGTCATCCTGACCAAGACCGACGGCGACACCCGCGGCGGTGCGGCACTTTCGGTGCTGGCCGTCACCGGCATGCCGATCTACTTCCAGGGCACGGGCGAGAAGCTCGAGGACCTGGAGCCGTTCTACCCGGCGCGGATGGCGAACCGCATCCTTGGCATGGGCGATGTGCTTTCCCTGATCGAGAAAGCGCAGACGCTCCAGAACGACAAGGAGGCCGAGGCCGCCGCCAAGCGCCTGATGGAGAACAAGTTCGACATGAACGATTTGCTCGCCCAGTTCCAGCAGGTCAAAAAGATGGGCGGTGCGTCGGCGCTGCTGGCCATGATGCCCGGCGGCGGCCAGATCGACGCCGATTCCCTCGACGAAAAGGCATTGCCCCGCATCGAGGCCATCATCTACTCGATGACCCCGGCAGAGCGCGCCAAGCCCGACATCATCAACCCCAAGCGCAAGCGCCGCATTGCAGCAGGCTCCGGCACCACGGTGGAGGACGTCAACAAGCTGCTGCGCCAGTTTGAGATGATGCAGAAGATGATGAAAAAGGTAAAGCGCAATCCCAAGGGCTTTATGCGCAGCCTGGGCAGCTTAGGCGGCAGGGGCGGCGGCTTCCGCGGCTTTGGCCGCTGACACAATTTCGGTATGACCCGCTCGGCTTTACGGCCCACGGGATGTACAATATAAATCAGATGCCCCGCAAGGGCCGTAAACAATTTTTGGAGGAATATTACTATGGTTAAGATTCGTCTGCGCCGCATGGGCGCCAAGAAGGCTCCTTTCTACCGCGTTGTTGTCGCTGACAGCCGCTTCGCTCGTGATGGCCGCTTCATCGAGGAGATCGGCTACTACGATCCGACCAAGGAGCCCTCTGTCGTCAAGATCGACACTGAGAAGGCTAAGCAGTGGCTGGACAACGGCGCTCAGCCCACTGACACCGTCCGTGAGATCCTGAAGAAGGCCGCTGTTCTGTAATTTGTTCGCTTTTCAGGGAGGGAACGCCACATGCAGGAACTCTTATTAGCCGTTGCCCGCGGCCTTGTCGAAGACAAGGAGGCCGTGCAGGTGACTGTTGATCCCATGCGTGAGGACGGCACTGTTGTGTACCACCTCAAGGTGGCCGAGGCCGATATGGGCCGCGTCATCGGCAAGCAGGGCCGTATCGCCAAGGCGATCCGCGTTGTCGTGCGTGCCGCTGCCGTCCGTCAGGGCGAGAAAGTCATCGTTGAGATCGACTAAGACCCGTTACAAAGCACTTTGCCGCAGGGTAAAGTGCTTTTTTTCAATGTAGGGGCGGATTCTATATCCGCCCGGGGCGTTTCCGCTGCCGCAAACAGACCTCTACAACACATCAGGAGGAACTATGCAAAACTATCTTCCCGCCTGCAAGATCGTGTCCACCCACGGCGTGCGCGGCGAAATGAAAGCCCTGTCGCTCTGCGACGGCGCGGCGTTTCTGGCAAAATTCAAGCGCCTGTTCACCACCGCCGACGGCGCAGGGGAGACCCGCGTGCTGGGCGTGCGCGCTCAGGGCAATGTGATTTTACTGCGCCTCGACGGCGTCAACGATATGGACGCCGCCCGCGCCCAGGTGGGCCGGGTGTACTATCTGGCTAAGGCGGACGCACGCCTGCCCAAGGGCCGCTTCTTCATTGACGACCTGCTGGACTGCGAGGTCGTCGATGCCGAAACCGGCCGCGTGTACGGCAGACTGACGAACGTGGACCGCCCCGCCGCGCAGGACATCTATACCGTCACCGACACCGCTGGCGGGGAGCACATGCTGCCCGCCGTGCCGGAATTTGTCAAAAATATCGACATCGAGGCGCGCAAAATTCTGGTGACTCCCATCGAGGGCATGTTCACCGAGGCCGTCAACGGCGACGAGGACTGAACCGATGCGCATTGACATTGTAACGCTTTTTCCGGAGCTGTGCGACAGCTTTCTCTCGGCCAGCATCCTGGGCCGCGCCCGCGCCAAAAATCTGTTTGAGGCGCACTGCCACCAGATCCGCGACTATACGAAAAACAAGCAGAAGCAGACCGACGACTACCCCTACGGCGGCGGCTGCGGCATGGTGCTCTACGCCCAGCCGATTGCCGACTGCCTGCGCGCCGTGCAGGCCCAGTGTGCCGCGCAGGGCCGCGCGAAGCCGCACGTCGTCTTTCTGACCGCCGCAGGCCGCCCCTACAATGAGGAAAAGGCCCGCGAGCTGGCCGGCTATGACGCGGTGACGCTGGTCTGCGGCCACTATGAGGGCATCGACCAGCGCGTCATCGATGCGTTCGGCGACGAGGAAATTTCCATCGGAGACTATGTGCTGACCGGCGGTGAGCTGGCAAGTCTGGTCGTGGCCGACAGCGTCCTGCGCCTGCAGCCCGGCGTCCTGGCCGAGGAAAAGGGCTATCAGGACGAGAGCTATTGGGACGGCCTGCTGGAATACCCCCAGTTTACCCGCCCCGAGGTCTGGGAGAGCCGCGCCGTGCCGCCCGTGCTGCTGACCGGCGACCACAAAAAAATTGACGAGTGGCGCGGGGCCCAAAGCCGGGAGCGCACCCGCGAGCGCCGCCCCGATTTGTACGACGCCTGGTGCGAGAGCCACCCGCTGACCGAGCTGCCCAAGTGGAAGCGCGGCGAAAATATGCGCCTTGTGAAAAATGACGAACAGCTCGCCCTCTGCGCGGCCCTCATGGCCGAGGGCTGCCGCACGGTCTGTGCGCCGGTCTGCGACGAGGCATATCTCGAAAAAATGACGCCGGACTTCTGGCTGCCGAACCTGACAGACGAGAAAAAGAACGGCTGGGCGTTCTATCTGCACTACACGAAGGACGCTGCCGACGGTATGGTCGGCGTCTGCCACAAAACCGGCGAGATCGGCCATCTGTTTGTGACCGAGGCTGCCCGCGGCAAGGGGTACGGTGCGAAAATGCTGGACTTTGCCCGCAAAAAACTGCCGGAGCACGACCACCCGACGATGGGGGTCATAAACACGAACACCCGCGCCATCGCGCTGTACAAGCGGATGGGCTGGCGGCTGACGGGCACAGTGCTGCACCGCTACGACCCCGCCGAGGAAGGCACCTTTGCAGCGGTATATTGTGAGGAATTGGAGATGCAGTATCGGGGCTGACCGTTGTTTTTGTCGTCAATCCACAATCCTGTTGAAAATAAACTGGCAATATTGCACAAACGAGAGAACGAAGATTTGGCGGAATTACAGAATCCTGCCAAAATTGCAATTTTCCACTGTACAAAATCGACTAAATAGGATAAAATAGAGGCAATCAAGGCGGCGTATTAACACGCAATAGACCGCCTGGAAGTCGCCCACGGTAGATACGCAGGGGCATATTATTTTCAAAAGTAGGAGAGAATAACTATGTACGTTAAAGAAGTTACCGTTGAGAATCAGGTTGGTCTGCACGCACGTCCGGCTACCTTCTTCATCCAGAAGGCGAACGAGTATAAGTCTTCCATCTGGGTCGAGAAGGAGGAGCGCCGCGTCAATGCGAAGTCTCTGCTCGGCGTCCTGAGCCTGGGCATCGTCGGCGGCACCACCATCCGCATCATTGCTGATGGCGCCGATGAGCAGGCTGCAGTTGACGGCCTGGTCAAGCTGGTCAGCTCCGGCTTTGCCGAGTAATCTATTCCAGAACAATCAGCGGTGGGGCGACCCGCCGCTTTTTTTGTATAGGAAAGGCAACACCCCATGACAAAAGCTGAACTTTATAAAAAGGCCTGTATGCTGCCGCTGCTGCCCGGCGTCTACATCATCCGGGACAAGTCGGACACGATCATCTATATCGGCAAGGCCAAGCGCCTGAAAACCCGCGTGTCGCAGTATTTCCGGGAGGGCGTGCCCCACGACGCCAAGGTCAGCCAGATGATCGCCCACGCCTTCACGTTTGACGTCATTGTCTGTCAGTCGGAATTTGAGGCGCTTGTCCTCGAGGCCAGCCAGATCAAGGCCCATACGCCGAAGTACAATATTTTGCTGAAAGACGACAAGGGCTACAGCTATGTCAAGGTCACGCGCGGGGCCTGGCCGCGCATCTCCGCCGCGCTGCAGAAGGATGACGACGACGCCGACTACATCGGCCCGTTCACCTCGTCGTTTGCCGTGCGGGAGATGGTGGAAACGGCGCAGGACTGCTTCCTGCTGCCGCGGTGCAATAAGAACTTTCCGCAGGATTTCGGCAAGGGCCGCCCCTGCCTCAACGCCCATATCGGCAAGTGCATGGCCGTGTGCAGCGGCAAAATCACCTGTGCTGCTTACAACGACGCTGTGCAGGGCGCACTGCGGATGATCCGCTACGGCAAAAAGGACATCGTCAGGCAGCTGCGGGAGAAGATGGAGGCTGCGTCGGAGCGGCTTGACTTTGAGACGGCGGCGCTGCTGCGCGACCAGATCATGGCCATTGACCGCGTGGCAGCCGGGCAGAAGGTCGTCATGGAGAGCGACACCGAGATGGACGTCATCGCACTGGCGGGCACGACCCACGCGGTCTGCGCCGCCGTGCTGCGCTACCGCGACGGACGCCTGACCGACAAGCGGGAGTTCCTGTTCCGCGACACGACGGACATCGACGCCGTGCGGGAGGAATTTCTGCCGCAGTATTACCTCGACGGCGAGACGATCCCTAAAACGATTGCCGTGGACGCCCTGCCGCCCGACGCGGAGGCACTGAATGAAGCTCTGAACCAGGCGCGCGGCACGAAGGTGGAGTTGTACGTGCCCCAGCGCGGCGACGTCGCGAAGCTCGTCACGATGGCCTATACAAACGCTGTCGAGCGTCTGGGCCGCGAGAGCGGGCGCTATACCCGCGAGGAAAAGCTGCTTGAGGAGGCTGCGCAGGTGCTGGGCCTGAAAAAGCCGCCCCGCGTGATTGAAAGCTACGATATTTCCAACTGGGGCGACGGGTCGAGCGTCTGCGGCATGGTCGTCTTTCAGGACGGCAAGCCCCACCGCGCGGGCTACCGCCGCTTTAAGATGAAAACCGTCGCGGGCACCGATGACTACGCCTCGCTGGCAGAGACGCTCTCCCGCCGCGCGGCGGAGTACGAGATGGCCCGCCGCGGCGAGAAGCCGGACGGCCCGCAGAACCAGTTTGCGACGCTGCCCGACCTGCTGCTCATCGACGGTGGCAGGGGACAGGTCGGCGCGGTCAGGCAGGCCCTGCGCGGCACAGCGCTGGAGCATGTGCCGACCTTCGGCATGGTCAAGGATGACCACCACCGCACCCGCGCCATTGTGGACGACGAAGGCGGCGAGATCGCCATCAACCGCCACCGCAATATCTTTACGTTTGTCACGAACATTCAGGACGAGACCCACCGCTACGCCAACGACTACCGCAAGCGCGCAATGAAGAAAAAGTCCTACGCCGCCACCCTGACCGCCATTCCCGGCGTCGGTGAAAAGACGAGCGCCGCGCTGCTGGCGCACTTCAAGACCGTCGCCGCCGTCAAGGCTGCCTCCATCTCCGATCTTGAGGAGGTCAAGGGCATCAGCCATGCCAAAGCGGAAATGCTGTACAACGCGCTGCGGAATGGTATATAATGAAAATGTAATCGCCGCGCTGTAGGGGCCGGGCATGCCCGGCCCTCAACTGTACGGAAAACGGCATTTCCGGTAAGGCCGCGGGCCGCACATGTGCGGCCTCTACAGCGCAACAACAATTCAAAATGGATGTATCCTTATGCTGATTCTAACCATCCTCCTCTCTCTCGCCCTCGCAGCCCTCTTTACACTCCTGCCCGCCCGTATCCATCACCGCCGCTCCGTCCGCGCGGACCTGTACGCCGGGGCGGGGGTGTCGGCGCTGGTCTGGCTGTGGGCGGTCTGCGTCTGGTCCAAGCCCGGGCTGTCCGTCGGCTTTGACGCCTTCCGGCTGGCCGCGATTGTAATCATGCAGGCAATCGCCTGCGGTGTGGTCTGCGGCTTCCGGCTGCGCGGTACACTGCCGCGAAAGCTCCGCACCCCGGCGGCTGTCGGGCTTCTGCTGGCCGCCAGCCTTGGAATAGAATTATTCGTCGGCAACCTGAACTGGCTGGCGACCCACAGCTACACGCCGGTTGACCTGCGCCCGTATCTGGTCAATGACGCAGACCCCGCCGCGCCGCTGACGCTGAACGATGAGCAGACAACGCTGGAATTTGCGGGCCTCGACTTTGCAATATACAACTTGCAGCTCGACGGCCTGACCTCGCTGGCCGACGGCGACACGCCGGAGCAGAAGAACGTTCTGCTGACCCTCAACGTTGCCGCCACAGATGAGGCCAGCGCAGTCTCCCGCCAGAGCTGGAACTGGGAGGCCGCCCCCGCGTCCGCCTGCAGCCAGACCCACAGCCTTGACCTCTCCGGCAAGGCGTCCGCCCTGACGCTGACGGCGTCGGGCTATACTGGCGAGTACCGCAGCTACCCGCTCAATGCTCAGCTGACCACGGTTTACGCCAACGCCCGCCGCCCGCTGGATTTCTCCGTCCTGCGCTTTGCAATCATCTTTGCACTGGCGCTGGCGGCGTTCGCTCTGCGCCCGGCCAGTGCCGCGTGGCAAGACGCCTACCTGACCCACGAAAAGCAATACCGCCCGGCAGTGCTGGCCGTGGGGCTGGCGCTCTGCGCGGCGGCGTTCCTGGCGCCCTTCGGGGACCGCTTCAACGCGGGCGTCGCCACGAGCTTTTATAACACCCCCGACTGGTCGGGTACGAGCCGCATCGACTTCACCATGCACATCAACGACTGGGCGTCCAACGCCGGTGCCCAGTACGGTGCGCTGGCGCACAGTCTGCTGAATGGCCGCCTTGACCTTGAAAAGGACCCGCCCGCCGCCATGGCTGAACTGGAAAACCCCTACGACACCGCCGCCCGGCAGGCCGCCGCGCCCGATGCACTGTGGGATGTGGCCTACTATAACGGACGCTATTACGTCTATTTCGGAATCGTGCCCTGCCTTCTGTTCCAGCTTCCGTTTGAGGCGCTGACCGGCATCCGGGACCTGCCGCCCGCACTGCCGATGATTTTGCTTGCCTGGCTGTACATACTTGCCGTCTTTGGCTTTGTGAAGCAGGCTGCGCGCCGCTGGTTCCCGCAGGCAAGCGCCGCAGCCTACCTGCTCACCGCCGCGGGCGCGGCCTCAGGCACACAGATCTACTATCTGCTCCACCGCCCGTCGGTGTATGAGTACGCGATCCTCTGCGGTGCTACGTTCGTTTTGTGGGCATTGTGGCAGTGGCTGTGCGCTGCAAACACGCCGGTAAACCGCCGCAAAGCGCTGACTTTCCACCTCGCGTTCGGCTCTCTCTGCATGGCGCTGGTCGCGGGCTGCCGCCCCCAGATGGTGCTTTTTGCCGCGCTGGCCCTGCCCATCCTCTGGCCGCGCTATATCACGGAAAAGCGCCTGTGCACCCGCCGGGGCGCAAGGGAAGCCGCTGCGTTTATCCTGCCCGTTGTGCTTGTGGCCGTCGGCCTTATGTGGTACAACGCCGCGCGGTTCGGCTCGCCGTTTGACTTTGGTGCCAACTACAACCTGACCAGCAACGATATGACCCGCCGCGGCTTTGCCGTCGGGCGCATCGCCCCGGCAGCCGTGACCTTCCTCGCGGGCATTCCCGGTGTGCAGACGGTGTTCCCGTACCTGACTGCCACGCGGATGCAGACAAACTACATGGGCCTGACCATTACAGAGCTGTACTACGGCGGCGCGTTCGCCTGCCTGCCGCTGCTGTGGGGGCTGGCTGCGCTGCCGCTGGCCCGCCGCCGGTTGGGCAGCCGCCGCGACCTGCGCACCGTCATCCGGCTTGTGCTCGTCTGCACGGTAGCGTTGGCCGTCGTAGACTGCCAGATGGCCGGAATGCTCTACCGCTACCAGAGCGACTGGCTCGGCCCGCTGCTGCTGGCGGCGGCGCTGGCGTGGCTCTTTGCGGAAAGTGTCCTGCAGGCCCGCCCCATCCCCGCGCTGACCAAAGCTCTGCGCACGGCGCTGCCGCTGGCCGTGCTGGCGGGCGTCTGCTACAATTTCTGTGTTTACTTTGCGGCGGAGCCGCAGCTGATGGGGCAGAACCCTGCCCTGTATGAAAATGTGAGCCGCCTGGTCCAGTTCTGGCTGTGACGGCGCACCCTAAAAAGGAAAAGGACGTATGGCTGACAAAAACATCTACACCGTCGTCGTGGCTGACGATGAGGACGAGCTGCGCGAGGCCGTCTGCACAATGATCCCCTGGGAGGCGCTCGGCTTCCACCTTGTGGGCAATGCCAGCAACGGGCTGGACGCGCTCGAGCTTGTCGAGCGGCTTGAGCCGGACCTGCTGCTGACCGACATCCGTATGCCGTTCATCTCGGGCATCGAGCTGGCGCGGCAGGTGCGCGAGATCCGCCCCGCGATGCACATTGCCTTTTTGAGCGGCTTCGATGATTTCGAGTATGCCAAGCAGGCCATCCAGTACAACATCATCAGCTACATGCTCAAGCCGCTGACGATGGACGGCCTGGCCGCCGAGCTGAAGGCCATCCACGAGAAGATCGACGCCCGCTATGCCGGGCTGCGCCGGGCTGGCTCGGCCCATGCAGATCGCGCAGCGCTCATCATTCCACTGGTACTGGCCCGTTATGAAAATGCCCCCGAGAATCTGGAGACGCGCCTGCGCCAGGCAGCGGTAGACTGCGGTCTGCTTCGCGGCACCGATGACCGCAGCACGCTGGTGGTGATGGCCGCGGCGCTGGACGGCCCGGTGGACTATGAGGCCGGGTTTACCCAGCTGGTGGAGCAGAGCGCCAACAAATATCTGCGGCATTTCGTATTTTATGGCTGCGGGCGTGCCGTGGCTTTGCTGCTGGGCAACCCCTCTGACTTTGAAGAATACCTGCACATTCTGGCCGATGAGATCTGCCAGCTGGCGGACCGTGCCCTGGGACGCAGTGCCAGCGTCGGCGTCAGCCGTGAATTTGCCCGACTCAGCGACCTGAACGATGCCTACAAACAGGCAATCGAGGCCCTGCGCGCGGCGGCGGAGGGCGAGGGGGGCGTCAGCTTTACGGCGGACGCCCGCAAGACCGGCAGCCTGTGCGAACGCGCACTGGAGATCATTGAGCAGCACTACATGGACGAGAATCTGTCCCTTGCGTCACTCTCCGCCATGCTGGACGTCAGCCCCAACCATCTGAGCGCCTGTATCAAAAAATCGGAGGGGGAGACCTTCATCAACATTCTGGTGCGCCGCCGCATGGAGACTGCCCAGACCCTGCTGCTGACCACCGACCTGCAAATTCAGGAAATCGCCCGGCGCTGCGGCTACACCGACCAGCATTATTTCAGCTATTGCTTTAAAAAGTACAGCGGTACGTCGCCTGTGGCGCTGCGCCGCGCCCGCGCTGCGGGGGAGGCCCGGCCGTGAAGCGCCCGCCCCGCACCGTAGTCCTGGCGGCAGCGCTGATCTCCGGCGTGGCCGTGGCGGCGCTGATCCTCTGCACCACGCTGTTTCTGCGCAGCTACCGCAGTGCTGTTGTGGAGGGCGCGCGCACGAACAGTGCCCAGGTCGTCAGCCAGGTCGCAGGCGCGGTGGATAACTACGTCAACACGATGGACAGCGCCGTCGGCATCGTGCTGGAACAGCTTGACAGTGAACCTGCGATGCGGGACGCATTTCTGAATGCCTTTCTGACAGCCCGGCCCGAGGTCGCGGCCATCACGACTTACGACGAAAACGGCAGTCTGTTGGACTGCTGGGCCCAGGCGGGCCGCACGCCGAAATCTGACATACTGCGCAACCTCTCCTTTGACCTGACCACGGCCCGGCGCCTGGGGCATGGCTACATCAGCACGCCGCATGTAGAGTCGATCTTTGACAGCTACTACCCGTGGGTCGTCTCGGTCATCCGCGCTGTGCCGGGGGACAGCGGCAGCAGCCGTTGGCTTGCGGTAGATTTGAGCTTCAAGGAGCTGGCCGCAACGATCAACAACGTCAGCATCGGTCAGCACGGCTACTGTTACCTGATGGATGAGCGCGGCAACATGGTCTACCACCCGCAGCAGCAACTTTTGTATGCCGGGTTAAAGAAGGAGGAGGCCGGGCGTCTGGCCTGCCTCGGCGACGGCACCTACGTGGAGGACACGGTCATCTACAGCGTACAGCGTGTGCCGGGCAGCACATGGCGCGTCGTCGGCGTCAGCTACATTGACGAAACCGTCAATGAGAGCTTCCGGCAGATGGTGCGCATCACGGTTATCACGGCGGGGCTTGTTTTTCTGGCCGCGCTGACGGCGGGCTGGGTGCTGTCCCGTCTGCTGTCCCGCCCGTTGCAGCAGCTCGAAACAGCCATGGAGCAGTTTGAGCAGGACGCCGACCACTTCGCCTTTCAGGCCGTGCGCGGCACGCGGGAGGTGCAGAACCTCTCGGACTCCTTCGGCCACATGGTAGGCCGCATCCAGCAGCTTATGACCACCGTCCGCGAGGAGGAAATTGTCCTGCGCAAGACAGAGCTGAAGGCGCTGCAGGCGCAGATCAACCCGCATTTTCTCTACAATACGCTGGATTCCATCGCCTGGATGTGTGAGCGCGGCAAAAACGCCGATGCTGTCCAGATGGTCCATGCACTGGCGCGGCTGTTCCGCATCAGCATCAGCCGCGGGCATGAGCTGATCCCAATCGAAAAGGAGCTGCAGCACGCCGAGGCGTATCTGCAAATTCAAAAATACCGCTACAAAAACCAGTTTACCTACCACTTTACGGTGGACGAGAGCTGCCTGCACTGCCTGTGCAACAAGATCACGCTGCAGCCCATCATCGAGAACGCCATTGTTCACGGGCTGGATCTGATGGTCGATTCCGGCCACATTGAAATCACCGTAAAGCCCGATGGAAATGATATTCTGCTCATCGTCGCGGACGACGGCATCGGCATGGAGCCGGAGCAGGTCGCGGCCCTCTTGCAGAATGAGCCGAGTGACCGCACCGGCATCGGCGTCAAGAATGTCAATGACCGTCTGCGCATCTACTTTGGCGCGGACTACGGTATCTCCATTGAAAGCGCCCCCTACGAGGGCACAACAGTGACGATCCGCACCCCGCGCGTGCCGGAGGACAGGGAGGGCGACTATGACAAAAACCATTAAACGTCTGCTGCCCGCGGCCCTGGCCGTGCTGCTGGCAGGCTGTGCCATGCAGCCCGTGGACAGCACAACGGCCTGCTACAGGGTCGCGCTCATAGCCAAAAACAATCGGGATTCCGAGTTCTGGGACGCCGTCTTTACCGGGGCAGAGGCCGCCGCCACGGAATATAACCTGCAATTGACCATAACGGCCCCCGACGATGAGGAGGACTATGCGGCGCAGAACCAGCTGATTGCTGATGCCGTTGAGGACGGCGCACAGGCTATCGTTTTCTCCGCCATTGATTATGAGGCCAACGCCGCCGCCATTGATGCCGCCGCCGCGGCGGGCGTGACGGTCATCAGCGTGGATTCCGCGGTGAACTCTGACAACGTTGCGGCCTACATCGGCGCGGACAACTACGGCGCAGGCCGGATGGTGGCCCAGAGCGCACTGGACGGCATGGAAGGGGCGCTCTGCGTCGGGCTTATCAACTATGAGGTCAACGGTGCCAACGGGCGGGACCGGGAGCAGGGTGCGCGCGATGCTTTTGCGGAAAGCGGACGCGCCAAGATTACTGCCGCCGTGTCAACACACCCCAACGCCGCCAGTGCCCGCGCGGACACGCTGGCCATGCTGCGCACCCACCCGGAGATCAATGTGCTGATCGCCCTCAACGAGACGACTGCCGTCGGCGCGGCGCAGGCTGTCCAGCAGATGCAGCGCGCCGACGACCTCTGGCTCGCGGCGTTCGACTCGAACATCGAGACGATTGACGCCCTGCAGACCGGTACGGTGGACACGCTGATCGTGCAGAACACCTACGGCATGGGCTATTTCGGCGTCGAAAGCGCCTATAAGCTGCTGGCCGGGCAGGGGAGCAGCGTCGAAAAATCGAACATCACCGCCACCCGCACCATCACCCGGGAAAATATGTTTGCCATGGATAAGCAAAAGGCCCTGTTCCCGTTTGGATGACCCCCGAAGCCAGGCCCCTGCGAGCCTACCGCTAAAGCCCTTCTCCCACGCCGGAGAAGGGGCTTTTTTATTTTTCCATCACCCGCAAAAATCTTACAAAATGAAAACAACAAACACCCTTTTGTTACTTTTACTGCGCATTCTGCACAAAAACAAACGCTTTCGACTGGCGAAACTGCCCTAAACGGTGAAAATTTCCACCCATAGTCGGTGAAATTTCACCTTGTTTTTTCATCCGTCCCCGAGTATTATAATAACTGTCAACAGGGTTCGCTCCTCTACAAGCGACCCGCCCGAAAATCTACTGCATATCTAAAAAAGAAGGAGAAACTCATTATGAAAAAGTTTGCTGCTCTGGCCCTTGCAGGTTGCATGGCCGTCTCTCTCGCCGCCTGCGGCGGTTCTGCCTCCACTTCCACCGCTGCTTCGGAGTCCACGGCTCCCGCAGAGTCCACCTCTGCTGCAGAGTCTGCTGCTGAGTCCGCAGCCGAGAGCGTTACCGAGGCCACTCAGGGCGGTAAGATCGGCGTCTGCATCTACAAGTTCGACGATGCCTTCATGACCACCTACCGTAATGCGCTGCAGGAGATCCTCGAGGGCAAGGGCTACGAGGTCACCATCGTCGACGGCAACAACGACCAGGCCAAGCAGAACGAGCAGATCAACACCTTCATCACCCAGGGCGTTGACGCACTGATCATCAACCCCGTTATGACCTCCGCTGCCGACCAGATCATCTCCACCGTCAAGGGTGCCGATGTTCCCACCGTCCTGATCAACCGTGAGCCCACCGCCGATCAGATGTCCGCTTACGACAAGCTGGTCTACGTCGGCTGCGACGCTGCTCAGTCCGGCACCTTCCAGGGCGAGCTGATCCTCGACACCGAGAACAAGGGCGACATCAACGGCGACGGCAAGGTTTCCTACATCATGATCCAGGGCGACCCCGAGAATATCGATGCTCAGCTGCGTACCGAGTACTCCGTCAAGGCTCTGACCGATGCCGGCGTTGAGGTTGAGCAGCTTGACCTGCAGCGCGGTGACTGGGACCGTAACAAGGGTCAGGAGATCTGCCAGAACGACCTTGCCAAGTACGGCGATCAGATCGAGGTTGTCTTCTGCAACAACGATGATATGGCTATCGGCGCTCTGCAGGCTATTCAGGCTGCCGGCCGTACCGTCAACAAGGACATCTACCTCGTCGGTGTTGACGCTCTGGACGCTGCCAAGAACGAAGTTGCCAACGGCAACATGACCGGCACTGTTCTGAACGACGCTAAGGGCCAGGCTACGCAGGCTGTTGCTTCCATGGAGGAGCTGCTGGGCGGCAAGACCTTCGAGGCTAACCACCAGAGCGTCTACGTTGACTACGTCAAGGTTACCCCTGACAACGTCAAGGACTTCCAGTAATTTGACAAAAGCCACAGCTTAAACCAGAACAATCGGGGTGCGTGTGCGCAGGCGCACGCACCCTTTTTTCGTGAAAAGGTTACAAAAGATTAAAGGGGGCCAGCGAATTGTCAGAGTACCGCTTGGAGATGTGTGATGTCGTCAAGACGTTCCCCGGCGTCAAGGCACTGAATCACGCACAGCTGAAATTGAAACCCGGCACCGTCCATGCGCTGATGGGAGAAAACGGCGCGGGCAAGTCTACCTTGATGAAGTGCATGTTTGGTATCTACCACATGGACGAAGGCAAGGTCATTTATGAGGGACAGGAGGTCCAGATCAAGGGACCTCTGGATGCACTGAACCGTGGCATTGCGATGGTGCACCAGGAACTGCAGCCCATCCCGGAACGCTCCATAGGCGAGAATATCTACGTCGGGCGCTATCCCACCAAGAAATACGGACCCGTCACCGTTATCGACCATGACAAGATGTATGAGGATGCGGCCAAGGTCCTGAAGGAAGTCCATCTGAATTATGATCCGCACGCAAAGCTCGGAACCTTGAGCGTTTCCCAGATGCAGCTGGTTGAGATCGCCAAGGCGGTCTCCGCAGACTGCAAGGTGCTGATCCTCGACGAGCCGACCTCCTCGCTGACGGCAGCTGAGGTCGAGGCACTGTTCACCATCGTGAACGAGCTGCGCGCCAAGGGCGTCTCCATCGTCTACATCAGCCACAAGATGGACGAAATTCTTCGCATCAGCGACGAAGTCACGATCATGCGCGACGGCCAGTACATCGGCACCTGGGAGGCCAAGGAACTGACCACCGATATGATCATTACCAAGATGGTCGGACGTGAGCTGTCGAACCTCTACCCGCCGCGCTCGAATACGCCCGGTGAGGTCGTGTTTGAGGTCAAGGACTTCACGTCCATCAACCCCAAGAGCTTCCGTCACGTCAACTTCAACGTCCGCAAGGGCGAGATCCTCGGCGTTGCGGGTCTGGTCGGTGCCCAGCGCACCGAGCTGATGGAGGGTCTGTTCGGTCTGCGCTGCCACACGTCGGGCACCATCACCTATAAGGGCAAGGAACTGACCATCAACCAGCCGCAGGACGCCATCAAAAACGGCATCGCCATGCTGACCGAGGACCGCCGCGCCACCGGTATTCTGGGTGTGCTTTCCATTGCGGATAACGTCTCCATTGCATCGCTGAACAAGTATCTGATCGGCGGCATCATGCTGGACGACAACAAAATCGAAAAGCTCGTGCAGGATAATGTCGCCAAGCTGTCCATCAAGACGCCGTCCTCCAAAACGCAGATTCAATCGCTGTCCGGCGGTAACCAGCAGAAGGTGCTGATTGCCCGCTGGCTGGCCAACGACCCCGATGTTTTCATCATGGACGAGCCGACCCGCGGTATCGACGTCGGTGCAAAGTATGAAATTTACTGCATCATCGCCGAGATGGCCAAACAGGGCAAGAGCATCATCATGATCTCCTCCGAAATGAGCGAGCTGATCGGCATGTCTGACCGCATCATGGTCATGTGCGATGGCCGCTGCACCGGCTTTATCGACGGTGATAAGGCGAATCAGGAGAACATCATGACGCTGGCTACCCAGTTTGAATAAGGAGGAGATCCGAAAATGGAGAAAAAATTCGACTTTAAAAAATTCCTGTCCAATAACGCGATCATTATTCTGATCATTTTGCTGGCCCTCTTCGTCGGCTGCACGACCCAGAACTTCTTTACCGAGACAAACGGCAAAAACCTGCTGCTGAACGTCGCCCCGCGTTTCATCATCGCCTGCGGCGTTTCGGGATGCCTGATTACCAAGGGCACTGACCTGTCCGCCGGCCGCCAGGTCGGCCTGGCCGCCTGCTTCTCCGCCATGCTGCTGCAGAGCGTTGACTACTCTGCCCGCATGCTGCCCTGGCTGCCCGATATTCCGTGGCCCGTGGCCCTGCTGATCGTCATGGCGATCATGGCCTGCTTCGGTGCCATCAACGGCTGCATTATCGCATTCCTGAAGGTTCCTCCTTTCATCGCTACGCTGGGCATGCAGACCATCGTCTACGGCCTGTGCTCCGTCATCACCAACAACCAGCCCATGGGCGGTTACAAGCAGAGCTACCTGACCGTTGCCAGCGGCACGCTGGGCCCCATCCCGTTCCTGGCCATCTTTGCGCTGATCGTCGGCATCTTCTTCTGGTTCCTGTACAATAAGACCCGTCACGGCAAGTACATGTACGCCATCGGCGGCAACGAGAACGCCGCTCAGGTTGCCGGTGTCAACGTCACCGCGTCCCTGATCCGCATCTACATCCTGGCCTCCTGCATGTATGCTCTCGGCGGCTTCCTCGTCGGCGCAAAGGCCGGCGGCGCTTCCACCAACACCGGCAACGGCTATGAGCTGGAAGCTATCGCAGCCTGCACCATCGGCGGCGTTTCCACCAACGGCGGCGTCGGCAAGGTCTCCGGCGTTCTGGTCGGCGTTCTGGTCTTTGAAGTCCTGAAGATTTGCCTGCAGTTCCTCGGCGTCGACCCCGCTTACACCTACATTGCACAGGGCCTTGTCATCGTCATCGCCGTTGCCCTTGACCTGCGCAAGTACCTGGCCAAGAAGTAATATGGAAGAAGAAAAAATCACCTCTGAAACGCAAAAGTCCGATTCCCGCCCGGATCACAGCCAACTGAACGCCTTTGAGAATTTCTATGAGAAGTTCCGCAAAGTGCCGCTGAAATACATTGATGTCTTTATCGGCGTCTGTGTTGCCGCACTGGTCATCGTTGTGCTGATCGGGATACTGAAAAGCAAGGGAATATTGTAAAAAGCGTGCCTCCCACAGAAACGCTCTGTGGGAGGCACGTCTTTTATTTTGCCGCTTATCACTCTGTAGGGGCCGGGCACGCCCGGCCCGCGGCCTTGCGGAAGAAAGCCGCTCCCGGAAAAACCGCAGGGGAGGGATTCATCCCTCCCCTACAAACCGGCCCGGAAGCAGGCATCACTTTTTAACGATTTTTTTCTTCTTCCGCACGCTGTACCCAAAGCTGCCCAGTTTTCTTCCCAGCGCCAGATAATCCCCGTGGCTGTAGACGATCAGCTTCGCCTTGTTCAGGCACAGCTTGCCGCTCTCGTCCAGCAGCCGCTCGTCCACATCCACGGCGACGCACTCGGCCAGAAACAAATCATGCGAACCCAGCGGAATGACCTGCGTGACCTTGCACTCCAGATTCACGGGGCTTTCCTCCACCAACACCGTGCCGACCTTGGCCGCAGGGACAGCGGTCAGGTGCATGGCAGCGAACTTGTCCACGTCGCGCCCACTCTTGACACCGCACCAGTCGATGGCGCGGACAAGGCTCTCGGTGGGCAGGTTCACGACGAACTCGCCGCTTTCCTTAATTAGATGGTGGCTGTACCGCTCGGGCCGCACGCTGATGGACAGCATCGGCGGCTGAGTGCAGATCGTACCGGTCCAGCCCACCGTGATAAGGTTCGGCTTCTCCGGAGCCCCGCAGCTGACCAGTACGGGCGGCTCCGGGTTCAGCAGGGTAGACCCCTTCCATACCTGTCGACTCATTGCGCATCCTCCTTGATTTCACCAAAGTTCGGCGTTGCATCGCTGATAATATACCGCGGGCGGTGCTTGGATTCCAGATAAATTTTACCGATGTACTCCCCGATAACGCCCAGACAGATCAGCTGCACGCCCGACACAAAGCAGATGATGCTCGTCATCGACGCCCAACCGGACACGGTCAGGCCGAGCGCGGCCTCGATGACGGCCCACAGCACGCCGATAAAGCTGACGAGCGCCACAAACACGCCGAAGCCTGTGATGAATCGGATGGGTTTGATGGACAGGCTCGTGATGCCGTCAAACGCCAGTGCCAGCATTTTGGACAGGGGATAGTGGCTCTCGCCCGCGATGCGCTCATGCCGCTCGTAGGTCACGCAGGTGGACTTGAAGCCGACCAGCGGCACCATGCCGCGCAGGAACAGGTTGACCTCCCTGAACCGGGCAAACTCCTCCAGCACGCGGGCGCTCATCAGGCGGTAGTCTGCGTGGTTAAAGACGACCTCGGCGCCCATGGCGTTGAGGATTTTATAGAAGCTCTCCGCGGTAAAGCGCTTAAAAAACGTGTCGGTGTCGCGCTTGCTGCGCACGCCGTACACGACGTCGCAGCCGTCGCGGTAGGCGTCCACCATGGCGTCCATCGCGTTGATGTCGTCCTGGCCGTCGCAGTCAATGGAAATCGTAATGTCGCAGCGACTTTTGGCCTCCATCAGGCCCGCCAGCACGGCATTCTGGTGGCCGCGGTTGCGGCTCTGGCAGATGCCGACATAGTGCGGGTCACGCGCAGCCAGGTCACAGATAATTTCCCACGTCCGGTCCTTAGAGCCGTCGTTCACAAACAGCACGCGGCTTTCCGGGCTGATCTTGCCCGCGGCGGTCAGGTCGGCAAGCTTCTGTAAAAACATCGGTGCTGTGATGGGCAGCACCTCCTGCTCATTGTAGCAGGGGATGACGATGTACAAAATCGGGTCGGTACGGTTGTTCATACAAATAACCTCAATATGTTAAAATTGCGGGCAGGCGGCGTGCAGGCGCTCGGGGTCGGGCAGCTTAAAGCTGCCCCGGAACAGCTCGATCAGCCCCTCCTCCTGCATTCGGCTCAGCTCGCGGGAGAGCGCGCTGCGGTCACAGTTCAAAAACGCGGCCAGCTCAGTGCGGGTCATGGCGGTGGAAAACGTATCCGCGCCGCAGCGCTCGCGCTGTTCCAGCAGCCACATGCAGATGCGTCCGCGCAGGCTCCTGCAGCAAATCAGCTCCAAACGGCGGTCCAGCGCAAAATATTTGTCGCTGATGGTCTCCAGCCAGTTCTGCAGCAGCTTCAGGTGTGCGCTGTGCAGCGCGGCGCAGGGGCGCAGCAGTGCCTCGCAGGGAAGATACAGTGCCAGACAGGCCTCGGCGGCGGAGACATTGACGGGGCTGCGGCTGCGCCCGCCCGCCAGCACGTCGGCAAAGACGCCGCCCGGCCCCATACGGGCCATGACGACGGTAGAGCCGTCGGCCAGCGGTTTGCTTGCCGTGATAGCACCTTCCAGCACAAGGCCGACTTCGTGGGTCTCGTAGCCCGCCATCAGCAGCAGCTCGCCTTTGGCGTAGCGGCGCACCCGCGGCGCAAAGCAGGCCATCAGCGTGTCCAGCTCGGCGTCCGTCATGCCGCGCAAAAGGCTTGTGCGGCGCATCGTTTCGTAGTAGGGTGTGTAGTCCATACAGCTCCTTGCAAACGGTTGAAAAGGGTATCTGTTGCACGGGCAACAGACAATTCACATTTATTATAGTATAGTAGGGCCGCAAAAGCAACAAGGAGGATAAGATTTTTATGAAACTGAAACGCATTTTCGCCGCTGTAACGGCGTTTGCTTTGTGCGCCTCTCTGGCAGGCTGCGGCGCGGCAGCGACTGTGAGCGAGTCTGCCGCAGAATCCGCCGTCGAGGCAACCCCCGCCGTCACCGAGGCCCCCGCTACTGAAGAAACCGCCGACGCATCCGAGGCCGCCCTGCGCATCGCGGGCCTGAAGGGCCCCACGACGATGGGCCTCGTCAACCTGATGAGCGATGAGGTCGCCTCCAACTACAACTTCACGATGTACGGCGCTGCCGATGAAATCGTGCCGCTGCTCGTCAAGGGAGACCTGGACGCCGCTGCTGTGCCCGCCAACCTCGCCGCCACGCTCTACAACAAGACGAACGGTGCAGTGGAAGTTGCCTGCATCAACACGCTGGGCGTGCTCTACATCGTCGAGAACGGAGAGACCGTCAACTCTGTCGGGGATCTGAAGGGCCAGACCATCGTCACCACCGGCAAGGGCGCTACCCCCGAGTACGTTCTGCGCTACGTCCTGACCGAGAACGGCGTTGACCCCGACAGCGACGTTACCATCGAGTATTGCAGCGAGGCCACCGAGGCCCTGGGCAAGGTCCAGGCGGGCGAAGCCACCATCGCCATGCTGCCTCAGCCCTTCGTCACCAGCGCCATGTCCCAGGTCGAGGGTCTGCGCGTTGCGCTTGACATGAACGAGGAATGGCAGAAGGTCGCCGGCTCCAAGCTGGTCACCGGCGTTCTGGTCGTCCGCAAGGATGCCGTTGAGAACGACCCTGAGGCTTTTGCCGCCTTCATGGATGGCTATGCCGCCAGCGTTGAGGCCGCAAACTCTGACCTCGAGGGCACCGCAGCCCTCTGCGAGCAGTACGGCGTTGTCGCCAAAGCTGCGCTGGCCCAGAAGGCCCTGCCGCAGTGCAACATTGTTTTTGAGACCGGCGACGAGATGAAGACCGACCTCGAGACCTACTTCAAGGTTTTGTACGCCGCCGACCCCGCCAGCGTGGGCGGCGCCCTGCCTGCCGACGACTTCTACTATGCAGGCTAAATCCCCCCGCAGAGGCCGATGCTCGCATCGACCCGCCGCTGCTGCTGTGGGCGGATGCAAGCATCCGCCCCAGCAAACGCCGCTGTGGCAAAAGGCTACCGCCATCCTTGTGTGGATTCTGATTTGGCAGCTTGCCGCCATGGGGCTGGGACACGGCGGGCTGTTTCTGGCTACGCCCCTGCAGACACTGGGGGCACTGGCACAGCTGGCACCCACAGCTGCATTCTGGCAGCGCATCGTGTTCAGTGCGCTGCGCATAATGGCGGGCTTCCTGCTGGCAGCAGCAGGGGGCCTGCTTCTTGGCGCAGCGGGCGCACGTTGGCACTGGGTACGGGTGTTCATTGACCCTGCCATGCAGCTGATCCGTGCCATGCCCGTCGCCAGCTTTGTCATTCTGGCGCTGCTCTGGGTGCGCAGTGCGAACCTGTCGGTCATCGTCAGCTTTACCCATGTGCTGCCCGTCGTCTATGCGGGCGTGCTGGGCGGCATTGCCGACACCGACCCGAAGCTGCTGGAAATGGCGAAGGTCTACCGCCTGCCGCTCACCGCGCGGCTGCGGTACATCTGGCTGCCCGGCATCTTCCCGTCCTTCTGCGAGAGCTGCATCGCCGCCATGGGCATGTGCTGGAAGAGCGGCGTCTCCGCCGAGGTCATCGGTCTGCCGGACCACAGCGTGGGCGACGCGCTCTACCGCGCGAAGATCACCCTGTCCACGCCGGATGTGTTCGCGTGGACGCTCGTCATCGTGCTGTTGTCGGCGGCGCTGTCCGCGGCAGCGGCGGCCCTGCTGCGCACGGCCAAGACACGTCTTTGCGGGGAGGTGCGCGTGTGAGCATTGTGATAACCGATCTCTGCAAAAGCTTCGGCAGTACGCCGGTTTTGCAGCGCTTTACCTGGACGGTGGACCGCCCCATGGTGCTGATGGGCCGTTCCGGCTGCGGCAAGACCACGCTGCTGCGCATCCTGCTGGGACTGGAGTCCGCGGACTCCGGCACAGTGACCGGCGTCGAAACGCCCGCCGCCGTTTTTCAGGAGGATCGCCTCTGCCCGCAGCTGACCGCCGCCGCCAACCTGACGCTGACCGGCCACGGCCTGACGCCGCAGGATGCCGAGCGTGAGCTGCGCACCCTAGGCTTTACGGATGCCGAGCTGGCGCTGCCTGCGGCGCGGCTCTCCGGCGGGCAGAAGCGCCGTGCCGCTCTGCTGCGCGCGCTGCTCTGCCGCGATGCGAAAACGCTCTTGCTGGACGAGCCCTTCACCGGTATGGATGCCGAGCTTGTAGCCGATGCCGTCAACGCCACAAAACGCCTGGCGGGGGAGCGTCCCACGATTTTGGTCACCCATGACCGTGCTGCTGCCGGTCTGCTCGGCTGGCCGGTAAAGGAAGTATAAAAAGCACGCCCACGCGAAAAAATATCGCGTGGGCGTTTTTTATATCAACTCTGTCAGAATCGCGTTCTGCACGACCATCCCGGCGGGGG
>OKUM01000456.1_pt1 | contig 26338 bp, 23 predicted proteins | sample 1606801 | NCBI WGS metagenome assembly OKUM01 (sample SAMEA3882546, study PRJEB24775) | human gut metagenome | biome: human-associated habitat; feature: intestine environment; material: feces | place: Netherlands | collected 2009/2010
AGTCCGACAGCACATGGACGGTATAGCCGTTTTTTCGCATATTGAAGCTGGTGGATTTGATGCACGCTGCGGCGTCGGCTCCGGCAAGATAACACTCGGAAATCCCATGCTCCTGCAGGAAGGCGGCAAACGCCTCACTGGTCAGGGCGTTGCTTTTTACCTTCGTAAAAATATGGTCGGATACGATGTTCAGCTCCGGCACCAGCTCTGCACCGCGGGTGCCGGGCTTGAAGGTTCTCGTTCCCGCAGAAAGGTTGTTATGCTGAATGTAAACGATCCAAAGGGGGCATTGGAGAATTGCGTGGGATAACCCAAGATGATTGTGCTTTGCATCTCCAGCGTTTCGGTAACGTGTGGAGCTTCCAGCGGAATACACTCCGCCGCAGCGTCCAGCAGGTTTACCAGTTTTTCAACGCAGTGCTTTGTGTTTCCGGTTCCACTCAGATATATCCCCATCATTTATGCTTTTTCTCCCTGTAAATCCCAATATCGGCTTGTGGTTCGGTCGGTCAATTCCCATTCCCCTAAAACAAAAAGACGCAGCACAAACCGATCATCTCGGATTGCACTGCGTCTAAGCGTCTGGCATTTTGATTTCTTCAATTTCCCCGTCCTTGAAACGGATCACACAGGTATATTTGCACTTCGGGCAGAATAGCGGAAAATCCTCCAACACCGTATGTGGCCGGATCTGCGTTCTTGTTTTGCTGCCGCATCTGGGGCAGCAAAGCCAGTCCATTTTTGATTTCAGAGCTTCTACCAATTTATATCACCTCTGTTTCCTTGCTGACCAATGCTCGAAACTCAGCATCACGGTCAAAGGTACCTGCCGCAAATCCGGGGATTTCTTTGATGGATTTGCAAATGCTGATACTGAAGCCCGTTAGGATATGCCCAATCTCTTGGTCGGAGTAGGGGCAATCGCCGGTCACGATCAGCGTGGACAGGCTATGAACAACGAACCATAAATTGCGGAAATAAAGGTCTGCTTCTTCGGCGGTGATATGGTAAATGTTCATCAGGGTCGGACGGACAAGTAACTGTAAATGCTGCATCGAATTTATGGCGCTGTACTCCGGTGACCGAGTCAGGAACAGGAGCCAATAAAGCTCCGGTTCTTCACGCGCAAAACGGATATAGCTCTTTCCGACGCCGAGAAACGGGATTTTCTCTTTTAAGCCCGCTTTGGTGTAGCTGTCATATACACGCACCGCAGCAGCATAGACCGCCTGCTTAACTTCGTCCATAGAGCCAAAGTAAGTAAAGATCGGGCGCGTGGATGTCCCAAGTTCATCCGCTATTGCCTTTGCCGTCAGACAGCCGATCCCTTTCACCTGCACGACCCGCAGCGCCGCCTCTACCATTTCTTCCTTTGTGAATTTGTTTTTCGGAGCCATATCCCGCATCCTTTCATTATAAAGTGCATTTCCTGATGTGCATTATCCAATGCATATCAGGCGTCAGTATGTTATGATTTTCGGACGGGGCGACATGGGGAAAAAAGCGGATTACATTGCCCTGTATTGCTCTTTCATGTCGCTTCTTCCTGCGTGGCCAATATTGCGCCTCTGTATGCCCGCTCCAAATGGGAATTGATCGTGTCCTCATCGTATTTCAACGAATTGTTGGCGATCATGCTTGCATACCCGTGGGCAAACAGGAACACCGTGATAAAAACCGTTTTCGTCTGCTCCATGCCAATTCCTAAGGATCTCTGCATCGCTGAAAGAACGGGGATAAGCTCCTCCGCATCGATCAGTTCAAGCAAAGTCTTTCCGTTAAAATAATCCGACTGGAAAAGGAAGCGGAACAGGTGGGGTTCTTCGATGGCAAAGCGGATATAATTCATTCCGATTCCAAGGGCAGCACCCTTTGGCGGTTTCTTCATGGTCATAAGGTATTCCGAATGATAAAGGTCTGCCTTCGCATAGACCGTCCTTTTCAGTTCTTCAATCGTTGCAAAGTGATACATGACGGGCTGTGTGGAGCAATGTAGCCTTTCCGAAACAATTCTTGCGTTAATATTTTCCACACCGGTTTCGCGTGCGACCGCAAAGGCTGCGTCAACAATCATTTCTTTTGTGACTTTTGCTTTTGCGGGCATACGCACACCTCCAATTTATAACATGCATTATGTATAACCGAGATTATACAACGTGCAATGCACATTGTCAATCCGTCTGGAGTAAAATTTACAAATAAATACCTCACCTGGTTTCGCTGCCTTGGCCTTGAAGATCACGGCCTCGGAGAGGGGACGAACGGGGGCAAGAAAGCGGCAAGCAATGCAAAGCGGTACCCACTTTGCGAAAACAGGCGGATTCCGTTTACACGGAGCCCGCCTGTTTCATGCTTGTTGGGGCGCTGCCCCAATCCCCGCAGAACACAAAAACTGTGTTCTGGAACGATGGATAAATCCATCGGCTGCGCGATTTTTCAAATCGCTTGTGGGCGGGCAGCTCAGCGCTGCTCCGCCTCTTTTTCCCGTCGTTCATTCGCTTCCTCCTGCTCCTTGTCCAGCTCCAGAATACGGTCGATATTGGCCTTGGCCGTCAGCAGCTCTTTCATTTCCTCACGGGCTTTTCGGTAGTCGGCGTAGGCCGCTTTCTTCTCCGCCAGCAGCTCGGCGTACTCGGTATTCAGCGCCTTGATGGTGGGCAGCTTCTTGAGGCCAAGCCCATCAAAATAGTTCTTTGCGGCCTTGTGGATCGTGATCTCGCTTTCATGCTCTGCAAGAAATTTCTTGGAGTACCCGGCCTTGCGATAGGCAACGTAGGTATCGCGGGTCTTGGCATAACCCACGATACCATGCGGAAAGCCTGCCGTTATCCGTAATCAGGCCGTTGCCGCCGTAGTAAAGAGCTTTCAGAAATGCCGTGCGATTCTCTAAAGGCTTTTGCTTGGAGAATTCCGCAGTAATTTTCATCCGCGCTGCATCCGCATTACCGCCCGCGCGCAGGATGTGGTCAATATCATCCTGAGAAATGAACATAGAAAAAGCGGAGGGTGTTACACTCTCCGCTTCTGCGATGGATTGAATTTGTTCTGCCTCTGAGGGGAAGAAGGACATCTGCGCCCCAGCAGGGGCATCGAACATATTTAGCTGAACACCAGTTCCGTGAGGATCGTTTCCTCGGCCTGCGCTTTCAGCGAGTTCATCAGCCCTATGCGAACTTGCAGGAAGTCGGCATACGGCTTGACGTGAAGAGCCGCGCTCGCGTGGATCTCGCAGCACTGCTGAAAAAGGAAGGGCGCACACGAGTATCCATTTCTGAGAAGACGGGACTCGGCGTGTGCACGGTACAAGCGGCGATTGCGGGCAAGAATGTCACCATGCACAGCGCGGACAAAATTGCGGAAGCGCTCGGCCGTTCGCGCTTGGATCTGTTTATTGACGTTGAGAAGCGTAAAACACTTGATGCGAACACCGTGCGAGGTTATCACAGACTCATTTCATCTATCTTGACGAAAGCTGTGAAATGGGGCTTCATCCCATTCAATCCTGCGGCAAATGCCGAGTTGCCAAAGCTGATGCCAAAAGAGGCTGCGCATCTTGACGAAGAGGACGCGCGGCGGCTGTTGGAGCTGCTGCAAAATGAGCCTGCCAAATATCGCGCGGCTATTTCCTTTGATCTCTTATCGGGCCTACGGCGTGGCGAATTACTGGGGCTGCGCTGGTCGGATGTCGATTTCGAAAACGAAACGGTCACCATTGTGCAGACATCCTCTTATGTTCCGGGGGTAGGGATCTACACGGACACACCGAAGAACAAAACATCTGCACGGCCTCTGAAGCTCTCGCGCTCTGCCTTTTTCGTTCTGCGACAGGTACAGGAGTGGCAGGAAGAGCAACGCGCGCTTTGCGGGGACAGATGGAAGGACAAGGACGGGCGGATCTTTACCAATGACGAGGGCGCGCCGATTCACCCCGACGCACTGTCAAGCTGGTTTGGAGATTTTACGCGGCGGAACGGATTCACGGAGATCCATGTGCACAGCCTCCGACATTCTTACGCTTCCTTGCTGATTGCAGAGGGAACGCCGCTCGTCGTAGTCTCCCGCCGCTTGGGACATGCTCAGGTGAGCACGACCGCCAATATTTACGCGCATGTCATCGCGTCGGCGGATGAAAAGGCGGCGCAGATCACAGAGAAGTTCGCCGACATTATTGTGCCGAACCAGAAGAAAAAGGGCGCTACGGCATGAGAAGCAGCGGCAAAATGAAAAGCCGGTCAGGTGTTGATCCTGACCGGCTTTTTTGCCCGCCGAAACACATTTTTTCGACTGTAAGACACAAATAAGACACAAAAATGCCCTTCGCAGATATACTGAAAAAAGCAAAAGCCCCGAAACCGTTGAGATTTCAGGGCTTTTTTGTCGTGTGTCGACAGAAAAGATACCGCCGTCAAAGCCTTGTGCCGCAATGGTTTCTGCGGTTATACCCCCTTTTTGAAAAGACAAACGGCAGAATATCCCTCGCATGGTGGATATTCCGCCGTTCATCTTCTTATTCATAGATTTCCTGCTCAATCACCGTTTTGCTGTCTCGGAAGTGGATGCGGATGGTTTCCGCGTCCTCCACCGTGATCTTTTGGATGACCTGCCGGACGAGCTCATTGTCAAATTCCGTATAGCCTGCGGCGCATTCCATGATGCTGTCCCACATCTGCCGGCGTCTGGCAGCCTGTTCCTCCAGATCGACCTCTACCTGCTGCGCGTCCGCGATCTGCGCCTTAAGGGATTCCTTCTCATCCGTCAGCGCTTTCATTCTGGCATTCAGCTCGGTATCGGCCATGTTGACGAGCAGCCGATCCAGCACATCGCTTTGCTCCCGGCTCACCGCATCCATACGCTTCTTCAGCTGCAGCAGCCGTGCACCGGCCTGAGATAACGCCTGCCTGGCTTCCTCCGCCATGGCCAGCACATCGGGGCAGACCTCCTGCCGGATGGCGGCGTACTCGTTCATGGCCGCGAGGATGGCGCTGTGCAGCATGCCTTCATCCAGTGTCGGAGAGTGCTGGCAGTATTTTGTACCGAACTCCAGCCGGGAGACACAGCGCCACACGATGCGCTTTTTCCCATTTCTGGCCCATGTGACCCGCTTGTAGGGGGAGCCACACTCGCCGCACACCAACAATTCTGTCAGAGCGTATTTGCCGGAGTATTTCCCAAGTTCCGTTTTTCCGCTCTTTTGCAGCACCTTCCGTTTGCTGGACCGGCGCGTCATCTCCTGCTGCACCTGATTGAACAGATCCCTTGAGACAATGGCCGGATGGCTGTTCTCCACATAGTACATCGTGCGTTCGCCACGGTTCTTTTTGACCTTTTTGTTGATGCAGTCCGTCACATAGGTTTTCTGCAGCAGGGCGTCTCCAATGTACTTTTCATTGGTCAGGATATTGTGGATGATGGAGGGAGACCAGCGCTCTACACCCTGTGCGGTGGGAACACCGTCCTCGTCCAGCTCCCGCTTGATCTGTCCCAGGGTGCAGCCGTCCAGATACCTGTGGTAAATGCGGCGGATGATCTCCGCTTCCTCCGGTACGATCTCCGGCTGTCCGTCCGCCCCCTTCCGGTATCCCAGCATCTTTTTGTACTGGAAGGTGACCTTTCCTGCCTCCGCGCTCTTCTGCTTTCCCCATGCGACATTCTTGCTGAGAGACTCGGATTCCGCCTGGGCGAAGCCGCTGAACAGGGTGATGAGAAATTCGCTGGATTCCGTGAGGGTGTTGATGTTTTCCTTCTCGAAGTACACCCCAATGCCGTTTGCTTTCAGGAGCCGCACCGTATCCAGACAATCCACCGTGTTTCTGGCAAAGCGGGAGAGGGACTTGGTGATGATGAGGTCGATGTGTCCCCGCTTGCAGGCGGTGATCATCTTGTTGAACTGTGTCCGCTTTTTCAGGCTGGTGCCTGAGATGCCCTCATCGGCATAGATCCCTGCCATCTCCCAGTCCGGGCTGTCCTCGATTTTCTGGGTATAGTAGGTTTTTTGGGCTTCGTAGCTGTTGAGCTGCTCTTCGCTGTCCGTCGAGACGCGGCAGTAGGCCGCTACGCGCATTTTTCCGTTATGGTCTCTGTGCAGTTCTTCCGGTTTTCTGGTTGCGGGGATCACCCGCACCCGCCGCTCTAAGGTGGCTGCTGTCGCTTCCATGGATCATTCATCCTTTCCTGTCGCTTTTTTATCCGTAAATATAAGAGTTACTTCGGTATCCTGTGAGATGGTGATATGGGAAACCGCTCGTTGGAAGCGTCTCCAATCCGCCTCTGTCAGACTATCTGACGGCTCAGATTCGGCAGACGGCTCTGGACAGCAGGCATACCGCGCTGCCGCACCCTGCAGGATCAGCGACATCACCGCTTCCGGCGAGTCTGGCTGCTCCAGCCCCCGGTTGATGGCATTGTCCAGCCGCATGACCTCCGCAGAGGGCGTGTAGGCGGTGCAGCTGGGCTGTTCATGGTCCCGGAACTGACGGACGATCCCGTTTACCGTCGCATCCATGTCCATGACCGCGGTATTCCCGCAGCCTTCGCATCTCAGATACAGCTTGCCGCTGTTCTGCCAGCCGCCGCCCAGCCGGGTCATCTTCCCGCCGCAGGTGCAGCGGAAGTATGGAGTCAACCGCGCAATGGCAGGCTTCTCTCCGTGGGACTGCTTCCTGGCATTCTTTTCCGCCGTCTTTTCCTGCGCCGCTTGGAAAATACCCGCTTCCACCAGTATGGGGTATCCCTCCTTACCGGTGTAACGGGGATTTTCCAAAAGGCGCTTTACCTTATGCTTGTTCCAGAGCGGCACTTCCCGGCAATACGGAATACCCTGCCGATTCAAGGCGTCCGAGATGGCCTGATAGGAAGCCCCGGCGTTATAGAGCGTAAAGACCATACTGACGGCTCGCTGCTCCTCCGGCACGATCTCCAACGCGCCGTTTCGGATCTGATACCCGTATAACACCTTGCGGTTGATCATCTTGCCGCCACCTCCCATTGTTCTGTCAGTTCCAAGCCTCCGTAAAGCCGGAAGCGGATGCGGGTTTGAGTCTCTGCAATGATCTTCTCCACCAGACGTTCGAATAGCTCTTCATCGAAGCCATCCAGCCGTTCCGGTCCGTTGAGAAGCGTCTGCTCCACCTTGCGGAGCGCGTCCATCGTTTCGTCTATCGCTTCGTTCTCTGTCAGCCTGCGCCGCTCCCCGCGAAGCTGTGTCAGTCTGGCGCTGATGGCATTCATGCGGGCGGCGCAGATATCCGCGTCCAGCAAGCCATTGGCCCGCAGAGTGCTGATCTTATGGCTTTCTTCTGTTGCTTCCGCGATGGCCCGGTTGATGGCCAGCACCTGCGGATGATTCTGCCGCAGGATCGTGTCCAGCGTGTTCAGCTGCCGGAGGGCCGGGGCCAGAATGATGTCCGCGTTGCTTTTGAGCCTGTGGTACATCCGCAGGAAGGCGGCATGGATCTCCGCTTCCGGGATGCGTCCTACAGGGCAGTCCGCGGCGTGGCGGTCGTGGGTTCGGCAGACCCAGGTCACATATCCGCTCTGGCTGCTTCGGCGCTGAAACACCGTCCCGCAGTTCCCGCAAACGATTTTTAAGGCAAGAGGGCTTTTTTCTCTGCGCTTTTTCTTTTTCTGCGCTTTCTTTTGCAGCAGTGCCTGCACCCGCTCAAAGGTGTCCCTGTCTATGATAGCTGGATGGGAGTTCTCCGTGTAGTATTGCAGGCGTTCCCCGTGATTTCGTTTCTGCACGAAGGGGAAACCGCAGCTGTAGGATTTCTGGCTCAGAGCGTCTCCAATGTACTTTTCATTGGTCAGCAGGTATCGAATCCCCGTTTCTCTCCAGCATTCCGCGCCGGACTGGGAGGGGATGCCTTTCGCCGTCAGCTGCTCCGCGATCCATCCGGAGCTGCGCCCCTTGAGGTATGCGTCGAAGATCCAGCGCACCGTGGCGGCTTCCTCCGGGACGATTTCAAGGTCTTTCTTATTTACGATTCGGTATCCGTAAGGGGCGGTGCAGGTGATAAATTCCCCACGCTCCATCCGCCGCTGATAGCTCATCTTCTGATTGGCGGAGATGGAGATGGATTCTTGCTGGGCAAGAGAACCGGAAACGCTCACCATCAGTTCGGTGGTGAGCGTTTTCGTGTCGATATTTTCTTTTTCAAACCGGACGCTGACGCCCATGGCGGATAACTCCCGTAGGGCGGACAGGCAGTCTCTGGTATTCCGGGCGAAGCGGGATACGGACTTCACCAGAATTCGATTGATCTTACCCTTCCGGCAGTCCCGCATCATGCGGTTGAAGTCATCCCGCTGATCCATCCGGGTGCCGGTCAACCCTTCGTCGGCATACACATCCACCAGCTCCCAGCCGTCATGCTGGGCGATCTCTTCCGTATAATTGCGGATCTGGGCGGCGTAGGAATGCAGCTGATCCTTGGAGTCCGAACTGACCCGGCAGTAGGCTGCCACCCGCAGATGTTCCGCTTCCCGCGTCTGCGGCGCGATGATTTTTACCTGTGCCATGTTTTTCACTTCCCTGTATCTTTTTTGTCAACACACAAGCTACCACACGATCCGCAGAATATCCAGCACTATTCCCAAACAGTCTGCGGGGAATATTTCTCTCTGGCCAGTCTCTTGGCGTAAGACAGTTCTTCCGCGCTCAGCAGGCCGATTTCCGCCAGATGCTCCAGCATCCTGACTGCCAGCCGATACTGCAATTCTTTCTTTGCGTCGATCATCTTTCTACCTCAAAATAGCTCTCCGGCTTTTTCTCCCGCAGAAACCTTGTCACTTCCCGCAGGCTGCCGGTCCTCCGCATTTCCGGCAATGCCTCACTCACAGCCTGGGCGTATCTGCGCCCACGGCAGGCCCGTTCATCCAGAATGGCGATGACGCAGGTATCGCTCTCCGTGCGGATGGCCCGTCCAAAGCCCTGACGCAGCTTGATCTGCATCTCCGGTACAGCTACCTCACGGATGAATGCGTGAAGGGAAGAATACTTCTCCAATTCCCGTTCCTTTCGTGCGTCTGGGTAGGCGAAAGGCAGGCGTGGGATGATCAGCAGAGATACACAGTCGCCGGGGAAATCAAAGCCCTCCCATGCCGCGCCGGTGGCCAGCAACACCGCTCCCGGCGTGTGCCGGAACTGTTCGATGATGTGGGGCGCGTTGCGGCCCAACGTCAGCAATGGGAATGGGAGAGATTCCTCCCGCAGCCGCTCCTTCACAGCCGACATGGCTGCGTAGGAGGTAAAGAGCACCAGCGCGTGACCGGAAGCTGCTTTGATGAGTCCGACGAGCTCGGCAGTCAGCTCATTAAAGTACACATCCGTATCCTCCACTCTCTGGCGGGGCGGGATTTGCGGAAGGTAGAGCAGGCAGTTGTTCCGGTAGTCAAAGGGGGATGGAGAAACGGATTCCATGACGCGGTGTCCCTGCTCCAATCCTGCCTGCGTTTTGAAACGGCGGAAATCGCTGCCCACCGCCATGGTGCCGGAGGTCAGGACAAACGCCTGATCCGGCTGCCACAGGATCTTTTTCATCCGCTGCGTGATATCGCCGGCTGCGGCGCACAGCATGGCACCGCCTGTGCTGACATCTTCGGCAGTGTAAAAAATCATATCTGTCTGGGAACTGGTGAACAGCTTGACCGCGTCCAGCACCGTATTCAGCTGGCGGCTTCCCAGCGGGGAGAGCAGGCTGCCGATCTGCCGCTGGATGATGGGCAGTGTGCGGGATGGCGCGGTCAGCAATCGCAAACAGGCTTCCACCGGCTCCGCTTCCTCTCTGGGCTGTGCCAGCTTGCGCAGCAAAGGACCTGTGCTGTCCTCCAGCATTTCTGCCGCCAGTAAGTACCGTTCCTCTTTTAGCTGAAGGATAAGGTTTCGTATCTCTTTGGCCGCCAACGTCACACCCAGCATCTGCTGTGCGGTTTCCGGAAGCTTATGGGCTTCATCCACGATGATGATGCTGTGCTTCGGGAAGATGGGGCGTTTTCCCTCGCTGCGGTGGATGGCGTCTGCCACCAGCAGGTTATGATTGCAGATTTGAAACAAAAATTGATTTTTGTCGCAGGTCTTGAGGAACCGCTGATAGCGGCAGTCCCTCTGCTTGCAGTCGCAGACCTGCGGTACGCAGACACGCTCCCGGTCATAGCCGCTGAGATGAGAAACTCTGTCCATGTCCAGCGTTTCCCGAAGAGTCCGGAGCGCTGCCAACGCTTCCGGATTTTTCTTTGCAGGATATACCTGACGCAGCCGCCTGTCCAGCCGCTCGTCGCAGACATAATGGCTTTTGCCTTTGCGGATGACCGCTTTCAGTGGCTTGGTAAGAATCCCGTCCGCCATTAGGACGCAGGACAGCAGCGGCAGATACTCCGTCAGCACCGCGTTTTGCAGCGCAATACTGGAAGTGGAAATGATGATGGGGCGGGCGATCTGCCCTGTCGGGAAAGCAGACGCTGCCGTGGCAGCCGCCAGATAAGCGTAGGTCTTGCCGATGCCCGTCCCGGCATCGCACAGGGCGATCCTCCCGTCCTGCATGGCTTCCAGCATCCGGTGACTCAATTGGATCTGCTCCGGACGCTGCGCCATACCGTGGGCGGGAAGAAGGTCCTGAAAAATATGGTCGATCAGTTTATGGGCTTTCAGCCTGTTATCGTTGGTATTCATCCGATAATTTCCTCTTTTCCTGTCATGCTTTGTTTTCGTTTCCACCGTATTTGCAGCGCGCGCCCCGGTGGGAAAAGGGAACAATACGGACAAGGTCTGGCAAGACCTTCACGGGCGTATTTCCGGGATCTCTACTGCTTTCAATCCCGGAGCAGCCCAGCCTCTTCATGCTGGCCAGTGCATTGTGTCTCATTATCTGCCCGGACAGCGTCTCTGCGGGCGGCGCTGCCAACGCCGCCCCCGTGCAGGTAAAATCGCTCGCCGCGGGAAGCTGCAAGGCTTCCCACGGGTCGTGGCGCACACTGCGCGGATCGCTCTTCTGTCCGGGTGGTTATCCGTATTGCTGGTATGCAATTTTCAAGGAACAGCGAGGGGCATTCGGAGCCCCTCACTGTCCTCCCGAAAATTGCGTTCGGTGAATACCCTTATTTCGAGGAATTTTCAAAAAACTTTTTGAGATCCCGCAGGATGCGGTCTCTCCGCTTGATGACCGCCCGCTGGCTGACGCCCATTCTTTGGGCGTATTCCCGTGTAGACGCGCCGTCGAAGAACAGGGCGTTGATGAGTTCCCGGTCGGTATCCTTTAGTGACAGCAGCGCCAGCAAAAGGATCTGCTTCTGTTCTGCCAGATTCCGAAGTTCCTCACGCTCCAGTGCCTCCGTTTCGGCGCTGGGGGCCGTTTCCGCTCCGACATAGTCCGGCAAAAGCGCATCTTCCTCCATCTGCTCCAGAGAGAGCAGTTTTCCGGAGGACTGTTCCTCCGTGATATAGCGCTCCCTGCGGTCTGCCTGCGCATAGGCGAGGTAGACATCCTCCGGCACCTCTACGTCCATACCGTCTACAGTGATGATATTGGCGATGACTTCGCCACCTTCGTTTCGAACGCGCCGATAGTTGCGTTCTTCCTGCCATTTTTTCATGATTCATGACTCCCATCTCAGATTTTTTTGAAATGTCTGAGATGGGGTCACGGATATTTAGCGATATAGGGCTGCCAGCGTCTGCGCATTGTGTGCCTTTCCGCTTTTCAGCCGAAGAAAGGCGCAAAAAAAGAGCCTTACGCATAGCTGAAAAGCTACTTGTAAGGCTCCTAACTCAATGTTCCCATATTCGACGATGGGTGGCTGGTGCGCTTGACGAAGTCATATCAATTGATTTTTAATTTATGCCTGAACATATCCCATAAAGGGGATGGGCGTGTGGATCAGGAGGTGAGCATCCGGTGTCAGTACCGTGATGCCGATCTGTTCGCCGCACTTGGGGCATTTGGCGATCAGGTCAGGGTGTTCCGCTCTGTGCAGCGCAAATAGCCTGTACTGAGACTGTTCCGCACCGCTGGGGATATCCGCGATACGGCCCTTGCCGCACAGCGGACAGCGCAGGGAATTGGTTTTTGACATAGCGCCTCACTTTCTCTGTTCTCTTTTTTGAGAACAGCACATGAAAATTTTTTACAGCAGGTTATGGTTCTCCAACCGAATGCGCATGGCCTGCTTGGATACCTGAAAGATACCTGCCATATCCGTCACCAGCTGTTGATTCGTCCGTCCGGAGCGCAGCTGATAGAAACAGCGCTTGACCTGCGGCAGCGGCAGCAGAAGGATAGAGCCCAGCAGGTTCGCCTGCACTTCCAATGTGTTGTCGCTCTCATCGCCGGAACGGAGCGCCGCGTTTTCGCCGGTCCCGCTGAACTGTTTCTTATGGAGCAGCCAGTGCCCCAGCTCATGGGCGCAGGTAAAGCGCAGCCGCCCGGTAGATGCTTCCTCTTCGCAGAGAGAGCAGTCGATGAGGATGGTGCCGCCCTTGACGGGAAGAAGGTCATAGCGGTGGTTTTCCCAGTCATAGATCGCTGTGAGACCGTCGTCAAAGATGGTCTCGCCTAAAACCCGCCCATTATTCCGCAGATATTGATACTCCAGCACCAGCCCCTGCGCCTCGATGATGTCCTCAATGGGAATGGCTGTGGGAGGGCCGTAATAGAGCTTGGGGTCATAGGCGGTGATCACATCGCGGGCGATCCGCTCCAACGCCTGTTCGCGGTAATATGCTTTTTTCATGCGTCTATTTCACCGCCCTCTTTGGATTTCTTTGCGCGCTGGGTAATCCGGTCGATAAATTCCTGCCACTCCTGGTCTGTGGCGTCTGCCTCCTTCGCCGTGCGGAGCGCGGCCCGGACGATCTCCCGATCCATGATGTAGTCCGGCAGGTCTGCGGATACCCGGTTATTCTGGGACTTGGCGGCAAGATCCAGCATCTGCTCGGTTTCCACCTTGCTCAGATGCAGTTCCTGCTCCAACCGTTCCAAATATGCGCGCGTCGGTGCCGGTCTGCGGTCGTTTTCAATGTTGCTCAGATAGACTGGCGACAAGTCCAGCTTTGCCGCCAGCGTGCGCAGGGACAATCCGATAGATTGCCGTTTCTCTCGAACGAAGCTGCCGAATGTCTGTTCCAAGTAACTCACCTCCTATCCGTGTTCTCTTCTCTGGAAACACTGTAGCCTCAGTATAGCAAACATTCGTTCGATTGGCAAGATGTGAAAAAGATGGTGTTCCCCGCAAGGAACACCATCCAGAAGTTATTTCAGCCACGCTGCCATATCCTGCATTTCCTCCAGCACTGCTGCTGGGCTGACGATGCGAATCTTACCGCTAAAGGTAAAGACCCAACTGAAGAACGGAGGGCTTGGCGCGACCTCGACTGTAGCACGGAAATGCTGTTCATCTACAGTTTCCGTCTGCACATTTTCACCGAAGCGGTCGATGACGCTGCGCATGATCTCATTATCGCACAGCAGTTCCACCGTGCAAAGGGCATCCGGATACATTCCAAAGACCTTTTGCACATACTCAGCAGGATCAAAGTCTGGCGCAAGAATAGCCGTCTGATTCAACAACTCCACGGCGGTCATCCGGTCTACCCGGAACTGCGCCAGCTTTCCGTGTTTATTTGACCAGCCAACAGCGTAGTAATAATCCTTGTTCCAGATCAGGACATACGGGCTGAACTGATAGCGGTAGCCGTCGTGCTTGAGCACCTTTTCCTTCTTCGGTGTGTACTCAAAATACTGAAACGTGATCTGGCACTTCTCCTGAATAGCGCTATGGATCTTATCTACGCTGTAATAGATGCACTCATTCTCCGGTTTGACCGTCCCATCCATATAGATATGCCGGTCCAGCTGATACGCGTATGACTCGCTGGTGAGCTTTCCCAGCTTCTCAATGAGCTGCTCGCTCTTTTTTGCCGTGATGAAGCGCGAGGATTCCACCGCGTCCACCAACAGCTTTAGTTCCGGCAGTTCGAATAGCCTTGCTCCGACAAAATATCGATTCTGGGTACTTTTGACACAGACGATGTCCATACCGCTGCTTTGCAAGACCTCAATGGCGGAATACACGCTCTTGCGTCCTGCCTGGATGCCATGCTCCTGCCAGAATGCAAGGATATCTGACACGGAGGCAGGATGTTTATCATCTGTACGTTTATATAAATACCGCTGTAAGAGCAACAGTCCGTATTGGGATCCGTTTTTCATGCTGAGACCTCCGGTCCAAATTCATATCTTCTCTTATAGTTTAATGAGCGGATCTTATTCCGTCAACTGTTTCTGACTCCGTGATGGTCAGGCGCATCGCATTTTGTCTGCACTATTGCTTTATAATAGAATACCAACGGCCTGCACAAGACCTATTCTCTTGCTCTCTCAACGCTGCTGCCGAAGCTGACTGCTCCCTGTGACTATGGCTCAATCACCTATGACAAGAAGGTTGTTACCGATCTGGGCACTGGCTCCTTTATTACCCTTGTAAACGGCAAGACCGGTGAACTGACGCTGGAAGCAAACAGAAGCGGCACAGACGAAGGACGACTCGGCACGATCACTGTTACAATCTCCACGAGCAACTATCAGGATATCACTCTGACCATCAACGTCAGCGCGGAAAACAAGATCACTCCGCAGGCGGACGGCGCAGTGACGGCAACGGACATCACCCATGGTCAGACACTGAATGACAGCAAGATCGCGGGCAAGGTGAAGGACGGCGACAAGATGGTTAACGGTACGTTCGCATGGGTGGACGGCACAGGCGCTGTATCCTACCGCATTGACACTGCTAACAGCACAGGCGAGGCGACCATCGATCCCAACACCGGCGTTCTGACTCCAGTCAAGGTCGGCTCCGTGAGCGTCATCGCAACCAAGGCGGGCGACAACGACTACAACGACGTCACTAGTGCTCCCTTCGTGCTCATGATCAAACCGGCCACGCCCACCGGCGCGCCGAACTACACCAGAATCACCACAAGCGGCAAGACACTGAAGGACGCGGCGCTGACCATCGAGGGCAGCACGCCGAACCCCAATGACGGCAAGCTGGAATGGGTGGATGACAAGGAAAATGTCCTATCCGGCAATACCACGGTCGAGGACAACACGGCCTACAAGTGGCGCCTCACGCCTACTGACACCAACTACACGACACTGACCGGCGAGGTTGAGCTGTATCACAAGTCCAGCGGTGGCGGCAGCGGTGTGACGGCTCCCTCCATCACGGTCCCCGTTTCCTCTGAGCAGGAGACCGTGAAGGTGGATGCGATCGTTTTCGGCAGCACCGCAGCCGTGGAGGTCACCGACAAGCAGCTCAATCAGGTCACTTCGGGCGGCGACATCGTCACCGTGGACGTCTCCGGCCTTAAGGACGTGGACAGCGCCAAGGGCACCGGCGAGACGACGTTCAGCCCCAACGCAGATTGCACCAGAGCGCAGATCGTAACCCTCCTCTGGCGTTGCAAGAAGTGACCCGGCTGAACAGCAAAGCCGCTGACATGACCACATAAGCGAACATCGGACAGCGCAGCGGATAGGCTTTTTGCCATGACGCTGCGCTGTCCTGATTTTATATTCCGCATGTTTCCATACTATCGTAAACGGTAAATAACCCGTACCTGCTAAAGCGGGAACAAATATGTCATACTTGTCGCGGGGAGGGTTCTCAATACTCCTCGCGGCATTACATATAGGGAGGTCTGTGCATGGAATACGGCTACGCGAGAATTTCCACAAGAGAACAAAATGAGGAGCGCCAGCTCATCGCCCTGCGGGAGTTTGGGCGGAACGACGGCCAGATCATTCTGGATAAGCAGTCCGGCAAGGATTTTGACCGACGCGGCTACAGGAGGCTGCTGCGAAAATTGAAAGACGGCGACACCCTTGTCATCAAGAGCATCGACCGTCTCGGGCGAAATTATGAAGAGATCCTGGAGCAGTGGCGCATCATCACAAAAGAGAAAGGAGCGGCCATCGTCGTGCTGGATATGCCGCTGCTTGACACGCGCCGGAGCCGCGACCTGACCGGTACGCTGATCGCGGATATCATGCTCCAGCTTCTGAGCTATGTGGCGCAGACGGAGCGTGAATTCATCCATCAGCGGCAGGCGGAGGGCATCGCTGCGGCAAAGGCGCGGGGCGTAAAGTTCGGACGTCCCTATAAGGAACTGCCCGCTGGATTTCAGGAGGTCAAGGCGCGTTGGGAGCGCGGTGAGCTGTCGGCGCGGGCGGCGGGCAAGGAATTGCGCAGTGCACACAGCACGTTTTTACACTGGGCGCACGGCAATATATGTTAAAAAGTCGTTAAACGCGAGAATTATCGGATAAAAAAGTAGACCTTTTTCCTTTCTTTGCTATTGAGCTATTGATATTTTTGGCAAATGGTGATACTATAAAGTCCTAAAAAAGAGCTTGCATGGTTATGGTCGACAAAGTCTACCTTATTGACCATTGCTCGATCAGAAGGGAGCTTACCTGCTTAAACACCGAAAGGTCTGGCTGGGAGCTTTGGAACAGGGGGTGAGCTCTGATTAGCACATCGTTCTATGATTTCTGCGTGATGCGCAATCATAGGGCGCTCCTGGCTCAGTGGGACAGTGAACGCAATGCGCCGCTTACGCCTGAAGATGTGTCTTACGGCAGCCGCCAAAAGGTGTGGTGGAAATGCAATAAAGGGCACAGCTGGCAGGCAAAAGTCTATTCCCGTTCGGAGAACAGCGGCTGTCCGTATTGCGCCGGACGCAGGAAAGGGCCTGAAAACTCGTTGGCGGTGCAAGTCCCCTCGCTTGAAGCCGAGTGGGACGCGGAGAAAAACGCCCCGCTGAAATTTGCTGATCTGACCATCGGCAGCCATCAAAAGGTCTGGTGGCGGTGCCCTGCGGGACATTCCTACGATTCGGTCGTCAAGAGCCGTGTGCTGGGCACCGGCTGTCCCGTCTGCGCGGGACGTGTTGTTCTGCCGGACGAAAACTCCCTCGCGGCAAGGTATCCCGCACTTGTTGCCGAATGGGATACCGAGAAGAACGCTCCTCTATTGCCGACGCTGGTCGCCCCGGGAACGGTGAGAAAGGCCTGGTGGCGCTGTCCCAAGGGGCACAGCTACCGTGCCGCCATCTCATCCCGCGCGGGTGGTGGAACAGGCTCCCCATTCTGCGCAGGGTAAAAGGTCATACAGGGCGAAAATGACTTTGCTTCCCAATATCCGCAGCTTGCCGCGCAATGGGACGCTGCGAAAAACGGCACTCTGACGCCGGAGCTGGTGACTGCCGGCTCCAACCGCCGCGTGTGGTGGCGCTGCGAAAAGGGACATTCCTATCTGGCTGTTATAGCTCACCGCGTGCGGAGTGGAAGCGATTGTCCGTATTGCTCCAACCACAAGATTCTGCCCGGCTTCAACGACCTCGCGACGATAGAGCCGGTCGTTGCCTCGCAATGGCACCCGACGCGCAACGGCAGCCTTACACCGCAGCAGGTGACGCCCGGCAGCCGCCGCAAGGTCTGGTGGCTCTGCGATAAGGGTCATGCGTGGCGGGCGGTCGTCAACAGCCGCACGGGAAAGCAGCGCTGCGGCTGTCCAATCTGCGCGGGCAGACCATTGAGCCAATGCACAGCGATTCTAAGTGAATCTCCGGCAGAGCCGGTGAAATAAGTGCCCACCTGCAGGGAGCTGCAGAATATATAAATCTCTCACAGGAGGATCAAAATGAAACGCAAAGCATTATCTCTCATTCTTGCGTTTGCCATGGCAGTCAGTCTGTTCACGGTAGGCGCAAGCGCGGCGGAGCCTACCTACGGCGACACCGCGGGACACTGGGCCGAGGCCTCCATCGAACGCTGGAGCGGCTACGGCATTATCCAGGGCAGCAACGGCAAGTTTGACCCGGACGGTCAGCTTACCTGTGCACAGCTCGCCACCATTCTGGCAAGACTCCTGAAGCTGCCCGCTGCAAAGGACGCAGGCTTCATTGATAACCCGGCGGACGCCTGGTATTATGACGCCATCAACCGCTGCGCCGCCGCTGGCATTCTGAAAGGAAACGGCGATGGCACCGTGACGCCGAATGCGTCCATTACCCGTGAACGGGCCATGGTCATGCTGGCCAGAGCGCTTGGGATCGAGCCGCTGAGCCGCCCTGACCTCTCCAAGTATGCCGACGTCGCGCAGGTCTCCCCCTATGCGCAGGGCTATCTTGCCGCACTCATTGAGGCCGGTATCGTTGGCGGCGTGACCGCCGACCGTCTTGCGCCGCAGGACAACATCACCCGTGCCGATACCGTTACCATTCTTGACCGTGCCATCCAGACCTATGCGGACAAGGCCGGTGCGGCAGTCAGCGCCAGCGGCGGACTGGTTCTTGTGGTAGCCGATGACGTGACCGTCAGCGGAACCATCGGCCGCCTGCTTATCCCCACCGACAATATCGTCGTGATCGTCAGCGGCAGCAAAAACATCGGCAGCATTGCGATCACCGGCAATCACTCCACCGTCATTCTGGACAACGCCACGGCAGATGACGTGACGATCAGCGGCGTGGGCAGCAAGGTCGAGACGAAAAACGGTTCGCACATTAAAAATATCGCTCTGACGGAGAGCGCTTCCGGCGCAGTTGTGGCCGCAGGCAGCGGAACGACCATCGACAATGTTGCCAACAGTGCACCGGGCGCTGCCGTTACCGGCTCCGGCACGGTGAAAAGTGTTGCGTCTGACACCGACGTGACCGTTGAGACTAAGAACACCGAAGTCAAAAACACGGGCAGAAGCGAGATCACTGTGACTGACGCCAAGGGTAAGGAAACCACTGTCAAGCCCGGAACTTCCACCACCGTGAACAAGGAGTCCGCAAGCTCCGGTGGTTCCTCCGGTGGCAGCTATACGCCTCCGGCGCAGCACACCCACACCTGGAATGCAGGCGTCGTGACGAAGGAAGCGACCTGTACAGAGGCTGGAGTCAAGACCTTCACCTGCTCCTGCGGCGCGACTTACACTGAAGACATCCCCGCCAAGGGCCATAATTATAATAATGGCGTGTGCAGCAATTGTGGCGATAAGCAGCCGGAAGTCAAGGCAACCGAAAAGGCTTGGGATGCTTTGGTTGCAAAGCTAGAAGGAATCAAGGGAAATGACGGCGCAGTGCTGGTTACCGCGAAACGGGAGGGTACTGCATACACGCTGAAACTGAATGTGGATGCAATTCAGTCCGGCGCGGCAGCTTTTGGTGATGATTTCCTCACCGGTCTTGCTACCAACGTGAAGAACGCTTTGGATGAAAACTTTGGCCGCTATGTGCTGACTGCGGATGGTCAGGATGTTTACAACAAGGGTACTTTCCAGAACACCGCACTGAAGAACGCCCTGTTCTCTGTGGCTGACGGTTTCTTTTATACGCTCAATCACATGACAGAAGAAAACGGTGTTTATACCTATAAGACTGTCAACGCCAAAGTGACCGGCGACAATACCTATGCATTCACGATTGCTGTTCAGCTCGAGGGCGAGGATGTTGCTAAGGTGAAGAGTCTTGCCGGAACGCTGGCTGACCACCTGCAGATGGAGATGCTGGATAGCGACGCCATCAACAGCCGTTATGGTATTACCGTTAATGAGAGCAAGGCCATTGTGGTCACGATGGAAATGCCGGGCAAACTGATGCAGGCAGGCGTGGATAAGATTGGAAGCGGTGAAGACGCTCAGAAAGCATTTGATGGCGACGGTGTCACCGTTAGCGCCTTGCTGGGTATCATGAATAGCATCGATTCCTTGGACGGCGTGTTGGGTAGTAATGCCAGTGATGTGAATTCCGTATTGAATACGGTTAACAGCAACGCTAATGTTGTAAACAAGGTTCTGAGCAAGATGACCGCTAAGGTTACTGCCCAGAATGGAACTACGGCTAACTTTGACATGACCTTTACTCCCAGCAATACGGGCAATGCATGGAAAGCCTTCATGGCTGGTGTGATCGCTATGACCGGCAGTGATGAAGGCAGTGTTGGTGCGATGAAACCCAGCCAGTTTAAGGTTGCTCAAGAAGGCACTTATAAAGATTACTACTATGCTGTTCCTGTGACTGTGACAATTGATTTGGATAGTTCTATGGGCTTCCAGGCAACGGAAACGGTTGTTGTGGTTATGCACATTGACTTTACCAAGTATTCCAAGACCGGCACTGCCAGCGTATCTGCTGCTGAGCCCACTGAGACTCCTGCTGCAGCGGAGACTTCTGCCGAATAAGGATTAGTTTGGGAAATTGAAAAACTCTGATTGATTGTCCCACGCATGGGGCAGGGACAAGCGCCCTGCCCCATGCGGTTTTCCCGTTTCTCCCAGCACTGGTGTAGCTGCAGCAATGCTGAGAGAAGTAAAAAAACGACATATAGCCTGAGGACTAAAGAAGATGTGAAGGGGGGTGATGCAAATTGAGGGGTACACGACTGGCTGAATTATCCATGTCATGGACGAAAGATTATTCCCTGAGTGCTCTTCTCTTGCTTGGAACGATCTTTAACATATTTTGGCTGTACAGGATGCGGCGGCAACTCCAAATGAAATGGTACGCCGTGATAGCATTCTCGGTGCTGCATACGGTATGTGGTGTTTTGAGTGTAAAAGCATTTGCATTTCTGGAAACCGGAGATGCTGGCAACATGAGCTTATTCGGCGGAGTGTTCTTTATGCCAGTGCTTTATTTCATCAGCGCAAAGGTTTCAAAACGCAATATCAAAGCCGTTTTTGATATTTTTACGATTTGCATGATCTTCACAGTGATGTGTGCTCGAATCAACTGCATCGTCTCTGGCTGCTGCGCTGGCTTAGTTATACCAGGAACGCATTATCACTTTCCCACAAGGGAACTTGAGATTCTCTATTACATTGTGATGCTGATTCTGCTCATCCCAAGAGTGAAAAAGAGCAAGAATCCCGGCAGCATTTACCCGTTATATATGGCATCCTACGGAGCGTTCCGCTTCATTGATGAATTCTTCCGAACGTCCTCTACGGGGATGCTATTCCACCTTTCTCATGTCTGGGCAGCCATCGCATTTGCGGCGGGACTCAGCATTTACATAGAAATAAACGCCAGAAATCATCAACGAAAGAAGGTAATAAAGAAATGAAAAGCACATGGAAGCGATTTCTTTCGCTTGTGCTCTGCATGTGCATGGTCATGGCACTGCTTCCAAATGTGACCATGACAGCGTTTGCAGCAACCAGTGGAACTGTGACAGGCTTAGCCGACGAGAACATTGGACTGAGTTTTACGGGCGGCGCAGATGATGCCTGGTCGGCCAATGCTACGAGCATTACCGGCGCAGCTACCAGCACGGGCGGATGCGACGGTACAAACTATGACTCTACGCTGACAATTGCCAATAAGAAGTCGACAACAGCAACCCTTTCCTTTGACTACTCTATTGAGCAGAACAGTGGAGCGATTCAGGTGGATGGTAAAGAGGTTTCTTCAGGTGCCAGATTCACCAAGGAACTGGCACCCGACGAGGAAGTTAAAGTATACATCAAGTCTGGCAGCACCAGTGCTGCTACGAAGATCACCCTTACCAACGTGGTTCTGGTAAGCGATGTCAATGCAACTGCGACATTCGTGCCTGCTGAAAACGGTACTTATACAGTAGACGAAAAACTCATTACCGAGGAATATAGCAACACGCAAAGCTCCATGACCGCCTATCAGGTGGCGGCGACTCCGGCGGATGGTTATCAGTTCTTGGGCTGGTATAACCTGACCACAGGCAAATGCATCGCGACTGCGGCAACCACCGCCCTGAATATCGAAAGTGACTGCACCGTTACGGCGAAGTTTGTGAGCAAGTCTCTGGCGCTTTTTGAGACTGGCGGTCAGCGGTTTGCAGACCTGAATGAAGCGGTTGCCTATGCACAGACAAACGGTCAGTCCAAGATTACCTTGGCGACCGATGGTTCTATCGGCGGCAGCTATACCATTCCGATTGGAATTACACTGTTGATTCCGTTTGATGAGGCGGGAACGCTGTATACGGATGCTCCTGCGGCAATTCGCACAGCCCCAGCTTCGAAGCCGTTCCGAACGCTGACGATGAGCGAAGGAAGCTCCATTACAGTCAATGGCGCGATTAGCTTGGGCGGCAGATATTTTGCCGCTGCCGGCAGCCAGCAGGGACGTCCTGTGGGTGATTACGGCTATATCAAAATGGCTGACAACAGCTCCATCACGGTCAAGAACGGCGGTAATCTCTATGCATGGGGCTTTATCTCCGGCAGCGGCTCTGTTTTGGCGGAATCTGGCGCTACGGTGTACGAATTCTATCAGATTGCAGACTTCCGCGGCGGCAGCGCATCTTCCAGCATGGGCCATGGGGTGTTCCCATTTTCGCAGTACTTCGTACAAAACATCGAAGTTCCCTTGACGTTGAATGCCGGCGCCAATGAACAGGTTTATAGCGGCGTTTATGCAATGAAGAGCACATATACTACTGCTATTAATTTCATTGGCGACACCGGTATGTTCAAAGTGGAATCCGGTAGCTTTACTAAGGATTACGATGAAAAGACGGATCGTCTTGTATTCACAGTAAACGGCGAAGCGGCATTGAACACGTTGTCGCTGACGCTTGCAGGCATGGATGTCAACTCTGCAAGCTACGTATTGCCTATCACCAACAACATTACCATCAATATCCAGTCCGGAAATGTGACGATCAATCAGACGGCAGCTCTGCTGGCGGGCGTTGAGGTCAACATTGCCGAGGGCGCTGGCCTGACAGTTGCAAACGAAAAGAATATCTATTTCTATGACAGCGATGAGTGGAACTCCGACAACTTTGTCTGGGGTCCCTGCAAGTTTAAGTCCGTGGCCTATGCGCCGGGTAAGGCATACAACCGCTCCGATAACGACTTGGTTGATGCGAAGATGGATGTGAACGGCAGCGTAACGGCTATTGGCGCCATCTACACCACCAATGGCGGCGCTGACATTTGCAGCAGCAACGGAACCGGCAAATATGTGCAGCAGAGCATACTTGGTAAGGAAACCGCAACCTATCAATATAATGCAAATGGCAATAATGCGGTGACCATCCCCATCACCGCCGCGAAGCTACACAACGCAGACGGCACCTACACCGAGACGGCAAATGCCAGCGCGGGTACGACCATTCCCTATCTGGATGGCGTATGGGGCGGTGCTGCGAACATCACTGTTGACTTTGACGCCAACGGCGGCGAAGGAACGATGCCTACCTGGACAGGTAAGCCCAATACGAGTTTTGATCTGCCAAAGAACACCTTTACCCGCGAAGGCTACACCTTCACCGGCTGGAACACTGCGGCAGACGGTACTGGCGCGGCCTATGCCGACAAGGCGCCCGTGAAATTCAGCGAGAATACCGCCCTTTATGCCCAGTGGACTCAGGACCCGGTCATCACCTTTGACGCCAACGGCGGCATCGGCACGATGGATTCGGTAAAAATCGTCAACGGCGGGTCCGGCGAGTATTACACGCTTCCCGAATGTGGCTTTACTCGCGAAGGCTATGACTTCGCCGGTTGGCTCATCACCGGAACTGTTGGCTACGATACTTTCAAGACGTATGAGCTTCATGACGAGAAATGGGACAATGAAATGCTCCTCGCCTTCTCCGACCTGACCCTCAAAGCCAGCTGGAAGGATAACCACTCGCTGACCGAGGTTCGTGGTAGCCGTGAGCCTACCTGCACTGAGGAAGGCTACACCGGCGATACCTATTGCAAGGTTTGTGATAAAGTACAAAAGCCGGGTAAATCCATTCCTGCAAAGGGCCACAGCTGGAATGAGGGCGTGATTACCACCGCCGCTACCTGTGAGAACGCCGGTGCCAAGACCTACACCTGCACAGTTTGCAATGCAACCAAGACCGAAGCAATCGACGCGACTGGACATACTCCGGTTGAAGTTGCGGAACAGCCCGCTACCTGCACCGAGGCTGGTCATAAAGCCGGTACGAAGTGCTCCGTTTGTGAGGCGATTCTCTCCGGTATGGAAGAGATCCCCGCGACCGGCCACACTGAGAAGACCGTTGCGGGCAAGCCTGCGACCTGCACCGAAACGGGTCTGACGGATGGCATCAGCTGCTCTGTCTGCGGAACGGTTATCAAAGCACAGACAGAGATTCCAGCCAAGGGCCACAGCTGGAATGAGGGCGAGATCACGACCTCTCCTACCTGTGAGAATGTTGGCGTCAAGACCTACACCTGCACGGTTTGCAAAGAAACTAAGACAGAAGCGATTAACGCGACCGGGCATACCCCTGTCGACGTCGCTGAGAAGCCCGCTACCTGCACCGAGGCTGGCCATAAAGCCGGCACGAAGTGCTCCGTTTGTGAGGCAATCCTCTCCGGTATGGAAGAGATCCCTACAACCGGCCACACAGAAGTAATCGATGCAGCAAAGGCCCCAACCTGCACGGAGACTGGATTGACCGAAGGTAAGCACTGCTACGCCTGCGGTGAGGTGATTACCGCGCAGGAAACTGTTCCCGCGAAGGGTCACACGGAAGTGGTTGATCCGGTGGTCGAGGCGACTTGCACGAAGCCAGGCAAGACGGAAGGCAAGCACTGCTCCGTCTGCAACGAAGTTCTCGTTGCACAGAAAGTGGTTTCTGCCAAGGGTCATGATTGGGATAGTGGCAAAATTTTAAAGCAACCTACCTATGGAGAAAACGGTGAAATGCTCTACACCTGCGCTATATGTGATGAGTATAAAACTGAAATTATTCCTAAGCTGGTGAATGGCGGAGGCGGTACTGGTGGCGCTGGCGGTGGCAGTTCTTCTGCTGGTAGCACAACCAAGACTGAAACGACCATCAACCCTGATGAATCTACCACCAAAACCGAAACAAAACCCGACGGCACAGTGGTCGAGACTACCACCGGTAAGGACGGTTCGACCAGCAAGACCACGACCAAGAAGGACGGCAGCTCCGTGACCGAGAGCAAGACCGCCGACGGCACGACCGGCACGGTCAAGACCGACAAGGACGGCAAGACCGAGGCGGAGGCCAAGATCAGCAACAAGGCGGTCGAGGACGCGAAGAAGTCTAGCGAGGCGGTCAAGGTGCCCACCGAGGTCAAGGCGGGCAAGGACAGCAATTCCGCCCCGACCGTCAAGGTCGAGCTGCCGAAGAACGCAGGTGAGACGAAGATCGAGATCCCGGTTTCCAACGTGAACTCCGGCACGGTTGCGGTCATCGTCCACGAGGACGGCACCGAGGAGATCGTCAAGAATTCCAAGCCCACCGAAGACGGCGTTCAATTGACTGTAGACGGCAATACGGTGGTGAAGATTATTGATAACTCCAAGGATTTCATTGACACCCGTAATCATTGGAGTCGAGATGAGGTCAACTTCGTCGCTTCCCGTGATATATTCAATGGCGTCGGGAATAATCTCTTTGGTGTCAGTCAGCCCATGACCCGTGGCATGGTGAATACTGTGCTGGCAAGACTTGCGGGCATTGATACCACACCCAAGAATGGCCAGAAGTGGTACGAGGTTGGTACCGAGTGGGCCAAGAGCAAGGGCATCACAGATGGCACGAACCCCGAGGCGAGCGTGACGCGCGAGCAGCTTGCGACGCTGCTTTATCGCTTCTATGGTTCACCTGCGATTAGCGGTACGCTGCGCTTTGCGGACGCGGGAGCAGTCAGCGCTTACGCGCAGGATGCGCTTCTTTGGGCGACGCAGAACGGCATTATGAACGGCGTCGGCAATAACTGTGTCGCGCCGAGCGCAGATGCCCAACGCGCGCAGGTCGCCGCGATGATGGCGCGGTACCTCAAGAACGCGGACTAAAGCCGAATACGGCACAGCAAGGAGGGGCGGTCCGATGGACCGCCCCTCAGTAAGCGTAAAACGTAACCGCATATAAAAGGCCGCCATCTCAAGTAACCGTCAAAGCTGAGGGCGGCTGGACAGACATGGGACAATAGTAGCGGAACATTGCGAAACTTCCCACCACTATAATGTTCAGGGTGTGAAGTAAATGACGAGCAATGAACTGAAACACGAAGCCAAGAAGCAGGAATGGAACATAGCTATACAGGAATGCCGGGGCAGCGGTCTCTCCGTAAGCGAATGGTGCCGGCAGCAAGGTGTTACAACAACACTCCTGGCAAGTTTCTCAGGCATCCCTCTTTCTTTTGCGGAAGCTCAAATCCTGCCAAGTAAAAAAACCGTTAAAATGCTGCGCAGCGGATTGAAAAAATAAGCTGACGGGACTATTTTATACAAGGTGAGTGTGTAAAATCAAATTTTTAAGGGGGAGGCGGATAAAAATGCCGCACCGAAAGAAGATTTTACTCTCAGACAGTA
>OKUM01000479.1_pt1 | contig 25282 bp, 19 predicted proteins | sample 1606801 | NCBI WGS metagenome assembly OKUM01 (sample SAMEA3882546, study PRJEB24775) | human gut metagenome | biome: human-associated habitat; feature: intestine environment; material: feces | place: Netherlands | collected 2009/2010
AAAGTTGTTAGTGGCTAGCAGTTAGTTGTTAGCGGATGGCTTTAAATTTAAAGGCCTTCTTCAAGCTTCAAACCTCAAACATAAACGAAAAAGGGACCGTGCATGATGGTCGAAACCTTCATGCGCCAGTCCCCCTTTTCAGTCAAGCTTATTTACCCATAGCATTGACTTTGGAAGCCAAACGGGATTTTTTACGAGCTGCAGTGTTTTTATGGAGAACGCCTTTCTGTGCGGCGCTGTCGATTACGCTGCTAGCTTTATCGAATGCTTTTTTAACAGCTTCAGCGTCACCAGCGGCGATAGCTTCGGTCGTACGGCGGATAGCAGTATGAACAGAAGATTTAACCTGAGAGTTAGCTGCGTGGCGAGCTGCGTCTTTTTCCATCGTTTTGATATTGGATTTAATCTGCGGCAATGGATTCACCTCCCTAATTTACAAGAACACTAGAAGAAATTTTACCATATGGCGCAGAAAAAATCAATACCTTTTTTACAAGACATACGATTAAGCTTTGCCTTCCGAGCCGAGGACGCATTTAATCTTGTGAGCGACGATGTCATGGACGAACTGACGGCCGTCGGTGAGGTACTGGCGCGGGTCGAAATGTTCCGGGTGCTGTGCCATGTGCTGACGGATGCCGGCAGTCAGGCCGAGACGGAGGTCGGAGTCGATATTGATCTTGCAGACAGCCATGGAAGCCGCTTTGCGGAGCTGATCTTCCGGGATGCCGATAGCGTCAGCCAGGTTGCCGCCGTTTTCATTGATGATCTTGACATATTCCGGTACGACCGAAGATGCGCCGTGGAGGACGATCGGGAAGCCCGGCAGGCGTTTGGAGACTTCTTCGAGGATGTCGAAGCGAAGTGTCGGCGGTACGAGGACGCCGTCTGCGTTGCGCGTGCACTGTTCCGGTGTGAATTTGAATGCGCCGTGGCTGGTGCCGATAGCGATGGCCAGGGAATCGACGCCCGTGCGGGATACAAATTCTTCGACTTCTTCCGGACGGGTATAGTGAGCTTCATGAGCAGCGACTTTGACATCATCTTCGATGCCGGCCAGCTGGCCCAGTTCGCCTTCGACGACGACGCCGTGAGCGTGTGCATATTCAACGACTTTTTTCGTGAGGGCGATATTGTCTTCGAAAGAATGTTTCGAGCCGTCGATCATGACGGAAGTGAAACCGCCGTCGATGCAGTCTTTGCAGGTTTCAAAGTCAGCGCCGTGGTCGAGGTGAAGGGCGATGGGGAGATCATGATCTTCCAAAGCTGCTTCTACGAGATGTTTCAAATACGGCGGTTTAGCGTATTTGCGGGCACCGGCCGAAGCCTGAAGGATGATCGGCGAGTTCAATTCAGCAGCGGCCTGGGTAACACCCTGGACGATTTCCATGTTGTTGATGTTGAATGCGCCGATAGCATAGTGGCCTTCATAGGCTTTTTTAAACATTTCTGTAGTTCCAATTAATGGCATGTTTACATTCCTCCTACATAATACGTAAAGATGTTTTAGTATATATAATTCCAGCCGGCCCGTTGGACGAGGGCGTCCATATCTTCAGGCAGCCGGGAATTAACGGTGATGAAGCGATGGCTCATGGGGTGGGTGAACTGGAGGCAGTAGGCGTGCAGGGCCTGGCGGCCGATGAAGCGGCGCGAACCGCCGTAGAGGTCGTCGCCGGCCAGGGGATAGCCCAGGTAACTGCTGTGGACCCGGATCTGATGGGTCCGTCCCGTGTGCAGGACGACCTGGAGCAGGCTGTAGTCCCTACCAGCTGCGAGGCAGGTGAAATCGGACCAGGCCGGCTTTCCGTCGAGGCGGACACAGCGGGTAATGATGCTATCGGGACATCTTCCGATGGGGGCGTGTACAGTTGTGACCCGCGATGGGTATCGTCCCTCACAGATGGCTAAGTACAAACGCTTATACCCCAGGTCCTGCTTATCGAAAGCATATTGGATCTGCGGCTCCTTGGCGACCATACAGAGGCCGGACGTATTCTTGTCCAGGCGGTGCATTGGGTGGTACGAACAGTGCTGGCCCGTCTTTTCATAGTGATAGGCGACGGCATTGGCCAGGGTCCCGTCCCGGACGGCGGATGTCGGGTGCATCAGGATACCTGCCGGCTTGTCGATGACCATGAGGTAGTCGTCTTCGTAGACGATGCCAATGGGTATATCCTCTGGCGGAAAGGGATTCTTTTCCGGAAGGGTGACACAGATTTCATCCCCTTCCTGGACGAAGTCGCGCGTCGACGCCGCCTGTCCATTGATGGTGCAGATGCCGTTGTGTTTGATCCGGCGCCGCAGCGTCGATGAGACGCCGAAGTGTTTCAAGGCGCCGCCTAAGGATGTGGGCCGGGTAATCGTCCCGACGGTAAAATGAATCATATGCATTTCCCCTATATTGGCTTTGTCTACATCTATTATACAAAATGAAAATAAATAAATCCATACATTTCGTGAAATCATGTGGGCTATATTTTAGCCCGCAAGGGCCTGAGCGTGCGGTTTTTCAGAAAAAATCATCTTCTGGAAAAGGAAACTTGACGCTCCGCGTCGAAATAGTATATCATAGGAATGTTATGTATCCATTTTTTATGATTTGTGAGAAAAGAGTGTTCCCTAAAGAAGGAATTTCACAGGTGGATAGAGAATAATATATACGTCAGCGTTATTGAAATGAAACAGGTGATATGAGTGAAACGGTTTTCCAGCGAATTTATCGAACAGGTCCGACAGGCCAATGACATTGTCAGCGTCATCTCCGATTACGTGTCGCTGAAACGGCAGGGCCGGAACTTTTGGGCCTGCTGCCCTTTCCATAATGAAAAGACCGCCTCCTTCAGCGTCGCTGCCGACAAAGGCTTTTTCTATTGTTTCGGCTGCCATGCTCATGGCGATGTCTTCCAATTCATTATGAAAAAAGAAAACCTTTCCTTTTCCGATGCCGTCGAACGACTGGCCGAACGGGCACACCTCGCCCTGCCTGTCGTCGAACGGTCGGCCGAAGAAATCGCCCGCGATAAACAGCGGGACCGCTTGTATCAGATCAACGAAATGGCAGGTAACTTTTTCCATAACTGCCTGACCCGGACCCATTACGGCCAGCCCGGGCTGGCTTATTTTCACAAACGCCACGTATCGGACGATACCATCGAAGCTTTCAAACTGGGCTTTGCCCCGGAAAGCTGGGATAAGCTGACGACAGCCTTTATGAAAAAAGGCGTCACCGGCAGGGAATTAGTCCTCCTGGGGCTGGCCAAGGAAAAGAACGGCCACTTTTACGATGCCTTCCGCGGGCGGGTCATGTTTCCCATCCGCGATGGCCGCAGCCGCATCGTCGGTTTCGGCGGCCGCGTCCTCGACGACAGCAAGCCGAAGTACCTCAATTCGCCGGAAACGCCGATTTTCAATAAGCGACGCCTTCTCTTCGCCATGGACCTGGCCCATAAAGCGATTTATGAGCAGGGCAAGGCTATCCTGGTCGAAGGCTATATGGATGTCGTGTCCGCTCATAACCGGGGCATCCGTAATGTCGTCGCGTCCCTGGGGACGTCTTTTACGCCGGAACAGGCGCGGCTCTTGCAGCGCCAGGCCAAAGAACTCGTCCTGGGGTACGATATGGACGGCGCCGGCCGGCAGGCGACACGGCGGGCCATGGAAATCGTCCGCGGCCTGGGCATGCGCATCCGCGTCTTGTCCCTGCCGCAGGGGAAGGATCCTGATGAATACATCAACGCCGCCGGACCGGAAAAATTCCGCCAGGCCGTCGATGAAGCGCCGAATGTGCTCGATTACATGCTCATGCGGGCGCTGCAGCAGTTCGATGTGACGACCCTCGAAGGGAAATCGGCCATTACGGCCATGGTCCTTCCCGTCGTCGCCGCCGTCGATAACCGGGTCCTCCTGGAAGCCTTCCTGAAGAAACTGGCAGGCCAGCTCCAAATCGGGGAAAACGCCGTGCGCAGCGAGTTCAATAAATACGTCGCTGCCCACCCGGAAGCGGGCCAGCAGCAGGTCGTCATCTCCCAGTCCGTATCCCAGGAAAATGCCGCAGCCCGCGGGAACGGCTCCATGGCCGTGGCTGAAGAGAATATCCTGCGTTTCCTCCTGGAAAAACCGGCTGCCTGCGGGCGGGTCCAGGCCAAAGTCTCGCCGGACCTCTTTGCCGATGAGCGGCGGCGCCATATTTACCAGCTCATTTTGGATACGTATGCACACCAAGGGATGTACACACCACATGACATCCAGCAAAAATTAACTCCTGAGGAGGCCGAAGAAGTAGCACGAATTATGGTTCTACAAGATGTCCCAATGGACGAAAATGTACTGATGGATTATGTCAAGCGCTTTCGCCTGGCCGATTTACAAAAGCAGTACCTGGCGCACAGCCGCCTGGCTGCTACTTATAGCCGGAATGGCGATGCAAGGTTGGCTGAAGAGCTTGCAGCCTGTAAAAAAATTAACGATGAAATGAAACAATGGTCTTGAGGAGCAGAAAGGAGCCTGTACACCATGGTGAATAAAACGACAGATGATACGAAAGTAACGAAAAAAACGACGAAGAAAACGACGCGCCGTAAGACGTCCAAGAAAAAGGATGCAGCCGTAAAGAAACCGTTGAGTGAAAAAGAACGCCAGGCCCTGGCCCTGCAGCACATCAAGCAGCTCTTGCAAATGGGGCAGAAGAAAGGCAGCCTGACCTATACAGAAATCATGAACCTCATGGAAGAAGACGAACTGACGCCGGACCAGATCGATAAGATGTACGAAGTCTTTGCCGACAAGGGCATCGACATCATCGGCGAAGATGATTCCATGAATGAACACGATGATATAGATGATGAAGATGCAGAAAAAGTGCCGGATCTGCACAATGTCGACCTCAGCGTACCGGAAGGCATCAATATCGATGACCCGGTCCGCATGTACCTGAAAGAAATCGGCCGCGTCCCCCTGCTGTCGGCGACAGAAGAAATTACCCTGGCCAAGGCCATTGAAAAGGGCAATTCTCCCGATGCGACAGAAGAAGACATCAAAGCCGGCACGATTGCCAAGAAGAAACTGACCGATGCCAACCTGCGCCTCGTCGTCAGTATCGCCAAACGCTATGTCGGCCGGGGCATGTTATTCTTGGACCTCATCCAGGAAGGGAACCTGGGCCTGTTGAAAGCCGTCGATAAATTCGACTACAGCAAAGGCTATAAATTCAGTACCTATGCGACATGGTGGATCCGCCAGGCCATTACCCGCGCCATTGCCGACCAGGCCCGGACTATCCGCATCCCGGTCCATATGGTCGAAACCATCAACAAGCTGATCCGCATTTCCCGTCAGCTCCTGCAGGATAAAGGCCGCGAACCGTTGCCGGAAGAAATCGCCGAAAAGATGGACATTCCCGTAGAACGTGTCCGGGAAATCATGAAGATTGCCCAGGAACCGGTATCCCTGGAAACGCCGATCGGCGAAGAAGAAGATTCCCACCTCGGCGACTTCATCGAAGACTCGGAAGCCGTCGCCCCTGACGACGCTGCCTCCTTCATCTTGCTGAAAGAACAGATCGAAGACGTCTTTTCCTGTCTGACTGACCGGGAACGCAAGGTCCTCTACCTGCGCTTCGGCCTCAAAGACGGCCGTCCGCGTACCCTGGAAGAAGTCGGCCAGCACTTCAACGTCACCCGTGAACGTATCCGCCAGATCGAAGGCAAAGCCCTGAGCAAACTCCGCAACTGGGGCAAACGGGAAAAAATCAAAGATTTCCTTTAAGCCGAAATCCATCCTTGACGTCATATGTCAATTAGCGTATAATGATTTGGTAAGGCCTTGTGCCTTATCCTTTGGGCCTATAGCTCAGTGGTAGAGCCACCGGCTCATAACCGGTTGGTCCTTGGTTCGAACCCAAGTGGGCCCACCATCAATGAAAAAGAGACCGTACATGATAAAAATCTTCATGTGCGGTCTTTTTGTTTTGCCTCTCTTTATAGGAGAGGTGCCCCAGCGGGGCGGAGAGGTTGAACTATGATTGGGCATGTCAAAGGAATTTTCTACCTTTTGTATTTATGTCTACGCAAAATTGCTATTAGAAGATACTGATGAAACTGCTTATATTTCGTCCAATTTGACAACTAACTGCTAGCCACTAATGGCTTGAAAGGGATTGTTGCGCGTGCGACCATCCCTTTTTTTATTAAGATTGTGTTGCCACGAGACGCCTTGAGGTTATATAATTTATGTATTATGGATAATCTTTTTAGGAGGAAGTATATGGCAGATATTCGTATCATCCGGGGACAGCGGATTGTTCCCGATATAGAGCAGGCCTTGCGCTTTGCCGGCTATGGCTCGAAAGGGGAGGCCTGGGAACGGGCTGAAGGGATGTGCCGGGATATGGCACCGCTCCTGCGGCGGTCTTTGCAGGCCAAGGCGGCTCTGGCTTTTGCCGGGGAACGGCTCTATGTCATCCTGACGTTAGGCGCGGCTGTGAGTCGTCAGCTGGACCGCTATCGCGATGACGGCGACGACGTAGGGGCTCTGCTGTTCGATGCCATGGCGGATACGTGTCTGTTTGCTTTGGAACAGCAGGTTCTCCAGCAGCTCCGACTCATTTGCCGGCAAAAGGGCTGCGGCATCGTCTGCCGGCACGAGCCGGGAAGCGACCTGCCTTTATCGGTCCAGGCCGATGTCATCCGTGAGACTTCTGCCGGCCGGACGGTCGGCGTGACGGTCAATGCCTCGATGGCTTTGTCGCCGGTGAAGTCCATGAGCCTGGTCTTTGACTTAGGCGACGACCCGGCTGTGTTCCAAGTGAATCACGATTGTACATCCTGCCCGAAGACGGATTGCACCCAGCGCCAGGCTGGAACGGCTCAGGAAGTGCATATTACCTGCCCCGGAGGCTGCCAGGTCCATGACTATATCCAGGCTCAGGGAACGGCTCTGGCCCTGCCTTGCGGCGGTAAGGGCATGTGCGGCAAGTGCCGCGTCCGCGTCGTCCAGGGGACATTGCCGGTCACGCCCGAAGACCGGCGCATCTTTTCTGATGAACAACTGGCCCAGGGCTGGCGCCTAGCCTGTAAGGCCGTGACCCGCGATGCCGTAGAGCTCGTCGTCCCGGTCCAGGAGCAGCAGGGCTTTTCGGCCGTCGCAGCCGACTCGACGGACTCGGCTGCTGTGGTAACGGAAGGTCATGACTACGGGCTGGCTGTCGATATCGGGACGACGACGTTAGCCGCAGCCCTCGTCGACTGCACCGATGGCCAGATCCTGGCGACGGCGACGGCCGTCAACAGCCAGCGTTCCTTTGGGGCCGACGTCATCAGCCGTATCGGCGCTGCCTGCCATGGCAAGGGAAAGGCCTTGCAGAAAGCCGTCCGTCGCGATTTGACGCGCCTTGTGCAACAACTCTTCCAGGACCATCCCGGCGTTGCCGGCCATTGTCACCGCATGGCTATCGCGGCCAACACGACGATGCTCCATCTGCTCATGGGCTGGTCTTGTGAGGGCTTGGGGAACTGGCCCTTCCATCCCGTCTCGCTAGGTGGCGGGACCTATGAAGTACAGGCCGTTCTGGGACGGCAGGGCGTACTTACGGACTGCACAGTGACTTTGCTGCCCGGTATGAGTACCTACGTCGGCGCCGATATTACGGCCGGCATCTGGCAGTGCGGCGTCGCTTCGTCGGACGACCTCAGCTTGTTCGTCGATTTGGGGACCAATGGGGAGATGGCCCTGGGGAACAAAGAGAAACGCTTCATCGCTTCGGCACCGGCCGGGCCGGCCCTGGAAGGGGGCAAGCTGACCTGGGGAACAGGCAGTGTGCCCGGGGCCATCTGCGGGGTCCACATCGAGCGGGGCCGGGCCAAGGTGCGGACCATCGACCATGGGGTCCCTGTCGGCATCTGCGGGACGGGAATCCTGGAAGCCATGGCCAGCCTCGTCCGGGAAGGCCTGGTCGACGAAACGGGGAAACTTGTCGAACCTTATTTCCATAAAGGCTTCCCGCTGGCATCGACGCTGGATTATCAGCGCATCATCCTGAGCCAGCAGGATATCCGGGAAATCCAGATGGCCAAGAGCGCCATCCGGGCCGGCATCGAATCGCTCATCGAACGGAGCGGCCTTTCCCGCCAGCGTATCCGGCAGGTCTGGCTGGCCGGCGGCTTCGGCTATTATCTGGATCCGCAGAAAGCGGCTGTCATCGGCCTGCTGCCGCCGGATTTGGCTGAACGGACGACGGCCGTGGGCAATACGTCCCTGAAAGGGGCCATCGGCCTTTTGACGGGCGCCGTGACCTTAGACACGTTACAGGCCATCGCCGACGGGGCGGAAGAAATCGTCCTCGGCAACGATGAAGCCTTTCAGCGTTTATATATCGACTATCTGAATTTTTAGGGGGAACTTAGATTGACTAACGAAGAATTCCAGCACTTGCTCAGCCGCGGCGTCGTCATGCTCGACGGTGCGACCGGGACGAATCTGCAACAGGCGGGCATGCCTATCGGCGTCTGCCCGGAACAATGGATCTTGGAGAACCGCCAGGTCATGATCGACTTGCAGCGCCACTTCGTCGAAGCGGGCAGCCAGATCTTGTATGCACCGACCTTTACGGGGAACCGCATCAAACTGGCCGAATACGGTCTGGACGACCAGCTGGCCGCCATCAACCAGGGCTTGGTCGCCATTTCCAAGGAAGCCGCCCAGGGGAAGGCCCTGGTCGCCGGCGATATGACCATGACGGGCCAGCAGCTCTATCCCATGGGCGACCTGACCTTTGAGGAACTGGTCGATGTTTATCGCCAACAGGCAAAGGTCTTGTATGACGCCGGCGTCGACCTGTTCATTGTCGAAACCATGATGAGCCTCCAGGAAACGCGAGCCTGCGTCCTGGCCATCAAAGAAGTCTGCGACCTGCCCATCATGGCGACGCTGACTTTTGAAAAAGACGGCCGTACCCTCTATGGGACGCCGCCGGAAGCGGCTGTCGTCGTCCTGCAGCACCTCGGCGTCGCCGCTGTCGGCCTGAACTGCTCGACCGGGCCGGCCGATATGGTGGAAACGGTCCAGAAGATGTATGAATATGCAACGGTTCCCCTCATTGCCAAGCCCAATGCGGGCCTGCCGGAATGGGATGGCGACAAGACGGTCTACAGGACGACGCCGGAAGAATTTGCTCAGGACGGTAAACTGCTCATCGAAGCCGGTGCCCATATCGTCGGCGGCTGCTGCGGGACGACGCCGGACCATATCCGGGCCCTCCACGATGCGGTCTGCCAGATGACGCCGAAAGCGCCTCATGCCAGCCATCACCGCGTCCTGGCTTCGGAACGGCAGGTCGTGGAAATCCAGCTCGACGGCTCTTTCCAGGTCATTGGTGAACGCATCAACCCGACGGGCAAGAAGAAGCTCCAGGCTGAACTGCGGGCGGGAAAGCTGGACCTGGTACGCGCCATGGCCCGCGAACAGGAACGCAACGGCGCGGCCATCCTCGATGTCAACATGGGGACCAACGGCATTGATGAAAAGGAAATGATGCTCAAAGCCATTTACGAAGTGACGGGCGTATCGGGCCTGCCCCTCAGCATCGATACGAGTTCGCCGGAAATCATGGAAGCGGCCCTGCGCATCTATCCCGGCCGGGCCTTGGTCAATTCCATTTCCTGTGAAACGGAAAAGCGCAAACAGCTCCTGCCGGTCGTCAAGAAGTACGGCGCCATGTTCATTGCCCTGCCCGTATCCGACGCCGGTATCCCTAAGACGCTGGAAGAAAAGCACGCCGTCCTCGACGAACTCCTGACCGATGCCTATGACCATGGCTTTACGCCGGAAGACATCGTCGTCGATGCCCTGGTGGCTACGGTCGGGGCGGCACCGACGTCGGCCCTGGACTGCATGGCGACTTTCTCGCACTGCAAACGCGACCTGGGCCTGGCGACGGTCTGCGGGCTGTCCAATATCTCCTTCGGCCTGCCCGACCGGATGTATGTCAATGCCACCTTCTTGGGCATGGCCATCGCCAGCGGCCTGACCATGGCTATTGCCAATCCGTCCCAGGACCTGCTCATGAATACGGCAGCGGCTGCCAACATGCTCATGAATAAGGAAGGCAGCGACCTGGCCTATATCCACCGCATGCAGTATTTCGACAAGAAAGAAGCCGAAAAGAAACGCCAGGAAGAGGCAGAATTCCTGGCCCGTCAGGGGATGCCGGCCGACGTGGCGGCGGGGGAGTCCAAGCAGACTGAACAAGGGCCGGTCAATCCCGTCTATCAGGCCGTCCTGGAAGGGGAAAGGGATGCCGTCGTATCCCTGGCCCAGGCCGAACTGGCCAAGGGCATGGCACCGGATGCGGTCATCAACGACCTGCTCATCCCGGCCATTACGAAAGTCGGCGATTTGTACGATAAACAGGTCTACTTCCTGCCCCAGCTCATTGCCAGCGCCAACACCATGGAAACGGCCATTGCCTATTTGGAACCGCTCATCAAGAAGGAACCGGGCCAGCAGGACATGGCGACCATCGTCATCGCGACCGTCGAAGGCGACGTCCACGATATCGGCAAGAACCTGGTCGGTCTCATGCTGCGCAACTACGGCTATAAAGTCGTCGATCTGGGCAAGGACGTGCCGGCCGGTACGATCATCGAGACGGCGCTGCGTGAAAAAGCGTCTGTCGTCGGGCTGTCGGCTTTGATGACGACGACCATGATGCACATGAAGGACGTCATCGCCGAAGCGGCGGATAAGCATTACGACGGCAAGATCATCATCGGCGGCGCGGCCGTCACGCCGAGTTTCTCTGATGAAATCGGGGCCGATGGCTATTCTAAAGATGCGGCAGATTGTGTCAAACTCGTCGGCCGCCTGTTAGCATAAAAGGGGGAATCGTTATGCCAGCATATCGTTGGGCGACGTTAGGCTGCGGCGTCATCGGCCATGAACTGGCCCAGGCGATGCAGGCCCTGGGCGGGAATTTATACAGTGTCGGCAACCGGACCCATGAGAAGGCCCTGGCTTTTGCTGAAAAATACGGCATCTCCAAGGTCTACGACAGGCCAGAGGATATCTTTGCCGATCCCGACGTCGATATCGTCTATATTTCGACGCCGCACAATACGCATATCCGCTATCTCCTGCCGGCCCTGTCTGCCGGGAAGCACGTGCTCTGCGAAAAATCCATCACCTTGAACAGCCGGGAACTGGACCAGGCCCGACGCTGTGCTCGGGAACACGGCGTCGTCCTGGCCGAAGCCATGACTTTGTATCACATGCCGGTTTATAAGCAGCTCGCCGAGCTTATCCGCTCCGGGGCCCTGGGGCCGCTGCGGTTCATCCAGATGAATTTCGGCAGTTATAAAGACTATGACATGACGAACCGCTTCTTCAACCGCTCTCTGGCTGGCGGGGCCCTCCTCGATATCGGCGTCTATGCCTTGTCTTTCGTCCGCTATTTCATGAGTTGTCAGCCCGACCAGATTGCGTCACAGGTCCGCCTGGCGCCGACCGGCGTCGATGAACAGGCGGGCATCCTCTTGCAGAACCGGGAAGGGGAAATGGCGACGATTTCCTTATCGCTCCACGCTAAGCAGCCGAAACGGGGCATGGCCGCTTTTGACAAGGGGTATATCGAAATCTACGACTATCCCCGGGCCGATACGGCGACGATCACCTATACGGCCGATGGCCGCCAGCAGGTCCTGCAGGCCGGCAGCCAGGCCAAGGCCTTGCAATACGAAATCGTGGATATGGAAAATGCCGTGGCTCATGGTGGCCAGGGCATGTATCTGGATTATACGAAAGAGGTCATGGACCTCATGACGGCCATCCGCCAGCAGTGGGGCCTGACGTATCCGGAAGAAGAGGGGGAAGTACGATGAGTTACTCGGCAATCGATACACTTTGGATTCTCATGGCCGCAGTCCTGGTCTTCTTCATGCAGCCTGGCTTTGCCATGCTCGAAGCGGGTCTGACGCGGGCCAAGAATGCCGGCAACATCGTCATGAAGAATTTCATGGATTTTGCCCTGGCTACGCTGGTTTTCTGGCTGGCCGGTTTTGGCCTCATGTTCGGCCACGATTTGTCCGGCCTCATCGGGGTACCGGATTTCTTTGCCCAGCAAGTGGATTTCACGGCCGGGACACCTTATCCGGACCTGGCCTTTCTGCTCTTCCAGACTGTCCTCTGTGCCGTGACGACAGCCATCGTATCCGGTGCCATGGCGGAACGGACGAAGTTTTCGTCGTATTGTCTGGTCACGATTATCATCAGCCTGATCATTTATCCCGTTGCCGGCCACTGGGTCTGGGGCGGCGGCTGGCTGGGCGCCTTGGGCTTCCATGATTTTGCCGGTGCTTCCGTCGTCAGCCTGACTGGCGGCATCTGTGCCCTGACCGGTGCCAAGGCCCTGGGCCCGCGCATCGGCAAGTACAACCAGGATGGGGCGGTCAATGCCATTCCCGGCCACAGCCTGCCCCTGGCCTGCCTGGGCATGTTCATCTTGTGGTTCGGCTGGTTCGGCTTCAATGGCGGACCCTGTCCTTATCGGGGGAACAGACCCTGCTCAAGGCGGCAGCTATCTTCTTTATCACCAATATCGCAGCCGCTGCCGGGACGACGGCAGCCATGGTGACGACGTGGATCCGCTATGGCAAGCCTGACGTATCCATGACCCTTGACGGCTGTCTGGCTGCACTGGTCGCCATTACGGCCGGCTGTGATATCGTCAGTGTGCCTGGCGCTTTCTTCATCGGCGCTATCGCCGGTGTCGTCGTCGTCTTCCTCATCGAATTCATTGACCAGAAGCTCCGCATCGACGATCCCATCGGGGCCATTGCGGCCCATGGCGGCTGCGGGGCCTTGGGAACGATCCTGACGGGCTTGTTCAGTGTCAAAGACGGCCTGCTCTATACGGGTGACACCCATTTGCTGCTGGTCCAGATCGCCGGCGTCGCAGCTATCGGCCTGTTCGTCTTCGTCGCCATGACGTTGGTTTTTCGCATCCTCCAGGCGACCATCGGCCTGCGCGTATCGGCAGCCGAAGAAATCAACGGCCTGGACTTCAAGGAAAACGGGCTGGTACCGGCTTACGGCCTGGACCGCAGCGACAGTCTGGAAAACTTGTCTGAAGCCTTGAAGGCCGGGGAAGCGCCGCAAGGGGCGAAAGAAATCCCCCTGGACCAGGTCATCCCCGATTCGGTCATGGCCAGTCCCCAGCCGGTCGGCGGCCATGCCATGTATAACGTGACCATCATTACCGATGAAAAGCGGTTCGAAACCTTGAAGGATGCCATGGAAGCCATCGGCATCACGGGCATGACCATTACCCGGGCGCTGGGCTTCGGCATCGAAAAAGGGCGGACCGAATTCTACCGCGGCGCCAAGGTGTCGGCCAAGCTTCTGCCGAAAGTCCGCGTAGAAATGGTCGTTTCCAAAGTATCGCCGCGGACCATCATCGAGACGGCCAAGAAAGTGCTCTATACGGGCAACTACGGTGATGGCAAGGTCTTCGTGTCGGCCATCGATAATGCCGTCAAGATCCGCACCGGCGAAGAAGGCTACGACGCCCTGCAGGACTACCCGGTAGCCGTGAAGAAGTAAGCTTTTACGGATATTTCCCTTGATTTTTGCAAAAAATATACAGGCTCTGGCTATACTGAACGTATACAGCCCGAGCCTGTTTTTGTATGGATGAAGGAGGAAATGCCATGTTTGCGTCGTTGTTTGCCAAAACCCAAGCCCAGCCTCAGCGGAATTATTCCCGCCTGGTCATCATCAGTGATTTCCATTATCCCTGTAAGAACCTGGTCCCGCCGAAGGAACGCCTGATGCGGATGGCCGCCAAAGAAAGGGTGCTCCAGGAAATGAATGACTGGCGGGACCTGGACCTGGCTGTCTTTACAGGGGACATGGTCCAGCGCAACGGCGATGCTGCCGAATACCGCCTGGTGCGCCTCGTCGTCAATGGATTGAAGAAACGCAAGGCTTTCATTGCTGGAAATCACGAACTGCTCTATACGGGCCATCATGGCGAACTGCGCCCTGGGAGCTGCACGGAACGGATCATCCATTTCGCCCGCTATACCCAGACCTTCGGCCCCCTTTATTATGCCGGGGAGCAGGGCGGATACCTGTTGGTCTTCTTATCGCCTGACACCGTGACCGGCGGCGCAGCCGTCGAACTGTCCCATCAGCAGCTGGCCTGGCTGGACCAGACCCTGGCCGCCCATCGCCAGCAGCCGACGATCATCTTCTGCCATGCCCCGCTGGAACAGACGGCCGTATCGAGCCGTCCTGGCATCAGCCTGCCGTCGCCGCGCAATTCTGTCCAGCCGGCAGCTGATATCCGTACTATCCTGGCCCGCCATCACCAGGTCCGCCTGTGGGTATCCGGCCATACCCATACGATGCCAAGCGATGCCACCTTCATGGATGACGCCAATTACTATGAAGGCCGCGTCCTCAACGTCTATAACAGCGATTGGGATGAAGACACGATTTACACCAACTCCCTCTACCTTTACGAAGACCACATACTCGTCCGGACCTATGACCATAGCCAGGGGGCCTGGATCCCGGCCTTCGACCGCACCGTGGTCCTGCCGGAATGGTGCTGCCTCACGGCTTAAAGGCGCCTTTGGCGCCGTGGGTCGTTTGCCGTGATTCGTGGTTTGTAGGAGCGTCCACGTGGGACGCCCGCGCGAATCCTGTGTACAGCCTGTCCGGTATTTCTACGAATTTTCGCCAAACGACTCACGACCCACGATACACAAAAAAGCTGCCGCGTAAGCGGCAGCTTTTTTTAACTCATTCTTCAGGTTCATCGATGGCGAGTTGGTCCGGTGTGGTGCAGAAGGTAAATTCCGGGTTCCGTTCTACGATCCAGTTGGTCTGCCATTCGTTGGCGATGAGGAGGACGACGCGCTGTTTGTGGTCTTTGACGATCATGGCGCTGTCGATGTTCTTCAATTCCTTGTAGTCATGGCCGTTGTCCTGAATCCAGCGGGCGACGGTGTAGGGCAGGCGGTTCATTTCCAGGTCGACGCCGTATTCGTGTTTCAGGCGGTATTCCAGAACTTCGAACTGGAGTTGCCCGACGGCACCGACGATGTAGCTTTCCATGGAGCCCAGGTTTTCATAAATCTGGACGGCCCCTTCCTGGGCCAGCTGGGTCATGCCCTTGAGGAACTGTTTACGCTTCATCGAGTCTTTGGCGCGGATGCGGGCGAAGAGTTCCGGCGGGAAGGTCGGGAAGTCCTTGAAGGTGACTTTTTTCTTGCCCGAATAGAGGGTGTCGCCGACGCCCATGGTGCCGTTATCGAAGACGCCGATGATGTCTCCCGGGTAAGCATCTTCGACGATGGTCCGTTCCGTGGCCAGGAACTGCTGGGGCTGCATGAGGCGCAGGGTCTTGCCCGACTGGCGGTGGGTGACGGTCATGCCTTTTTCGAATTTGCCCGAGCAGATGCGCATGAAGACGATGCGGTCGTGATGCTGGGGGTTCATGTTGGCCTGGATCTTGAAGACGAACGACGTGAACTGGTCCGATGTCGGTTCGACGACGCCTTCCAGACATTTGCGCGGCTGCGGCTTCGGTGCCATACGCAGAAATTCTTCCAGGAAAGGCTTGACGCCGAAGTTGGTCATGGCCGAACCGAAGAACATCGGCGTCAGTTCGCCGCACTTGACCTTTTCCATGTCGAATTCGTCGCCTGCTTCGTCGAGGAGCTCGATGTCGTCGATGAGACCCTGGTGGACGTCTTCATCGAGGAGTTCCTTGAAAATCGGGTCGTCGGCAGAGCCTTTGGTCGATGCCAGTTTGCGCTGGCCGTGGGTCGTGTCTTTTTCAAAGAGTTCGATAGACGACGAAGCCCGGTCGTAGATGCCCTGGTAGTTTCCGTTCAGGCCGATAGGCCAGTTCATAGGATAGGCGTGGATGCCCAGGATGTCTTCGATTTCATCCATGAGGTCGAAGGGGTTGCGGCCGAAGTGGTCGATTTTATTGACGAAGGTGAAGATGGGAATGCCCCGTTCTTTACAGACGCGGAAAAGTTTCTTTGTCTGGGCTTCGACGCCTTTGGCGACGTCGATGAGCATGACGGCGCTGTCGGCAGCCATGAGGGTCCGGTACGTATCTTCACTGAAGTCCTGATGGCCCGGCGTGTCGAGAATATTGATATGATGACCTTCGTAGTCGAACTGAAGGACCGAACTGGTGACAGAGATACCACGCTGTTTTTCGATTTCCATCCAGTCCGAAACGGCGTGCTTCGCCGTCTTTCTGGCTTTGACGGAACCGGCCAGGTGGATAGCACCTCCGTAGAGCAGTAATTTTTCAGTCAGCGTCGTCTTACCAGCATCAGGGTGGGAGATGATGGCAAAAGTACGGCGATTATTTACTTCATCGATTAATGACATAGTACACCTCATCTGTAGTTAAAGCTAAAACATGCAAACACTATTTATTATATCGGGTTTTTCTGGGAACCGCAAGCGATTTACGGCTAGCATTTCTTGCCATTTCACGTTATAATAGACTTAAACTATACAGAATGAGAAGGAGCGTCTTACATCGTGATTATTACCAGAGAAACAGATTATGCCATCCGCATTTTACGGTCCCTGGCTGATTTACAATTGAAGAATATCCGGGAAATCAGTGATGAACAAATGGTACCCCGGCAATTTGCCTATAAGATTTCTAAAAAGCTCGAACGGGCCGGTTTCATCGAAATCATCCGCGGCGCCCAGGGCGGCTGCCGCCTGACCCGGGATTTGCATGACATTACCCTCATGGACATCATCAACGTCATGGAACGGGAAAATATGATCACCAGCTGCCTGGATGGCGATTTCCAATGCCCCTATCATCGCCGTTACGGTTTCTGCGACGTCCACGAAGCCCTGGCTGGCGTACAGGGCAAGCTGTCGGCTTATTTGGCGACGATCCATTTGTATGACATCATGTTCCCCCACGGCGGCCCGGCGCCTGTGAAAGCGTCAGGGGCATCGCGGGACGCATTATAAAGGAGAAATTTTATGAAAAAAAAGACGTTTATTGCCGTTTGCATGTTTGCCCTATGGATGGCCCTGATTTTGCCGGCCATGCCGTCTTCCGTACAGGCTGCCAAAGGCGGTGGCGGTGTCCGCGTGTCGGCGCCGAAATCGCTGCCGGCGCCAAAGGCGGTGACGCCGAAAACCGGGACGGGCACAAAGGCAGCGCCCAATACGGGCAATACGAAACCCATCCAGGCTCAGCCGCGCAAGGCGGAAAGCCCGCAGGCCAATACGAACCGGACGACGTCTTCGTCCCGTCTGGGCAGCGTCATGCGTGGTGTCGGCCTCTTTGCCGGCGGCATGTTCCTGGGCAGTATGCTCAGCCATTTCTTTGGCTGGGGGTCCCTGGGCTGGGGCGCCGACATCCTCGGATTGTTAGTGAATATTTTCATTTTCTATCTGGTCATCAAAGGCATAACTTCCCTTTGGCGCTGGCTTCGCAACCGTCGAAGCAGGTGACGTATGGACGAATCATTTATGAAAGAACGGGCCATTTTGCCGCTCATCGTTTCCATGGCTCTGCCAGCCGTCGTGTCGATGATCGTCAATTCGCTCTATAATATTGTCGACAGCCTGTTCGTCGCCATGATTAGCGAACAGGCTATGACAGCTGTGTCCCTGGTCTTTCCGATGCAGAACTTCGTCAATGCTGTCTGCATCGGCTTTGGCGTCGGCCTGAATGCCATCATTTCCATCTGTCTCGGTGCGGGCCAGAAGGGGACAGCTGACGTAGCCGCGACACATGGCGTCTTCCTGGCTGTCATCCATGGTTTGGTCATGACGGCAGGCTGTATTTGGGCTGTGCCGGCTTTTTTATGGGCCTTTACGCAGGATGCCGGGCTCATCGACCTAGGCCTGCGCTATGCCGTCATCGTCTTTGCCTTTTCTACGATCCTCAGCGTCGACTTGGTTTATGAAAAGATGTTCCAAGCCGTTGGCCGCATGCAGGTTACTATGGTTGGCTTGTCTTTGGGCTGCCTGGTCAACATCATTGGCGACCCGATCCTCATTTTTGGCCTGGGACCGATTCCGGCCATGGGGATTGAAGGCGCGGCCTGGGCGACGGGCTTGGGCCAGACGGTGAACCTGCTCTTCTACGCCTTTATCTGTCACTGGCGGCCGCTGCGGGTCGAAGTCCGCCGCTGCCATCTCCATTGGGATATCGAACTCGATAAACGGCTCTATGGCATCGGCATCCCGGCAGCCCTCAACATGGGCTTGTCGTCGGTTTTCCTCGTCGCCTTGAACCATTTCTTGGCGCCTTTTTCGCCGACTTATATTTTCATTCTCGGCGTCTATTATAAGCTCCAGACCTTTCTTTCTATGCCGACAAATGGTATCATTCAAGGTGTACGGCCGTTGATTGGCTATAATTACGGAGCTGGGGAATTGGGCCGCGTGCGCTCTATATATCGGACGACGCTCGTTCTCAACGGCCTGATCATGATGGCAGGCTTGATCATCTGTCTGACTATACCGGACGTCCTCATGGGCTGGTTCACGTCTCGTCAGGAAACCATCGCAGCTGGCGCGTCGGCCTTGAGCATCATTGCCTGGGGGAGCGTGCCGTCGGCTTTGTCCATTACGGCGTCTGGCGCTCTGGAAGGGCTGGGGAAGGGCAACCCGTCCTTTGCCATCACGCTGTTGCGCTACGTTGTCATCAGCCTGCCGGCGGCGTGGCTCCTCTGCCGCGTCTTTGGCCCTGATGGCGTGTGGCACGCCTTCTGGATCTTTGAATGTCTGGCAGCGCTCGCAGCCTGGAAGATTTATGACTACTATGCCCCAGCCGTTACGACAGAAAAGGAGTCGACATGAAGTATAAAATCATTGCTTGTGATATGGATGAAACGCTGCTCAGCAGCGATGCGACGATTTGCCAGCGCAACATCGAAGCCATTACGGCGGCCATCGCCAAAGGTGTAAAATTCGTTCCCTGTACGGGTCGGGGGTTCCGTTCCATCGAAGGCGTCTTGAGGACTCTGGGGCTCTACGACCAGGCGGACCAGTATGTCATTGGTTTTAATGGGGCCCATATTACGGAAAATAAGGGCAGCCGATCCCTTTTCTGGGATCCCATTCCTTTCGACTTGGCCGACCGGATTTTCCGTCGCTGCTGTGCATACGGTCAATGTATGCATATCTATACACGTGATGTCGTCTATATCACGAATATCACACCCGATGAAGAAGCGTTCCTCCACGGCCGCATGGGCTATGTGCCCGTCGAAGCGGAGAGCCTCGATTTCATCCGCGGCAAAGAAGAAGTCTGCAAGCTCATCGTGACTAATACGGATTACGAGTATCTACAGCAGATACACGCCGAAATCCGCCCCTTGTTGGACGATATTACCGTCAGCTTTTCCAGTAACCGCTATATTGAATTCATGCACCGCGGCGTCAATAAGGGGGCGGGCTTGTGGAAACTGGCCGACCTCCTGGGCGTGCCTTATGGAGAAACCCTGGCCATTGGCGACAACATCAATGATACGGATATGCTCAAAGCGGCTGGCCTTTCCGTCGGCGTCCACAATCTCAACCCCATCATCCGCCCGTATTGCGACGTCGTCACCGACGCCACCAATGATGAAGGTGCCGTAGCCGAAGCTATCGAGAAGTATGTGTTGTGAGCGTGGTTCGTGGCTCGTAAGAAACCGATAAAAAGGGGCTTGTCGTCGTACGACAAGCCCCTTTTGTGCTATAATGAAAGGCAAAAGGGGGCTTTCTTATGGATAGCTATGAATTGAGCCGCCATGCGGCTCATGTGCGGCAGAATATCGTCAAGATGGTTACCCTGGCCCAGTCGGGTCATCCGGGTGGTTCCTTGTCCATCGTCGATATGCTGCAGGTCTTGTATTTCGATGTCATGCGGGTCGACCCTAAGCGGCCTCACTGGCCGGACCGGGACCGTTTCGTCCTCTCGAAAGGCCATACCGTGCCGGCGTTGTACGCGACGCTGGCCGAACGGGGATTTTTCCCGGAAGAGGAATTGTGGCACCTGCGCCAGTGCGGCGCCATGCTTCAGGGCAATCCCGACATGAATACGACGCCGGGCATCGATATGACCACCGGGTCCCTCGGCCAGGGCTTGTCGGCAGCCAACGGCATGGCCATGACGGCCAAATTGGACGGGGCAGACTGGCGGGTCTACGTCATCGCTGGCGACGGTGAAATCGAAGAAGGACAGATCTGGGAAGCGGCTATGTCAGCAGCTCAGTATAAGCTGGACAACCTGACGCTGTTCATCGACCACAACGGCCTGCAGATCGACGGGTCCAATGAAGAAGTCATGGACGTCATGCCCATTGCCGACAAGTTCCGGGCCTTCCGCTGGAATGTCCTGGACATCGACGGCCACGATTACGACGCCATCAAAGCGGCTCTGGCCCAGGCCAAGGCCCTGAAAGGGAAACCGACGGCCATCATCGCCCAGACCGTCAAGGGCAAAGGCGTGTCCTTCATGGAAAACGCCGTGTCCTGGCATGGCAAGGCGCCGACGAAAGAAGAATGTGAACGGGCGTTACGTGAATTAGGGGGCGAAGGCTGATGGCAATGGCAACACGCGATGCTTACGGGCATCTCTTAGAAACGGAATTGTATAAAAATCCCAGGATCGTCGTCCTCGACGCCGATCTGGGCTCGTCGACGCGGTCCATCGCTTTTAAGGAGGTCGCGCCGGAACGCTACTTCGACATGGGCATTTCCGAACAGGATATGATGGGGACGGCTGCCGGCTTTGCCGCTTGCGGCAAGATTCCCTTAGCCAGTACCTTTGCCGTCTTCGGCACGGGCCGGGCGTTTGAACAGATTCGCAACTCCATCTGCCTGCCGCGGCTCAATGTCAAAATCTGTGCCACTCATGCCGGCCTTAGTGTCGGCGAAGACGGGGCGACGCACCAGTCCGTCGAAGACATGGCTATCATGCGCAGCCTGCCGAACATGACCGTCGTCTGTCCTGCTGATGGAGCGGAAACGGAAGCTGTCATCCGGGCGGCTGTCGCCCATGATGGGCCAGTCTACGTGCGCATGGGTCGTGCCCCAGTCGACGATATCTACCAGCATGGCTGCCCCTTCCAGTGGGGGAAGGGGACAATGCTGCGCGACGGCTGTGATGCCGCTGTCATCGCAACGGGACTCATGGTCCAGGAAGCCTTGAAAGCGGCTGACATCCTGGCTAACCGGGGGCGCCAGGTCATGGTCATTGACATGGCCGCTATCAAGCCTCTCGATGAAAAGCTGGTCGTCGCTGCGGCCAAACAGACGGGTTTCGTCGTCACAGCTGAAGAACACAGCGTCATCGGCGGCCTGGGCAGTGCCGTGGCAGAAACCTTGTCGCGCCGCCATCCGACCCGCCAGGCCTATGTCGGCATCGATGATTGTTTCGGCGAATCGGGCAAGGCCGGAGAACTCTTGCAGAAATACGGCCTTACGGCAGAGGCCATCGTCAAGGCTTGCCTTTTGGCCTGATTTTCAGTATGATAAAAAGCGGCGGACCTCGGTGCGCTAAATTGAAGAAAGGAAACATGAATACATGATTTCTACAGAAGCAATGATGAAATTACAGAATGGCAGTGATGTCCGCGGCGTCGCCGTTGCCGGCGTCCCCGGTGAAGACGTCACGTTGGTACCGGAAGCGGTCAACCGCATTGCCGCTGGCTTTGCCAAGTTTTTGGCGAAGAAGCTGAATAAACAGGTGAGTGACTTGCACATTGCCGTCGGCCACGATTCCCGTGTATCGGCAGCTATGATGAAAGAAGCCGTCTTCGGCGGCCTCCTCGGTCAAGGCGTCCACGTCACGGACTGCGGCCTGGCTTCGACACCGGCTATGTTCATGTCCATCATTTTTGAAGATACTCACATGGATGGCTCCATCATGATTACAGCCAGCCATTTGCCGTATAACCGCAACGGATTGAAATTCTTTACCGTCGACGGCGGTCTGGAAAAGAGCGAGGTCACGGAAGTCCTGAGCCTGGCTTCCCAGTCGTCGGCCATGGCTGTCTCGTCGGCTGCCATTGCCTCGCTGGATCTGATCGACCTCTATTCGCTGCATCTGCGCCGCAAGATCTGCGCCGGCCTCTGTGCCGGGATGTACGACCGTCCTTTGGAAGGGATGCACATCGTCGTCGATGCCGGCAACGGCAGCGGCGGATTCTTTGCCACCAAGGTCCTTTCTGAACTCGGCGCCGATACGACGGGCAGCCAGTTCCTCGAACCGGATGGCATGTTCCCGAACCATATCCCTAACCCGGAAAATGCCGACGCCATGGCGTCGATCCGCCAGGCCGTCCTCGACAACAAAGCCGACCTGGGCCTCATCTTCGACACCGACGTCGACCGCATGAGCGCCGTCCTGCCCGATGGGAAAGAAATCAACCGCAATGCCCTCATCGCTATGATGGCCGCTATCCTGGCGCCCGATTATCCTGGCAGCACCATCGTCACCGACTCGGTCACGTCGGATGAACTGACGACGTTCCTCCAGGATGAACTCCACTTGGTCCATCACCGCTACATGCGGGGCTATAAAAATGTCATCGACGAATGTATCCGCCTCAACGAGGCCGGCACGGTCTCGCCGCTGGCTATCGAAACGTCGGGCCACGGTGCGCTGAGCGAAAACTACTACCTCGACGACGGTGCCTACCTGGCGGTCAAACTGCTCATCGCTGCGGCGAAAGCCAAGAAAGAAGGCAAACAGCTCGGCGACCTCATCGCCAAACTGGGCCATCCGGCAGAAGGCGTCGAATTTCGCTTGAAAATCACCGGCACTGATGGTGTCCAGGCCTATGGCGTTGACGTGCTCAAACAGTTCAAAGACCGGGCCGCTGCAGCAGGCATTTCCATCGCCAAGCCGTCCTATGAAGGCGTGCGCCTCGTATTCCCCAACGGCTGGGCCCTGTTGCGCATGTCCCTCCACGACCCGAACATGCCGCTGAATATCGAAAGCAGGGAAAAAGGCGGCTGCCAGCAGATCGCCAGCCAGGTGAAAGGCTTGCTTACGGGCTTTGAACACCTCGATACCAGCGTAATCCAGTAAGACGTAACGAAAAGAACCCTTGACCCAAGGGTTCTTTTTTTGTATAATAAGGCCATAATCATGTGACTGACGGAAGTGGAGTTACCACGGGGAGCATGATTTCTTGAAGCCGACCGTCTGGGCAAACTTCCAGCGGAGCGGCCTTTTTTTATGCAGAGAACAGGAGTGACAACTACTATGGCAAAGGTATTGAGCGATATCGAAATTGCACAGCAGACGAAATTGGAACCGATTACGGCCATTGCAAACCAAGTCGGCCTCACCGATGATGACTTGGAACTCTACGGAAAATATAAAGCAAAGATTTCTTTTGACGCCATCAAACGCCTCTCGAAGAACGAAGATGGGAAACTGGTCCTGGTCACGGCCATTACGCCGACGCCGGCCGGCGAAGGCAAGACCTTGACGACTATCGGCCTGGCCCAGGCCCTGAACTACATGGGTCATAAAGCCGTCGTCGCCCTGCGCGAACCGTCCCTGGGACCGGTCTTCGGCATCAAAGGCGGTGCTGCCGGCGGTGGTTACTCCCAGGTCCTGCCGATGGAAGACATCAACCTGCATTTTACCGGCGACATGCATGCCATTACGGCTGCCAACAACCTCTTGGCCGCAGCCATCGATAATCACGTCCACCAGGGCAATGCCCTGCGCATCGACGTGCGCCGCGTCATCTGGAAGCGCGTCATGGACATGAACGACCGGGCCCTGCGCAACATCGTCGTCGGCATGGGCGGCAAAGTTTGCGGTTTCCCGCGGGAAGACCACTTCATGATTACTGTCGCATCGGAAATCATGGCAGCCCTCTGCCTGGCCAGTGACCTCATGGACCTCAAGAAACGCATGGGCGACATCACCGTAGCCTATGACCTGGACGGCAATCTGGTCACGGCCCGCCAGCTCGGCGTCATGGCGCCGCAGCTCGGCCGAGAGCGTCTCGCAGTAGAGACGGCAGTAGTCGAAGTCGAGACGGCTGTGGTTCGACGACCCGGCGCGCTGCACGTAGCCGTAGCCCACATAGTCAATGAAGTACACGCGCGGGTTGCGGCTGAAGAGCTGGATATTCACCGCCGAATCCTGCCACAGCCGCAGCGGGTAGTGGCGGATCGTCCCGTCGAAGAGACTCCGCCGGTAGAGCTTGCCCCAGAGGCCGCCCCACACCTCGTTGCAGAGCAGCGCCTCGAGAAACTCCAGCCCGGACATCTCGCCCGTGCGGCCCGAGCGGACGGGGGCTTCATAGGAGGAGCTGATGCGCTTGTAGTCGCAGCAGACGACATCGCACGCCGAGCGCTCGATCTCGTCGACGAGCCGCTGCAGCATCTCGGGCTCGAAGAGGTCGTCGCCGTCGAGGAAGGTGACATACCGGCCGCGGGCCCGTTCGAGCGCCGTCTCGCGGGCGCGGGCCACGTCGCCGTTCTCCTTGTGCACGACGACGATGCGCGGATCGCGTTCGGCATGGCGGCAGGCGACGGCACGGGTACCGTCCTTCGAGCCGTCGTCCACGACGATCGCCTCGAAATCGGTGAAGGTCTGCCGCTCGACCGACTCCAGCGTGGCGTCGAGGTACTGCTCGAGGTTATAGACCGGGATGATGATCGAGACCGCCGGCTGCGGTGGCTGCATGTGGGGTGTATCCATCGGCTGATCGTTCATTTCATTTCATTTCAATACGTGGTTGCGCACCGCCTCGGCGATGCGCTCGCCGTCGAGTGCCGCGGAGATGATGCCGCCGGCATAACCGGCCCCCTCACCCGCCGGGAAGAGACCCCCGACGTCGGGGTGCATGAGCGACAGCGGATCGCGCGGGATGCGCACGGGGGTCGACGTGCGCGACTCGACGCCCACGACGACGGCCTCGGGGGTCACGAAGCCTCGCATGCGGCGCCCGAAAGTCCCGAGCCCGGCGCGGAGTCCCTGCGCGATGAAGCGGGGCATCCAGCTGTCGAGCCGCGACGGGGTGATGCCGGGGATGTACGACGTGCGGGGCAGCGACGTCGAGGCGCGCCCGGCCACGAAGTCCGAGACGCGCTGCGCCGGGGCGATTTGGTGCTCGCCGCCCATGCGGCGGGCCAGCTCCTGCTCCACGGCCTCAAAGGGGATGCCCTCGTTGACCATGAGCACGGTCAGGTGGTACAGCAGGTCGGCCAGCTCGCCCACGATGTCCTCCTGCTTGCCGTTTTTGGCGGCGATGATGACCTC
>OKUM01000480.1_pt1 | contig 25230 bp, 19 predicted proteins | sample 1606801 | NCBI WGS metagenome assembly OKUM01 (sample SAMEA3882546, study PRJEB24775) | human gut metagenome | biome: human-associated habitat; feature: intestine environment; material: feces | place: Netherlands | collected 2009/2010
AGGGGATGCAGCAGTTCCATCCGGAAATAAATATCCCAGCCATAGCCGTTCGGCACGTAGCTCAGATCCTGACACGTAACAATGTTGGGGCATGTATCCAGCTGCCGCATCATTACGTACTCCTGAACCAGCTTTTCCATTTGCTTCTGGTAATGCGCCGTGATGCTCTGCTCCGAGATGGACTTCGCGAGCAGAAGGTCTGCTTCATCCTGACTTCTGGGGATCGAGATTTTTTTGAAGGCAGACCGCTCGAGATTTCCTCCCGGAAGCTCCCTTTGAATTTCAAAGACACCGCCATAGCTGCCCTGACCGAGCTTCCGTACAAGGGTCCATCCCGGCCAGACAGCGTCCAGTTCCGACTGTGTCATGTACACCAATCCTTTCTGTTCTACCCCGCATCGACCCACATTACCGGACGAACGGTGCCGCCGGAGTCCGTAAAGTTTGCACGCTGCAGATTGGGAATGGATGCCAGATCCACAAAGTATCCTTCCCGCAACCACCACCAGCATGTTCCCCCATACTGAACCGTGCTTCCCTGGTCGATGGCATACTGCGTCGCAATGCAGGTTCGGGCTTTTTCCGATTTGAAATATCGGTAAGATTCCCTGCAGTCCAGAAGAAACACCTTATCCTGCACCGTTCTACTAGGGTAGGAATGGGTCGGAGATTCGGAGTATACGTCGGATGTCATGATCATATCCTGCTCCGCTGGATTGAAGGCCGCACTATAAAATGTCTGATTGAGCCATACCCGAAGTCTGCAGGTCTCCCACGTAACAACTTCCCACTGGTCGTGGTATTTCTGGCTGTCCAAGCCGTATTTGCTGATGACAAGATACTGATTGTCGTTCTTTTCCAGAACCAGCCATTCAATGGGTTCCTCTCCGTTGTTTAAGTCCCCGTCCTGTTCATATCTGCCGATGAAAAAGGTGTCGCCGGGTTCTCCGGAAATTTCCGGCTTTTCAAAGGCAAACCAGGTGATTTCACAGCCCTCCGGCAAAAAAGAGTCCGCGCTTGATTGGAACTTGGCGGGAACCGTGGCAGACAGCAGACCGCTTCCTGAAAACGCGCCGTCTCCCACGCTCTGCATTCCCTCCGGGATGTCGATTTCGGTCAGAGCTTTGCAATCCTGAAATGCCGCTGCCCCAATTTGAACCAGATTGTCAGGGAAAAGCACGCTGCTGAGATTTTTGCACCCCGCAAAAGCCTGATCTCCAATTTTTTCCACGCTTTCCGGAAACTGAACGGACGTAAGTTCGGTGCAGCCCGCGAACGCATTCGCCCCGATTTCCGTAACCGGAACATCTTCCAGCGTATCCGGGATCACGGCCTCCGCTGCGGAGGTATCCAGCCACCGTGTGAACGTGACTCCGGCCGCGCCGACGGTATATTCCCAAATGGGCGGCTCCGTCTCCGGAACGGTCGTCGGTGGTTCCGTCTCTGCCTGCGTCACCGCAGCCGTTTCTGTCTGGACAGGTTCCGTCTGGGGCTGAGGCTGCTTTTTCATGTACAGGAATCCAGCGCCCGCGCACAGAAATGCCGCGATTACACCAGCGATCACCGGGACAAGACGCCTTTTCTTTTTGACTGGCGGGGCTTCCGTTTCAGCCGGTTCCGCCGGGGCGTGAACTTCTGTTTTTTTGTATGTTTTGTTCAGGATTGTCCCCGGCTCGCCGTTCAGCATATCCCGGGTCAACCCGATCTCCTGAAGGATATCATCTGAATCCACCGGCTTTTGCTGCCGGTATAGTTTCAGAAGCGCGCTGCCAAACTCCACCGCGGAACGGTAGCGCGCAGCCGGGTCAAACGCGCAGGCTTTGCATACCACACTTTTCAGCGCCGCGGAGCCGTTGATCGGGGGCGGCAGAGGAACGCCGTCCAGCCGCTGCTGGGCAGCAAGATCCCGCTGTTCCGCGGTCGGAATCTGCGGAGGAAGCGGCAGGAAGGGAAGCGTATTGTCGTTCATCAGCCAGTACAGGACCATGCCGAGGGAATAAATATCCACTTCTTTTCCGTATTTCTGCCGGTTGGCGACCTCCGGCGCAATGTACCCGTTCGTACCGGCCATGGTTCCGCTTTCCGTCTTCTCCGAAACTTTGGCGATGCCGAAATCCGCCAGTTTGTAGGTTCGATTCTCGGAAACCAGAATATTCTGGGGTTTGATGTCCCGATGGATGATGTTCTGCTTTTCGCAGGCGGCCAAAGCCCTGCACATATCCAATCCCAGACGCAGGACCTGATATTCGCTGTATTGACCCGTCACATATTTTTTCAGCGGCGTCAGCAGCTCCATCCGGATGTAAATATCCCACCCGATCCCGTCCTCGTGGGGAGAATACCGGACATCCTGACAGGATACCACATTCGGGCAGCCGGAAAGCTTCTGCATGAACAGGTATTCCCTTACAAGCTCTTCCATCTGCTTTTTGAAATATGCCGTGATCTGTTCCCCTGAAAATGACTGCGACTGGAGAACATACACTTCTTCCTGATCCCGGGGGATGGACATTTTCTTCAGAGCTGCGGTCTCAACGCGCCCGTCAGGTAATTTTCGCTGTATTTCATAAACCCCGCCGAAGCTGCCCTCGCCGATTTTGCGCACGACCTCCCAGCCGGGGAAATTGACGCTTTCATACACGGAGGTTTCCTCCTTTTGCCTTTATTTCTGTGAAAACGGGTGCTTTTCCGCACCAACACGTCCGGAAGTCCCAATCTTCCGGAACGAGGCTAACGCAGGCCCGGAAAACCGGGTCTGCGTTAGGAGTCATGCCGCAAAGAATGGCAATGTATCGTTTACAGCTGCTTTCCCTTCGCGCAGTTTACCACGCGTTGCCGCCGCCACCGCCGGAGCCGTTGATCTGGCCGCGGTTATTTCTGCGCCTGCGGTACAGCAGCCAGATCAGGCCGATCAGACTGCCGCCGCTGACCGCGTCCAGCGCCTCCTCGGACAGCTCGCCCTCGGCGCCCGTTGTATCGGAAGCTTCCAGCTGCTCTTTCGTTACGGGGATTCCCGCTTCCGCGCAGATCCGCACGACCTCATCCACGGATGCCGCGCTGCTGATTTTCTCTCTGATTTCGTCGTTAAGTTCCATACCGTTTCCTCCTTTTTACTTAATGGCCGAACGCATTCCTGAAGCTCTGCTTTTTCTCTCTCGCGGCCTCGCGGTCACCGCCGCCGCAGCGGACCACGAGATAAACGAACCATCCGCCGACGCGGCAGAAGACGCAGCCCCCTGCCACACCGTCGAGTGCCGTTTCGTCCAGCTCGCCGTCCTGAGCCGCCTTGACCGAGGCGATCTGCTCAGCGGTCACGGTGACGCCCTTTTCCGCAAACTGGCGAATGATTTCCTCGGTATCGCTGGCCGCATCGACCTTCTTGCAGAATTCCTCATCCATCCAAAGTTCTTTCGTTTCCATTATGTTGCATCCTTTCTTTTGTGATGTTTTTTCTTATGTGGTGGTATACACGGTACTTGTTGGAGTGTTACACATTTGGAGCATTTTTTCTGCGAGAGGCAGGCTACTGGGGAAGACGGATATTTTTCCAGTTGTTGACATAGCATTGACCGTCGTCATTACACCCCGTAGCAACTACGGTCCCATCACTGCGTAATCCCATAGTGTGCAACCATCCAGCAGCCACGGCTACAATGTCCGTCCAGCCATCGACATCGCATTGACCGTAGTCATTCCACCCCGTAGCAACCACAGTAGCAACCACAGTTCCATCACTGCGCAGTCCCACGGTGTGCCACCATCCAGCAGCCACAGCCACAATGTCCGTCCAGCTATCGACATCGCATTGACCGTCGTCATTCCACCCCGTAGCAACCACAGTTCCATCACCGCGTAGTCCCACGGTGTGGAAACCTCCTGCAGCCACAGCCACAATGTCCGTCCAGCTATCGTCGTCGTCATTCCACCCCGCAGCAGTTACAGTTACAGTTCCATCACCGCGTAGTCCCACGGTGTGGGAATCTCCCGCAGCCACGGCCACAATGTCCGACCAGCTATCGACGTCACATTGACTATTGCGATTCCACCCCGTAGCAACTACGGTTCCATCACTGAGCAGTCCCACGGTGTGGCCAGATCCGACAGCCAACGTTGGCTGACTGCTGACATAGCAGCTTCTGGCTTCCTGGGCTTTTTCCGCGCTGTCCTGGAAATCTAATGCAGAAAAAGCCCACATAGCCTGCAAATATTTTCCTTCGTCCATCAGCTGCTGTGCGGCCTGATAGCCTGGATTCATCTCCTGCGGAAGACGGATATTTTTCCAGTTGCTGACATCGCATTGACCGTGGTAATTCCACCCCGTAGCAACCACAGTTCCATCACTGCGCAGTCCCACGGTGTGCTGACTTCCTGCAGCCACGGCCACAATGTCCGTCCAGCTATCGACATCGCATTGACCGTCGTCATTACACCCCGCAGCAACCACAGTTCCATCACCGCGTAGTCCCACGGTGTGCCCATATCCAGCTGCCACAGCCACGATGTTTGTCCAACTATCGACATCGCATTGACCGTCGTCATTCAACCCCGTAGCAACCACGGTTCCATCACTGCGCAGTCCCACGGTGTGGTGATTTTCTGCAGCCACAGCCACAATGTCCGTCCAGCTATCGACGTCGCATTGACCGTAGTCATTCCCCCCCGCAGCAACCACAGTTCCGTCACTGCGCAAACCAACGGTGTGATAGGCTCCAGCTGCCAATGCTGACCAGCTGGGGGAGATGCTACCGTGGGGGTCGCTTTCAAAGAGTTTCTTCCATGGCTGCCCATTATAGAGCCGGGACTCATCCATGAAGTTGGCATAGTTTTCCACGTTGGAAAAATCGAAGCTGCTCAAATCCAGATCGGTCAGGCTGTCACAGCCGAGGAACATGGAGTCCATTGTGGTCACGTTGGATGTATCGAAGCTTGAAACATCCAGATTTTTCAATTTCCCGCAGGATGAAAACATTTCCCACATGCTTGTTACCTGGGAGGTATCGAAGCTGCGCAGATCCAGATCAGTCAGGTTGCTGCAGCCGGAGAACATTCCCGACATGCTTGCTACCTGGGAGGTATCGAAGCTGCGGAGGTCCAGATCAGTCAGGCTGCTGCAGCCGAAGAACATTCCTCTCATGGCTGTTACCTGGGAGGTGTCGAAGCTGTTGACATCCAGACTGCTCAGTTTGCTGCAACCGTAGAACATTTCGTTCATATCAAATACAAGTGATGTATTGAAGCTGGTAACGTCCAGACTGCTCAGTTCGCTGCACTGGCTGAACATTCCTGTCATGTTTGTTACCTGGGAGGTGTCAAAATTGTGCACATCCAGGTTAGTCAGCTTTTCACAGTCGGAAAACATGCGATCCATACCTGTTACCTCCGACGTGTCGAACGCTGTTCCAAAGGTAATGGATGTGGCGTTTAAGTATCCGGCAAACAGGTACGAACAATATCTCGGCGCCTGCACACCGCCTTCACCGGCAATGTACAGATCATACGCCGGAGCCTGCCCGGTCACCCAGGCAAGGACGCTGCCGTTTTCCTTCTCGGAAATATCCCAGGTATCTTCCGGGGCGTCTGCCGTGGTGTCCAGAAATGTGACAGAGCCGACATCATACCGGTAGATTCCGGAATGGAACACTTGCACGCAGGGCGTATCGGAATCGGAGCGCATTCGGTTGGCCGTTTCCGGAGCCGAACCGGTTTCCGGCGTGGAAACGGGCTGCTGCTTGAGGTGGGTACTGTACAAAAGCAGGCATCCGAAAAGAGACGCAAAACACAGGCATAGAATTATGAGGACACGAATAGCTGCCGGCGTCCGTTTCTTTTTCTTCGGCGGGGCGGCAAAGCGGCCGGTCTTCTCGTTCCGGCTGTTGGTACGAGAGCTTCCGCTGTACGTATTGCCAGACGGTTCATTCGTCAGGACGGCTTCGTCTGTGTCTGCCGGAATGGATACGTCAACGTTTTTCCCGGCGCGGCGCTGCTGATAGCATGCGTACAAGTCCCGGCGCAGCTCCTGAACAGTCTGGTAGCGCTCCTCTGTGGAGAATGCGCAGGCTTTCATGACGATCGCCTTCAATTCCCGACTGCCGTTCACCGGCGGCGGAAAGCTCTCCCCGGCAAAACGGCGGTTTGCCGCGTCCTGCCGCTGGGCGGCGGTGGGAATGGCAGGTGGGAAGGGGAGAAACGGCAGCGTGCGCCGGTTCATCATCCAGTACAGCACCATGCCCAGAGAATAGATGTCCGCCTGCGCACCGTAGTGCCAGCGGTTGGCAACTTCCGGTGCCATATACCCCATAGTGCCGGTCATAGTACCGGTGGCGGTCTTCTCGGATACCTTGGCAATGCCGAAATCGCCCAGCTTGAATTCGCCCCGGTCGGAGACCAGAATATTCTCCGGTTTGATGTCCCGGTGGACAATGTGATGCTCCTGACAGGCGAGCAGCGCATTGCAGAGGCTAAGACCCAGCTTCAGAACGGCCATTTCCTGATAATCGGCGCTCAGGACATGCTTCAAGGGCTTCAGCAGCTCCATGCGGATATAAATATCCCAGCCAATGCCGTCCGTGTGCTGCACGCACTGCACATCGTGACAGGCAACCACGTTCCGGCATCCGTTCAGCTCCTGCGTCAGGGTATATTCGTTGACCAGTTCCCGCATCTGGTCTTTGTAATGGGCGGTAATATTCTCCTTGCTGAAGGACTGGGAGTATAACTCCCGTATTTCGCTGTTGTCCTTCGGCACGGTCAGCTTTTTCAGCGCGGCCTTTTCGACCCGCCCGTCGGGCAGGGTGCGGTGTATCTCATACACTCCGCCAAAGCTGCCCTCGCCGATTTTGCGCACGACTTCCCACCCGGGAAAATGGATGTTTTCATACATGGAGATTGCCTCCTGTTCTCTTTACTTTTGTGGAAGACGGATATCTTTCCAGTCGCTGACATCGCATTGACCGAGGTCATTCCGCCCCGCAGCAAACACAGTTCCATCATTGCGTAATCCCACAGTATGGCTAAACCCTGCTGTAAGTGTAACGGACGTAATATTGCTTTTGGCATCATTAATTTTTAGCCTTCCAGACTGACGTACTTCAGAGAGACCCAGCCGTCCTTGGTGCAGCCCCATGTGGTTTCACCCACGGTGACCTGATAGAAGATCTTGATGACCTCGTCCGTATACAGCTTGCCGACAGAATCGTAGCCCGTGCCGGGACCGCTGCGGATGTTCAGCTCGTCGGTGGTGACGATGCCTTCCACGGTTTTGCCCACATCGGTGCCGTCCTGATAGACATAGCCCATGGAGATCCAGCCCTTGTCGGTGCAGCCCCAGGTGGTGTCGCCGTAGGTGAACTGCTCCAGAACCTTGACCCGGTCGCCGCTGTTGTAGGAGCCGACGGATTCATAGGTGGTGCCGGGGCCGCTGCGGATGCGCAGACCGTCGGTGGTCACGATGCCCTTTGCGGACTTGGCGCCGGTGGTGCCGTCCTGATAGACGTAGTTCAGGGAGATCCAGCCCTTGGAGATACGGCCCCAGTCGCCGCTCTTTTCCAGAATCTCCACCCGGTCGCCGTATTTCAGGCTGCCGACCCGGTCGCCGTCAGTACCGGCAGAGCTGCGGATATTCAGCTCCTGGGTGTTGACGATGCCCTTGGCCACGGTGGTGGTGCTGCCGTTGCCGGCAGTGTTGTTATTGTTGCCGGTGGTGGTCGTCGTAGTGTTGCCGCCGGTGGTAGTGCCGGTGGTGTTGACGTACTCCATCTTGATCCAGCCCTTGTCGGTGCGGCCCCAGCCGTCTTTAGTCTCGAGGATAGTTACAACGTCGCCCTTGAAGTAGGAGCCGACGATCTTGCCGGAGGCGCTGGCCTCGTCGCGGACGTCCAGGCTGCTGGCGGTGATGACACCCTTGGTGCCCTGGGCACCATTATTATTGGTGGTATTGCTGTTGCCAGACGGCGTGGGCGTGGCGGACTGAGATGTATTGAAATCGGCCTCGTTGTCGACGGAACTGCTCTGAGAAGAATACATCTTCACATAGTCCATGCAGATCCAACCGTTGACAGGGGAGCTAATCATGCCCCAGGTGACATCGGCGGTGGTTTTCTGGCGAAGAATTTCCACCACGGTTCCGGCGTCCAGCGTGCCGGTGATATTGGCGTCCTTGCTGGGGATGACGCGGACACTGATCTGGTTGGTGATAGTGCCTATATTTTCGTTATACACGATGGACTCCGTCGTGGTGGGGGGAATCGTCTCCTGTGTGGGAGCGGAGGTGTCAGAGATATCCACCTCTGTTTCCCGAGTTGAAGCACTCTGGCGTACAAGGCGAATGCCATACACAAGCAGATATCCGGTGATGGACGCGAAACACAGGCACAGAGCCACGAGAATGCAGATAAGCGCGACCCGCCGCTTTTTGGGCTTCTCCGGCGGGGCGGCAAAACGTCCGGTTTTCGAGTCGTTGGTTTTTGCGTTGCTGGTCTTCAAGGTGCCGGTCTTCTCATTCTGGCTGCTGCCGCGAAAACTCCTGTTTCCGCTGTACGTATTGCCAGAAGGTTCATTCGTCAGGACGGCTTCGTCTGTGTCTGCCGGAATGGATACGTCAACGTTTTTCCCGGCGCGGCGCTGCTGATAGCATGCGTACAAGTCCCGGCGCAGCTCCTGAACAGTCTGGTAGCGCTCCTCTGTGGAGAATGCGCAGGCTTTCATGACGATCGCCTTCAATTCCCGACTGCCGTTCACCGGCGGCGGAAAGCTCTCCCCGGCAAAACGGCGGTTTGCCGCGTCCTGCCGCTGGGCGGCGGTGGGAATGGCAGGTGGGAAGGGGAGAAACGGCAGCGTGCGCCGGTTCATCATCCAGTACAGCACCATGCCCAGAGAATAGATGTCCGCCTGCGCACCGTAGTGCCAGCGGTTGGCAACTTCCGGTGCCATATACCCCATAGTGCCGGTCATAGTACCGGTGGCGGTCTTCTCGGATACCTTGGCAATGCCGAAATCGCCCAGCTTGAATTCGCCCCGGTCGGAGACCAGAATATTCTCCGGTTTGATGTCCCGGTGGACAATGTGATGCTCCTGACAGGCGAGCAGCGCATTGCAGAGGCTAAGACCCAGCTTCAGAACGGCCATTTCCTGATAATCGGCGCTCAGGACATGCTTCAAGGGCTTCAGCAGCTCCATGCGGATATAAATATCCCAGCCAATGCCGTCCGTGTGCTGCACGCACTGCACATCGTGACAGGCAACCACGTTCCGGCATCCGTTCAGCTCCTGCGTCAGGGTATATTCGTTGACCAGTTCCCGCATCTGGTCTTTGTAATGGGCGGTAATATTCTCCTTGCTGAAGGACTGGGAGTATAACTCCCGAATTTCACTGTTATCCTTCGGCACGGTCAATTTTTTCAGCGCAGCCTTTTCGACCCGCCCATCGGGCAAAGTGCGGTGTATTTCATATACCCCGCCAAAGCTGCCCTCGCCGAGCTTTCTGATTACCTCCCACCCGGGGAAGCGAACATCCGGAAATTGCTGAGCCATGGGGAATGCCTCCATTCTTTAGAAAATTACGGCCTCTTTTTCCTGTCCTGCTCCGGCTGGTCAGTCGGCTCCTTGACGGCTGCCGCTACCAGATCCAGCGCGTTTTCGGACAGTTCCGCTTCCGCGGAGTATTCCCGGACGATTGCGGACAAAGCGTCCTCAGGGTTGGTGAGCTTCTGGCAGTCCGCCGCTCTTTTCAGCATCCGATGGATGTTAATTTGCATCTTCTGTTCCCTCCGTTACGACAATAGCAATGGCAGAATGGTTGTCTCCCTGAGCGCCGCAGCGGCTGACGGCCAGCGCTTTCATCCGTTCCAGCCATTGCGCTGCTGTGTCTTCTCCGCCCCAGGAAAGCATTTCCTCTTCCAGAATCAATTCCCAAAAGCCGTCGGAGCACAGCAAAAACCGATCTCCCGGCTGTATTTCCAAATCATTCAGTTCCACCTGAACTTCTTCCTCCGCGCCCAGCGCCCGAAGCAGATGGTTCCGCCCGGCGTAGCCCCGGAGCTGCGCCTGCGTGATCTCTCCGGAAAAAACGGACAGCTGGGCGACACTGTGGTCGATGGTCTGAAATGCGACCTGCCCGTTCCGGAACTGGTACAGCCTTGTGTCCCCCACATTGGCGGCAAAAGCTTCCGTTCCATCCGCCCAGAGCACTGCCACGGTCGTCATCATCTGATTTCCGTCCGTATGCATGTCCCAGATGCGCCGGTTTTCCTCCTGAATCGCACCGCAGAGCATGTCCTCGTCTACAGGGTGCGCGGAAAGGCGGGAGAGGTGTTCCGCGGCATCCCTTGAGGCAAGGTCTCCGTGTCCCATGCCGCCCAGACCGTCCGCAACGAGGGTCAGAAGCGTCCCCGGCGTCCCGGCGGCGAAAACAGCGTCTTCATTGACAGGGCGTCCGCCCTGTTCCGAGTAGCAAGCCACATCAAAGTTCATTTGGTTTCCTCCAATTCCGCGCTTTTTCAGGAGCGCATACCCAATATCACAGGGATTCTCTCTGCCTTTTCGACAAATCGGGGACCCGGCTCAATAGTTTCTCCAGACCGCCAATCCACAGCGCTGCCTCGTTCATTGCCTGAGGAAGGACATCCTCCGGGACGTAGTGCCGCAGCCGGGCGTCCGGGCGCAGAGTACCGTTATCCAAACCCAGAAGCTTTCTGGCGAGGCTGGCGTCATAGCGGTCAAAAGCGGCGCACAGGCCGACGCAGTCCGCCAGAACCTCATCCCGAATCACCTGAATATCTCCCGGGTAACATTTTCGATAGATAAAATGGGTCAATTCATGGTATTTCCGGATTTCTCCGGAGGCCTCTTTCCATATTTCCGGGGGAAGTCCCACTTCCTCCGGGGAGAGGCCGCTGTAATAGCCTGTACTCAACAGAATCAGGCTGTCCGTATAATTTTCTTTGTTCTGCGTGTACCGGCGGAATTCCGCGTTCCAGTCTGTTCCGCCGGACGCAAGATAGGAACATTTGTGCTTTCGGATTCGTTCCCAGTTGGCAAGCCCGCCGATGTACTGCGCGCCCACGGCTCTGGGAATTTCTCTTGGCTCGCAGCGGTATGCCAGCGCCCGAACAGCGCGCTCGAATTGCTCGCGGTGGGTGATTTTCCAGAGACGCACCGACCCGAAGGCGGTTTTTTCCTCCAGGAGATCGTCCTCCGCGCAGAACACGACGCAGGGGGCGGTCGTCACTGGCCGCCCTCGCAGTACCGCGTCTTTATATTGCGCAGAGGTTTTCATCTCCCATGAGATCGGAAGACGAAGCTGGGGATAGCAATTCAAAAGATCGTCAAATTCATTTTTTCGCATAGCCGAACCTCAGGCAGTGTACATCTCGAACGACCTCTTCTGGAAGAACGGCCGCCAGGACGCAGTCTTTGAAAATTCATCTGTATATCCATCCAGAAGATATCCCTTGCAGTTGCCGGTGCAACTCATGTAGGTATCCCGAGAAAATCTTGTGAATACCAGACGGCAGCGCTGATCGCCCGTTTCTTCGATTAAGTAAAATACCGCTCCATCCAGATCACTGTCATCCAACTTGCAGTCTTTAAAAATCTGCTCAATCTGATCAAAGCAGGCATAATAGAACTTCGGCCCGATTTCTGCCTTCATGGATACATATAGGTATTTGCTGCGTTCGTCGTCCGTCCAAACCTCAAATTCCGGATAGTTTTCCTGAATATAACGAATGATTTCTTCATCCTCCGCAGTCAACCTGGACAGTCCAAAATGCGCACTGTCGCTGTTGAACTTGTAATCGGCGGAATAAGTGTATGCACGGGTTCGTTCGGCCTGAAGGTTGTAGGCGATCAACTCCAGAATGTAGCGGTATTGCTCATCAATACTGTCTGCTCCAAGCATCGGAAATTGGGTGAAGAGAAGTGTGTCTTCCGTGATCGTCGAGGTGATCTGCGCAGACACCAGTGGATCATCATACCAGCCGTAACTCAGGGTTTTGTCGTCTCTCTATCTCAACTTGGATGTCAGCTCTTCTACAGCTGCCGCATCGGTATACTGAACCTGCAGGCCAATATTTCCGCTGCCTCCTATCGGTATGATCTCCACACTTTTTACGTTCATATCCCATGTGGGAATTTCTGAAGAGTATGCCAGCTGCAGTGATGGAGAGTCGCTGAAGAATTGTAACATATCGGCACTCAGACGCTCCGGGTTTGTGCGGATCACGGCAGTGTCCTCACTTTGTATATCCATGCCAAAGGCATACGGAGTCCCAATGATATCCATCCTGTCCTTCATCTGCCGGATGGCTTCTTCAATCAGGGAATCGGAAACGTCTGAGTAATTGGATATCTGGAGTCGAATGGAAACAGTGTTGTCAGGATCCTTCAGTTCCTGAAATTCGCACTGCTTTTGGCCAAAGTACGTTCCGGATTCTCTTGTCTCCCAATATGCCTCCGGTACGACAGCGTACTGGAAAGAATATCCGTTGTTTAAGACATCATGGCTCAGACCATAGGTAATGGCTCTGGTGAGGTTTTCTTCTTTCCAACCGGACGCGACCATAACAAACGTCAGACCATCGGAGGCTCGATAGGTATAGGGGAAGAATACGCTGTAGTTCATGGACACATCAAAACCAAATGTATCTGTTCCGTCCCTGTCAAACTCGTTGTATAATTTGTCAACCCGGTCCTGAGTCAGCGTCAGGCAGATGCAGGGCTGGCTTCCTTCCAGAATAAGCGGTTCGCCGCGGTAATCCTCCACTTCCAGAGGCATGCCCAGCTTTTGATTCATTTCGCCGACTGTCGTTTGGTATACATCCGTAATATCTTCCCGGCTGATGGCCCCATCTTTGTCGTCATACATGTACTCGTAGCGACTGACATATCTTATGAGGTAAAGTTCCTGCTTCCGGTTGATTGTTGCCTGCAGGACACTCTCGATATCGTTCTCATGTCCGATATCCGACATCGGAATCGCCGCATCGATTTCCCCGGTCTCCTCATTCATGCTGATCTTGGCAGCAGCGGATAAAGCGTAAATGCGCTCCTTGATCAGCGGCGTATCATGCCGTACATCTGAAAAGCTTGCGCTGTCATCCGGGAAGAGCTTCAGCTCAAGAACAGGATCATCAACCGTTTCGTCCACCGCTGTTACGGTTGCCTCTGGCACAGTCGTTTCTTCTGCGGCCTCTGCTGCCAGCGATTGGACTGTTGCCTCGGGTGCGGGAACAGGTTTCTTTCTCTGAATGAAAAGCAGAACAGCGCTGGCAATGCATAGTACAGCAGCCGCCGCGAAAATGGGCTTGAGCGGCAGCTTTTTCCTGCCGTGTTTCTTTTCGGAGATTTTTTCATCTGGTCTGGCGGTTTCCGTGTCCGCCTTTTCTGACACAGTGCTGCTTGCACAGCCCGTCAGATCGCTCAGCATTTCGTCAGCGGTCTGGTAGCGGTCTTCCGGATGATAGGCGCAGGCTTTCAGAACCACCTGCTTCAGTGCCTCACTGCCGTTTTTCGGCGCGGGCAGAGCTTCTCCGCGAAAGCGGCGACTGGATGCCTCCTGATGCTGTATCGCGGTAGGAATCTGGGGCGGCATGGGGAGAAAGGGCAGTGTCCGCTCGTTCATCATCCAGTAGAGAACCATGCCCAAAGAGTAAATGTCCACCGTTGGGCCATAGGCCTCATGTTTGGAGATCTCCGGAGCCATATAGCCGGTCGTACCGGTAACCGTGCCGGTGCCATTTTCCATGGCTATCTTCGCGACACCAAAGTCCCCCAGCTTGAAAACCCCGTCCTCGGAGACCAGAATGTTTTCCGGCTTGATGTCCCGGTGGATGATGTGTTCTTTTTCGCAGGCGGTCAGGGCGGCACACAGGTCTTTTCCTATGGCTATAACAGTCTGTTCGCTGTATTCCGTGGGCAGTACCTTTTTCAGCGGAGTCAGCAGCTCCATGCGGATATACAGATCCCAGCCGATGCCGTCCTCGTGCTGAACATAGCGCAGATCCAGACTGTGGACGATATTGGGGCAGCCGCTGAGCCGCTTCATCATACCGTACTCGCCCACCAGATTTTTCAGCTGGTTGGTAAAGTGCGCGGTGATGCTTGCCTCGTCAAATTGATTGGAACGCAGTTCTTCAATTTCATCCGGATTTCTTGGAAGCGTCAGCTTTTTCAGTGCGCCTTTTTCAACCTGACCGTCCGGCAGGGTGCGCTGAATTTCGTACACGCCTCCGAAGCTGCCTACACCCAGCTTGCGGACGACTTCCCAGCCGGGCCATACAACATCCGTGAATCGACTTGCCATGCTCTGTTCCTCCCTTCCGCGCCTGTTATCGCAAGGATGTTTCCTGAATCCGGCAGACGATGATGGTGATATTGTCTTTTCCGCCGCCGTCCAGCGCCGCCTGCAGAAGATTCAGGGCGCACTGTTCCGGATTTTCCGATCTGGACAGGATATCGGAAAGCGCCAGATTGTCCACCATATCCGTCAGACCGTCGCTGCACATCAGGTAGATGTCGCCGCTCTGCATGGAGTCCTTGATGACGAACGGCTCGATGCGCACGTCTTCCGGGTTCATGCCCAGATGCTGGGTCAGGGGCGCTTTCCGCCCCGGCGCCGGGGCGCGCTTGGATACATGATCCTGAGACAGCTGGGCGAACACATGATCCCGCAGCCGGTAGACCCGGCTGTCGCCCACGTTGCAGACGTAGACGCGGTTTCCGGAAAAATACAGCGCCGCCATGGTGGTTCCCATCCGGCTGGTCATCAGCTCCTGCGCCCGGCGGAATACGGCGTCGTTCAGCGCCAGCGCCAGATTGCCCAGATATTTTCCTCCGGACTGGTAAAACAGCTTCGGCTTCCCGGTCAGAGCCTGCATTTCCGAGGCAGCGGTGAAGGATGCCTGTTCTCCATAGTTTTCGCCGCCCATGCCGTCAAACACCCCGAGGCAGACATCCTCCTGCAGCACCCGCTCCATCAGAAGCGGGTCATGGGTGCTTGTGTGTTCTTCCTCGAGGCAGATGCCGTTGAAGAAGAAATTATCTTCGTTATTGCCGCGCCTGTTGCCGATATGGCTGAGGCACGCGGCTTGGAGTGTAAAGGCCATGTGATTTCTCTCCAGTCTGTCATGTACAATCGTACAATGGCCGGAGATTCGTTTATGAATTCTCCGGCCACTGTATGATCTTGCTGTTTATGTCCCATTTTTCTAACATGCTGAGGTTTGCAGTGCAGCACCTAGCAGTATTTACGCGGTTTTACCACTCAAATCTCCAGTTCGGGTAAGACAGCGGCCGACCTTTTTTCATATCCCAGAGGTTGCGGATAATGACGCCAGCCTGCATTCCAACGCCCCATGCGGTTTTCACTGCAGCCCAACTTAGTCCACCACCAGCAACCGAATCCAATTGCTCATCCGAGAGTTCACCTTCAGGCAAACCAGATAATTCGCTGTTCAGGTCAAAGCCCTGTGCTGCACACATTTCCTCCGCTTCCTCAAGGGATTTTGCTTCATTCAATTTGCTAAAGAAGCTATCATCCTGCATCAATTCGTCGAAATTCTTTGCATGTTCCATAATAATATCCTCCATGTACATATTTTGATATAGTTTAGTAGGTTACCATACTTTGATGGTTTAATCACATGATAAGGGACTGCCGAAAATGAGGGTTTTTAAGTAGCCAATAAACAAGTTTTGCCCCTGCTCTGACCGCGGCGTAGGTGCCCCAAAAGCCACCGGCCACATCATCGAGTTCGCTCTCATTCAATTCTGACTCGGACTCCATCTTTGTCATGATCTCCTGAAGTTCCTCGGGAGTGATTTGAATACCATGCTGCTGCATGATCTTTGCGGCGTCTTCCAATGTTGCGGCATTGTTCATCTCATCTCGGAAAGCCTGATCGTTCAGCAGTTCGTTGAATTTCTCTTCTGTCATTTCCGCTTCTCCTTTGAAACATTTAAAGCCTTACCAATCCGGACTTTGCAGTGAAGCCCAATTTCATGCCGCCGCTGACGGAGTTCAATTCCGCAGCATCCAGTTCGCCGTTTGCCTGCTTCTTTAAAAGCTCAAAAGCCTTTTCAATGCTCAAACCGTCTTCCAATACAAGGGAATTGGCTTCCAGCATGTTTGCAAGCTCTTCCGGGGAATTACATGCAGCCAGACGCTCCATCAGGTCGTCATTTTCCAGATTTTCTTCTGTCATGTTTGTTTTCTCTTTTCACACAGTTAAATTTTTACCAACGCGGCCAGCGCGGCGGGAATGGCCCTGGGTTCCGCGGCGGCCACCACGGAAGCCGCGGGAACCATCCGATGAAGAGGCCTCCTGCAACTCCGTCCAGTGCATTTTCGTCCAGCTCTCCCTCCGGTGGTGTGAGCGCTGCCAGAAGCTCGTCCGGAGTGATCTGAATTCCATGCTGCGCCAGAAGCGCGGAAGCTTCCTCGGCGGAGGTCGTCTTTGACAATGCCTCTTGGAACGAAGGGTCTTCCAGCAGCTTTTTCAGCTTTTCTTCCATAATCGTTTCCTCCTTTCGCAGAAAATGGGTACAGCAGCGGTGTGCCGCTGTTTTATAACACGTTTGAAACAGCCTTGCGCTTTTTTCCTTCTTATTCCGACTGCCGCAAACGTCTTACAACAATAGATACACAGTACAATCCGGAATGTTACAAAAAAATCAATCTTCTTTTTTGAATTTCGGGAAGAAGTTGGACAGATTCGACTGTTTGGAATAGTCCTCCTCCCGCGTTACCTGAAGATAGGCCAGCTTGTCTTCCCACTCTACCTTGCTCAGGCTCTGCACGCCGGCGAAGGCCAGATGGCCGATGTACTGCAGATTTTTGTTGAAGTAAATGTAGCTCAGCTTTTCGCATTCGGAAAATGCTTGACGCTCGATGCGCTCAATGTTGGCGCCAAGATACAGGTTCCGCAGGCCGCTGCAGCCCTGAAAAGCGCACTCGCCGATGATGCGGCAGTTATCCTGAAAGGTGATGTCCCGCAGCGCCGTACACTCGGCAAAGGTGGATTCACAGACGTCCGTGTCGATTTTCACCGCCCGGAGAGAGTCGCACCCGGTGAAAACATAAGCGCCCATGCTGGTGACGGTGCTGGGAATGTCCGCGCTCCAGAGGGATGTACAGCCCTGAAAGGCATAATCCCCGATGGCCTCCACGGACGCCGGGAACTGGATCGTACCCAATGCGCTGCACTTGGAGAACGCGCTGTCGCCGATGGATGTCACATCAGGCCCCAGATTCACCGACTGGATCATGGAAAGATCCCCGCAGGTTTCCTCTCCAATCTCCTTCACATTCAGCGTCAGCACGGTGACGTCTTTCAGAGCTTCCGTAAGAGGCTTCTCGGATTTCAGTTTGCTGGTCAGAACGTCGCCGCTGATCTCCAGCTCATTGTTGGCGTAGAGAATATAGTCGGAGCCGTCGGACAGGGTTCCCTGACTTTTCAGAGTCTTCTGGGACTCCCGGTTTTCGATTTTTTCGTTTTCCGGCCGGGTATACTCCAGCTCCGGCAGCGCGTCTTCATCCGGCTGGCGGGTTTTCAGACCGCTGCAGCCGGAAAGCAGCATGGCCCCGGCCAGCGTCAGCGCAAGCAATCTTTTTTTCATAGATCGTCCCTTCTTTGATTTCGCGTTTTACAGAGAAATAAGCCGAACCGAATGGAAGCGGTAGCTGCTGGCCCCAATGCGCACATTGTCGCCGTCCGCCAACGCGGCCGGCTCTCCGAGATCCAGTATCCGCCCGTTTATTTTGACGCAGTCGTCTACTTCCGGCTCAAGCCACGCGCCGTGCTCGTCCTGCCAGAACGAGGCGCAGTCCCGCTTGATGTCGGCGCCATTGATAACGGTAGCCTCCGGGTCCTCCGCCTGAAGGATCTGGTGCTCGTCGGTTCCGAGAATCAGCGCTTTCGTCTCCGTATCTTCCAGATAAACCAGATTCTCCTGACTCTGGAGCCGGGCGGCCTGCTCATCAAAGACAGCCAGCAGCCGGGTCCCCGCCAGACTCAGAAGCGCGGTGTCCCCGATTTTTACGGTCTGACCCCGTTCCAGCGCCTGCCCGTTCAGGGATGTTCCGTTGGAGGAATTGCAGTCGCGGACGTAATGCGCGCCGTTCAGGGTGAAAAGCTCCGTGTGGCGGCGGCTCATGCAGCTGTTGTCCGGGAAGGGGATGTCGCACTGGTTGATTTTTCTGCCGATGATGGTGGACTGATATTTTCCGCGGAATATTTCACCTGTGCCGAGTTCCACGATCAGAAGCTGCTCTTTCATTGAGAACTGGGGCTTGACCCGAATGGTTTTTTCTCCGTCGTCATCCGCATCGTCCGCGGAGACCGTCTGGTCGTTTCTGTCCGCCACCGTTCCATCGTCCGCCATGGCGATGAAGTTCGTACACTTCGCCAGATTTGCGTCGACGTCTTTGTAGCCCGGAAGCCGACCAAACTTTTCCCGGGCGGCGGCATATGCCCCGCTTCTCATGTCCGACAGGGCCTGCTGGTAAAGCGCTTCTTGCTGCCGCTGCTTTTCCTGCCGGAGGATTTCCAGCTTTTCCTTGCAGCGCAGCTGCATCATACCGCAGTCCCGGAAGGCTCCCAGCTGAGCGAACAGCCGCTCCGCCTGCGTCAGATCTTCGGGTATCCTGTCGTGGCTCAGAAGGGCGACGGCCTGATCGTAGATTTTCTCATTTTCCTCATCGCTGAAATCCAACGGAATCGCATGGTAATGGAAGAAATCATGCCCTAAGCGAATCTCCTCGCCGCCGCTCAGTTCTGCGGGGGCTGTCAGATTGTTACCGTTGACGTAAGTGCCGTTTCTGGAGAAATCTTTGATCGTGACTTTTCCGCTTTCCGCATCCGGGCAGATGTCCGCGTGGTGGCGGCTGACCCTGTGGTCTGACAGAACGTTCTGCTTCCATGGCTCATTTCTGCCCAGATGCAGGGTATCCGAGAGAATCAAACGCATTTCTGCCGTGGCATCTGCCTGCAAAAACCGCAGAGCGGCAGCCTGCCGCAGTATCTCGGCATCCGAATGCTGAAATGGCAGGTAGGTTCCTGTATTCGTACGTATGGGACTTCTAAAGGGAATTTTTACCTGTTTCCCGGCTGCCAACGGCGCGTCTTCCACGGACACGTCCTGCTGCCCCAGATTTTCTATTAAAATCTCGCCGTCCGACACGGTTACTACCGGCCCGGGTTCCTGCTGCCCCGGGGTAAGTACAAGCTGACCCTGCCGGTCAAAGAGCACCTTTCCGCTTTCCATACATACTGCCAACAGCCGGGGGCGCTCGACGGGCGGTTCCGGGGATGGGGCTTCTTTGAGCGGAGCCTCCGGGGATGGGACTAAAACTGGGGCCGGTTTCAGTTCTGCATTGGGTTCCGTCTTCGGAAGCGGATCCGGCTCTGGCCTTGCGATCGGAATGGGAGCGCCTTTGCACGCTTCCAGCATCCCGGAAGCGGCAACCCGCCCCGGCCAATCCGACTGGGGATGCTCAAACAGCCGCAGGTACTGCGTCCCCGCAAGCTGCAGCCGGATTCCGCCGCTCAGGGGGAAATCCTCCAGCATCAGCGGAAGCATGGGCTTCTGATCTTCCACCTGGTAGGTCATTTCGTTTTTACAGTTGTGGGAACGGCAGTAATCCGGGGTTATGGCTACCAGAAACAGAGTGCACTCCTCCAGCTTTTTCGCAATAACTTCCGGCCATTCGTCTCCGATACCGATCCCGTCGTCAAACCAGATCCGATAGCCCAATGCCGTCAGCTGCTCGATCAGCGGATATACGCGCGGGCTGTCCTTATGACAATAGCTGAAAAACACAAAGGGTTCAGAACCCAGATATGGTTTCGCTCTGCACTTCATGAAATTCCCTCCCTTCAGCGGATATCAAACAGCGCCGACGCGCCAACGGAATCCAGCGCGGACTTGGCGGCCGCAGACAGATTCTTCAGTACCAGTTCCTTTCCTTTCTGGTCTTCGGAACGCTGTACCACCCGCATGGCCTGAATGTGGGCATTGGACAAATACTCCACCTGATTCAAATCCAGCGTGATATCCATTTTTACGGAGGCGAGCGCGTTCAGCTCATCCAGAAATACATAGGCGGTATCCCCCCGCAGTTTTCCGCCCAGCTCCACCAGAGCATGTCCCTGGGACAAAGTCTCTTTCAGCCAGCACAATGTTTCGCCGTTTTCCGTTAAGATCATCTGATCTTCTTTCATTTCTGTTGTGAAACTCATCAGTTTTCCTCCGCGATCTGGCGTTTCGCCATATTGTAGAACAGTCCTTTTTGCGCCATCAGGCTTTCAAAATTGCCTTCCTCCTGAATTTGCCCGTTGTTGAACACCAGAATCCGGTCACAGTTCTGAATCGTGCTGAGCCGGTGGGCGATGACGACCCGGGTCACGTGCATGTCGTCCAGGCTCTGGCACACCTTGGCCTGAGTCAGATTGTCCAGAGCGCTGGTGGCTTCGTCAAAGAACAGAACCTGAGGCTTATTCATGATAGCGCGGGCAATGAGAATTCTCTGCTGCTGGCCGCCGGAAATGGTATTTCCGGACTCGCTCAGTACTGTCTGAACACCCATAGGCATCTGGTCGATATCCGCTTTCAATCCTACCGCTTCAATTACCTCATTTACCGCTTTCATGGTCGGGTTCGGGCAGGTGATCGTGATGTTATCGTAGATGCTGCCTGCAATTAGCTTGCCGTCCTGCAGAACAACACCCAGGTTCCGGCGCAGGGAATGGGCATCCAGTCCGGACAGGCTCTTGCCGTCGTAGCGAATTTTCCCTTGCGTTGGGGTTTCAAAGCCCAGCAAAAGCTTCAGAAGGGTGGATTTTCCGCAGCCGGAAGGCCCGACGATCGCGACGTACTCTCCGGGATGAATCTGCAGGGAAATGTCATTCAACACATTTCCGGCCTCCGGGCTGTAGCCGAAGCTCACGTGCTCCAGTTCAATACTGCCGCTCAGGGACTGGACGATCTGCTTCTGCTCGTCATCCTCCGGCTGGGTGTCAAAAATTGGCTTCAGGCGTGTGTATATCGGTTTCAGGCGGAATATCGTCATACAGCCGCTTATCAGCTGCATCAGCGCCGAGGAGAAGGTCCCGAAGGCGGAATTAAAGGCCATGAAATTACCAACGGAAATATCCTGATTTTTCTTGATGATTACAAAATACAGAATCATGGAGAACAGATAGGTAGAAACGTCGGACAGAACTTCCGAAACTGCTGTGATCCGTTTTCCCTGAATTTCGTATTTCTGCTCCTGCGTAAAAGGAATCAGGTATTCCAGAATAGCCCGTTCTTCCGCACCGGCCATACGGATCTTGTCCACGCCGCCCAGATACTGATACAGCTTCGCGACAGCCTTGCCGCTGGTATCTGCCTGTAATGTCTCGTAGCGCAGGGAACGGGTCTCCAGAAAGTAGCTCAGCAGGGCGAAGACCAATGACATGATCAGCGCCCACACGGTCAGTTTCCCGGAATATTTGATCATTCGCCACAGGTAAAACAGGGAAAAGACCATACCGAATCCGGCGCCGGTAACCTGAGAAACCACCTGCGCCCCGGAGGAACCGGCCTGCCCCAGCCGCTGCGCCAGATCACCGCTGTCGTAGCTTCGGAAGAAGCTCTCCGGCAGCTGGAAGATACGCCAGTAAACCGCGTTTTGCAGATCGTAATTCACATGGCAGGAAACGCCATATTCCGTCAGCTTTTTGACCATGCTGAAAAATACATTGCCAAGCATAAAGCTACCGATCAGTACACACAGCTGGATGACCATGCCGAAATCACCCAGGGCAATATATTCATCATAGATTTTCTGATTCAGCGTGGGGAGAAGAATACCGATCAGAGTGCCTGCCAGTCCCAGCAGCGCCAGAGCCACTATGCTCTTTTTTGGAATGCTCTTTTTGCAGAACCGGAGCAGGTCTTTTCCTGTGAGTCTGGTTCTGGGCAAAGCTCTCCCGATGCTGTGCGCTTTCGGGGATATCTTTTCGGCGATTTCGGCAGTGATCGGAACTTCTTTTTCCCCGTCATAAAGGACGTATGATTTGCCTTTCTTCCGGTACAGCGCAACAAGCGCGTCATCCAGAGTGCCCAAAAGCACACCGCACTCCTGACGATACCACTTCTGCTCCAGAACCACTTCCCGACAGGTGAAATTGGAGATTCTTGCCACGTCCGGAACGGCCATCTTCGCGCCGCAGCAGGACAGTATGCGTGCCTCCGACGCCACCTCGATTCCGGCGGCCTTGCAGCCCTGAGCAATGACCCGGTAGGTATTGGAACCCTGAACCGGCGCTTCCTCCGCGGATTCCGCAATGCTGATAATGGTGGCAGCTGTCTGACCGGATACCACTTTTTTGGCGATCTCCGAGTGGACGATAAAGCCCTCGTCCTTCAGGGACTGCCCTAAATAAAACTCCTCCAGACAGCGCTCGAAGCCCTCTTCTTCCAATTTGGGGATGCCGCATTTGTGAATAAAATTCCGTTTCAGGGGCTTGGTGCTGCCATTTTCCAGAAGCTCCAGCTCTGCCTCTCCGGACTTCGGGACAACAAGGAATTTCCAGACGTCAAAGGCCTCGTTCCGGTAGGCGTAGGAGGGAAAAATGTCGCCTTTATTCAGTTCCGCGATTCTTTTCCTGCGTTCGATGCTACCTTTCTTTACGGGAACCAGATAGACGATCACACTACCCTGAACCACCCGGTAGGCGTCGTTCATGTTTTCAGTCAGCAGCGCGTGGGGACTCTGCAGTTGGATTTGGGTTAGCTGTGAGGACTGCTCCTCCAGTTTTATATCAAATTGATTTGCCATATCGACCCTCCGTCACGCATTGGCGAAAGTACGGTAAAATCCATCCTGCTCCAGCAGCTGCTTATGGGTGCCCCGCTGAATGATTTTACCGTTTGCCATAGCAATGATCTCGTTGCAGTCCCGCACGGCGCTGAGCCGGTGCGCGACGACGATACAGGTACAGCCTCTGGCCCGGATATTGTCCAGCACCTGCTTTTCCACAATGGGGTCCAGCGCACTTGTGGCCTCGTCCATGATCAGAATCGTCGGATTGGTTGCAAGGGCTCTGGCAATTTCCATTCTCTGCCGCTGTCCGCCAGACAGATTCGCCGCATTTTCCGTAAGCATGTAGTTAAACCCGCCGCTCTGGCGAATAATAAAATCGTAAATGCAGGCATCTTTCGCGGCCTGCTCCATGTCCGCCTCCGAAACAGCCGGATTCCACATGGAGAGGTTGTCCCGGATGGTGCCGGAGAACAGCGTGATCTTCTGGCTGACAGTGGATACGCTGGCGTTCATGACTGCTTTTGGAATTTCATCGGTTGGCTTCCCGTCCATCAGGACTTGCCCCTGCCAGGGGCGGTACAGGCCGCTGATCACCTTGGATATCGTGGATTTTCCGCTGCCCGACGCGCCGACAAACGCGATGGACTCGCCGCTGTTCAGCACAAAATGAAAGTTTTCGATCAGCGGAGGCTTCAGACGGCTGTAGCCAAAGCTCACGTCTTTCAACTCCACTCTTCCGGACAGCTTGCCGCCTGTTGACGAGCCTGCCTGCTCCACCAGATAGCTCGGGTCAACGTCATATTTTTCGATGTCCTCCACCCGGCGGATGTTGGATTTTGTGACCTGGAGGCTGCGGATAAAATTCACAACGGAGTTGATCGGCTGGCAGAAAGAATCAAACAGGGAATTGTAGGCGGTCAGCATACCCATTGTCAGATCACCCCGAATGACCAGATAGCCGCCGATCAGCAGCAGCGCCACGTCGGACAGCTTGCCGACCGCATCCGGGATGCTGCCCACCAGCTGCTGAAACCGGTTCAGCTTCTGGTCCAGTGCCGCATTCTTTGCCTGATGACCCAGAATCCGGGCGCTGTATTCCGCCTCAACACCGGAGGCTTTGATGGTATCCGTGATCGTCAGCCCCGCGCAGACCGCGCCGTACAGCTTGCCGCCGGTCATCTGCATTTTTACGGAGGATTCCGCCACAGTTTTATTGCTGAGCACGACGATCGCTACACACAGTGCCACATTGACAATGCCTACGATCGTCATCTGCCAGCTGTAGAGGAACAGCACTACCAGATAAAACAGGGCAATGAGGATGTTCAGGAAGGTTTCCGCAAAGTCGCCTGCCAGAAAATCATCCACATCTTTATTGTTCTGAATTCTGGAGACCAGATCGCCGGTATAGCGCTGGTCAAAAAAGGTGATGGGCAGCTGGAACATGTGCGTCAGGAATTTTGTGCCGGAAATGGTACACATGACGCTTTTCAGCTTCTGTAAAAGCATACTGCGGTAATAGGAAAGGAAAACCTTGAACAATATGCAGCTTCCCATAAATACGAGAATTTTGGTCAGCCAGTCCCGATAGCCGTTGCACAGCACATCGTCAATAAATGTCTGGGACAGAACCGGCAGGATAAGGCCGGGGAAAAACAGCAGTATGCCGATATATACAAGCTTTGCGAGGACGCCGACTCTGCCCTTCAGCCGCTGCTTCAGGAACGGCAGGAACGTTCCCTGCTTTTTCTCTTTCTGGAAACCGGCAGCCGGCGCGAAGGTCAGCACGACGCCGGTGAATCCCTCGTCCAGCTCCTGCATGGTAAGCTTCCGGTGACCGACAGCCGGATCATTCAAGTAGGCATACTTTCCTTTGATGCCCTCAAAAACAACAAAGTGGTTAAAGTTCCAGTGGATAATGGAGGGGACCGGCAGCTTCATCAGTCCGTCCAGCTCTTTTCGATAGCCGTGGCATTCAAAACCGTATTTCTTCGCCGCGCGCATGATATTGCCTGCCACACAGCCGTCCCGGGATACGCCGGTTTCGATCCGCATTTTTTCCAAGGGCAGGTGCTTCCCGTAGTAGGCAAAGATCATGGTCAGCGATGCCGCACCGCACTCCGTTGCTTCCATCTGAAAGACAGTGGGCGTTTTTGCATAGCTGCTCATTTCTTGCCCCCCTCCCACAGATCAAACAGTTTCTCAAACAGTTTTTCAATGGGTCTTACCTGCTTGGTAATGATTTTGACACTGCATATATCCCGGTTATTGACCATCAGCTGATCGCCTTTGGTGTTTGACCAGAAGTAGCCGCTTACGGAACTGCTGCTGGGATAAAGCTCGCAGGTAACGGCGGTAACCGCCTTTCCATCAGAAGAAAAGTTCTTATCCAGATTGTTTTCGCTGCCGAGGACCTGCTTCTGAGC